>Ga0209517_10000565_pt1 | contig 62865 bp, 70 predicted proteins | sample PeaSoiMetSII2010_FD_187695 | JGI IMG/M metagenome (GOLD analysis project Ga0209517, IMG submission 187695) | Peat soil microbial communities from Weissenstadt, Germany - SII-2010 (SPAdes) (version 2) | ecosystem: Environmental > Terrestrial > Soil > Wetlands > Peat | place: Germany... | reverse complement strand
AGGCTTCGTCGACTGGCTCCTCGCCACGAAGAACCCGCTGGAGATCCTGTTCCGCCTCGCCGCCGAGGCCGGGGTCGTATTGCTGCCGGGGAAGGGCTTTGGCATCCCGCATCCCTCGGCGCGCGTCTCGCTCGCGAACTTGAACGAGCCGGACTACGTCCGGATCGGCCGCATCATCCAAGCGATAACGGAAGAATATGCGTCCGAGTACCGAGGCACCGCAGCCGCGACCGTTGCAGCGTCGCCCTGACACGAAACGTCAGTTCGCAGCGCCAAAATTGTCCTGCCTTCGCTGATAATCGCACGCGTTCATCGGCGAATTCGCCGCGCCGCAACGATATTGAACTAATAAAGGCTCCTCGCGGTTCGCCGGAAGGCGACGGGTGACCACCGCCCGCCGCCCGTTCGGCGCGCGCGGTCAGCGGCCTTCTTAACCTCGATCTTCTTCTGCTGCTTCTGCGCCTGCGCGGTTTTCGGCAGCGTGACGGTCAGCACGCCCTTTGCCAGATCGGCGGCGATCTTGTCTGCGTCAACGCCGTCGGGCAAGGTGAACGAGCGCTGGAACGAACCGTAAGCGCGTTCGGACATGTGGTCGTCCTTCTTCTTCTCGTCCTTCGCGTAGCTCTTCTCGCCCTTGATCGTCAGCATCCCGCCGGCGACGGTGACGTTGACGTCCTTCTCCTCGAGACCCGGCAGCTCGGCCGTGATCTTGTAGGCGCCAGCGTCCTCGGTCACATCGACCGCCGGGGTTGGGAAGGTGAACGAGCTCTTGTAAGTCCAGGCCGGCTCGGCGTCGAACAGGCGGCGCAGCGACGGGAGCCCAAAATTGCCGGAAAACCGGTCGAACAGGCCGTCCATTTCCTCGCGGAACGACTGCCAGACGTCCCCCGTCTTAGCGGGAACGGCCTTCTTTACTGCCACCTCAGTCTTAGCCATTGCTACCTCCATTGGCGTGGTGATGCCGCGAGAACCGTAAGCGGGTCGCGCCCGTAAACCTTGATCTAGCTCAACGGCAGCACACCCCAGGCGCGCAATTTCACGGTCGGGCTGGCAAAGGCGAGCTCGCTGCAAGCTGCTTCCCTTTCAAGGAAGTCAGCGGTGCGTAGCCGGTCTTGCCGGATGGACGCGTTCTCGGTGTGCTCGGCAAGGTCGCGATACCACGAAGCGAGTTCGTGCAGTCTCTGGAGGTATTCCATGACGATGCGCCTCTAGGCTCGGATTGACGCCGTGGGTCGCTGGCCCGCTCGATGCGGGCGGCCTCGGCCTCGAGATCCTCGGCCGTGCGCAACCGGACGTCCCAGATGACAGAACTTCCGGCGCGTTCGGCGAATTCGCGATACCAAGTTGCCAATTCGCGCAATTTGTCGGGGTTCTCCATGGCTACTCGGCTCCCCTTGCTGCGTGCCAAGAATAGGGAGAGTGCCGAAGAGCTGAATGATTTCGATCAACCGCTGCGCGAGAATCGAGCAATGACGGCTCAGCCGGACTAACGCGCCCAGATTTCGTGCTGCCGCCGCGCCACGTCTTGCGCGGCGCGAACGCGGGGGCTGCTCAAATACTCGCGGACCCAGGGATCAGGGTCGCGCACCAGCTCATCGGTGGTGCCGATTCGCGCCTTCTTGTTGACCAGCACCGCAACGCGGTCGCAGATCGTGAACACCGTGTCGAGGTCGTGCGTCACCAGAAACACAGTGAGGCCAAGGGCGGTCTGCAAATCCTTGATCAGCCGGTCGAATCCGTCGGCCGCGATCGGGTCGAGACCGGAGGTCGGCTCATCGAGGAAGAGCAGCTCTGGATCGAGGGCGAGAGCACGCGCCAGCGCGGCGCGCTTGCGCATGCCGCCCGATAGCTGCGCCGGGTATTTTTCTGCGGCGTCGGTCGGCAACCCAACCAGGCCAATTTTCGAGAGAGCGATCTCGCGCGACAGCTCTTCGGGCATGGCTAGGTTTTCGCGAAGCGCGACCTGGATGTTCTCAGCAACCGTAATGGAGCTGAACAGCGCGCCATCCTGAAACAGCACGCCCCACCGTTTTTCGAGTTCGAGCCGCTCGTCCTCGTTCATATGGAGGACGTCCTGACCGAAAATCTCAACCGACCCAGCGGCGGGCTTGTTGAGCCCGATAATCGTGCGCAACAGCACCGATTTGCCACTGCCCGACCCGCCGACGACACCAAGCACTTCGCCCGGCAGGACGTCGAGATCGATGCCGTCGTGTACAACCTGGGCGCCGAAGCGGTTGACCAAGCCGCGAACTCGGATAACCGGCTGGGCCTTTCTATTAACGAAGGATTCCGTCACCGCGATCACCTAAGAAGTCGAGAACAGGCGGCGGCTCGCTGAGCGATTGGAACAGAGCCGGTTACCGTCGTCGGCGCCGTCTTTTTCCGCGCCGGCGATAGCAAATTCTGCAGATCAGCCCCGGTCAGCGTCTCTTTTTCGAGCAACTCCCTAGCGCCGCGCTCCAGGACATCGCGGCGCTTTTCGAGCTCGGCGATCGCGCGCTCGGAGGCAAGAGCGACCATATCGCGCACCGCGCAATCGATCTCCCGCGCCGTTTGCTCGGAGTAGGTGCGCTCGAAGAATCCAGGCGGTTGCGCGCCCTGGAGGAACAGCGAGTGCTGCCGGTCGTAAGCGACGTCGCCGAGGGATGGCACCATCCCATATTGCGTGGCAGCGCTGCGGGCGATGTCGGAGGCCTTGGCGAGATCGTCGGCCGCTCCGGTCGATACCTTGCCGAAGATCAGCCGTTCCGCGGCACGGCCGCCGAGCAATACGGCCATTTTGTTGTCGAGCTCGTCCTGCGTCATCAGGAAGCGGTCTTCGGTCGGCCGCTGGATCGTGTAGCCCAGTGCGCCGATGCCGCGCGGGATGATCGAAATCTTCTGTACTCGATCGACCCCCGGCAGCACCGATGCCATCAGTGCATGACCCATCTCATGATAGGCGACGATCTCGCGCTCTTTAGGACTCAATATTCGGTTCTTCTTTTCGAGCCCGGCAATAATCCGCTCGATCGCGGCGGTGAAATCGGCCGCGACGACATTCTCTGAGTTGCGGCGCGTCGCCAGCAGCGCCGCCTCGTTGACAAGGGTGGCGAGGTCAGCGCCGGTGAAGCCGGGGGTCAGCGCCGCGACCTCCTCGGCCGAGACATCGGGGCCTAGTTGAATCTTCCTGAGATAGATGTTGAGGATCTGAATGCGCCCCGTCTTGTCGGGACGATCCACCAACACTTGGCGGTCGAAGCGGCCGGCGCGCAGCAGCGCCGGATCGAGGATTTCCGGCCGGTTGGTCGCGGCGAGCAGAACGAGGCCAACGGTTGGATCAAAACCATCGATCTCGGAGAGGAGCTGGTTCAGCGTCTGCTCCTTCTCGTCGTTGCCGCCGATATGGGACGGGCCGCCTCGTACATGGCCGAGCGCGTCGAGTTCGTCGATAAAGATGATCGCCGGCGCCTTCTCGCGGCCCTCCTTGAATAGGTCACGCACCCGGGCGGCGCCGACGCCGACATAGAGCTCGACGAACTCCGACCCGTTGATCGAGAGGAACGGCACCCCGGCCTCGCCAGCGACGGCGCGCGCCATCAATGTCTTGCCTGTCCCCGGCGGACCGACCAGCAGCACGCCCTTAGGTATATGGGCGCCGAGTCGGCCATAGCTCTGGGGGTCTTTCAGAAACGCAACGACTTCCTTTAGCTCCTCCTTTGCCTCATCGACCCCGGCGACGTCGTCGAAAGTTGTCTTGGTGTCGGTCTCGGCGAAGATTTTGGCTCGGCTACGGGTCATCGCGGCGGCCGGCCCCATCGCGCCGCCCATGCCGCCGCGCATGAAGAGGAACGGCAGCAGCAGCATCGGGAGCCACAGCAGCCAGATCCAACCGCTGCCGCTCGACGCCGGGTAGCCGGTGAATTCGACACCGTACTTATCGAACTCGGCGGCCAGATCGGGCTGCACCCGATTCGTGGTGACGACGGTGCCGTCGTTGAGGGTCGCTTGGATCACATCTCCGGTGACGATAGCAGTCTTGACCTGTCCATCAGCGAGCGATTTCTCGAAGCTGCTGTATGTCACTCGCGTCGGCGCCGTGGCGCTGCCAGCCCAAAGCGTAAAGACGACCAGGGCGAGGATTGCGAGGCCAGCAAGCGTCGGAATAAGGGGCAGGCGCTTCATCAATCGTTTCCACAACGGAAATGGGCATCTCTTAACAAGGCTAAACGGTTCAAGCCGATCGCGAATTGAGGTGGATCAACTTCTTGTCTCCTGACTCAGAACGGGAAAGCCTCGTGCAGACGCGGCATCTCGATTCGACTGTCGGCAAGCTTGGCGGCCAAAGCCGTCATCGCGCTTTCCTCGCCATGGACAAGAAACGTTGCGCCGGCGACTCCGACGCGCCCGCGCCAATCGACAAGCTCCTGCTGATCGGCGTGCGCCGAGAACCCGTTAATCGTGTGGATGCGCGAACGCACCGAGACCGGCTCACCAAAGAGGTCGACCTCGCTCGCGCCGTCGATGATGCGCCGCGCCAGCGTGCCGCTCGCCGCAAAGCCGACAAAGATCACGCTTGCCTCTTCGCGCCATAGATTGTGGCGCAGATGATGACAAACGCGTCCGCCGGTGCACATGCCCGACCCGGCCATGATGATCGCGCCGCCGCTGATCCGGTTGATCGCCATCGACTGGCCCGTCTCGCGCGTGAAGCGAAGCCCCGGAAAACCAAACGGATCGCGGCCTTTAGCGAACAGCTCGCCCACCGACGGCCCATAACAATCAGGATGGCGCCTGAAGATCTCCGTCGCGGCGATTGCCATCGGGGAGTCGAGAAACACCATCATCGATGGCGGCAATCGGCTCTGCTCGATCCCCTGTCGTAGCACAAAGAGAAGTTCTTGCGCCCGTTCGAGCGCGAAAGTCGGGATGATGACGTTGCCGCCGCGCGCGAAGGTGTCGGTAATGGCTTCGTAAAATTCCTCCACCGTCGCTGCGAAGGGGCGATGCCGGCGGTCGCCATAGGTGGACTCCATAACGACGATGTCGGCGGCTTCGGGCACCGAGGGCGACGCGAGGAGAGGCCTCCCGGAATTGCCGATATCCCCTGAGAACAGCACTTGATAGGCCGCCCCGGCGGCTTCGGCCTCGATCAAGACACTGGCCGAGCCGAGAATGTGCCCGGCATCGAACGCTGTCACCCGAACGCCCGGCGCGAGAACGAGAGGCGATCGGTACTCGAGCTTCCGGCCGAAACGGTCGAGCGTGTCGAAGACGTCGAGCAGCGTGTACAGCGGCTCCTCGTCGCCTTTGCCGCCCCGCCGCCAGACGCGGCGCTGGCGGCGGCGCGAATCCTCCTCCTGCACATGCGCGGCGTCGAGCAGCACCAGGCGTGCCAGGTTACGGGTCGCGGCGGTGGCGACGATCTCGCCGCGAAACCCCCGCTTCACCAGCAGCGGCAAGCGTCCACAGTGGTCGAGATGAGCGTGCGTCAGCACGACGAAGTCGATTGCGTGAGGGTCGAAGCCGAATTCAGCCGCGTTCTCCTCGTCGAGGTCGCGGCTCCCTTGGATCATGCCGCAGTCGACGAGGATGCGCCGGCCAGCAACCTCGAGCAGGTGGCACGAGCCAGTGACGCTGCGGGCAGCGCCGTGGAAGGACAGCCTCATTTGCTCTTCGCTCTCGCGGGGCCGCAGATTTCCTCGGCCACGCCGGCTGGCACCAACGGCCTGCCGCGCAGCTCGTACCAGAGCAGGATGTCGCGCCAGATATCGGCTGCTGTCTCGGCGTACCAAAACAGCTCGCGATCCTCGGCATCGATGGTGCCTTCGGACACGAGGAAATCGGCGTCGAGGACGCGGCGCCAGTACTCCTCGCCGACAAGGACCACCGGCACCGGATCGATCTTGCGAGTCTGCGCGAGGGTCAGGATCTCGAAGATCTCGTCGAGCGTGCCGAAGCCGCCCGGAAACGCGACCAGCGCTCGCGCCCGCATCAGGAAATGCAACTTGCGCATGGCGAAATAGTGAAAGCTGAAACACAGGCCGACGCTGACATAGGGGTTGGGGAACTGCTCGTGCAGCAGGGTGATGTTAAGGCCGATTGATTCGGCGCCGGCGTCGTGCGCGCCGCGATTGGCCGCCTCCATGATCCCAGGGCCGCCGCCAGTCATCACCATGACGCGGCCGCCGATCGCCTTGTCGCCGCAGCTGCCGACGAGGCGGCCAAATTCGTGCGCGATCTCATAGTAGCGGGATTTGGCCTCGATCCGCTCGGCGATGGCCAGACGCTCGCTGAGCGCGGGATCATCGGGGCGCGCCGCGAGCGCAGCGGCGAGCACCTCGCGGTTGCGGCGCGCCGCGCCCGGCTCCGGAATGCGGGTGCTGCCGAAGACGACGATGGTGTGGGCAACGTCGTGCTCGGCAAGAAGCTGCTGCGGCTTCTCGTAGTCGAGCGCCAACCGAACTCCGCGCATGTCCGCGCGGCGCAGGAAGTCGGGGTCCTGGTCGGCCTCGCGATAGCTCGGGTTCTCGACAATCGCCGCGATCCGCGCCGGCGCGTCGGGATCCTCGGAGCCGGGCTTCGGTTGATGCTCCGGCAATGGCTGGTGCCGGCGGGTTGGCGGCAGTGGCTGCTTCATGGCTGCATTGGGAAGTCGGGCAAAGTGTTTGTCGTTGATCGACATCAATTCATCGCCGGCGAGCCCGGCGTATGGAGACAATCGATCGCTTCGACCGAAAGGGTAAGCCTATGTCCAATCACTCCACCCGACGCCGTTTCGGCCGCGCTCAGGACGATCACATCCGCGATCCGTACCAAGCACTACGGAAGCCGCACGAGCCGGCGGTCTGCACGGGGTGCGGCGCCTTTTATCATCAGGGGCGTTGGCAATGGGGCCGGGCGCCTGACGGCGCGCACAACGAACAGTGCCCTGCCTGCCGGCGCGTCGCCGACCATCTGCCCGCAGGCATGGTGACGCTGCCCAGCGACTTCGTCGAGAGCCGGAGGGTCGAAATCGTTGGCCTCTTGCGCAACGAGGAGAACGCGGAAAAGGGCGAGCATCCGCTCAACCGCATCATCGAGATCGAACACACTTCCGAGGCGATGGTGGTCCATACAACCGACATCCATTTGCCGCACCGCCTCGGCAATGCGCTGAAGCGCGCGTTCCACGGCGAGCTCGACATGCATTTCGACGAAAACGGCTACTTCGCCCGGGTCGACTGGCATCCGCCCATTTGAGCGGCGATCGGCACATTTCGACCAAGCTCTACGTGGTTTCCCTTACGCAATCCTCCTTAGGGACAAACCTGATTCCGCCGCTTCCGTCCGACCGTAACTATGGCGATGTCACCAATCGGTGTTGTCATGACGGAGCGAACCATGTCGCCGAAGAATTACGAAACCGAGATCGCCGCTTTCATCCGGGCCAAGGGCGTCACGCGCTGCCCCACCGTCTGCGCCGCGCCAACCCATGGGTCAACCAGTAACGCCGACCGCACTGCATTGCGGAAACACGCCGAGCAACTCGAAGCGCAGCGTGAGGAAAGGGCCCGCCAGATCTGGGGCCGGGTGATCGCCGCGTGATGCCTGGCATAGAAGATCGACCATGATTGTCGGACAGGTCATGACCCATGAGCCGATTACCGTCACTCCGGATACGACGATCGCGGAGGCGGCGCGGCTGATGCTGGAGCATCGCGTTAGCGGACTGCCGGTTACTGACGGCAAAGGCACGCTGCTGGGCATGATTACCGAGGGCGATCTGCTGCGGCGGGCGGAAACCGGCACCGAGCGGCATAGGCCGCGCTGGCTTGAGCTACTGCTCGGACCTGGCCGGCTCGCGCATGAGTATGTCGATGCTCACGCCCGCAAAATTGCTGACGTGATGACGGTTGAGGTCGTGACCGTTTCCCCGCGAGAGCCGCTTAAAGGCGTCGTCGAGCTGATGGAAAAACATCAGGTGAAGCGCCTGCCGGTGATTGCGCGCGGCCACCTTGTTGGTATCGTGAGCCGAGCCGATCTTGTGCGCGCATTGGTTCGCGGCTTTGCGCAAGAAGCTCTGTCCGCCGAGGGACGGCAGAGCGACGAGAAAATCCGCGATGCCATCCTCGCGACTTTCAACAAGGAACCATGGGCCTCGCGGGTCAGCGTCGATGTGACCGTGGAGAACGGGAGCGTGCATCTGCATGGCACCGTAACCGAGGACCGCGAGCGGACGGCAGTCTCGGTGGCGGCCGAAAACGTCCCCGGGGTCAAGGCAGTCCACAATCATGTGGTCTGGGTCGACCCGATTTCCGATCTCATGGTTAGCTGACGGCAATTAGCGCTTGCCGGCGCAGAGACATCATTTCTGCCAGAAGATCAGCTGGAGCTCGGCGGGCACCAGGACTCCGCTGCGTGCGGGGACGATGCGGATCGTGAAGTCCCCCGCCGCTCGCTCCACCGAACTCGTACCGGCATAAATATGTGCATTGACGCTGCCGGGGATCGCTGAGCCGCGCTCCATAACAATCGCTCCGGGAAGTTCGCCCCGCGGCTCGGCATGGAGTTCCACCCGGACATCCTCGGCTAAGATGTCGCCGAAATAAACCGGCACCGAAAAGCGCCAGGTCTCCCCATCGCGGGCGACCGTCGACTCGCCGATATGAAGGCGAGCCCAGCCGTTACGTAATCGGTCCTCCCAAGCGCGCAGCGACACCGCTTCCTCCCCCTTGCCAGCGCTGCGTCGGCGAAACTCGGCCGCCGCCGGAAGGTAGAGCTGCTCGACATGCTCTTGCAGCATGCGGTTGCTGCTGTAGATCGGGGTCAATTTCGACAGGCTGGCGCGAATTCGCGCCAGCCAACGCCGCGGCAAGCCGGTCTCGTCTCTCGCATAGAATTCCGGGACGACATGGTTTTCCAAAATTTCCAACAGCTCCGTCGCATCGCGGCGATCGCGCCCGGCATCGTCGAGTTGGTCGCCGTCGCCGACCGCCCATCCGACATCGGGTGCATAGGCTTCTTCCCACCACCCATCGAGCACCGACAAGTTAATGCCACCGTTGACCAGCACCTTCATGCCGCTGGTGCCGCAGGCTTCCCACGGTCGGCGCGGCGTGTTGATCCATACGTCGACGCCTTGGACCAATTCCTGAGCCAAGACGAGATCGTAATCCTCGAGGAACACGATGCGCTCGCGCAGTTCGGGTTCCAAGGCGAGCGCGATCCATCCCTGGATCAGCCGCTTACTTTCGTCGTCGCCGGGATGTGCCTTGCCGGCGAGAACAAGCTGGGCGGGCCGCGCCGGATCGGTCAACAGGTGGCGCAATCTGGCCGCGTCGGCCAGCAATAGGTTGGGACGCTTATAGCTAGTGAACCGACGAGCGAAGCCGAGGGTCAGGATGTTGGGATCGAGCACGCTGTCAGCCACGTCTGATTCCAGGCCGCGCGCGGCAAGCTGCCGGCGCAAACGCACCCGGGCGCTGTCGACGAACCGCTGCCGGCCGTCGCAACGCATCGCCCAGAGCGCATCGTCGGTGAGGCCCGACACCTGCTCAGCAAGCGAGCCCGGAGCGCTGCGCCAGCGTTCCTTGCCGCAGGCATCCGTCCATAGCCGGTCGGCTTCCACCGAGTCCCAGGTCGGGACATGGACGCCATTGGTGATATGTCCAACCGGAACCTCGTGCTCGGGCCATCGAGGAAAGAGCGGTTGAAAGATCTGGCGGCTCATCGCCTTGTGCTGGCGGCTGACGCCGCTGCTGTGAGCCGATCCGCGCATCGCTAGATAGGCCATGTTGAACGGCTCGGAGTCGTCAGCCGCATCCGCGCGGCCAAGCGCCAAAACCTCCCTCACCGACAGCTGAATTCCCGAACTGCGTTCAGCGAGGTAGCGGGCGTAAACCTCGATCATTGCAGCCGAAAACCGGTCGAAGCCGGCAGAGACCGGCGTATGTGTGGTGAAGACATTACCGGCGCGCGTCGCCCATAGTGCGTCCCTAAAGGACAAGGTCGAGCGGCGCATCAAGGAGCGCGCCCGCTCAATCACTACGAAAGCGGTGTGACCTTCGTTGAGATGACAGACCTCGATATCCGGCGCCACAGCCTCGATGACGCGCCAGCCGGCGATGCCGAGAACCAGCTCCTGGAGCAGACGCGTCTCCATCGCTGCATCATAGAGCCGCCCGGTAATCCCTCGGTCGACTGGGCTGTTGAGGGGGTGGTCGGCATCGAGAAGGTAAAGCGCCGCCCTGCCGACCTGCGCTTGCCACACGCGAACCGTCAGGATTCGTCCCGGCAACGGTAGCGGGACGAGCAGCCAACCGCCGTCCGGGGTGCGTGCCGGCGCAATCGGCATCGAGCCGGGATCGTTGGCCGGATAGGTTTCGTGCTGCCACCCCGCGGCATCGATGGTTTGGCGAAAATAGCCGTCGCGATAGAGCAATCCGATCCCGATGATTGGCACGCCAAGATCACTCGCGGTCTTTAGGTAGTCCCCAGCGAGCACGCCAAGTCCTCCGGCGTAGAGCGGTAAGGCCTCGCCGACACCGAATTCCATGCTGAAGTAAGCGACCCCCTTCAGGGACGCATTCGTTGCCAAGGCGAACCAGCCGGGATCGGCCAGATAGGCGCGACGCGCGGCGGCCAAGCGTTGCAACTCGGCGAGGAAATCGGGATCGGCTGCCAGCGCCCGCAGCCGCTCAGGCGCGATGTCCTGCAGCATCGACCAGGGATTGCGCGTTCGTTCCCAGGCATCAGCGTCGACCTCCTGCCAAAGCACATCGGCCTCGTGGCTCCAGGTCCAGCGCAGATCGAGCGCGAGCTCGCCCAGCGCGGCGAGCTCCGGAGGCAGGTCCGATGCGGAGAACTGCGCCATCGCCGCGGCTTATACCCTTTCGGCTCGCGAGCCTGTTTGATCCTGATCAAGGAAGCCGCGGTTCACTGCTGACACGATCGTGCAACCTGATGATAGGAGCATGATCATGGCCGAAGCTTTTTCCTGCGCGCAGATGCGTAGGAAATATGTCACGGCAGCGGCGCTGATGTTGTTTGGAACCGCGGCGGGCGTCGCATCGGCGCAACAAGCGGTTTATCGCGGCAGCGCCGCCGCTGGCCGGGAGGTCGCGCTTTACAATTGCGACGCCTGCCACATCGTCGCGGCGAACCAGGAGCTGCGGCCGCTAATCGGCAATTACGCCCCAAGCTTCTTCGACATCGCCACCAAGCCAACCACGACCGAGGCTTCGCTGAGGGCATTTCTCTCCCACACGCACGCCTACGCGAACATGCCGTACCCGGACCTGGCGCCGCGCGATCTCGCCGATGTCGTCGCCTATATGCTGAGTCTTCGCGGCAAGCACTGACCGCCAGTTTTAGGCTGCCGCTCCGGTAACCTTGCGGAAGCGCCGGAGCGCGAGCCCGAAAAACAGCCCGCCGACAAGCGCGACCACAGCAAACTCTTTCCACACGACACCCAGTCCGGCGCCGCGATAGAGGATCGCCTGCGCGAACGACACGAAATGCGTCGACGGCGACACCTGCATCACCGTCGCCAGCCAGGGCGGCATGCTTTCGAGCGGCGTGTTGCTGCCCGATAACATCATCATCGGCGCGTAGACCAAGATGTAGAGCAGGCCGAGCTGCGGCATCGAGCGGGCGATCGTCCCCAGGAAGATGCCGATCGCGGTGGCGAAGAACAGATAGACCGCCACGCCAAGCATAAATAGCGGGATCGAGCCGGCGATCGGCACGCCGAGGAGGCCGTGCACGACAAAATAAAGCGACAGCCCGACCGCAATGAGAATGACGAGACCGTTGGCCCACACCTTGGCCATCGCGATCTCGAAAGGGGTCAACGGCATCACCAACAGGTGATCCATTGTGCCGTGCTCCCGCTCGCGAATGATTGCCGCGCCAGCGAGGATGATCGCCAGCATGGTGATGCTGTTGATGATGCCCATGACGCTGGTGAACCACGCCGTCGTCACGTTGGGATTGAACTCGATCCGCACGTTGAGATTGACAGGCGATAGCGGCGTCCCTTCAGCGTGGGTGAGAAAATCGTCGATCTCGGTCATGACGATCTGTTGCGCGTAGCCGGCTCCGAGCCCCGCCTGCACCATCGCGGTCGCGTCGACGTCGAGTTGTAACGCGGGCTGCCGGCCGGCGAGCACGTCGCGTTCGAAATTGGGCGGGATGTCGATGACAAAGGTGTATTTGCCGCCATTCATCAGCGGCACGATGTCCCGCTCGGCGAGCGGTTGTGGCGGCTTGAAGAACGGCGGCAGAAACGCCTGGCCGATCCGGCGCGAGAGTTCCGAGTGATCCTCGTCGACAATGCCCACCGAAGCGTTGTGAACCTCCTGCGAACTGCTTTGCGCCTGCGCGATGATGGCAAGCGAGAACGCATAGATGACCAGTCCCAGGAGCACGTAATCGCGCAGAAAACTGCGCAGCTCCTTGGTGCCGAGCCAGAAGATGTTGGCGAGGATGCGCATCGCGACGCGCGCTCTCAGCGCTCCTGCTTACGCAGCAGGAGGAGGCTGAAGAGGATCAGGACAGGGCCAAAGACCGCCAAGCCGATCAGGTTCGGAGCAAGGTCGGGAAACCCAAGCCCCTTGGTGAAGGTTCCGACGCTGACGGGCAGAAAGTACGTCATCGGGAAGCCACGGCCCATGATTTGCGCGATCCCGGAGAGTGACGATACCGGGACCGCCATGCCGGAGAATTGAGATGCCGGCAGAAAGGTCATGATGGCGGTGCCGAACAGCGCCGCGATCTGCGTTCGCGTGAAGGCGGAAATCATCATGCCGTAAGCTGTCGTGGCACCGACATAGGCCAAGACGCCGATCAGCAAAGTCAAGAAGCTTCCCTTGAGCGGCACCTGGAACACCACCAGCGCCATCAAAAACATGACGGCAAAGTTGGCGATGGCGATGGCGATGTAAGGCAGCTGTTTTCCAAGCAGGAACTCCAGGCGGGTGACCGGAGTCACGTAGAGGTTGGTGATCGAGCCCAGCTCTTTTTCTCTGACGATGGCAAGCGCCATCAGGATTGCCGGGAACAGCGCCAGCAGCAGGGAGATGGTTGACGGCACCATGGTGTAGATGCTGTCGAAATCCTGGTTGTACTTGAACCGAATTTCGACGCTAGCGGGCGCCGCCGGCGCCGGCACCGTCGTCTTCACTGCCGGGTCGCTCAGATACAACTGGTGCATGCCCTGCAGATAGCCGCGGATGGTCTGAGCGATAAACGGTCGCGCTCCATCGATCGACGCCGCGACCCAGGCCGGCCGGCCGCGCTCGATATCGCGGCCGAAGCCGGGCGGGATTTCAATGCCGGCGTCGATATTTCCGGTCTGTAACCGCTTCTGCAGATCGGCATAGTCGGCCAGCGGGGCCTTCTCGACGAAGTAGGTCGAGCCGCGCAGTTCTTCGAGATAGGCGCGGCTTTCGTGGCTTTGATCGCGATCGAGCACGGCAAAGGCAAGATTGTTGACGTCGGTCGAGATGCCCAGCCCGAAGACCAGCATCAAGAAAGCGGTGCCGAACAAGGCAAAGCCGACCCGGATTGGGTCGCGCAACAACTCCAGCGCCTCGCGGATCGTATAGGCGAAAAGCCGCTGCGGGCTGAACCACCGCGCCCGGGTCTTCGTCTGCCGTTTCTGGGCCATGGCCGCCATTTGCGGCGCTGCCGAGGCGGGCTCCGGCTCGCTCGTCGTCATTGAGCGCGCGCCCGAAGCCTCCTCGAGATAGAGGATGAAGGCGTCCTCGAGGTTCGCGGCGCCGCGCGCTGCGATTAATCCCGCCGGGGTATCGGTCGCCAGGACGCGGCCCGAATCCATCAGCGAAACCCGGTCGCAACGCGCCGCTTCGTTCATGAAATGGGTCGACACGAAGATCGTCACACCCTGATTGCGCGACAGGTCGATTAGCAATTCCCAAAACCGGTCGCGCGCCAACGGATCAACCCCGGAGGTCGGTTCGTCGAGGATCAAAATTTCGGGCTCATGGACGACCGCGACCGCGAGCGATAGCCGCTGACGAATACCGAGCGGCAGGTCCTGGGCACGCTGGTCGACATGATTGGCCAGATCGAAGCTTTCGATCAGCTCGGCGATGCGTGGCTTGGCCTCGCCCGCCGGCAGGTGAAATAGGTGCGCGTGCAGATCGAGGTTCTGTTTGACCGTCAGCTCCGTATAGAGCGAGAACGACTGCGACATGTAGCCGACCCGCTTGCGCGCGTTGAGGTCTCGGGCGTCGAGCGGCCGGCCGAACAGCAGCGCCTCGCCCTCGCTCGCCGGCAAGAGCCCGGTCAGCATCTTCATCGTCGTTGTCTTGCCGCTGCCGTTCGAACCGACAAACCCAAAAATCTCGCCGCGCTCGATCGCAAAGCTGACGTGATCGACCGCCGTGAAATCGCCGAACCGGCAAGTGAGACCGCGTGCGGTGATGACCGGCTCGGCGTCGGTCGCCCGACGCGGCGGGATCGTCAGCGCCCGATGGCCTGCGCGCTGCGCCTCGGGCAACAGGGCGATGAACGCTTCCTCGATGGTGGGCGCGGCCGCCGCCTGCTTGAGCTCGGTTGGACTGCCTGCCGCGAGGATTTTCCCCGCGTTCATCGCAACAAGAAAATCGAAGCGCTCAGCCTCCTCCGTGTAGGCAGTGGCGACGATCACGCTCATACCCGGGCGGCGCGCGCGAATGCGGTCGATCAGCTTCCAAAACTGGCGGCGCGACAGCGGATCGACGCCGGTCGTCGGCTCGTCTAGGATCAACAAGTCGGGATCGTGGATCAGCGCGCAGCACAGCCCGAGCTTTTGCCGCATTCCGCCGGAGAGCTTCTTCGCCGGGCGGCCGGCGAAGGGCGCAAGGCCGGTGCTATCGAGCAATTCGCCGATACGCTGCCGACGTTCGTCCGCCGATTGGCCGAACAGCCGTCCGAAAAACTCGATGTTCTCGCGCACGCTGAGATCGGCGTACAGGTTTTTGCCGAGACCCTGCGGCATGTACGCGATGCGTGGGCAGATCGCGGCGCGATGCGCGGGGTCGGCCATGTTGCCGCCGAGCACGTGGATCGTGCCGGACTGGATCCGCCGCGCCCCGGCGACGAGGCTCAGCAAAGTCGACTTGCCGACACCGTCCGGTCCGATCAGTCCAAGCATCAGACCGCCCGGCAACGACACGGTCACATCATCGAGAGCCGCCACGGCGCCATAAGTTTGGGTGACGCCGTCGAGCCTGGCGACAGCGCCGGCCTCAGTCATGAATTGGCGTTTCCGCGCAACGCGGCCGGCCATGCCGCGCTTGGATCGGTGCGGACATAACCCATTCCAGGCAAGCCGCTTCTGACGATATTGGCACGGCCCTTTAGACGCCCCGGGTCAATCCGCACTCTGATCCGGAACATGAGTTTGTCGCGCTCGTCCTTGGTCTCGACGGTCTTTGGCGTGAACTGCGCCTGGCTGGCGAGGAACACCACGTTCGCCGGGATCGGAAGGTCGGGATAGGCGTCGAGGACGATGCGCGCCTCCGAACCGAGCCGTACCCGGCCAGCTTCCTCGGTCGGCAGATAGATGTCCATGTAGACATAGGAGGTGTCGAGGATCGTAAACACCTTGCCGCCAGCCGCCAGCACCTCGCCCACGTTGGCGACGCGGTATTCGATGCGGCCCTCGCGCGGCGCGACGAGGCTGTTATCGGCGATATTGACCTGGTAGAGCTCGACATCGTGGGTGGCGGCGTCGAGCGCGTGCTCCGCCTCGGCCAGCCGTTGGGCGGCCGCATCCTGTGCGGCGAGCGCGCCATTGCGCTGCTGGGTCCGCTGGTCGAGCGTTTCCACCGTGGCGTAGCCCTTGGGTACCAGTGCGGCCGTGCGGTCGAGCTCTTGCTGGGCAAACTTCACCTGGGTTTGCGCCTGTACGAGATTGGCCTTGGCCTCGTCGAGAGATTTCTGCGCCTGCTCGACGAGTGCTTGCGCCTTTTTCAAGGAAGCTTCGAGGTCGCGGGTGTCCATCACCGCGACGACTTGCCCAGCGCTCACCATATCGCCCTCGTCGGCGTCTAGCTGCGCGATCCGGCCGGCGAACTTGGTGTCGATGTCAATTTCGTCGGACTCAAGCCGGCCGTTGCCCGACGCAAACCCGGCCGGCAGCCCTTGACCTGTGTGAAACCACCAATAACCGGCGGCAATCGCCGCCGGCACCAGCAGCAATAGCGCCCAGCGGTGCCAGCGGCGCGGCTTCGTTCGCGCCGGGAGCACCGCCGGAAGCCGCGCCGGCACTGGCACGGGGAGAGGAGCATTCGACGTAGCATGCTCGGCCTTGGCTTCGGTCGGTTGGTGTTCCATGTTTGTGATATGGTCGTCTGACATGACTGTGATCCCATCGGCAGCCGGACAATGAAGCCGATATCTCGCTGCCGAAATCCGGATTGCCCCTTACGCAACACCCCGTAAGGGAAACTACGTAGCCAAAGTCCGATAGAGGCGCTCGGTGTCCTCGCGGCAACACAGCTCGGTTCCCGGCCGCAACAGCGCCGCCGCGCCCGCGGCCATCCCGAGCTTCAGGGCTTCGATCAGTGTCCAGCCGCGGGCTAGGCTGAGGATCATGCCGGCTACCATGCTGTCGCCGGCGCCGACGCTGCCGACGGCCCCGACCTTGATCGCCTCGAAGCGGCGCGTATCCGTAGCCATCGCCAGCAGAGCACCGCGCTCGCCGAGCGAGACCACGAGAATCTGTGCCCGACCGCTGACGATGACTTCGCGCGCGGCGCGTCCCTGATCCGCCATGGTCGCCAGGCGGTGTCCGGTCAACTCTTCGAGTTCGCGCAGGCTAGTCTTGAGCAGGTAGATGCCAGTCCCGGTCCCTGCCAAGGCGGGCCCCGATGTATCGAGCACGAAACGCACGCCATGCTGCCGCGCGAGGGCTCCAACCTCTGCGTAGAAATCCGCCGGCACGCCGGGTGGCAGGCTGCCGCTGGCGACCAGATACCCCGCTCCCAGGAGGTGCGAAGCGAGGACATCGAGACAGCGCCGTCGATCATGGTACCCGAGCGTTGGGCCCGGCAATAGGAAGCGGTATTGCTTGCCGCTCTGTCGCTCGATCACCGCAAGGCTTTCCCGGGTCGGGCCGGCGATGGGCACGGCGTCATGCGGCACGCCCTCGTCACTGAGCAGCCGGCACAACATCTCCCCGGAAAGGCCGCCCACCGGAAATACCGCAAGCGCGTCGCCGCCGAGCAAGCTAACAGCGCGAGCGACATTGATCCCGCCGCCGCCCGGGTCGTAGCGCGGCTCGTCACAGCGCAGCTTCACGGTCGGCATGACCGCCTCTGTCGCCGTCGCGATATCGAGCGCCGGGTTCATCGTGAGGGTAACGATCGGAGGCATGGCGGGGGGACCCCTCAGAGCCGGCCTTTCTCGTAATCCTCGAGCGAGTAGCCGAGAGCATCGAGCGCTTCTTCGAGATAGTCGGCGAGAAGCGGCGTGCCGATCAGATAGTCGGTCTCCGACTCGTTATGGATTTCGCGCGCCCGGACCAGCGCATCGCGCCACTCGCTGGGCGCGAAATCGCCGCGTCCGAGCCACGTCAGCGCGAGAAGTTCGATCCGCTGATCGTCATCCAGCGCATCGAGTGCGGCCGCCAACTCCTGCTGGGTCGGGTTGTCGCCCGTGGCTTCGAGGATCGCGACATCCTTGTCGTCGCTCGGGTTCGACCCCGAGTCGCTGTCCACCGGCGCGGTCTCGGCGTCGAATTCGCGCGCCTTCTCGATGATGTAGGCAAGTTGTTCCAGCGGTGTGTTGAGCATAAGGCGCCTCGTTGTGCGGCTGCCCGGCGGGCAAGCTCGCCACGAGGATAGGGGCGCCGAACGGAAGCGCTTTGATCTGCCTCAATCGCGGTTGGCGATCGAGGATCAGCGCAGCGAGGCGATATAGGCGAGCAAGTCAGCGATCTCGGCCCGGCTTAGCGACAGCTGCGGCATCGCGCCGTGGGGCTGCTCCAGAAACACCCTCAGCTGGTCGGGCGTCTTGCTACCGTGCGCGATGGCGCGAAAACTGGGCGGGCCCTGGAGCGCCGGCCCGCCGGACACGCCGGGGATGACATGACAGTTGGCGCACCATTGCCGCGCCAACTGGGCGCCATGCGCCGCGTCGTCAGCCGCAGCCGGCGCGGCCAGGCCGATCACCGCGAGCCAGACCGACGCCGCCAGCACGAATTTATTCAACGGTCCATCTCCTTCTCTGTTGCCGCAGCTTTAGCCATGCAAGCGCTGCAAGCGTTGATTTGGATCAGGCCGACGGCCCTCCTCCTCTTCGACAGTGAGTACCACAACCTCTTTCGCCCGCGTGAGGAACGGCGTCGCGCAAGCGACAGCCGGAGACGCTTGCGGCGTCGGCTTCGGCCCTATGGCGTTCAGCGTGCGAGATAAGCGGCGATACCGTCCAAGGTTCTTAGCTTTGGATAATCGGCTTCGGGGATATCAATCCCGGCACGCTCGTGCAGCGCGACGATAAAATTCATGAAGTCCATTGAATCGAGGTCGAGCGCCTCGCGCAAATCCTCGGCACCGGCGAGCGAGGTAAAATCGGCTTCCGGCGCGATTGCGCTCAGAAGTTCGACGATCATCGACCTGGTATCGACATCGCTCATAGCTTCTCCGGCACCTGCAATAGCCGCTCGATCGCGTTCAGCAACAAGCCGCCAATGTGCCCGTCGCTGGCGCGATGATCTCCGGCGAGACTAACCGTCACCAGCGGCCGCGGTTCGACACGGCCATCGACGACCCACGGCCGGACCGCGACGCCGCCGAACCCGATCAGCGCGACCTGCGGCGGATAGATGATCCCAAGCACCGTCTCGGCACCGCGATCGCCAAGGCTGGTGATCGTGATGGTCGCCGACCCGAGCTCCGAGCTGCGCAACCCGCCGGCGCGAGCGCGCTGGACGAGATCGCGCATCACCGCCATCAGCTCGGTAAGCGAGTGGGTATCGGCATCGCGGACCGCCGGCGCAACCAGCCCGCCGCCGCGCAACGATATCGCCCAGCCGACATGGATGCCCGCGCCAGGCTGGAAGCCGCCATCCACATACGTGCCATTAAGCTGCGGCACTTCGCGCAAGGCCAGCGCGCTCGCCTTCAGCAGCAGAACGGCCGGTAGCAGCCGATTGGGTACCGGCTGCGCGTCGTTAAAGGCGGCGAGCCAGGTTAGAACCGCACCGAAATCGATCGTGTGGCTCAGGTAGTAATGCGGTATCTCACGCTTCGACCGCCCCATGGCCGCGGCTATCGCCTTGCGCATTTCGGCAGGATCGAAGCCGATGCGGCGAGCTGGCGTGGAGGCCGGCGGCGCCTGCGCGGCAGCGCGATGCGCGACTGCCGCTTCGACATCGGCGACAGTCACCGCACCCTCGACCCCTGTGCCCGAGAGTCTCGCCGGATCGATACTGAGCTCCGCGGCGCGGCGACGGGCCGCCGGCGTGATCTTGACGGCATGCAGGGCGGGGCCCGCTGGCGTCATCGGCGCGGCGGCGGGCAGAGATGGTGGAGATACAGGCGGTGCGAGCGGGACGGCTTTCGCCGGCGCCGCTTTCGCAGGCGTAGCTTCACTCGGCTCGCCGATGCGCGCGATCAGGCTGCCAACCGGAACCTTGGTTCCGACCGGGACGACCAACTCGGAGACCATGCCTTCGTTGAAGGTCTCGATCTCGATCGCGCCTTTTTGCGTCTCAACCACGGCGACGATGTCGCCGCGCTTGACCAGGTCACCCGGCTTAATCAGCCATTCGACAAGGGTTCCAGCCCCCATGTCAGCGCCGAGCGCTGGCATCAGGAATTCGCTCACGCCGGGTGCACCAGACCCCGCGCAGCGGCAACGATATCGGCCGCCTGGGGCAGCGCGGCATCTTCGAGATGCGCGGCATAGGGCATTGGCACCTCCCGGCCGCAGACGCGGCGAAGCGGCGCATCGAGATCGAAGAACGCCTGTTCAACGATGCGCATGCCGATTTCGGCGGCGAGCGACCCGCTCTTCCATCCCTCATCAACGATCACACAGCGCCGCGTCTTCGCCACCGAGGCGAGGATCGTCGCCGTATCGAGCGGCCGCAGCACGCGGAGGTCGACTACCTCTGAGGAGATCTCATCAGCCGCGAGCGTTTCGGCCGCGGCGAGCGCCTTGAACAGCCCATTGCCATAGGCGATCACGGACACGTCACTGCCCTCGCGTCGCACCTTGGCGCGGTCGATATCGACGCCAATGACGGCGGGGTCTAGTTCGCCCTCAACATTGTAGAGCATCACGTGCTCGAAGATTAGCACCGGGTTCGGGTCAGCAAGCGCCGCCGCCAGCATGAAGCGAGCGTCTTCCAATACCGCCGGCGCCAGGATACGTAGGCCGGGGATGTGGGCGTACCAGCCTTCGAGGCTGTGCGAGTGCTGCGCCGCGACCCGCCTTCCGCCGCCGGTCGCGATCCGGATCACCAGCGGCACCGCGAACTGGCCGCCCGACATATGCGGGATGGTGGCGGCGTTGTTGACGATCTGGTCCAGCGCAAGGAGGCTGAAATTGACCGTCATGATCTCGACGATCGGCCGCATTCCCGTCAGCGCCGCGCCGATGCCGGCGCCGACATAGGCGCTCTCCGAGAGCGGGGTATCGCGGACGCGTTCCTCGCCGAACTCATCCAGCAGCCCCTTGGTCACGGCGTAACACCCGCCGTAGCGGCCGATATCCTCGCCCATCAGGAACGTCTTGGGATCGTTCAGCAACGCATCCCGGAGCCCCTGCCGGCAGGCTTCGCGATAGGTGATGGGACCGGGGGTCGGGTTGACCGAGGCGCTCATGCCGGCACCGCGTCCATGGTCACAAACCTCTCCAGCTCCTCGACCGGTTCCAGCGTTCCCGCTTCGGCGAACGCGACGGCCTCCTTGATCTCGGCCTCCGCCTCGGCCTCGATGCGGTGCACCTCGTCTTCACGAATAAGACCATTGGTCACGAGCCACCCCTGGAAGCGAACGATCGGCCCCTTCTTACGCCAAGTTTCGATCTCTTCCTTGCTGCGGTACTGCTGCGCGTCGAACATCGAATGCGCGCGAAACCGATAGGTGCGGCATTCGAGGAATTGCGGCCCGCCGCCGGCTCGAATTTGCTCGACGGCGTTCCGCGCGGCGCCCTCGACCGCCACCACATCCATCCCGTCGACCGCGACGCCCGGCATCCGGTAGCCGGCAGCCTTGGAAACAATATCGGTTTGCGCCTCGGCGCGTTCCAACGCCATGCCCATCGCGTAAAGATTGTTCTCACAGACAAACAGCACCGGCAGGCGCCACACCGCCGCGAGGTTCATACTTTCGTGGAATTCGCCTTCATCGACCGCGCCATCGCCGAAGAAGCAGGCTGTGACCGCGGGCCGGCCTTGCATCTTGTCGCCGAGGGCGACGCCGACGGAGAGCGGCAGCCCGCCGCCGACGATCGCGTTGCCGCCATAAAATCGGGTCTTGCGATCGAAGATGTGCATCGAGCCACCGCGCCCGCGACAGCATCCTTCTTGCTTGCCCAGCATCTCGGCCATCAGCACATCCATGGCGATGCCACGGGCGATGGCCTGCCCGTGCTCGCGATAGGTAGCGACGATCGCATCCTCCGGTCTGAGCGCCTCCATGACCCCAACCGAGACCGCCTCCTCACCGTCATAAAGGTGTAGAAAGCCGAGTATCTTCTGCGCCTGGTACAGTTCGACGCATTTCGACTCGAAATGGCGAATGCGGATCATCTGCCGCAGCAGATGCCGCACATGGTCGTGGTCGAGGTGAACCCTAGCGCTCATTGCTCATCACTTTCCAAGCTGGAGATGTCCCCCTCGGGAAGGCCCAGCTCGCGCGCCTTCAATAGCCGCCGCATGATCTTGCCGCTGCGGGTCTTGGGCAGGTTGGCGCGGAAGTCGATCTCCTTTGGCGCCACCGCGGCGCCAAGCCGGCGGCGCGCATGCCCGAGAAGCTCGCGGCGGAGTTCTTCCGACGCGGCATAGCCCGGCTTCAGCGCGACGAAAGCCTTGACGACCTCTCCCGCCATCGGGTCGGGTTTGCCGATGACGCCCGCCTCAGCCACTGCCGGGTGTTCCATCAGCGCGCTTTCGACCTCGAACGGCCCAATCAAATGGCCGGACGATTTGATCACGTCGTCGGCGCGGCCGACGAACCAGAAATAACCATCCTCGTCGCGCTTGGCCAAATCGCCGGTCAGGTACCAGGGACCGATGAAGCATTTACGATAGCGCTCTTCCTCGTGCAGGTAGCCGCGCATCATCGACGGCCACCCGGCCTTCAAGGCGAGCTCGCCCTCGACCATCGGCTGGTCGACAACCGCGACACTACCTTCGGGTGTGCGCTGCACGATCGCGGCCTCGATGCCGGGCAAGGGCAGTCCCATCGACCCCGGCTTCACGGGAAGAGCCAGAAAGTTGGCGACCATGATGCCGCCCGTCTCGGTCTGCCACCAATTGTCATGGAAGGGCTGCCCAAAGGCTTCGACACCCCAAACCACCGCTTCCGGATTGAGCGGCTCGCCGACGCTCGCCATGAAGCGCAGCGCGCCAAGGTCGTAGTCGCGTACCGCATCGACGCCGAGCTTCATCATCATGCGGATCGCCGTCGGCGCCGTGTACCACACGCTGACCCGCTCGGATGCGAGAATGCCGTACCAGGTCTGAGCATCGAATTCGGCCTCGACCACGAGATTGGTAACCCCGTGCGTCAGCGGCGCAATGATCCCGTAGCTCGTGCCGGTGACCCAGCCCGGGTCGGCGGTGCACCAGAAGATGTCGTCGTCGTGCAAATCGAGGGCATAAAGGCCGGTGACGTGATGGGTGACGACCGCCTCGTGGACGTGGATGGCGCCCTTGGGCCGTCCGGTGGTGCCGCTGGTGAAATGGAGCAGCGCCATATCTTCGGGCGATGTTGGGGGAATGACGAACGCGTCGCTGGCGGCAGCCATCAGCTCGGACCAGCGCAGGGTACCGGGCACCGGAGCGCCGTCGTCGACCAGGATTACGTGTGCAAGGTTTCGCAGCCGCGCGCGCGAGGCCTCGATCTTGCGGCGGTAGAGTGCCTCGGTGGTCACCAACACTCGTCCTTCACCGATCTCCACGCGAGTGGCGATCGGTTCGGGACCGAACGCGGAGAACAGCGGCGAGACAACGCATTTCGCCTTCAGCGCCCCGAGCACCGCGACGTAAAGCTCCGGAACGCGTCCGAGCAGAATGAACACCCGGTCGCCTTGCGCTATGCCGAGGCTCGCCAGGACATTGGCGAAGCGATTGGTGGCCCCGGCGAGGTTACGATAGGTCAGTTCGCTCCGGGTTCCCGACTTGCCGATCCAGCGCAGCGCCACCCGGTCGGCCCGCACTCCCCGCGCATGGCGGTCGACCGCCTCGTACGCGATGTTCAGCCCTCCGCTATCGGGCAGGCCGTCGAGGAGTTTTCGTGCGTCGCTCCAGTCGAAGGCGGCTCGCGCGGCTCCGTAGTCCACCAGATTGGGACACCGCGAAAACTGAGCGGAGTTCTTGCTTATGAGGGGATGCGCCAAGTCAGCTCTCGGGTTGAACAGCAGTACGGTTGAACGAAATCTGGCGCAGGTGATGGCCGCCCGCCTTGATCCAGCTCAATCGATCCCCGCGTCTGACGTTGATCAAGATCAATGCGAGCCGCCTGAGCTGGTGACCTGATGCTGCAGATACAAACTAGGAGCCGATGTCGGCGCAGAGGTTCGCGATGCCCGTCAGCTTGTCCGCCAAAGCCAACCCGATCGCCGCGACGAAGACCCGACGGGATGCCGGCAAGCACCGGCGGGCCGATTGTCTCGTCGCCAGTCTTCACGCGAAAGAAGCCACGATCGAGGAGGGTAAAATGACCAACTTCCGGCACAAACGGCGTATCCAGGAACGCGCCTATCAGATCTGGGAGCAAACGGGTCGGCCCGAGGGTAAGTCGGTTGAGCACTGGCTCCAGGCTGAAGCCGAAATCGCCGCTGACGAGCAGGAACTCAGCGAAGAGCTCAAACTCGAGGCCGAGGGCGTCGTCTAGTTACACCGCCTGGCCAAGCCGCGTCCGTTCGTGCCGCCCCAGGGGAGGCCGTAGCAATTGCTCATTCCGAATTTTAATTCGGTTTCAGAAGGATGAGAGGCGGTCATGCGCAAAATGTCCGACCTGGTCCGCAATCAGCGCCCGCTAGCATTGCCGCCGAGCGCGACTGTTATGGAAGCCGCGCGGCATATGCGGGAACGCCGTGTCGGCGCGACCCTCGTGACAGACGACAACACCCGGCTTGTCGGCATTTTCACCGGCCGCGATGCCGTAGATCGCGTCCTGGCAGAAGGGAAAGACCCGGCCGTCACCACACTTGCCGAGGTAATGACGCACAATCCTCACACATTGACGCCGCACCATAATGCCATCGAGGCGCTGCGGCTGATGCAGGACGCTCGGTGCCGCCACCTCCCCATCGTGCACGAGGGAGAGTTGGTTGGGATTGTCTCTCATGGAGATTTCCGTGGAATCGAGCAGGACCGCCTCGACGAGGAAACTGGGCTCTGGGAACGGATTGCCTGATCAACGCACCATCGGCGGATATGCTGCCTCGCGACCCTCGGACTGGCGCGCTGTGGCGGAATTGCCAACACTTCAGCAGTTCTCATCATCACTGCGGGCACCGCGATATGCTGGCTCAAGCGTTGTCACGCAACCCCAGCCGCGCCAAGCGCGGCAATACTTCGCTGCAAAAATAGGGTAGCTCATCCAGATAGTTGACGAACGAAACTGCGATCCCGGTAAGCCCGGCCCTGGCGAGTTGAGCCATCTGTAACGTCACCGTGTCGGGATCGCCGGTCAGCGGTAGCCCGCCCATTCCATTCGCCTGGTGGTTCCGCAGTCGCTGAAACTCCTCCGGCGAATGCGTTTGCGGAGTGACGTTCCGCATCGCCAGGATGTTGTCGACCGCCCGCCAGTCGGCGTTGTCGACAATGCAGTGATGATAATATTCCTCGGCTTCTCGGGCCGTCGGACGGCAGGTGACGACGCCCACCGTGTAGACGTCGATTTCTCTTCCGCTCTGCCGCGCGAGCGTCTTGACGTTCTTCACGTGCTGCGCGGTCTCCTCGAAGGAGATGCCGTTCGAGATGTTCGAGAACAACGCGTCGCAGTTGCGGATAGCGAAGGATTGGCCGGTGGGCGATGCGCCGGCGTTCATGATCACCGGACGCGTCCCGCCATACGGTTTTGGCTTGGCTCGTACGCCATTCAGCTTGATGAAGCGCCCGTCGAAATCGAAATCATCCCGCGGCGACCACGCGAGCTTGATCACATCGAGCCATTCCTGGGCGTACTCGTAGCGTGTTTCGTGATCGCGCAGCGTCGCGCCGAACATCTCGAATTCACCCTCATTCCAGCCGCAGACTATATTGAGGCCGAACCGGCCCTCGCCGATGTGATCGGCTGTGACGAATTGCTTGGCCGCAATCAACGGGGCGATCAGCGGCGCATGGACCGTTCCGAACACAGTCAGCCGCTTGGTCTTAGCCAACAGACCGGCAGCCCAGGTCACCGTTTCGAGCGTCGCCCCCTGGTAATCCGTGTCGCCGCCATAACCCTTCCAGCGGCCGATTGGCAGCATGAACTCGATGCCGGCCTCGTCGGCCATTTGCGCGAGCCTCAGACAATCCGACCAGCTCCCGGACCAGCGTTCCGGCGCCAGGGTGACCGCCCGACCGGAGGAGCAGTTTGCGCCGAACAGGCCAAGCTTGAGCTTATTCTCGCTGCACATCGCGGCGCGCTCGCCATCGCCGATCGTGCGGTCCATTGCTGCCTCGCGCGTCTGCCTCTGGGTTCTGCGAAAGCCTTGCCGAACCGGCCCTGAATTGCCAAGCTCGACGCGAGGCGGCTGAGCACAGATCGGTTGCGACCGATCGATCCTTGACGCCGCGGAACCGGACAAAGGCAGGCGATTCCATGCCAAGCACCAGCGAAATCAACCGCCCCTCCTATCTCTACCTCGGCCTCGCGGGTGAAACCGGGCATGGCCGAGTGGTGCACTCCGGGCTGTTCCGGCTCGCCGATGGCAGTAACAAATGGGAGGCGCTGCAGCACGGCCTGCCCGAGATGCCGGCGATCCGCGCCCTTGCGGTGCACCCGCTACAGCCCGAGATCATTTATGCCGGCACGCAATCCGGGCCCTATCGCAGCGCCGATCGCGGCGAGCACTGGGAAAAGGTCGAGTTGCCCGATCACGGTCTGCCGGTCTGGTCAATCCTGTTTCACCCGCATGACCCCGACGTGATCCTGGTCGGCTGCGAGAACTGCGAGGTCTATCGCAGCGACGATGCCGGCGAGCATTGGACCCGCTTGCCGGTCAGCGTGCGCTTCCCCGAGATCACGACCGCACCCGGCGCCAACCCGGCCAAGCGCGTGCTGATGCTCGACGCCAGCGCCAGCGAGCCCGATCATCTTTACGGCGCGATCGAGGTAGGCGGCACGATCCGCTCGACCGACGGCGGCGAGCATTGGGAGAATCTGAGCCACGGCCAGTACGTCAACGACGACATGGTCGACATGCACGGTGTCCTGGCGAGCCGCTGGCGGCCAGGTACGGTGTTCGGCATCGCCCGCGCCGGCATGTTCCGCAGCGCCGACGGCGGCGACCACTGGAATCACGTGCCGCTGGAGCCGTTGAACGTCAAGGGACAGCTCTACTGTCGCGACATCCGCGAGGTGCCCGGCAACCCGCGCCATCTATGGGTCGCGGCCGGCTCCGGGTTCATCAGCGACCTCGGCATATTGCTGCACAGCCGCGACGGCGGCGACAGCTGGGCGCAGGTCGATGTTGGGGCGCCGGTGCCGCATACGATGTTCAAGGTGGCCTTCGACGAACGTCAGCCGAGCCGCATGTCGTGCGCGACCAACGGCGGCGAGGTCTGGACCAGCCACGATTCCGGAGAGACCTGGACCCCGCAGCCACCACCACCGGACGGAACGCAAGTCTACGCCCTGGCTCGCGGCTGAACCCCTGAAGGAGGCCCGCCATGCCCGAGACGCCGACCTTTGGCCGCTATGCCGAGATCCCCTATGACGAGATGACACCGGAGCAGCAGGAGGGCTACCGGTTTGCGGTCGAGACCCGCGGTCCGCTCGGCGGACCCAACAAGATTTGGGTACACAACCCGAAATTGGCGAAGGTTGCGGCGCCCTCGGCGGACATTTCCAGCCCGGGAAATACTCGCTCAGCGAACGCGAGCGCGAAATCGCGGTGATCATCATCAACAGCAAATGGCATTCGGCGTACCCGACCGCGGCGCACGAGCGGCGCGGCAAGGAAGTGGGACTGCCGGCGGACAAGGTCGAGGCGCTGCTGAGCGGCTTGCCGACCTCGTTCGACGACAAGCGCGAGCAGGCCGTGTACGAGATGGCGGTCTGCCTGTCGGAGGCGCGCTGGGTGTCGAAGGGGCTTTACGACCGCGCGGTCGAGGCGCTCGGTCATGTCGGCATCACCGACGTGATCACCTTGATGGGCCATTACACCAGCGTGTCGATGACGCTCGCCTTCTACGACGTTCCGGCCGGAGTGCCGGGCATGGTGCGTTAAAGGGTACGGGGATCACCCGGAGCGATGCAGCCGGCTGCTCCCATTGCGCGGCCCTGCTCTTAATCAGCGGGTCCAAAGCTCGAGTCTTTGTGCGCCCACCAATTCTTCATGGCCGCTAGAATAATTGTCACGCGGATGGGTGGCCGAGCGGTTGAAGGCACCGGTCTTGAAAACCGGCAGGGGTGCAAGCTCCTCGTGGGTTCGAATCCCACCCCATCCGCCAACGCGGGACATCTACTACCTAGGTTATGGCGGTGTGGGGTTAGTGCCGGCTTCCCCACGGGCTACCGTGTCGAACAACGCACCGTTACGGCCCTCAACGTAACGGCGCCAGAGAGCATCGGCCTCGCTTGGCGTCAGGCAGGGTAGTCCTAACCGCCGAGCAACGGCATCGCAATTGGCGACGATCGACCGATCAAATTCGTCACGAGTCATCAAAAATACCCTCATACCGGTATTACAAACATAATTTAACACGCGATACGAGAATGATCCGCTAACCCCACACAATGAGGGGACAGAAACCCATCTGTCGGCGCACCGGAAAATCTGTTGCCGTATCCGAACGGCGCATTTGAGAATAGTAAAGACGCGGGAGATGGGGACGAGGCGGGCGTGATCTAGCAATGCGCACAAAGAAGACCCCAATCGCCCGCCGCCAGCGGGCCCCGACCCTGCGAGCGGCAGAAGTTGAAAAACCCAAGCCCGGGGCATCGCAGCACACGATCACATCGGCGGCAAAACGCCCGACCAGCTCGCCTGCAAGACGCGGCGGGGCACCATCGACGGTGACCATCATCTCCGAAGCACGGCTGCTGCGGGTAGCGCCAGGGCTACACAGTTTGGCAATCGCCGCATTTCGAAATTCGGCGCGAGAGCTCGCCGGGATGACGTTGCCCGCAGTATTGGTCACGGTGCCCGGCTCGGGCATGGGAGACGCAGTCGAGCTAATTGGGGCGCGAGCCGGCGGCGCCTGGATCGATGCGGCGGGAGGCATGGTGATCATGCGCGCACCGGCGGCGGGCGGCCATGTCCTGCTGACCAGCTACAGCTCACCTGGCGAAGCGGCGATGCCGCTCGATGTCGACTTGCAGCCGGTTGACACCGCGGCGATGGCCCTGGCCGCGCCCGGCGGGCCGGCGCTGCGCGCCGAGATCGTCCTTCATATCGAGCGCGAGGGCGACCACCAGTTCACCACGAGCGGCTGGGCTGGCCGGCTTGGCAGCCGCCGGCGGGTCGAGGCCATAGCGGTGCGTCCGCTGGAGGCAATCTCGAGTGGCGAGGTCGAGTACAAGGTCTACAGCACCGGCGGCCGCGAGACGCCATGGGTTTCCGACGGCAGGCTATGCGGCACGCGCGGACAGGGTCTGCCGCTGACCGGGTTTGCCGTCCGCCTCGCGCCGCATCTGCGCAACGGCTTCGACGTGATCTACCGCGGCGCCTTCTTCGCCAGCGGGCCGGCGCCAGCGGCGCGCAACGGCGAGGCCTGCTTCGCGCCGCTGCGCGACGATCCGCTCGAGGCAGTCGAGATCCGGATCGTCGAGCGCGGCGGCGCGTGATAAGCTACTCAAGTCGGCTGAGTTGAGTTACTGAATGCGGATGGCAAAATTAGTGTGACCGGCTCCAGAAGATGGGCCGTATTTGCCGTATTCCACGCCGCTTTGATGATCCGCCGTAGTTCCGTCGAGCACGCCAAGCATCGTGGCGATATTTCGCCCGCCCATTTCCACCTGTGCCCGTTTGGCAAAGCCATTGAGGAAGCGTCTCGCCTCGCCGGTGCGACCCTGACACAGCATCGCGACGAACTCACGATCGAGCGCCTGGTTTTCGGGAGTAGGCCAGCTCGCCGGGTTGCGCACCAGCCGGTGCGACAGCGCCGAACTGGCGACAAAGACCACCCGCTTGCCCGAGTTGGCCGCCGCTTCGCGAATCGCGGTGCCGACGCAGTAGCACTCATCGAGATCGGCGAGGATGCAGGTGCCCATCGTCACCACGGGAATGCGCTGTGCCGGGTCGAGATATTGCAGCGGCACGAAGGTGCCATAGTCCCACTTGTAGTGCGCGGTTTCGTTGCGTCCGGCCAGCAGGTCCTTGGCCTTGATCGCCTCAACCAGTCCGGCACCGAATTCCGGGTCGCCGGGACGGTCATAAGGCTGGCCGGGGATTAGGTCTGGCAGCTCGTCTGAGACGCAGACACCCCGATGCCGCGCCTGGCATGTGACGTACCAGGTGAAGGTCGTCACCCAATGCGCCGATTGCAGGACGATCACATCGGGCTCTAGCGCCTGGATCGCCCGGCCCAATGCGTATTCGCCGGCGATGACGCCGCGCAGAAAGTCTGGCGCCTCCGCCTCGATGCCGATCCGTGGCGAGTGCGAGGCGATCGCGCTCATCAGAACCATGCCTGTCATGCCCTGCCCCTCACTTTTACCCCTCCGAAAACCCCTGCCATGCCCGCGCGCTCTAGTTGTTCATAAATCGTCAACCAGAGGCATCACATTATCGACCGGAATGGGTAGCGCCGAGGTAGAAAGTTAATGGGCCCGCTCTTGAGACGACAGCTCGGCGACACGGGCGCCACCGCGATCGAATACGCAATGGTTGCGTTCTTTATTTCGATCGCCGCGTTCTCGGTGCTGGTCTCGATCGGCGGTTCGGTCAGTGGAATATTCCAATCGGTTGCCAGCAGCATGTAACCCCAGGGCCGGCGCCGGTCTCACGCCCTTGATCTTGAGGCCGGAGTTGAAACGCTCCATGCTCGTGCCAAGCGCATAACGAGCAGGGGCATTACGATGAGCGACACTGCCTGGCAGCCCTCCCTTCTCTATCCTGATCCGGCAATCATTAACCTCGATCCCCGTTTTGAGCGGATCCGTCCGCCGTTCAACGCGTCGATTGAGCGCCTCTATACAGGTTGCCGCTGGAGCGAGGGCCCGGTGTGGTTCGGCGACGGGCGTTTTCTGCTGTGGAGCGACATCCCCAATAACCGCATCCTCAAATGGGAAGAGGAGACGGGCGCGGTCAGCGTTTTTCGCAAGCCATCCAACAATTCGAATGGCAACACCCGCGACCGCCAGGGCAGGCTTGTCACCTGCGAGCACGGTGCCCGCCGGGTTACCCGGACCGAGCATGATGGGACGATCACCGTCCTGTGCAACCGCTACGAGGGCAAGCCGCTCAACTCGCCCAACGATGTCGTCGTCAAATCGGACGGTTCGGTATGGTTCACCGATCCGCCTTTCGGCATCCTCGGCGAGTATGAAGGCGACCGTGCCGAGCCGGAGCTGCCGGTCACGCATGTCTACCGTATCGATGGCCGCACGGGTCGGGTGACGATCGTCGCCGACGACGTTCGCGGCCCCAATGGGCTCTGCTTCTCGCCAGACGAATCGTGCCTCTATGTTGTCGAGTCGCGCGCTCAGCCGCAGCGCGCGATCCGCGTCTTCGACGTCGCGGGCGACGGCGAGCGGCTCACCAACGGCCGCGACTTCGCCGATCTCGGCAACGGCACGCCCGACGGCTTTCGCTGCGACGTGCACGGCAATCTGTGGTGCGGCTGGGGTATGAGCGAGGAGCTGAACGGGGTCGCGGTGTTTGCGTCCGACGGCACGATGATCGGGCAGATCCGCCTGCCCGAACGCGCCGCGAACCTTTGCTTCGGCGGCACCAAACGCAACCGGTTGTTCATGGCGGCAAGCCACTCGCTTTATGCGGTCTATGTCGGCACCGAGGGCGCGATCGGCGGTTGAGTCCACACGTGCGACGTCGCAGCCTGTTGAAGGCGACCGCCGCCGGGGTCCTCGCCGGCAAGCTGGTCACGCCGGGACCTGTCCGCGCTGCGACCCTCCAATTTCCGCCGGGCTTCGTCTGGGGAACCGCGACCTCGTCCTGCCAAATCGAGGGGCGCGGCGACCGCATGGCCGACAGCATATGGGATGTCTTCGCCCACAAACCCGGCGCGATCGGCGACGCGAGCACGCCCGAAATCGCGTGCGATAGCTACCACCGCTACCCCGAGGATATCGCGCTCATCGCCCAGGCTGGACTGAAAGCCTATCGCTTCTCGATCTCATGGCCCCGAATCTTGCCCGACGGCACCGGCCAAGCTGACCCTCGCGGTCTCGATTATTATAGCCGGCTCGTCGACGCCGCGCTTAACGCCGGCGTCTCCCCCTGGGCTTGCCTCTTCCACTGGGACCTGCCGCAGGCGTTGCAGGATCGCGGGGGCTGGGAGAACCGCGATATCGCCAATTGGTTTGCCGAATACGCAGTGACCGTCGCCCGCAAGCTCGCCGACCGGGTATCCCATTGGGCGCTCTTCAACGAGCCTCAGGTTCACGCGGTGATGGGCCACGGCTTGGGTGAGCACGCACCTGGCTTTAAGAGCCGGGACAAGATGTTTGCCGCGATCCATCACCAGAACCTCGCTCAGGCGCGGGGTACGACCGCCCTGCTGGTGCAGTCGTTTGGACCGGTACGCGATATTGGTACGGTGTTCAGCCTGCAGCCGGTGCGGCCAGCAAGCAACGCACCTGCCGACCGCAATGCCGCGGCCATTTGGGACGCGCTGTGGAACCGCAGCTGTCTCGACCCACTCTTTCACGGCCGCTATCCGAAGCTGCTCGAGCCCTATCTCGATAAGCTGGTGCAGAAGGATGACCTGCTGGAGATCAAGCAGAAGGTCGATTTTCTTGGCGTCAATTATTATTCGCCAATGTATCAGCGGGCCGATCCGAGCGGACTTATCGGCACCAATTGGGGGACGAATCCGCCGAACATGCCGCTAACCGCGATGGGATGGCCCGTCGACCCCAGCGGTCTCGTCGAGGTGCTCACCGAGCTGCGCGATCATTACGGCAATCCCCGCGTCTACATCACCGAGAACGGCGCCTATTTTCCCGATAAGCCGGATGCCGCCGGCCATATCGACGACGCGGAGCGGATCGGCTACCTGCGCGCGCATATCGCCGCCGCTCACCACGCGATCGCACAGGGTGCAAATCTCGGCGGCTACTTCGTCTGGACGATCATGGATAATTTCGAGTGGGCGCACGGTTACGCCGCAAAATTCGGCCTCGCTGCAGTCGACCGCGCCACTCTGACGCGCCTGCCAAAGGCTTCTTACGATTGGTTTGCTCGCATCGCCCGAACAAATGCCTTATAAGGTGTTCTACCAGCGCGCGATCGGCTCAAGGCGATGCGGCGCGTGGTCGGGTAAGCGTGTCGGTCGAGTGGATTGAAGGGCTAGTTGAACCAATCACGCTTTCCAGTAGTATAATCAAAGGATTTATTATATGCTGTGTGTTCTCAACTGTCGGAGGAACCCGATGAAGCGTGCCCTGGCCCTCTGTTCGCTCCTGATCATGGCTGCATGCGCGCCGGTGCCGGCGCCAGCGCCGCCGCCGCCGCCACCGCCACCGATGGCCAAGGTCTTCACCGTTTACTTTGCGTGGAACCGGTCATGGGTCGGCCCGCAAGGTATAGCGATCCTGAAGGCGGCCGCCGATACATTCAAGGGCGGTGGCATCGTCACCGTCCAGATCACCGGCTACACCGATACCTCCGGGTCAGCGCGCTATAACCAGCGTCTGTCGGTCCGCCGCGCGATGAACGTCCGTCACATCCTCGCCCGCATGGGCGTGCCGTGGGCCGCGATGGCCGTCGCGGGCCGTGGCGAGAACGATCTTGCGGTGCCGACGCCCGACGGCGTGCGTGAGCCGCGCAACCGTCGCGTGACGGTGGTCGAAGGCTAAGTCGGATCGGCGGCGATCCGCTCGCCGCCCATTCGCAACCAACGGATCGAAGGCATCCCTCACGGGGTGCCTTCGGTTTCGTACGTCTGGGCCTCCGCTTAATTAGCCCATCGGCCGATCCATGCGCGACGTGACACCGGGCCTGCCGCTATGGCAAGCCCGGTTATGCCATGCCTAACGAGGGCTGAAGCGGCGTCTCCACCGCGCGCGCAGTTGCTGTGAGCTACGCTACACGCTCGTAAGCGAAGCGACGAATCTTGGTAACGTCGCGCCCCTCGATGCGAATCAGGCGCGTCGAGCCGGCCCGTCGCGGCGAATGGAGATCGCCCTCGTTGTAGACATAGGCCATACCCGGGGTCAGCGTGTATTCGCCGCGCAGGCGAACCTTGCCGGGCTCGCTCTCGCTTGCCGGCGCCAGCTTGTCCCAATCGCTCATCACCGTCTCGCCGACTGCCTGGCCGTAGATCGCCCAGGTCGGGCCGTGATCATGCGGCGCGCTCTCTTTGGCGCCGTGATACACATGCGCAAGAATGCAGAATCCGAACTCGGGATCCTCATAGAGAATCTTGCGCTCGGGTCCGTCGGTTGGCAGGTGCTTGGCAACGAACTCCTGGTCCGCGCATGCCTTCTGTACCAGCGCGCAGACCTTCTTGCGGCCCTCGGGGCCCGAGTCGGCCGCGATGATTCGGTGCATTTCACTCGACATTTCTTCAAGGCTGTATCCCATTGTCTGCCCTCCATCATTGACCGCCGACGGCAGCCCGCCGGAACGTTTGGCTGGCCCGCCCGACGATTGAGCGAGACCGATAGGGACAAGCCTATTCCCGGCATCGATTCCGGGCAAGACCGGGCGAGCCCCTCGCGCTCGACGACAAGGTTGGGCCGGCGCGCGGCGATATGTCGCCCTGACGGATGCGGTCGACGGGCTGCTTCGTTAGACTAACCCGCAGACGCTCGAAGGACATTAACGGCCATGGTTTCCGATCCCGCCCCGGCACCGCAGTCGACATCGCAATTACGGGTGCGGATGGTGCTGGCGGCAGGATTTGTGCTCGCCGGGTTGTGGATTTTGCACGACTTCCTTCCTGCCCTCGCCTGGGCGGTCGTGTTGTCGATCGCCTTGTGGCCGCCATACTGCCGGGTACAGCGCCTGTTTCCCGGCCGGGTCGGCCGGATCGCGGTTCCCCTGCTGGTGACATTCGTGGTCGCGGTGGTTTTCGCGGCGCCGCTAATCCTGCTGGGCATCGCCATCGCGCATGAGACACGCCTGATCTTTCCGATGATCGCAGCCGCGCGGCATCACGGCATCGAAGTACCAAGTGTGATCGCCGACCTACCGATCGTCGGCTCATCGATCGCCGACTGGTGGAATTCGAACCTGGCGGACCCGACCACGGCGCAAGACCTATTCGGGCGGGTCAACCGATTCGCCGCGGACGCGGCGCGCGAACACAGCGGCGAAGTCATTCGCCGCTTCGTCACCTTCCTGTTCACGCTCTTGGCGCTGTTCTTCCTGTTCCGCGACGGCAGCACGCTCGCGAAGCAATTGCGCAACCTCAGCGACCGCGTCATCGGAGTACGCGGGGAGCAGATCGGCGCACACATGATCGCGGCCGTGCATGGGACCGTGGTCGGGCTGGTCCTCGTCGGGCTCGCCGAAGGCGTGTTGTTAGGGATCGTCTACCTGGCGGTCGGTCTGCCCTACCCCGCCTCGGTCGGGGCGGTGACGGGCGTGCTGGCGGTGATCCCGTTCGGCGCGCCGATCATCTACACGATTGCATCGCTGTACATGCTCTCGGTGGGCAAGACACTGGCAGCCATCGTCATCTTCGCCGCCGGCAGCATCGTCGTCTTTATCGCTGACCATTTCGTCCGACCGGTTTTGATCGGCGGATCGGCACGGCTGCCGTTTCTGTGGGTGTTGCTCGGATTGCTCGGCGGCCTCGAGACACTCGGCTTTATCGGCTTGTTCCTCGGCCCGGCAACGATGGCCGCGCTGATCGCGCTGTGGCGCGAATGGACCGAGGCACCGGCGGCCAAGGCGGCTTCGCCTCCGCCGCCGACGCGACGGTCCCTCTAGCGTCCGGCGGACGCGACGTCCATAGCGGCAAGCTGCGCGGTTTTCTCGGCCCGATTCGCCCGCGCCTTTAAGAAGGGACGGTCATCGACGTCGAGGAACGGCGTCATCAGAAACGCGAAGCGGCCGCGGGGCACCTGGGCAACGACCGCATCGTTGAGGCCGGCGAAGGGCGGGATCGACATCGAGTGCGAGAAAAACAGCATCATAAGCTCCGTGCATTGGTTGCCCCTCTGCTGTTTCACTCATCGTGCCGCGACCGAGCGCGTTTACCATCACTGCGGAGACCCGTGGAAATCCGCCACTTTTATAGCTAACCGCTTGTTTCGGCAGCCGTTGGCCTTTGCAATTTGCGACGTAAAATGAGAGGCGCTCTCGCGCGGCGGCGATATCCCTTCGAGTTGTGCCGTCCTAGGTGTTGACTCGGCACCGGACTCCGGATTTTCTCTTTGTTCTCGCTCGCGCCAATCGCGATCCCGGTTCCTCTTGGAAGCGATTGTGGAGGAAGCATGCGGTACGTTTGCGATGCGCCTAACGGCAAGACCTGGTTCCGGATCGAGACCGAAGCCGAGGCGGCTGCCGAGTCGGAGACGATGCGGCACGCCGTCGAGAAATACTTTCGCAAGGAACAGGAAAAGGCGTCGGCCAGCTTCCAGCCGATCTCCAAGGTCTCTTTCGAGCAGGAGATTGGGCTGAAGGCGCATATCCAGCGCGAGATGCCGCTGTTCCTGACCCTGCGCGACGGCGAGGGCAACCCGCTCGCCACCGCGATGCTGCCGCCGGGCGGCAGGGACGACCGCAGCTTTCGCCCGATTATCGTTGGGCCCGGCAATGCCGACCCCTACCCCGAGGAAGGCGATGCGATCCGCGCGCTCGCCGAGCAATATGGGATGACCCTCGAGCGCGCCCGCTGCTACCCCTACCGCCGCGATTGAGCGAACGCCTCGAGCCGCTGATCTCGGCGGAACAAATCCACCAGCGAGTAGGCGAGCTCGCCCGGCAAATCGAAAAAGACCATCGCGGCGCCCCACTGACGCTCGTCGTCGTGTTGAAGGGCGCCACAGTCTTCGCCGCCGATCTGATGCGGCGGATCACCATCCCGTTCGTCATCGACTTTATCAGCGCCTCCTCCTACCGCGATTCGACCCGGTCATCCGGCACGGTGCTGATCCGTGACAAGAGCGGCCTCGACGTCCGCGGCCATCACGTGATCCTCGTCGAGGACATCGTCGATACCGGGCTTACGATCAACGCGATCCTGGGCGAGCTTCGCGACCTTGGGCCGGCGAGCCTCGATATCTGCACCCTACTTCACAAGCGCGTAGCCGGAGCGCAGCCGGTCGAGATTCGCTACCGCGGATTCGAAGTGCCGGATGTTTTTGTCGTCGGCTACGGCATGGATTACGCCGAACGCCACCGCAACCTGCCCGGCATCTATAAGCTGATCCTTGCCGAACCAACATTATAGCGCCTCGACCTTGATCTCCCCGCCCCTAGTCACCGCTTTGCTGCTCGCCTACCGCCACGAGCGCTTCGTCGCCGAAGCATTGCGCAGTCTCTTGGCGCAAACCTATCAGCCGCTCGAGATCATCGTTGTCGACGATGCATCGCCCGATGCGACGCCGCGCGCGATCGCCGCCGAGCTTGCTCTGCATCCCGGGCGAACCGACATCCGGGTCATCGTCAACCCGCGCAATCTTGGTTTCAGCGGCAACACAATCCGCGCCATCGCAGAGGCGAAGGGCAGCTTCATCATCAGGCTCGCCGCGGACGATATCTTCGCGCCAACCCTGATCGAACGCATGGTGGAGGTGTGGCTGCGGGAAAACGTCTCCCTCATCACCGTCAACGCCACCTATATCGACGCCGATTCGAGACCCTTGCATCGGTTCTACAGCCCTCCCGGCGCCATCATCGACGAGAGCTTCGACACGTTGGCGTGCGACGGCGTAAACACGGCCTGCTTTGGCGCCGTCATTGGCTTCGAACGTGCGCTTTTTGATGAGTTCGGCTGGGCTCCAGACTCTCTCGAAGCCAGCGACATCATCATGCCGTTCTATGCCTATCTGGCTAAGGGCGCCCGCTTCATCGCCGACCCGCTCGTGCAGTACCGCACCCACGGAGGCAATGCTTCGCACAGCCTCGCCGCCGAACGGGCCACCAACCCTGTCGATCGGCTCTTGGCCGAAGAGCACATCCACTATGTCCATCTCGCGCACAGCTTGTGGATGGACGACGAGTTGATCCGTTTCAATGATCGCGATCCGGATCGGTTCGGCCCGATCGCACAGCGCATCAGGCCGCTGCTCGCGGTGCAGCAGACACAATGGCTCATCGATTGGTCAAAACGCGCGCTGCGCTGCGGGAGCGCGGGGTCAAGCGGTTCGCGCCGGCGAAACTACAAGCCTGACCGCAACCGATCGATAGACGCGCTAACTACGAGTGGCTGCCCAGCTTCTTCTTCAGCAGCTCGTTGACGAGGGCGGGGTTGGCCTTGCCCTGGGTTGCCTTCATCACCTGGCCGACAAAGAAGCCGAGCACCTTCGGGTTCGACGCGTATTGCGCGACCTGCGCAGGGTTGGCAGCGAGCGCGGCATCGACCGCCGCCTCGATCGCGCCAGTGTCGGTGACTTGGCGCAGCCCCTTCTTCTCGACGATCGAAGCGGCGTCGGCGCCGGTCTCGACCATCTCGGCGAAGACGTCCTTGGCCATCCGGCCATTGATCGTGGCGTCGGCGATTAGATCGATGAGGCCGCCGAGCTGTGTGGCCGAGATAGGCGACTCCTCGATGCCGAGGCCCTTGCGATTGAGCGCGCCAAACAGATCGCCGGTGACCCAATTGGCCGCCGCCTTCGGATCGCGGCCTTGTGCGACATCCTCGAAGAAATCGGCGGTGGCGCGCTCGGCGACGAGCACGGCGGCGTCCTCTGCCGACAACCCATAATCACCGACAAACCGCGCCCGCTTCGTGTCGGGCAATTCGGGCAGCTCGTCATGCAGCTCGGAAATCCACGCAGGATCGAGCACCAGCGGTAAGAGGTCAGGATCGGGGAAATAGCGGTAATCGAAATCGTTTTCCTTCGAGCGCATCGGCCGGGTCTCGCCGCGCGCGCTGTCGAACAGCCGCGTTTGCTGGGCGATCGTGCCGCCCGCCTCGATGATCTCGATCTGCCGCCGCGCCTCGATCTCGATCGCCTGCATGACGAACCGCACCGAATTGAGGTTCTTGATCTCGCAGCGGGTACCGAACGGCGCGCCGGGCTTGCGCACCGAGACGTTGCAGTCACAGCGCAGCGACCCCTCTTCCATGTTGCCGTCGCAGGTGCCGAGATAGCGGAGGATCGAGCGCAATTTGCGCAGATAGATGCCGGCCTCCTCGGCCGAGCGCAGATCGGGCTCGGAGACGATCTCCATCAGTCCGATGCCGGCGCGGTTCAAATCCACATAAGTCTCGCGCGGATGCTGGTCGTGCAGGCTCTTGCCGGCGTCCTGTTCGAGGTGCAGCCGGGTAATGCCGATCTCGCGGGTCGAGCCGTCCGGTATGTCGAGCGTGACTTTGCCGCGCCCGACGATGGGCTGCTGGTATTGCGAAATCTGATAGCCGGCCGGGAGGTCGGGATAGAAGTAGTTCTTGCGGTCGAAGACGCTGGTCAGATTGATCGCGGCGTCGAGGCCGAGCCCGGTCTTGACCGCCTGCTCGACACAATGCCGATTGATCACCGGCAGCATCCCCGGAAATGCCGCATCGACGGTCGAGACCTGGGTGTTCGGCTCGGCGCCGAAATCGGTCGCCGCGCCCGAAAACAGCTTGGCCTTGGCCATGATCTGAGCATGGACCTCAAGCCCGATGACGACTTCCCACTCGCCGGTGCGGCCTTCGATCATTGCGGCGCCCTCACGCACGCACGCGCGCGAAACAAAAAAAGATCAGGAGCAAGCATTTGATATTCCTAGACAGTGCCCTCAAGAACAGGTGGACGAACAAGATGGTGAACAGGTGGACGAGCCGGAGGAAAACAGGACGTGCCTAGCGGCGCAACGATCAATAGCACGGGCCGACCCACGATGGCGGAGGGAACCAAGGGCAGGAATAGGTAAGTTCGTGGTCTGTTCACGTCAAGGGCGAGACCGGATAGAGATTTCTGCTCTGGACCCAATTACGGCCGCTCGATCCAGCCGATGATGAGGGCGGGCTTTTGCCCCCTTCCGGTCATTGGGCGAGGCTCCGCTGGGTTTGCCAATTTAGGCGGATGGGGCGATGCCGTCGGCGGCCCGCTCGAGCGCGGCGATGTCGATGCGCTTCATTTGCATCATCGCTTCGAACGCCCGCCTTGCCCGGGCGCGATCGGCATCGCCGATCAGCCTGATAAGCTGGCGCGGAACGATCTGCCACGACACGCCGAAGCGGTCTTTTACCCACCCGCATTGCTCAGCCTCGGGGATCGCTGAGAGTGCGGCGGCGAAGCGATCGGCCTCCGCCTGGGTCTCCACCGGTATCTGGAACGAGATCGCTTCATTGAACTGGAATTGCGGTCCGCCATTCAGGGCGGTGAACGATTGACCCATCAGTGTGAACTCGACCAGCAGCACGTCGCCTGCCTTGCCCGACGGGTAGTCACTCGGTGCGCGATGGATTGCATCAACATGGCCGTTGGGGAACAGGGAGGCATAGAAATTGGCGGCCTCTTCGGCGTTGCCATCGAACCAGAGGCACGGGGTTATGCCAGACATAGAGATTTTCCTCCTAAAAGCGGCGGCGTATCGGCCTGATCGACTCTCTTTTACGAGCACTGCGGGGAACCGAGGGGCATGCGGCCGGAGCCCGCCTCAAACCACGTCCATAAATAGGCGCCGAAAATGCGACTGCGCCGCCCCTCCTCAGACGCTGCGAAATTTTGCACAAGATTAAACTCGCCCAAAGAACGCGAGCTCCTCCCCACTTCCTCGCCATCTGCGACTATTCCGGCAATGGATCGAAACGCTCGAAAACGGAGGTCGCGCGATCGGCCGCTATCGCCTAAGGGTGGCGGCGGGACTGAGGCATGGACCGTTGGTGAGGGGTGCAGAAGGCCCCGCCGGAGCGGTCATGCAACGAAACTCGGACGGTGAGTGAAGTTCGCGGCGGTTTCCAACACTTGGCCGACCCGCAACACGGTCGCCTCGTCGAAGGCGCGGCCAATGATTTGCAGCCCGGCCGGCAGATTTTCGCACAGCCCGGCCGGAACCGAAATCGCCGGCAGCCCGGCAAGGTCGGCCGACACCGTGAAGATGTCGTTGAGATACATCGCCACCGGGTCGTCGCTCTTTTCGCCGATCGCGAACGGGGCGGTCGGCGCGGTCGGGGTCAAAATGCAGTCGCAGCGCTCGAACGCGGCAGCGAAATCGCGGGCGATCAGCGTGCGCACGCGCTGCGCCTTCAAATAGTAAGCGTCGTAATACCCGGCCGAGAGCACGTAAGTGCCGATCAGCACGCGGCGGCGCACCTCGGCGCCAAACCCGGCGGCGCGGGTCTTTTCGTACATGTCGTCGAGGCTGTCGCCATCGACCCTGAGGCCGAACTTGACCCCGTCATAGCGCGCCAGGTTTGACGAGGCCTCAGCCGGGGCAATGATGTAATAAGCCGGCAGCGCGACATGCGTCGTCGGCAGGCTAATCTCAACCGGCTCGGCGCCGGCGGATTTCAACCAGTCGATGCCAGATTGCCACAGCGCCTCATTCTCCGGAGAAAGGTTGTCCGCACCGGCGTGATCGCGCGGGATACCGACCCTTAGCCCTTTGAGGCCGCCGGTCAGCGTCTTCTCGTAATCGGGCACCGGCACCGGCGCGGAGGTGGAGTCGCGCGGATCATGCCCGGCCATCGCACCGAGCATGATCGCCGCGTCGCGCACCGTGCGGGTCATCGGTCCCGGGTGATCGAGCGACGAGGCGAACGCCACCACCCCCCAGCGCGAGCAGCGGCCGTAGGTCGGCTTCAACCCGACAATGCCGCAAAAGCTCGCCGGCTGGCGGATCGAGCCGCCGGTGTCGGTGCCGGTCGCGCCGAGCGCGGCGTGCGCCGCCACCGCCGCCGCCGAGCCGCCCGACGAGCCGCCCGGCACCAGCGGCCGGTTGTCGCCTGGGCGCCGCCACGGGTTCTCGGTCGGGCCATAATGACTGGTCGTCGTCGACGAGCCCATCGCGAACTCATCGAGATTGGTCTTGCCGAGCATCACCGCGCCGGCGGTCCAGAGTTTCTCGGTGACGGTCGATTCGTAAGGCGGGGTGAAGCCATCGAGGATGTGCGAGGCGGCGGTGGTCAGCACGCCCTTGGTGCAGAACAAATCCTTGATCGCGAGCGGGATGCCTTCGAGCGCGCCCGCCTCGCCTCTCGCCAGCCGTGCATCGGACGCGGTGGCCATCTCCAGCGCGCGCTCCGGGGTCGCGGTGATATAGGCGTTGAGGGGCTTTATCGTTTCGACCGCGGCGTTGAACGCGGCGGTAAGCTCGCGGGCGGAAAACTTCTTCGCCCTAAGCCCGTCGCGTGCTTCGGCCAAGGTCAGATCGGTGAGGCCGGTCACTCGACCACCTTGGGCACGGCGAAGAAACCCTTTGCCGAGCGCGGCGCGTTGCCGAGCACCCCGTCGCGGTTATTGCCGTCGGTGACGACGTCGTCGCGCATCGGCAGGGTCATCTCGGCGACGCTGGTCATCGGCGGGACGTTGTCGGTGTCAACCGCCATCAGCTGCTCAACCCAATCGAGAATGCCGGAGAGTTCGGCGGCGAGCGGTTCGAGCTCGTCCTCGCCGACACAAATGCGCGCCAGGGTGGCGATGCGCGCCACGGTGGCCTTGTCCAACGCCATGATTTCTAAGTCTTTCGCGGCAAAAGCGGTGGCGTCACGCTATCATCGGGCATGATGCTCGGCAACCCTGCGGCATTGAAGGCGGCGGTCGCGCCCGGCGCGCGGCTCTTGGGCCTCGATGTCGGCACCAAGACGATCGGCCTGGCGCTGTCGGACACGCGGCTGGTCATCGCCAGCCCGCTCGACACCATTCGCCGGCGCCGGTTTCGCGAGGACATGGCGGCGCTGTTTGCCGAGATCGATAAGCAGGGCGCGGGCGGCGTCGTCATCGGCCTGCCGCTGGCGCTCGACGGGCGCGACAGCCCGCGCACGCAGTCAGTACGGGCCTTCGCCCGCAATCTCCTGACGCTGCGCGACCTGCCGGCGCTGTTGTGGGACGAGCGGCTATCGACCGCCGCGGTCACCCGCGAGATGATCGCCGCCGACTTGACCAGGAAGCGCCGCGCCGAGATTGTCGACAAGGTCGCCGCCGCCTACATCCTACAAGGCTGCCTCGACGCGATGGCGGCTGCGGCATGATCTTCGTTGCCGGCGAAGCGTTTAGCGGATCATGCTGGGGGAAAAGCGTGGAGAGACGTGACGGTGAGCGCCAATCCTGACCCGTCCGAATACCGGCTGACCACGGCCGAGATTGTCTACCGGCTGCCCGACGAGCCCGAGACGCTGCAGACTTTCATCTGGCAGAAGTTCGACATCGCGCCGGATTTTCCCGAGCTGAGTAAGTTCCTCGACTTTTGGCGCAAGAACATCGACGGCAAACTGCACTCCGTGAAGATCGCCCAGGGAAACGGCCGGCCGCGGCGGTTTCCTCACATCGTCCCGGCTTCGGGCGGGCGGCATTAAGCGCCATGGTCTCGGCGGACACCGCCTCGACACGGGAGGAACCGGCCGAACCTAGCTTTCGCCCCGTCGCGATCTGGCTCCTCGTTTGCTGCGCGATGATTTTCCTGATGGTGGTGATCGGCGGCGTCACGCGGCTGACCTGGTCGGGCCTGTCGATCACCGAATGGCAGCCGGTGACTGGCATCTTGCCGCCGCTCTCCGCCGGGGACTGGCAGGCCGAGTTCACCAAATACCAGCAGACCTCGCAATACAGGCTCCTCAACGCAGGGATGAGCCTCGCCGATTTCAAGACGATCTATCTATGGGAATACGTGCACCGGCTGTGGGGAAGGCTGATCGGCTTCGTCTATGCCCTGCCCTTCCTCTATTTCCTCGTCCGCGGCCGCATCCCGCGGCGGCTCACCTGGCCGCTAGCGGGGATTTTCGCGCTTGGCGGGTGCCAAGGCGCGCTCGGCTGGTACATGGTCGAAAGCGGCCTCGCCGACCGGATCGAGGTCAGCCAATACCGGCTCACCGCGCATCTCGTGCTGGCGCTGGTTATCTACGCCGCGACGTTGTGGACCGCTCTGGGGCTGCTGCAAGCGCCGAGCGGAGCAGCCCCACGATGGCTGCGCCGCGCTAGCGAGGCCGTACTCGGCCTCGTCGGCCCAACGATCGTCGCCGGCGGGTTTGTCGCCGGGCTCAATGCCGGGCTCACCTACAACACTTTCCCGCTGATGGACGGCCGTTTCGTGCCGGCGGGCTACGCGCAGCTCACGCCGTTCATCCGCAACTGGTTCGAGAATGTTGCCGCGGTGCAGTTCGATCACCGCTTGCTGGCGATGACCACGGCCGCTTCGGTCATCGTGCTATGGCTCGCCGGACGACGCGAGGCCTTGCCGCCTAAAGCCAGACTGGCGCTGCACGCGTTGCTTGCGATTGCGCTGTTGCAGCTCTCGCTCGGTGTTTCGACCTTATTGCTGGTCGTGCCGATCCCACTCGCCGCAGCGCACCAAGCCGGCGCGGTGCTGCTGCTGACCGCGGCGATCGTACTGCGCCATACCCTGCGCCAGCCGCGTGAAATAGACGGCCTGGCCCGCGCGGCCGTATAATCGCGGCATGGCGAAGCGCGGCAAATCCTCGAAGGTCTTGGACGACTGGCGGAAGCTCGCCGAGGTGGAGCTGCGCGGCAAGCCGGTGTCGAGCCTCGATTGGGCGACCCCCGAGGGCCTCACCGTCAAGCCGCTCTATACCGAGGCCGACCTCGAGGAAATCGCGGCGTCCGGCTTCCCGTTCCGCGAGGCGGTGCCGGGCGCGCCGCCCTATCTGCGCGGACCGCGGGCGACCATGTACACCAACCGGCCGTGGACGATCCGGCAGTATTCCGGGTTCTCGACCGCCGAAGAATCGAACCGCTTCTACCGCGACAATCTGAAGGCCGGGCAGATGGGTCTGTCGATCGCCTTCGACCTCGCCACCCATCGCGGCTACGACAGCGACCACCCGCGCGTCGTCGGCGATGTCGGCAAGGCCGGCGTCGCGATCGACTCGGTCGAGGACATGAAAATCCTCTTCGACGGCATCCCGCTCGACAAGATGAGCGTGTCGATGACGATGAACGGCGCGGTGCTGCCGGTGCTAGCCGGGTTCATCGTCGCGGCCGAGGAGCAGGGGGTCAGCCAAGAACAGCTCCAGGGGACGATCCAGAACGACATCCTCAAGGAGTTCATGGTCCGCAACACCTATATCTACCCGCCCGGACCCTCGATGCGGATCGTCGCCGACATCATCGAGTACACCGCCCGGCACATGCCGAAGTTCAACTCGATCTCGATCTCCGGCTATCACATGGAGGAGGCCGGGGCGACGTCGGTGCAGGAGCTGGCCTTCACCCTGGCCGACGGGCTCGAATACGTGCGCGCGGCGCTGTCGCGCGGGCTCGACATCGACGATTTCGCGCCGCGCCTGTCGTTCTTCTTCGGCATCGGCATGAATTTCTTTATGGAGATCGCCAAGCTGCGCGCCGCGCGGCTGCTCTGGGCGCGGCTGATCGAGCCGTTCGCCCCGAAAAACCCGGTGAGCCTCGCCCTGCGCACCCACTGCCAGACTTCGGGGGTCAGCCTCACCGCGCAGAGCCCGCACAACAACATCATCCGCACAACGATCGAGGCGCTCGCCGCGGTGCTGGGCGGGACGCAATCGCTGCACACCAACTCGTTCGACGAGGCGCTGGCGCTGCCGACGCCGTTCTCGATGGGGATCGCGCGCAACACCCAGCTGATCCTCGCCGAGGAGACCGGCATCCCCCATGTCGTCGATCCCTTGGGCGGCAGCTATTATGTCGAGAGCCTGACGCATTCGATCGCCACCGCGGCGATGACCCTGATCGACGAGGTCGAGAAGCTCGGCGGCATGACCAAGGCGGTCGAGAGCGGCATGCCCAAGCTGCGCATCGAAGCGGCAGCGGCGCGGCGTCAGGCGGCGATCGATCGCGGCGAGGAGGTCATCGTCGGGGTCAACAAGTACAAGTCCGACGAGACGGCCGAGGTGCAGCTCCTCGACGTCGACAACGACAAGGTTCGCACCGCGCAAATCGCTCGGCTGAACCGGGTGAAGAAAATCCGTGACCCAGAAAAATGCACGAAGGCGCTGACCGCGCTGACCGAGGCGGCGAAGACCGGCAAGGGCAACCTGCTCCAACTGTCGATCGCGGCGAGCCGGGCGCGAGCAACGGTGGGCGAGATTTCCGATGCGCTGGAGGTCGCTTTCACCCGCCACCACGCCACGACCCAATCGGTCAGCGGAGTCTATGGCGGGCAATATCGCGACGACGAAAACTTCCACCGCATTCAGCGCGAGATCGACGCTTTCGCCCGCGAGGAGGGCCGGCGGCCGCGTATGCTCGTAGTGAAATTGGGCCAGGACGGGCACGACCGTGGCGCCAAGGTCATCGCTACCGCCTTTGCCGATATCGGCTTCGACGTCGATATCGGGCCGCTGTTCCAGACCCCCGAAGAGGCCGCCCGCCAGGCGGTCGAGAACGATGTCCATATCGTCGGCGTTTCGAGCCAGGCGGCGGCGCACAAGACATTGGTGCCCGCGCTGATCGCGGCGCTAAAGCGCGAGGGGGCCGGCGATATCCTCGTCGTCTGCGGGGGCGTGATCCCGCCCGCCGATTACGACTTCCTCAAGAAAGCCGGCGTCGCGGCGATCTACGGGCCCGGCACCAATATACCGCGCGCCGCGGCCGAAATATTATCGCTGATACGCAAGCAGCGCCTGGCGGCGTGATCTATTCCTGACGTCAGGATTCCATCAAGAATCATTCATCCAACGGTAATACTGCGCCTAGGCAGCCGCCACCCCCCCTTGTATAGTCAAATGGAACAGGGAGGGCGGCTATGGTCGGAGAAACAAGAAATCAAGTCGCTAAAATCATCGCGAGCTATGTCTCGCACCATAATCTCGCACCAGAACAAATACCCGAGCTGATCGCTTCGGTGTACCGCTCGATCGCTGGCCTTGGCCAATCGGCGGAAGTGCCCGCCGCCCTCACCCCGGCGGTCTCGGTGCGGCGCTCGGTGCAGCGCGACGCGGTGACCTGCCTCGATTGCGGCTGGAAGGGCAAGATGCTGCGCCGCCACCTGACGACGCGGCACGGGCTTAGCGCCGAGGACTATCTGAAGCGCTGGGGCCTGGCGGGAGACCACCCGCTGACCGCGCCGGCCTATTCGGCGCAGCGCTCCACCTTGGCGAAGCAACTGGGCCTTGGACGCGGCAGCCGCTCGGGCCCGGGGCGCGGCCGGCGGGCGCGCAGCTGAGGCTTCAGCGCCACCGTACGGCGGTTTCGGTGACGATCACATCCATCGGGATGTCGAAGGGCTGCGGGTAGATCGTCGCGATCTCCTGTGCCGCGAAGCCGACCCCGATCGCCAGGGGGCGCGGCGACAGGGCGGCAAGCGTGCGGTCGAAATAGCCGCCGCCATAGCCGAGCCGGTAGCAATGGCGGTCAAATCCGACCAACGGCGCCAGCACCATCGCCGGCACCACGATCTTGCGCTGTTCCGGGATCGGGATGTCCCACACACCGGCGACGAGCGGCTCGCCGGGCGACCAAGCGCGGTATTCGAGCGGACCCTTTTTGTCGATCACCACCGGCAACGCCACCTCGCGGCCAGCCGCAGTCAGAGCATCGATCAGCGGCCGCGGGTCGAACTCGGCGCGAAACGGCCAGTAGACCCCGAGCACGCCCGTCCGCGCCGCCAAAATCTCCTCGATCCGCGTGGTGATGCGCTCGCCGGCCAGCCGCCGCTCCCCCGGCGGCAGCGCCACGCGCAAGGCGATCAGCCGCTCCCGCTCGCCGCGGCGCCAGGCTTTGACCTCTGCCGCGTCCACCGCGCCGCCCTAGAACAGCCCGGTGATCCGGCCATCCTCGGTCAAGTCGATGCTGTTGGCCGCCGGCACTCGCGGTAGGCCGGGCATCGTCATGATCTCGCCGCAGACCGCGACGATAAACTCGGCGCCGGCCGACAGCCGTATTTCGCGCACCGGGAGGATATGGTCGCTCGGCGCGCCCTTGGCGTTCGCATCGGTCGTGAAGCTGAATTGCGTCTTGGCGATGCACACCGGGAAATGGCCGAAACCGCCCTTCTGCAATTCAGCCAATCGGCTTTCCACCGCGCCATCGCAGGCAATGTCCTTCGCCCGGTAGATCTTCTGCGCGATGGTCTTGATCTTGTCGCGTAGCGGCATCTCGTCCGGATAGAGCACCTGGAATTTCGACTGGCCCTTGTCGATGGTCTTGACCACCGCCTCGGCGAGCGGCGCGGCGCCTTCGCTCCCGTATGCCCAATGATCGGCGATCACCGCCTCGACCCCGTGCGCGGCGCAAAGCTCCTTGAGCTTGGCGTGCTCTGCCTCGGTATCGGCGCTGAAGCGGTTGACCGACACCACCGCCGGGACGCCGAACCCGCGCAGGTTTTCGAGATGGCGCGCGAGATTGGCGTAGCCGGCCTCGAGCGCGGCGACGTTCTCGGCGCGGAGCTGATCGCGGGCGATGCCGCCGTGCATCTTGAGAGCGCGGACCGTGGCGACGACCACCACCGCGTCGGGCTGCAGCCCGGCCTTGCGGCATTTGATGTCGAAGAATTTCTCGGCGCCGAGATCGGCCCCGAACCCGGCCTCGGTGACGACGTAGTCGGCGAGCTTCAGCGCCGTCTTGGTCGCGATCACCGAGTTGCAGCCATGCGCGATGTTGGCGAACGGTCCGCCATGGATGAAAGCGGGGTTGTTCTCAAGTGTCTGGACCAGGTTCGGCGCGAGCGCGTCCTTCAATAGCACCGCCATCGCCCCGGCCGCGTTCAGCTGGCCGGCGCGCACCGACTCGCGCGCCCGGGTCTGGCCGACGATGATGTTAGCGAGCCGCCGCTTCAGATCGTGCAGGTCTGTCGACAGGCAGAAGATCGCCATCACCTCCGAAGCGACGACGATGTCGAACCCGTCCTCGCGCGGGAAGCCGTTGGCGACGCCGCCGAGCGACGAGGTGATCTGACGCAGCGCCCGGTCGTTCATATCGAGCCCGCGGCGCCAGGTCACCCGGCGCGAGTCGATGCCGAGCTCGTTGCCCCAATAGATGTGGTTGTCGACCATCGCCGCGAGCAGATTGTTCGCCGCGCCGATTGCGTGGAAATCGCCGGTGAAATGGAGGTTGATGTCCTCCATCGGCACAACCTGGGCGTAGCCGCCGCCGGCCGCGCCGCCCTTCATACCAAAGCTGGGGCCCAGGCTCGGCTCGCGCAGGCAGAGGATCGCCTTTTTGCCGATGTGGTTGAGCGCGTCGCCCAGGCCGACCGTCGTTGTCGTCTTGCCCTCACCCGCGGGGGTCGGCGTGATGGCGGTAACGAGGATCAGCTTGCCGTCGGGCTTGTCCTTCAACGAGTCGACATAGTCGAGCCCGACCTTCGCCTTGTAGCGACCATAGGGCGACAGGGCTTCATCGGGAATGCCGAGCTTGGCGGCGATTTCGCCGATCGGACGCATTGTCGCGGCTTGCGCGATCGCGATGTCGGATTGGGGATTTTTGTGCTGGTCGGCTCCGCGCGCCACGTTTTTTCTCCTCGGCTTTCCTTACCTGTTGCCGCAAGGTCTTAGACCTTGGCACCAAAGGCCGCAACCGCCGCCACGTCGCAGCATCGCGAACGGCGTGGTTGCATTCACCCGGAATGCGGCAATAGGTTTTTCGTTAGCGTCGTATAACCTCGCACCGAGAGCTACTTCCCCCAAAAAGCTGAGGCAGACGATGAACGGCTCGACACAGACCAGCTGGCGTTCGCGTGTTCTTTTCGCCGGCATCGCCGGCGCCTTGGCGATCGGCGCCGTCGCGGCCCTGCCCTCGTCGGCGCAGGCCTTCTGGGTTGGCTTCCCATTCCCGGGGTACTATCCCGGATCCTATTACGGCTATTACCCGCCGCCGCCGTACTACTACGCCCCGCCGGCTTACTACCCGCCGGCCGCGTATCCTGCCGATCCCGGTTACGCGGCGCCTGCGCAACCTGCTCCGTCGGCCTATACGTCACCCTCGACCTCGGCGACGCCCAATGCGGCGGCGCAGATCACCTACACCAACAAGCCGGCGTTCAAGAACGCTGCCGGGCAGACCTGCCGCGAGTACACGACCGCCGATGCCAGCGGCAGGGTCGCCTATGGCACGGCGTGCCAGGCCGCCGACGGCCAGTGGCGCGTCGCCAACTGAGCCGAGTCTCACCGGCTTGACCGGGCCGGCGCGCTGCTGACATCTTCTCGCTCCTCTTACCGCAGGGAGAAGCGCGATGGCGCGGCCGATCGTCTACGGGCCGGCGACAAGCCCTTATGTATGGAGCGCGCGCGCCACCCTTGCCGAAAAGGGGGTCGCGCACGAGCTAGTCGAGGTGCCGGCGACCGGCTTCCGCACCGAGCCGCACATCTCCCGCCACCCGTTCGGCAAGGTTCCGGCGTTCGAACATGACGGCTTCGCGCTCTACGAGACGCAGGCGATCATGCGCTATATCGACGAAGCGTTCGCCGCGACGCCGCTGCAGCCGATCGAGGTGCACCCGTTCTCGCGGATGAACCAGATCATGGGCATCGTCGATGCCTATCTGGCGCCGAGCCTGGTCGGCGGCGTGCTCTACCCGCGGATCGTCGCTCCGCGGCTTGGATTGCCGACCGACGAAGCCAAGGTCGCGGCCTCGCTGCCGCAGGTCAAACTGTGCCTTGGCGAGATCGCGCGGTTGGCCGCAGAGCAGGAGTTTCTCGCCGGCGACATGCTGAGCCTCGCCGATTTCATGGTCGCGCCCCCGCTCATCTACTTCAAGAAATTCCCGGAGGGGCAGGCACAGCTCGGCGAGCTACCTTCGCTGGCGGCATGGCTCAGTCGAATGGAAGAGCGCCAGAGCCTCAAGGTGACGCGCCCGCCGGGCGTGTGACAGCCCGCGGAATTGCGCGAGATCATTGCGCGGCCGGCAAAGTCGCGCGATAGAGGGGCCGTGGGCACGCTCGAAGTTGTCGCCAAGCCGGTCTTCGGCAAATCGGACGCCGAATGGCTGGTGCGCGCGCGCCAGGAACATGCGCACAGCCCTGGCGCGCCCGAATTCACCCTCGTGTTCCCGGGCGCCGAGCTCTCGGCCGAAGATGTCTTGAGCCACGTCGCCGCGACCTGCGCGACGACGCCGGCGATCAAATTTTGCCTGCGCTCGGCGGTGATCGTGCCCGAGCCCGGCTCCGGCTGGTTCCACATCTTCCTGGTGCCGGACGAAGGGTTTGGCGCGATCATCCGCCTGCATGACCGGCTTCATGTCGGCCCGTTGGCCGATTGCTTGCGGCCCGAGATTCCCTATATCCCCCACCTGACCGTCGCCAGCGTCAATGACTTCAACGTGGCGCGGCGGATCAAGGCGAAGCTCAACAGTTACGATCTCGGGATCGACGGCCGGATCGACGCGCTCGAAGTTCACGAACGCGGCGCGGGCACCGCCAAATGCATCGCCAACGTCCCCTTCCGGCACCACAGTTTCTTCGTCTGAGCCTTCGATCGGTTCAGCGCGCGGGCCTTAACAGCCGTGCTGGGTTGGGCAGGCGCGTGACCGCGGCATCGAAGCGGCGGCGACCTGCGGTCAGCTGGTGCAATTCGGCGAGCCGCCGGTCGAAAAACGCCTGCGTGTCGATAAAGCCCTCGGAGCGGTCGTCGAGCCAGTAGAGCAGCGTCGCGCTGTAGATGCCCGCCAGGGTCGCGCGCTTGGTGTAAAAGCTGAAATCGGTCGCGGTATCGCCCGCGGCGTACCAGATGGCATCCACCGTCTCGTAAAGCAGCCGCAACGCGAGCAGCGCATGCGGCGGCATTGCCAGCACCGACAGCGCCCGACGCACCGCCTCGCGCCACGGCTGCACCACCTCGAAGCGCAGCGAAACGACGCGCCTGATCCGTGCCGAGACGCTCGCTTCGTCGATCGGGGCGGCCTCGATCCGGTCGAGCATGCGCCGGTCGGCCCAGCGGCTGAACCCGGCGACAAGGTCGGGCGCACCGCGCGGGAACAGCGCCTCAGCCTCGATAACCGCCATGCCGACCTGCCGCGCCGCGACGCGCAACGCCATGTGCGACCAGCCGTCGAACGGCACGTCCGGCAGCATCGCCTCGATCAGCCGCTCGCTGTCGCGCTCGGCCAAGGGGCTTTTCATGCCGGGCTCTTCATTTTCCCGTCTCGGGGGCGAGGAATTCGGCGAGATCGATCGGATGCCGCTGCAATTCCTCGAGATAGACGAGAAGCCGGTGGTCGGTCATGCGCTGTGGGTAGAGGATGCCGTCGAGGTGGTCGCACTCGTGTTGGATGACGCGGGCGTGGAACCCGGCCGCCTCGCGTTCGATCGGCTCGCCGTTGAGGCCAACGCCGCGATAGCGGATGTTCAGGCGACGCGGCACGACCCCGCGCAGGCCCGGCACCGAGAGGCATCCCTCCCAGCCGAACGCCACCTCGTCGCCGACCGGCTCGACGACCGGGTTGATCAGCACGGTCAAATCCTGCTCGCCGTCGCCGGGCAAATCGCTGACCCGTTCGCCGCCTACGCGGAAAATGACGACGCGGTACGGCGCATGGACCTGCGGCGCGGCGATGCCGGTACCGCCTGCATCCTCCATCGTCTCCAGCATGTCCTCGACGAGACGCCGGACCCATGGCGCTGCCGGATCATCGACCGGCGCGGCGGGCGCGCGCAGCACCGGATGCCCCATGCGGGCGATCTTCAATAAAGCCATGATGCCAATATGAGATCGCAACACCGCGCCGTAAAGCGGAGCGCGGGCGATGTCGGGCTAGGCTAACGCAAGCTGGCGGTAGCCATCCGCCGCCACCGCGTCGCAGTGCTCGCGAAACGCCGGATGGCCGCCGCTGTAGCGCATGATCTTGCGGGTCTGCTTACCCTCGACGTTGCGGTTGACGCCAGTCATCCACGAGTCGATCTCGTTCATCAGCAGCCCCTGGCCGGTCGCCAGGACATGCTCGGTCCACTCGGCAACACCGTCCGCGGTCGCCTCGACCCGGGTCAGCCCACGCTCATGTGCGAAGCGGATCAGGTCGTTCACCCATTCGACGCTGTATTCGGCGGCGCGCGGGAAATTACCGAGCCCCGCATGCGGGCCCATCACCATCATCAGGTTAGGGAAACCTTCGACCAAGACGCCGAGATAGGTTTGCGGCCCGTCCTTCCACAGCTCCTTCAACTGCAGACCGTCGATGCCGCGGATATCGATCCGGTCGAAGCTGCCGGTGATCGCGTCGAACCCGGTCGCGTAGATGATGATGTCGAACTCGTACTCGCGATCGCTGGTCTTGATGCCGGCCGGAGTGATGCGCTCGATCGGCGTCTCGTTGATATCAACGAGTTTGACGTTGGGCTGGTTGTAGACCTCGTAGTACCGGGTCTCGAGCGGCACGCGTCTTGTGCCGAAACCGTGGTTTTTAGGGATGAGCTTTTCGGCGACCGCCGGGTCCTTGACGCGCTCGCGGATTTTGCGGGCGACGAAATCGGAGATCAGGGCGTTGGCCTCCCGGTCTATCAGGATGTCGCGGAAATTGCCCTGCCAGATGCCGAAGCCCGGCTCGGCGTAGAGCTTCTCCCAGAAGGCTTCGCGCTCCTCGGGCGACACCTCATGGGTGGCGCGCGGGTCGGGAGCGTGGATGAAGCAGCCGGGCGTGTCGCTGCAGCGCGCGAAGATGTCTACGTAGTTGGCGCGGATGTCGCGCATCTCGTCCTCGCCGAGCTTGCCGTTATGCAGCGGCGCCGCCCAGTTCGGGGTGCGCTGGAATACGGTCAGCGCGCCGACGCTCTTGGCGATCGTCTGGATCGTCTGGATCGCGGTCGCACCGGTGCCGATGATCCCGACGCGCTTGCCGGTAAAGTCTACCGCCTGCTTGGGCCAGTAATGGGTGTGGCATGACTGGCCCTGAAACGTGCCGATGCCCGGTATGGTCGGCATGGTCGGCGCCGAGAGCACGCCGATGGCGGTGACGAGAAACCGCGTGCGGTAGCGCCGGCCATCCTCCAGCACGATGTCCCAGCTACGCGTTTCCTCCCGGTAATGCGCCGCGTTTACGCGGCTCTTGAACTGGATATCGCGGCGCAGGTCGAACTTGTCGGCTACATGGTTGAGATAACGCTCGGTCTCCGCCTGCCCGGCAAAACGTTCATCCCAGTTCCACTCGTCGAGCAACTCCTGCGAGAAGGAGTAGCCGTAAGTGTAGCTCTCGGAATCGAAGCGCGCGCCGGGATAGCGGTTCCAATACCAAGTGCCGCCGACGCCGCTGCCGGTCTCGAATACCCGTACCTTGAGGCCGAGCTGGCGCAGCTTGTAGAGCTGGTAGAGGCCGGAAACTCCGGCGCCGATGACGATGGCGTCGAAATCAGTGGCGCCGTTCTCGGCTTCGGCATCGATCGCTATTGGCGCAGCCATTTTCGTTTTCCCGACGATCGTAAGTCACCGCTACCAATTTCGCGCGATCGCGCCCGATGTGCAACACACCTCGTTGCATAGCGCCATGCAGTGGAGAGGTATGAACACCGCTCGGCTTCACAGAAAGGGCCGACGGTGATAGGTTGTGCGCCCGTATTGGTTCGATTGTGGAGTCACGCCCCCGTGCAAGTCCTCGTTCGCGACAACAACGTCGATCAGGCTCTCAGAGCCTTGAAGAAAAAAATGCAGCGCGAAGGGGTGTTTCGGGAAATGAAGCTGCGGCGCAATTACGAGAAGCCGTCCGAGCGTCGCGCTCGCGAAAAAGCCGAGGCGGTGCGCCGCTACCGCAAGCTGTTGCGCAAGCGCATGGAGCGCGAGGGGTATTAGCCCGACTTACCAGGTCGTCATCGCGAGCGGAGCGAAGCCATCTCGCTCCGCTTTTGCTTTGCTCAGGTCGAGATTGCCGCGGCGCCTATCGCCGCCTCGTCATGACAGCCGTTTCTACTCCAGCGCCTTGACGATCTCGTCGCACATCTTCTTAGCGTCGCCGAACAGCATCATCGTGTTGTCGCGGTAGAACAGCTCGTTCTCGACCCCGGCGTAGCCGGACGCCATCGAGCGCTTGACGAAGAGCACGGTCTTGGCGTGCTCGACATCGAGGATCGGCATACCGTAGATCGGCGACGCGCGATCGGTCTTCGCCGCGGGATTGGTGACGTCGTTGGCGCCGATCACAAAGGCGACGTCGGTCGAGGCGAAGTCACGGTTGATCTCGTCGAGTTCCTTGACGTCGTCGTAGGGCACGTTGGCCTCGGCGAGCAGCACGTTCATGTGGCCCGGCATGCGGCCCGCGACCGGGTGGATCGCGTAGCTGACCTTGACCCCGTCCTTCTTGAGATCGTCGGTCATCGCCTTGAGCGAATGCTGGGCCTGGGCGACCGCCATGCCATAGCCGGGGACGATGATCACCGACCCGGCATTCTTGAGGATGAAGGCCGCATCCTCGGCGCTGCCGGACTTCACCATCCGGTCGCCAGCACCGTGCCCGGCCGACGCCACGACGCCTTCGCCGCCAAACCCGCCGAGGATCACGTGGAAGATGGAGCGGTTCATCCCCTTGCACATGATGTAGCTGAGGATTGCGCCCGACGAGCCGACCAGCGCCCCGGTGATGATCAAGAGGCTGTTCGACAAGGTGAAGCCGATGCCGCAAGCCGCCCAACCCGAATACGAGTTGAGCATCGAGATCACCACCGGCATGTCGGCGCCGCCGATCGGCAGGATCAAGAGGAACCCGAACGCCAACGACAGCAGCACCAGCAGCACAAAAGACGCGGGGCTTTCGGTTAGCGCGAAGAGCACGATCAACAGGATCAGCGCCGCGCCGAGTGCAGCGTTGACGAGGTGCTGGCCCGGGAAAATCAGCGGCGCGCCCGAGACCAGCCCCTGCAGCTTGGCGAAGGCGACGATCGATCCGGTAAAGGTGATCGCGCCGATGGTCAGGCCGAGCGCCATCTCGACCAGGCTCGCGCCGTGGATATTGCCGCGCACGCCGATGCCATAATCCTCGGGCGCGGCGAAGGCGGCGCAGGCGACGCAGACCGCCGCCAGCCCGACCAGGCTATGGAAAGCCGCGACGAGCTGCGGCAGCGCGGTCATCTGGATCTGGCGGGCGATGAACGTGCCGATCGCGCCGCCGATGAGGAGCCCGACGATGATCAGCCAGTAGCTGACCACATGCGGCGTCGCCAGCGTCGTCAGCACGGCTATGACCATGCCGGCGATGCCGAAATAGTTGCCACCCCGCGCCGTGTCGGGCGAGGACAGCCCCCTCAACGCCATGATGAAGCAGATCGAGGCGATCAGATAGAGAAAGGCGGAATAGCTCTCGCCCACGGTTATTTCTTTCGTTGAAACATTTGCAGCATGCGCTGAGTGACGATGAAGCCGCCGAAGATGTTGACCGCGGCCAGGGTCACAGCCACGAAGCCCATGACCTTTGCAAAGCTGAAGCCATGCGGCCCGGCGGCGATCAGCGCGCCGACGATGATGACGCTCGACACTGCGTTGGTGACGCTCATCAGCGGCGAGTGCAGCGCCGGGGTCACCCGCCACACGACGTAGTAGCCGACGAACACCGCCAGCGCGAACACGGTCAGCTCGAAGACAAACGGCGTCGTTCCGACCGCTGGCGTTTGCTGGCTCACGACGGTCAGCGTCTGCGCCAGATCGCGCAGCTGATTGGCGAGCTGCTGGGCAGTGCCGGCGAGCTCACCGGCGGTTTGAGCGAGCGAGGCGGGGTCCGCCATGAGCGCCTGATCCTTCCTTCGTCGGCTACTGGGCCGGTTGGGCGGCCGGCGCGGCCAATGCCGGGTTGACCACCGCTCCGTCCAGGGTCAGCAGCGCGGCTTTGACGATCTCGTCCGAAGTGTCGATGCGCAGCTTCTTCTCGCTGTCGACGATCAGCGCGAGAAAGGCTAGCAGGTTGCGCGCGTAAAGCAGGCTGGCGTCAACCGGGATATGCGCCGGGGCGTTGGCATAACCGATGATCTTGACCCCTTTGGCGGTGGTCACGGTCTCCTCGGGCTTGCTGCCTTCGACATTGCCCCCCGACTCGACCGCGATATCGGCGACGACCGAGCCCGGCGCCAGCGCCTCCAGCATCTCAGCGGTCAAGAGCACCGGCGCCTTGCGACCAGGGATCAGCGCGGTGCAGATGACGATGTCGGTGCGCTTCAAAGCCTCGGTGATCACCGCCTGCTGGCGGCGCTGGTAATCCTCACCCATCTCGCGGGCGTAGCCGCCCGTCGTCTCTGCGCTCTTCGCCGCCTCTTCGTCGACGCTGATGAAGTGGGCGCCGAGGCTTTCAACTTGCTCCTTGGCCGCGGCGCGCACGTCGGTCGCGAAGACCACCGCGCCGAGCCGGCGCGCGGTGGCGATCGCCTGCAACCCGGCGACCCCCGCCCCCATCACCAAGACACGCGCCGCTTTGATCGTGCCGGCCGCGGTCATCATCATCGGCATCGCGCGGCCGAACTCGGCGGCGGCGTCGAGCGCCGCCTTGTAGCCGGCGAGGTTGGCCTGCGACGACAGCACATCCATGGTCTGGGCGCGGGTGATGCGCGGCACCAGCTCCATCGCCATCGCCGCGACCCCCGCCTTGGCATAGGCGCGAACATCCGTCGCGTGCTCGAGCGGCGACAACAGGCCGATCATCGCCGCGCCCTTCTTGATCAACTTCAATTCGTTGAGTTGGCCGGCCTTGCCGCCCAAGAGCGGCCGTTGCACCTTCAAGACAACATCGGCGTCTGCGAGCGCCACCGCTTCATCGGCGGCGATCGTCGCGCCAGCGGCCTCATAGGCGGCATCGACGAAAAAGGCGCCGGCGCCGGCGCCAGTCTCGACCACGACCTCGAGCCCCATCCCGACCATGTGCTTGACGGAATCGGGCGAGGCGGCGACCCGCCGCTCGAACGCACGTCTTTCCTTGACGATGGCGACCTTCATCGCACGACCGTCCTCTGTCGGCGGTGTCAATGACAAGCCCGCACAATGCCGCGGGTAACACTTATTGTGAAGAGCGAGCCCTGAGCGGCAACGATGCGCGCCACGCTTCCGTCGCATTTCCTTCGCATGATAGGTTCTGCCGGCATGCGCATGCGCGTTGCCGGCGCCGCCCGGCCGGAACGACCTAAGCGGCTCGGAGATTGCATGAGTGACGCGCCGCCCGCCGTAAGCCGTCGGGCACCTCCCGGAATAATCCTGAGGCTGTCACGTTGTCGCACCGTTGGAACTATGGGGAGTCGGCGGAACACGTGGTTTCCCGCGTGACTCCGGCGAGCGCACGGTTCAGCGATCAGTTGATCGCGGTGCTTCCCCGCTTGCGGCGGTTCGCCGCCGGCCTGACCCGATCGGCGAGCGAAGCCGACGATCTGGTCCAGGCAGCGTGCGAGCGGGCGTTGGCGCGGGAGCATCAGTTTCAGGAGGGTACGCGGTTCGACAGTTGGATGTTCCGCATCGTGCAGACGATCTGGATAGACCAGTTACGGGCCCGCGATATTCGCAAGGAGGAAGGAGACATTGCCGAGGAGCGACTCGGAACGGATGAGCCGGTGCGGCGCGTCGAGGCGCGCCTGGCGCTGGCGGAGGTGCGGCGAGCAGTCTCGCTGCTGCCGCCGGATCAGCGGTCAACGCTGATGCTCGTGACGGTCGAAGGCCTCAGCTACAAGCAGGCGGCCGAAGTCGCGGGCGTGCCGATCGGCACGATCATGAGCCGTCTTGCCCGCGCGCGCATCGCCTTGCAGCAACTGATCGATGCCGGCGCCGGTGAGCGCAGGAGTGCGAGTGATGCAAAAGCATAGCGACGAAGCCCTGGTGGCTTATCTCGACGGTGAGCTCGACGGCGAGGAGCGCGGCCATGTCGAGGCTTGGCTCGACGCCGACCCGGCGGTACGCGACCGCTTGCTGGCGCTTGCCGAGTCGGCGGGGCTCGTGCGCAATGCCTTCGCCGACATCGTCAACGAACCGGTACCCGAGCGGCTGATTGCCGCGGCGCGCGGCGAAACCGCGCCGGTGCCGGCGACTGAGGCCGAGATCGTCATACTGCGACCGAGCGCCGCCAATCGGGCGGCGGTTTCTTCGTGGCGTTGGCACGTCCAGCTTGCCGCCGCGGCCGGGATCTTCGGGCTCCTTGTCGGGGTTAGCGCAGGCTATTTCGGCAACGGTATCCTGGTCCCGTCGGGTGGCCCCGGCGATCGCCCGGCCGAGACCGCCTCGCTCGACAACTGGCTCGACAATGCTGCTGGTAATTACAAGCTGATGGTCAGCGCCGGCGGCACGCTGGTCGACCTACCGGCGACCGGGGACAACGGCGAGGTGCTCCAGAAGATCAGCCAAACCCTGCCGCAGCAGGTGCGGCTCCCCGATCTTAAGCCATGGGGCTTGAACTTCCAGGGTGCACGGCTGGTCGTGGTTGAAGGACGCCCCGGCGCACAGCTCGTCTATACGACCGACAACAAGGCGATCGGACCGCTGGCGCTGATCATCGGCTCGACCAAACAGCCCGACATGGCGCCAACCCCCGGCAAGCGACAAGACCTCAATCTGCTCTACTGGCGCCACCAGGGCCGTGCCTCGGTGCTCGTCGGCGCAAGCGAGATCGGCTACCTCTGGGGCATCGCCAACGACGTCGCCTGGCAGCTCGACGCGATCTGATATAATCGCCACTGGCGACCGATGGCGGGGGTCGGCCGGTGCGATTGCTGCTGATTGAGGATAACGAACGCTTTGCGGCGCTGCTGAGGCAGGGGCTCACCGGCGCCGGCTTTAGCGTCGATGTGCTGACGACCGCACAAGAAGCGAAGACGGCGCTCGAAATGGGCCGCTGGGACGTCATCGTACTCGACCGCGGGCTCCCGGACGGCGACGGCATCGAGGTGCTGACCGAGATGCGCGGGCATGGTGACAACACCCCCGTGCTGATCCTCACCGCCCACGGCAACCTCAAGGACCGGGTCAATGGCCTGCAGAGCGGAGCCGATGACTATCTGGTCAAGCCGTTTGCGCTTGAAGAGCTGGTGGCGCGGCTACAGGCGCTGTTGCGGCGGCCGGGGAACCTGCTCGGGCTAGCGCTGCGCCTTGGCAATCTGACGCTCGATACGGTGGCCCGACAAGTCTTTGTCGCCGACCGGCCGGTTCCATTCTCGGCGCGTGAGATCGCGGTGCTCGAGCATTTGCTGCGCCGCAGCGGGCGGGTGGTCGCCAAGACGCTGCTCGAAAACAGCCTATACGGGCCGGCGCAGGAAGTCGGCTCGAACGCGGTCGAGGTCCATGTCCACCGTCTGCGCCGCCACCTCGTCCAAACCGGGGCTTCGGTTCAAGTGCATACGGTCCGCGGCGTCGGCTACATGATCGGCGAGGGAACGTAGGTGTTCCGTTTCCGCTCGGTCGTCGGCCGCGCGATTGCCCTGCACTTGGTCGCGATCGCGGTGACCTCGATCTGCATGCCACTGGCGCTCTACCTGATGCTCAAATACGCCGCGCAGGATTTGCACCAGAACGCGTTACGCGAGCAGGCCGGTGAACTGGCGGGGCTCATCGATCGCGGGGCGGACGGCGCGCTGCACGTGCATCTGACCGCCCGGCTTGCCGATCTGTATTCCCCCGATTACGGGCGTTACTCCTACGCCGTCGGCGATGCCAGCGGCCGGGTTCTGCTCTCTTCTTTTCCAGACGGCCGCGCGATCACCCACGCCCTGCCGCCGATTTCCCAAGAGATATCCTTCTCCGGCCGCTATGACGGCACCAATATTTTCGGCATCAGCGTCCCGACCGAGATCGCCGGTCAAAAAGTATGGATCGAGGTGTCGCAGGACCTCGCGCACCGCGATGTGCTGATCGACGACATCGTCGCCGATTTCTTCTTCCGGGTCGGGTGGATTACCGCGCCGATCCTGCTACTGCTCCTGGTCATCGATGTCGTCATCATTCGCCGCGCGTTGCGGCCAGTGGTCGCCGCATCGCGCCTCGCCGAGCAGATCGGCCCGCTGCACACCGAGCTGCGCCTGCCCGAGAGCGGCATGCCGCGGGAGGTCCAACCGCTGGTACGCGCCGTGAACCAAGCGCTCGATCGGCTTGAGGAAGGCTTCCGCGGGCAGCGAGAGTTCACCGCCGACGCGGCGCATGAGCTACGCACACCGCTGGCGATCTTGCGCACGCAGATCGACATGATCGACGACGGCAAGCTGGCCCAATCGCTGCGCAACGACGTCGAAAACATGAGCCGGTTGGTCAATCAGCTACTCGAAATGGCCGAGCTCGAAACCTTTGTCATCGGCGGCTCGGAGACCGCCGACCTCGTCGCGGTAGCGGCCGAGGTCGCCGCTTTCCTCGCGCCAATCGCGCTCGCTCAGGACAAGCGCGTCGCGATGACCGGCGCCCGCAAGCCGGTCCTGGTGCCAGGCAACCCCGAAATGCTCGGCCGCGCCGTGCGCAATCTCGTCGAAAATGCGCTCGTCCACACTCCCGCCCGCACGACCGTCGAGATCGAGGTCGACCCGGCAGGCGCGATCGTCGTATCCGACCGCGGTCCCGGTGTCCCCGCGGCGGAGCGCGAACAGATTTTCCGCCGCTTCTGGCGGCGCGACCGCCGGCGCCAGGGCAGCTCGGGGCTGGGGCTGTCGATCGTCGCCCGCATCGCCGAGCGGCACGCAGCCAAGATATCGGTCGACAACCGACCCGGCGGCGGCGCGGTCTTCATCCTTGCATTTCCAATGGTGTTGACGGCGCCGGCGGCCGTTAGCAAGCCCGAGCTGGCGCCGGTATCGTAAGCGGCAGCCCCGCCCTCTCGTCTGCGTGCCCTCGCGCCCAACCGCCTCAGCGGCTATGGTTGGCCGACGCCAAGACCTCAACCTGCGAAGGAAACCCGAAATGGCCGACACCCCGACCTTTGGCCGCTATGCCGAAATCCCCTATGACCAGATGACCCCAAAGCAGCAGGAAGGTTACCGGTCGCTGATGGAGACCCGCGGTCGCCTCCCCGGCCCGAACAAGATTTACGTGCACAATCCCAAGCTGGTGAAGGTAATGGGGCCGCTCGGCGCCTATTTCCGCACCGGCTATTCGCTGAGCGAGCGCGAGCGGGAGATCGCCGTTGTCATCATCAACAGCAAATTCCACTCAGCCTATCCGACCAACGCACATGAACGTGCCGGCAAGGCGGCGGGCCTGCCGGCCGCCGAAGTCGAGGCGATGCTCTCCGGTCTGCCGACCTCGTTCGACGACAAGCGCGAGCAGGTGGTCTACGAGATGGCGGTCTGTCTGTCGAACTCGCGCTGGGTCTCGAAGGGCCTGTTCGACCGCGCGGTCGAGGCGTTGGGCCATGAGGGCGTCACCGACGTCATCTGCCTGATGGGCTTCTACACCAGCGTGTCGATGACCCTCGCCTTCTACGACGTCCCCTCCGGCGCCGAGGGGATAGCGCGGTAGAAAATCGCATCGCGAATCGGCGAAGGCGCCGCGACGGTCGCGACGCCTTCACTCAGCGCGGTTTCTTGGCGCTTCCTGCGGCAGACTATCGAGTGCGGGACCTTTGCGAGTTCCGCGCCAGCAAGGCTGGCCTTCTTATATCCTGCCGTGGCCGAGCAACAGGTAGAGAACCAAGACGATCAGCAAAACACCGCCGATGCCGATCCCGCCACGGTACCCGTAGCGTGAATAGCCGACACCGCCTCCCAGGAGGAGGAACAGCACGATAACGATGAGGATAATGTCCATTTTGTCCTCCCCTGGCGCCTGCGGCGGAGCCTCCAAACGCTGCTAGCTGAATTACACGACAGGTATCGCGTAGCTGGTTACAGTGCTTTACCGGAAGCTCGCGAGGCATTGCTCGTGCAGATTTGGGTCGTCGATTGAGCCGCATTCCTTGCTCATCCGTTGTTCGCGGAACGTGGCGTTGATTTGCAGCATCCGCTCATAGCGTTGGCTGTCGATCACATTGCGATCCGCCGACCCGCTGCCCGTGTAATCACCGGGATCGACCTGCGGATGGTTGGTCACCAGCTGCGGCGCTGTTTGCGCGTGAGCGGTCGCGACAGCGGCCACCGCCGTAAGACAGGCAGCCGCCAGTATCAATCCGAGGTTTGAGCGCGTTTTCATTGTTATCACCATGGACTAAGAGCCTGACTGAAAAGGAATTGAGTGATCTCAATAGGTTGTGATTCCATCGCAGTTGCGACACCAACGGTGGGGTTCACAATGGCCTGGACCGAGATCACTCGCCGACACTATCGGCGCGAGGGGC
>Ga0209517_10000564_pt1 | contig 62911 bp, 56 predicted proteins | sample PeaSoiMetSII2010_FD_187695 | JGI IMG/M metagenome (GOLD analysis project Ga0209517, IMG submission 187695) | Peat soil microbial communities from Weissenstadt, Germany - SII-2010 (SPAdes) (version 2) | ecosystem: Environmental > Terrestrial > Soil > Wetlands > Peat | place: Germany... | reverse complement strand
AATCGGCTAAAGAGAATCCAAGTCGCCGGTGGCAACAATTACACGACGGCTTCGAGCTTCGACACGAACGACGAACTGCTGGTTGAAACCAGCATCCAGAATGGGGTGACCAATGGCGCCACCGGCTACGCTTATGATCTAAATGGCTCGCTCACAGGAAAAACCAACAACACCGGGAGCATTTCCTACACCTACAACCTGGCGAACAAACTGAGTAGCGTAGCCGCGAGCGGGGTCGCGACCGTCTTCTGCTATAACGACCAAGGTATCCGCGTTAGCTCCGCGACGAGCAGCAGTACCAACACCTACCTCGTGGATGCCAACAACCGCACCGGCTATCAGCAGGTGCTCGAGGAATTCAACCTTGGCGGCGGGGCGGCTGCGCTGACTAAGAGCTACGTCATCGGCGACGACGTGCTCGCCCAGTGCAGCGCCAGCACGAACGCTCCGTCGTATTTCCTGCCCGACGGCCACGGCAGCAACCGGCAATTGGTCAACACTGTGTCCGGCCTGGCAAGCCATTACAGCTACGATGCCTATAGGGTGACGCAGACCAACACGTCTTCCGCCGTCGGCAGCAACACCAAGCTCTATTGCGGCGAGCAGTTCGATTCGACGCTGAACATGTACAACCTAAGGGCGCGGTACTACGATCCGAGTAACGGGAGGTTCAACCAGCGGGATCCATTCGCTGGTAACTACGATGATCCGCAGAGCCTGCACAGGTACGCGTACGGGAATCTGGACCCCGGCAACAGGGCTGATCCGACCGGCAATCAGCCCACCTCCGTAGTGGAGGTTTGCATGACAATGCTATCGTACGTTACGCTGGGTCTTCTAGTTCTGACGGGTCTCGCATCCATATATCAGACCACTTGTATGAGAATCGAGATACTTCAGACGGTCATGCAACTCTTGTCGGGGGCGGCGGACCTAGCCGGAGAGGGCTTCGATGCCGCCGTGGCTGCGGCATCCGCCATAGTGTCTCACATGTCGAGGGTCGTGCAGGCGATCCGCGATGCGGTCAATGAAGCCGCAAGCGAACTAAAAGAGTCGATCAGTGAGCTGTTGAAGCTGCCAAAAAACTTTATAATCAGATCCCTTGGGCCTACGATTTTCCAGTTCGACCTCATGTGCCTTGCTGTTCGCGGGGCCTGGTGGAAGCTAATGTACAATGGAACTCGGTCTCCCCAGACTGTTGCGAATCGAGCATGGATGAAGAGGGAGTACCGCGTCGTCTGGACCACGCCACATCCGGGATATACTGTTGATGAATTTCCTTATGCTTCAACTTCCGCGGGTGGGGCCTGGGGACCGGCATTAGTTCACTATGCGCCTACCTCTCCAATTCGCGAGAACTCGATTCAGGGCTTCATGCTGGTTGCGTTTTTATACGGTGCCCAAATGAAGTGGAAGGCGGGGTGGTTTTTGAACGTCCCCGTGCCGATATAAAGAATTATGGGTGTCAAGGAATACAACGGGAAGGTCCTCCGGGTGAGCTACCCAGATTTTCTGAGGGTAAAGACTCATGAGCCGCAGTGGTCTGCTTTCGCTCCGGAGGACAGGGCTGCGGTTGTGATTGAGGTGAATCCGCAACCCGTGAAAGCGGATGCCTTCGCTCGATTAGTACGCGATCTGCACTTCCCGCGTGCGCTGATCCAGCGGGAGGGGCAGTTTACAACGGCGAAGGGCATCGACGGCTACGAGCGCCTTGCGTTGCATAGCGAAACTGTTGCATGGGACATCGACGCGAAATTCCGTTCCCGCTATACATTGAACATAGGAATATGGGCAACTAGGGCTGACTGGCATGACGGGACCGTTTGGGAAGACCTAGTTAATACGATCGAGGTTATTGGAGACCCAGCAGGTCAGGACGCGGCGCGATCGCAGCCGGTCGGCACCTATGCGCAACGAAAAGCGCCAATCACGACGCAACGGCCGGCCAACCGAAGCGGCATTTTGCTCGAATTGCCAGAAGATCTGGGCTACCTTCTCGAGATCGCCAACACGCTTAATTCATTCCCAAGTGAACAACTGCAGAACGAGGATAATCCGGAACCATTTCGAGTGCTCGAGCTCGGACTAGAAAAGGGAGTGGGCCCGTTGACAAGCGCGAAAGCACGGGCGCGGATCAAGGCTGATCACGAACGGCTTTGGTCCTGGCTTCGAGAGCATCCGGTTAAGAAATTTCCGGAAACTGCCCGTTTGTATTTTGTGGTCGGCGGGATTTTGAACGGTGGATTCATTGATTATAAATAAGCGGAGCGCTCCAACACTCGAGCGTCTCTTGCAACCGATCGGAGTCGGTGGCACGGCCGATGCCGAAAGCATAGGTCGGGCGGTTAATCACCCAATTCTGCCTTACGCAGGGCAAGATCGGCATAGGTTCCCGTTGAGCGTGGTCGGCGCCTATGCGCAGACCAACGCCAGCGTGGCCTTCCGATTGGAATCCAATCTCAAGCTGGGCCAGTTCAGCTTCAGCCAATCCGATTTGTCCATCCCGGTAGCGGGGATCCCGCTGACGGTGGTGCGGACCTACAACTCGCTCAACCCGATGCTGGGGGACTTTGGCTACGGATTGAACCTCGCACGCCAACCACGGCACAAGCCGTGCCAACGAGTTTAGACGCTGGAACAGCTTCTCGGCTACGAACGCTTCTCAAAACGAAGCAAAGCTGGCCTACATCAGACTGAACATCCAACTCCGAAAGTGTTCGCGAGCAGGCTCCGAAAGTGTTCGCGAGCAGGCTCCGAAAGCGTTCGCGAGCAGGCTCCGAAAGCGTTCGCGAGCAGGCCGACGACCGCAATTTCGGACGTAACACTTCTTGAGCTAAACATCCTGCTTTACCTGCCAAGAAAGCTCACCTGTGCCAATCCTAAATCCAACATAGTTGGGGCAGTCGCATCCATTACCGGAAGCCATCCGGGCATCGAGAATGAAAAAACTCCGACAATGCCCCTGGTTAACTGGGACAGCGCCACGAGGTGGGCAAGGCGTTTTTCCCGAACTGCGGTCGTGTTTTGCTACCAGATTACCGTGCTCCTGTTCCCCGGCGCTCCGCGCGCCCGGGCTGTTGCGGGTCGCGGAGCCGCGGTCCGGAGGATGGAGAAGGTTTCATTGAGCATTGCTAGAACACGGGCAACAGATCACCGCGACGATTGAACGCTGCCCGCACGGGGGCACTTTGGATCACCAAATCCGACCGGGCGTGAGCTTCCTCCCAGTAAGCCTCGGAGGCCAGGGCACTCTCGCAACTCAGGGTATTTTTAATCCACAAGATTCTCGCTTTGTCCGGCTCCAATAGCCCGGTGGTTTCCAAGGCAGCATTGAGCGCCGCACGGTCGGTGGGGAAGTGCATCGGCACGCGCGCGTTAGCGGGCATGAGGGAAGTGATCACGTTCACCCAGGTGGCCGGCGCATCCATGGCGCGAAACAGCCGCTCGTGGATGAAATCCGCCAGCCCAATGCCTGCGGCGTTCCCGTAGCTGTGCGGGTGGAGGGAGCGAACGTAGATGCGCCGTACCGCGCCGGGGCCCGGTCTCACGAAGCTGCCGTCGGTCTCGCGTCGAATCACGTTCGGATCCAGCCCGGAACCGCTCAGGTTCTTGCCCATCTCGTCCACCATTAGCAGGTCCGCCTCAGCGAAAGGCAGCCGTGGCATCAGCAGCCGGGCCTCTTCCAGCAGCACACTTTCTTGCTGCTCAAAGCTCCCCGCCGGCACGGCCACGATGCGGGCCGTTTGATGGAGTGGATTTTCGATGATGCCCACGCCGAAGACGATGCGGCTATGCTTGAGGACGCCGCGCGCGAGCTCCAGAAGCGCCTGCGCATAGCCCACCCGCGCGGTGGCCTGGTGGAACTGGTGAGCGCCTCGTTGCTTTCCTAAGCCAATGGCTGCCATCTTCATCAATCCGCTCTCGACCGGTCCATGAAAGTCGGTGTGCGGCTTGATGCGGTTGACCAGCACGATGGCATCGGCGCCAGCGGCATGACGGTCCTGGTAAAGGATGAACTGGCCGACGCGCGCCAGTTCGACGGTGGCCATGCTGCTTTTGACCGGCACACCCATGGCTTTGGCCGTGATCCCATAATGAGCGAGCACTTCGAGTTGGCCGGAACTCGTAGCCCCACCGTGACTGCCCATCGCCGGCACGACGAACACGCTGGCGCCCAGCCGCTTCAATTCCTCGCACACCGTGCGCACGATGAGATCGTAATTAGTGATGCCGCGGCTGCCTGCGCCAACTGCCACCTTCATGCCGGGGCGAACAAAGCTGGCGGCGGGCAATTCAGCCAGGGCAGCGCGGGCGGCCTCTTGGGCATCCGCTACGCTTGGGGCGTTGAAGATCTGCTTGAGCCGAAAGAATTTTGGCAGCCTTCCGTTTTTCATGAAGTTTGAATTTCCGGTTTCACCGGCGTGAACTCCAGGTTAACGCGTTTCATTAGATTGCACAAGCCTAGGGGCGAGGCGAACAGGCTCAGTCGGGCTCAGTCGGCAATTATTGGTCATTTTTTTGTCAAATCTCCTCTTTACAGAGGGCCGGTTATGGGCGTAATCTGCTTTGAAGAAACGAAACGTGCGTTTGCAAACCAATAAAGAGTATGCGTAACAAAGTCGCCTTCCTGGCTGTTCTCGTCCTGGCCGGCGCCCTGGTGTCGGGCTGCGCCAATACTGAAAGAAAATTTGGCCGTGGCGTGTCCAACGCGTTCGAAATCGTCCGGGGCGGCGAGTTCCGGCGCAGCGCCGAGCAAACTGCTCTGTTCGACGGGCCGGATGTTGGTTATAGTGGTGGGTTTGTGCGGGGCATCAACCGAACTCTGGCGCGCACGGGCGTGGGCATCTTCGAGATCGTTACCGCTCCCCTTCCCCCGTACGACCCGCTCTTCACCAATTACCTGACGCCCAACCCGGTGTATCCCGATGGCTACGAGCCCACCCTCATGGAGGATTCCATGTTCGCGACGGACGCCAACCTGGGATTCAGCGGCGGCGACCTGTTCCCGTTTGTCCCGGGGAGCCGGTTCCGCGTCTTTGATGCCCACTGAGGCTAAGGCCTAGGCTTTCGAAAGATAGCCGGCTGATTCCAGGATCGCCCGGACCCTCTGACGCTGCGGTTCGCCGAAGGCCGAGAAAGGCTCGGCCATTCGATCATTGCAGACCCCCAGGAGCGAGAGCGCGGTTTTGAGAGTGTTGATGAACGCCGAGGAGCTGTCACCGACCTGGTAAATTTGTCCCAGCCGCAGCAGGCGTTTTTGCAGCGGGCGCACGCGGGAGAGATCGTCACGCTCGGCGGCCTCGTAAAGCTCGACCAGCAAGCGCGGATCGACCTGTGCGCCGCCAGGCACCCCGCCATGGCCCCCGAGTTTGATGGCTCTCGCCAGAAGGTGTTCCCAGCCCGCCAACACGACCCAATCCGGGCGCGCCTTCGCCACTTTGGCGATGCGGCCGAAATACCCCAGGTTGCCTGAGCTGTCTTTGATACCGATGACCTTTTCGAGCTGCAATAGGTCGCGCACCGTGTTTGGCTCGAATTGCGTTTTCGTCATCATCGGCATGTTGTAAAGCAGAAGCGGAAGCGGCAGTTCTGCGGTCAAGCGCTGCACGAACTGGATCAGCTCCGGTTGGCTAAGCTGGAAATAATAGGGCGCGGAAGTAACCACCGCCTGCGCCCCCGCCTCAGCGGCGCAACGCGCCAACTCCACCGCTTCCACGAACGCCGTATCGGTAATGCCAACCAGCACCGGCACGCGCGCGGCCGCCTGCCGGCAAGTCCGGGTGATCAGTTCCCGACGCAGGCGGTAGCTTAAATGCGGGCCCTCGCCGGTGGAGCCGAGAATGAACAGGCCATGCACGCCCCCCTCGATCACGCGCTCAATCAGGCGCTCGAGGCCTTCGGTGTCGAGCATGTCCCGGCCAAGCAGGGGTGTGACCAACGGTGGAATCACCCCGCCCAGCCGCCGGCGCTGGCCAGCAAGCCCGGCTTGGCCGGGTGACGAAGGGTCGATTGCGCCCGCCACTTTGGCCGGTGCGCGTTTAGTTCTGGTTTTCAAGGAGTAGGGCCGATGACTCGGACGACGGCGGTCGAACCTGGGATTCGTTCGCCGGTCATTGGCTCCACGCGTCCGCCCAGGTAGCCGGCCAGGAAGGCTTCTGCGCGAGCGTTGAAGTCCGTGCGATTCTCTGGCCTGGCAAATCCGTGGCCTTCATCGGGGTAAAGCACATACGTTACGTTCCCGTGCTTTTTTTCAATCGCTGAGACGATTTGCTCAGCTTCGGCCTGCTTCACACGTGGGTCATTCGCGCCCTGGCCGATGAGGAGCGGACGGATGATTCGGTCAGCGGAGTTCAAGGGCGAGGCGGTCTTTACCAAATCCGCGTCTTTCGGATCATCGACGTCGGCGAGGCGTACGTTGAACATGGCGCGCATCGGTTTCCAATACGGTGGGATGGAATTGAGGAGCGTTTTGAGATTGGACGGGCCGCAAATATCGACCGAGCAGGCAAAAACTTCCGGGGTGAAGGTGATGGCCGCCAGGGCGCAGTAACCGCCGTAAGAGCCGCCCATGATCGCGACCTTCTTCGGGTCGGCGATACCTTGTTTAACGGCCCAGTCCACGGTGTCGATCAGGTCATCGTGCATTTTGAGGCTCCATTGTTTGTTGCCGGCGTTGAGAAAGCTTTTGCCAAACCCGGTCGAGCCCCGAAAATTGGGTTGGAGAACGGCATAGCCCCGGTTCGCCAGCCATTGGGCATAGGAGTTAAAGCCCCATTGGTCGCGCGCCCAAGGGCCGCCGTGTGGGAAAAGCACCATGGGCAGGTTCTTGGGCGGCAAGCCGACCGGCAGAGTCAGATAGCTGTTCAGCTTGAGCCCATCGCGCGTGGTGATGGCGACCGCCTTCATCTCACTCAGGGCCAACCCGTCCAGCTTCGGCCGTGTGCTGAAGAGAAAGGATCCCTGCTTGGTTCTGCGGTCCCAACGATAAAAGCTGGCCGGGACGCGATCGGATTGATAGCCCACCAACCAGACGTCGTCAGCTTCGGTCCGGTTCACGAGGAAAAAGTCCCCGTCGTTGAGCTTGGCAAGTCCGTCAAAGTCCTCCTTGACCGCGGGATCGACGACCCGCCACTGGGTGCGGCCTGGAGAGAACGCCACGGCCTCGACGACGTAGCGCCGGGGATGGATGATGACATCGCCGGCATCCACTTCCGTGCTGATGGCGAGCACCTTCTCGGCGTGATCCGCGAGATTCTGTTGCACGACGGCGGCAGTATCCCGTCCGATCGAGGAGAGGAGGTACAGCGATTGTCCATCTTTCGTAAAGCTCAGGGCACCGAGGATTTCTTCCGGGCCGACCTTGAGGAAGGTCTTCCAGGGCGATTGGTCGTCGCTGCGCACGCGAATCTCCGTGCCGCCGTCGGGTGTGACGATCTGAGCCGAGCGAACCCGGAACCTAGCGTCGGCACCCCACGAACTAACATCGCCTGGGTTTAGCGTGTCGAGCTCCAGGGCGCCGTTGCGTAAGTTGAGCCGATAGACGTCGAAGAGAGAGCGGTCGCGAAGATTCACTTCCACCAGCACTTCGTTGGGAAAATCGGGGCTCAGGTCGGTGACCTGGGCGCGGACCCCTTGGAAAGGTGTGTAGTCACGCACATTGGAGGTTTGCAGGTCCACGCCATAGACGTGAAAGTTTTCGTCGCCATCGCTGTCCTGTAGATAGAGCAAGGTACGGTTGTCCTTGGCCCAAAAGTATTGGCGGATGCCGCGCTTTTTGTCCGCGGTAACGATTTTGTCATCGTCCTTGCCGACCGTCTTGACCCAGACCTGCAGGACATTATTGGTATCCGGCGCCAGCCAAGCCAAGCGCTGGCCATCGGGCGAGAGCGCGGGAGAGGTCCGTTCCGGGTTGCCGAAGAGCAAATCACGCCCGATGAGCGGCGGCAAATCTGCGTGGGAGAGTTCAGCCATTAACAAGCATAATACGCCCACTGCGAGCAGAAGTGTTCTCATTTGTATCGACGTTGTTGAGAGCCACGATGAGGCACACCTCGGTGGTTGTCAAGGCTGCTCGCGGAGCGCGGAGCGGAAACCTTCGTTATGAGCGCCGGAAGACATTGAGGAGAATCCGGGAAGCTTAAAGCACGCTGCAGACAAATCAAAAGCCACCTTGCCAATGGAATTGGCCATATGCAGGCCCTTGGGTTTTGAGCCATTTCGACGAGCCTCGTTTCACTTCCATAACCACTTGGGCAAGCGGTATGTTTTTTGCTGAGGTTGAGCAGCAAATGGCTGTGATCCGCCACCGAGTTGATGGTCAGAGGGGGGCGAGTCGAGGTCCTTCAGGATACCCGTCATATACATAAAGGTGCAATCCTTCGCGATTAGCGGGCCCAGGCGAAGCCTCACGGTCTTTGGTGCTGAAGGTCAAATGAATCAGGTTTTTAGATAATGGTTGAGATATGGGGTTACGCTGAGCGGCGCCCTTGCAGGGCGCAAGATCTTTTTTTGGCATTTTCCCAGGGCGTTGCCCTGGGCTGGTACGCTACACGCCGTTGGCGTGCGGGACCGGCTTGCGTGCAAGCCTGCCGGAAAAATGTCCGAACTCCAGCGGCGCGCAGGGGACTGCCTGCCCTACCGCCTTTCACCTGCGGCAGCCTTGGGGGACATTTTCTGTGTGATCCGGGCTTGCGCCCTCGCCGCAGCAGCGAAGTCGTTCGGACAGGAATGCTCGTTCTGATTGGAGGGGGCCAATTCGAGCGATTTTCGGAAGTGACCGGCAGCAGCCGTCAGGTTGTGCAACTGGGCCTCAAATTCACCCAGCACGGCGTAAAGCAAGTAATAGCACTCCAATTTCTCCCGGCCTTCAATGGCGGCAACGGTGTCCAGCCCCGCGCGGGGCCCCGCCAGGTTGGCCACCACGATGGCACGATTGAGGGCGACGACGGGAGAGGCATCCAATTCAACCCAGGCGTCGTAGAGCGCTAGAATTTGCTGCCAGTCCGTGCTCTCGTAGTCCTTGGCGGCGCAGTGGCAGGCAGCAATGCCCGCTTGGAGACACTCAGCCCGTCGAACCAGGTTCTGAAGCGGTTCATCGCTTGTTGAAGTTCTTCCGCCGACAGGTGATTCCACCATTCGTTTCCACGGAACAACAGGAGGTATTCATTTTGCTTTGGTGCATTCATTATGTGCCTTTCTTTTTCGGTTAATGTTTTGTAATGGTTTGTCCCATTCAATAATACGACGAACGAGCCCGCGTCCAAAGGACAGTTCTTTTGCTTTTTTTCTCCACCTGGCGAGGCGCAGACCGGGTAAGGCGGGCAGTCCTCTGCCCGCCGCCGAACGGAAGGGAAGCCCGTTTGTTCGGAGGCGCACGAACGGCGCGCACAGAGCCCCGAACTCCGAAAGCTCTCGCGAGCAGGAGCTTTCGGGGGGACTGACGCGCCCCGCCTACGCGACCGGTGTCAATTCGCCCAATCGGCGCAGCTTGAGGGTCGGCTGGCCTAAGGCGCGAGATTGCGCCAGGTCCGCTTCGAACTCCGCGACCCAATCGTTGTGCTCGTCCGGATCCACCAGCATTTGCTGAACGCGCCAGGTGCGCTGGTCGTCCGAGGGGAGCACATAGGTGTGGCGGAGGTTGCGCGCGTTGGGGTCCAGGCACAGTTGCTGATGCTCCCGGAGATACTCGTCCATTAGGACGCGTAGCCGGTCGGCGGTCCACGGTTGGCCCTCCGGATCCTCCTGGCGATCAAGGCCGGCCAGCGCGGAATCGTAATCAGCGATCACCAAGCCGCGCAGGAAGCTGAAGATGCGCGTGCGGATTGCGGCGGTAAACGTCTTCCGATCCCGCGTGATGTCTTTCTCAGCTTCTTCGGCGCCCGGCGGACGGACCTCCTTGACGGCGCGCGGCTGATAATCGGGATCCCGCATCTTTTCCCATTCCTCCAACAGGCTGGAGTCCACCTGGCGAATCATCGTGCCAAGGTACAATTCCATTTCCTGCACCGGATCGGTCTTGGCGGTAGTAGGCACGGTTTGAGCGAGCACCTTGTACACGCTGTTTAGATGGCGCAGCAGGAGGCCTTCAGAGCGTTGCAGTTCGTAATCCCGGACGTAATCCGAGAACGACCGGAAATTCTCGAACATTTCGCGGGCGATGGACTTGGGCCGGATATTCTCCTGGCCGACCCAGGGATGTTTGTCCGCAAAGGCATTAAAGGTGGAATAGATAAACTCGCGGTTGGGCTTGGGGTACTCCAGCTTCTCCAACTCTTCGATCCGCTCCTCATACTCGATGCCAGCCATTTTCATTTCGGCCATTTTCTGGGTTTTCAGCTTGTCCAGTTGCTTGCGGAGGATGAGGTCGGGGTCTTCGAGAATCGATTCGACGAGCGTGAGCAGGACCAGCGGGTAATCGGGCGCCTGCGGGTCCACTAATGGAATGGTGTCGAGCAGATACAAGGACAGCGCCTGATCCATCGAAAAATCATCCTGCAACTCGATATTAACCCGCAGGTATGCGCCGTCCTCGGTTTTGGGAATAAACTCAATGATTTTGCGGTCCACCAGCGAGCGGAACAGTTGCCAGGCGCGCTTGGTATGCTCCTTTTTCGCCTTGGGCGTTTCGTGGGAATGGCGTATGAGCCGCTGCATGGCGCGGCAGCCGTCACCTTTCCGGCTGAGCACGTTTAGGAGCATCCCATGGGACACCTGGAAGCGGGAGGTCAACCGCTCGGGTGGCGCATGAATGAGGCGGAGAAAGGTCTGCTTGTCCCAGTTGACGAAGTTCCGCTCGGGCGGTTTGCGCTTGACCGATTTCTTTCCATCGCGAGACGCTTTTTCGTCCAACTTGATGTTCTCGATTACATGCTCGGGCGCCTGCGCCACCACCCAGCCGCGGTCATCAAAACCCTTGCGCCCGGCGCGGCCGGAAATCTGGTGAAAATCGCGCGCGCTCAGGATGGCCGTCTTCTGCCCGTCGAATTTGCAAAGGCGGGTGAAGAGGACGGTGCGGAGGGGCATGTTGATGCCAGCCCCCAAGGTGTCGGTGCCGCAGACAATCTTGAGGAGACCTTTCTGGGTCAGTTGCTCGACCAGCACGCGGTATTTAGGCAGCAGGCCCGCATGATGCAGGCCGATGCCGTGTTTGAGCCAGCGCCGGATTTCGGGGCCGTAGGGGCTGGTGAATTTGAACCCCTCAAGCGCATTGGCAATGGCGTTCTTTTCTTCCCGTGTGCAAACATTGATGCTGGTAAAATCCTGGGCGCTTTGGGCGGCTTCGAGTTGGGTGAAATGCACGACATAGACGGGGCTTTTGCCTTCGCTCGCCAGCCGTTCGAGGGTTTGCGCGAGCGAAATCTCCGAATAGGCATAATCGAGCGGGACGGGCCGCGTGCTGGAATGGACGGTAACGGTCGGCCGGCGGTTCAGCTTGGTGAGTTCTTCCTCGAAGAACGTGGTGTCGCCCAGCGTGGCTGACATCAACAGGAACCTGGCTTGGGGCAGGGTCAACAGGGGCACCTGCCAAGCCACCCCTCTCTCCCGGTCCGCGTAGTAATGAAATTCATCCAGGATCACTTCCTGATAATCGGCCTGGGCGCCTTCCCGCAGCGCGATGTTGGCAAGGATCTCCGCGGTGCAGCAGAGCATGGGCGCATCACGGTTGACTGAAGCGTCGCCGGTGCTCAGACCGACGTTGTCGGCCCCGAACTCGCGGCACAGCGCCATCCACTTCTCATTCACCAGGGCCTTGATAGGGCAGGTATAGACGGAGCGTTTGCCCTGGGCCAGTGCCTTGAACTGAACGGCAGCCGCCACCAGCGATTTGCCGGAGCCGGTAGGGGTGTTCAGGATGACGTTCTTGTCTTCGAACAACTCAAGGATGGCCGCTTCCTGGGCGGGATAGAGCTGCAACCCTTTGTCTTGGGCATACTCCAGAAAGCGCCCCAGCAGCACATCGCTATCCGGCCGCTCTGTCCGGGGGATCAGGTTGTAGAGGGTCACACCCGATCACGTAACCCTGGCGCTCGACTCTGCTCCAGGGCGTGTCCGAGGTTCCGGGGCCGCGGTCACCACACGCCGGCAAACGCTGCACAAGAACTGCTTTCCATCGAAAAAGGCGTGGTGGGCGGCAACCAAGCGCCCGCATTGATCACAAGTTTCGTTAATTTCGCTCGGCTCGACCGAAACCGCCTCGAATCCAGGGCCGTGCGCCATCCTAATCAGGTCAAGATGATCCGCAACGTGGTCGCCCACGTAGTCAAAGACGATTGCTCGATTGCGATCGGCGGTGAACTCCCAGTTTTTCCCTCCCCGGGCCAGATAGCGGCCTTCGGGGCTGCGGATTACCACTCTGATGGCTTCTAAAGGGCTCATCCTGTGATGAGGATAAGTCCTGAAAGGGTGAACGTCAACACGGATTTGCACGTACTCGACATGCCGAGGGCGGCCTTTTAAGGTAGGCGGATGATAGGACGTTACTCGCGGGCGGAGATGAGGGCCATCTGGAGCGAAGAGCGGAAGCTCGAAACCTGGCTGCGCATTGAGCTTTTGGCCAGTGAAGCGCTCTGCGCCGCAGGCTTGGTGCCGCGCAAGGACCTGCGCCAAATGCTGGCGCGCGCGGCCTTCAGCCTCGAACGCTGCAAGGAGCTCGAGCGCACCCTTAACCACGACGTGGTGGCCTTCACTACCAATGTGGGTGAAAATATCGGCGCCCCCGCCAGCCGCTGGTTGCATTTCGGCCTGACCAGCAGCGACATTATTGACACCGCCTTCGCCGTTCAGATGGTCCAATCGGCCGACCTCCTCATTCAAGACGTGCAGGCGTTGCGCAAAGTCGTGGCGGCTCGTGCGAGGGAGTTCCAGTTCACTCCGATGATTGGCCGCAGCCACGGGATTCATGCCGAGCCGACGACCTTTGGCCTGAAGCTGGCGCTCATGTATGACGAGTTTGGCCGCGCACTGAGCCGGCTGACCGCGGCGCGGAAGGCGGTGGCGGTGGGCAAACTTTCGGGGGCGGTGGGCACCGGTGCGCACTTGTCTCCCAAAATTGAGGCCGCCGTATGCGCCAAGCTTGGGCTGCGCCCGGCGCCGATTGCCACCCAGATCATCCAGCGCGATTTACATGCGGAGTTTCTTTGCACCCTTGCGCTGGTCGGCGCCAGCGTTGAGCGCTGGGCGACCGAATGGAGGCACCTTCAGCGCACGGAAGTTTTGGAGGTCGAGGAATTCTTTGCCAAAGGCCAGAAGGGCTCGAGCGCCATGCCGCACAAGCGCAATCCAATTACCGGTGAGCGGTTGGCCGGACTGGCCCGCGTTTTGCGCGGCAACGCCATCGCTGCGCTGGAGAACGTCGCCCTGTGGCACGAACGCGATATCAGCCACAGCTCAGTCGAGCGCATTATTTTCCCAGACTCGTGCCAGTTGCTCGATTACATGCTGGTGACCATGACGCGGCTGGTCGAAGGGTTGGTGGTGTACCCCGAGAACATGAAGCGCAACCTGGGGTTGTCCCTCGGCATGTGGAACTCGCAGACGGTGCTGCTGGCGCTGATCAAGAAGGGCCTGACGCGTGAAGAGGCCTACGAACTTGTCCAGCGGACCGCGATGAAAACCTGGGCGGTCAAGCACGCCGGACGCGACGATGCCGATTTTGTGCAGCAACTCAAAAGCGACCCCGACATCGCAAAACACTTCCGGCCCGGAGAACTGGAGAAGCTGTGCTCGCTGGACTTCCATTTCAAAGAGGTCAAGGGGCGGTTCAAACGCTTGGGGCTTTGATTTCCCGGACCTGCCAGGCGAGCCTTATTGGGACGACGGCGGCAGCACGCGCGTTACCCAAACGGGGCCGCGGTGGTCCAGCCGGTCACCGCTCATCGTGCGCAGAGACCATTTGTCCTTGCCGAGTTCGATCGTCGCCGATCCGGCCAATCGTGTGTAAATCACAGGGATGTTTCGCCGCCCCAGTCTCTCGCAAAGCTTGGCACTCGCCCGTTGTGCGGCTGGGTATTCCGCGTCGGTCACGACGATGAGGCGCGGCTGAACGGCTTCAAGGAGAGCGTCGCAAAGCGGTTCACCCGTCGTCGGGAGACCGGCGATGACGATGTCGGCGCGCAGGTCGGGGGCACGTTCCATCAGAGCTTCCTGGCCAGCGCGCCCAAGTTCCGACAGGAGCAGAATTCGCGTGCCGCCGATGATGCCGTAAAGGACCAGCGCATTGTCGTCGGCTTGTGAAAAGTGATCCGCAGGACCCGGGTGCAGAACCGTCCACGGCCCTACCCGGTCGTTGCACTCGAGTACCTGCAGCCTGCCCGAGATGCGGCTAAACTCCTCCACCACTTGACGGTAAACCGGGGAGCGAAAGCGAACCGAGCTGACATACACGAGCTTGACGCCAAACGAATCGGCGACCAATGGCGCGCCGCCGATCTGGCGCGACTGGCCTTGGGTGAGAAGCAAGCCCGCCAACCGGTTGACGCCTTGCGCCCGCAAAAAGGGCTGCGTGACGGATTGAACCGAGTTGCTCGCGCCGCAATCCACCAGCAAATCGCGGGCGAGCCCCGGCGCGTCGTAGAAAATCGCCGTGCCGCTCTCGAGCGCTAATATCGACAAGCTGGGAGTAGTGCAAACTTGCCAGCACCGCACACACCACACGGCCAACAATACGCCAAGCACGGAGAGCTTCCAGGCGCGGAATCGAGCCTTGAAGAGCCAGCTAGATACGGCTCCGGCCAAGACCGTGTAATAAAGCCCAGTCGTGAAGAGGCTCGGCATGGGCACGTAATAGTAGGCTGCCGGCCAGCGCGCAAACCAGAGACTAGTGACGCGAATGCACTCCATCAGGCCCCAACCCGCGTGATTGAAGAGCTCAGCCGCACCTGGGAACCAGCCCGTCAGCAAAAGGCTGGCCAGATTGCTCATCAAGACGAGTGAGCAGAGAGGCACTGCGAGGACATTCGCCGGCGTGCTAACCGGGGTGAGCACGTGAAAATAATAAGCCGCCAGTGGCAGCGAGCCGAGCCACGCCGCGAGTGAGACCAGCGCAAGGTCGGCGATGCGGTTGAACGGCCAGCCGCCCAGCGCTCTCTGCCAGCGCCGACGCAATTCGTCGGGGAGCAACGGATCCGGCCGCACGAGCTGGTGATATAATTCGCGCAGCGGCGGCAAAATCAGAATGATGCACAGCACGACAAAAAACGAGAGTTGGAATCCGGCCTGGAAGAGCTGTTGCGGCTGCCAGGTCAGAATGATCAAGGCGGCCGCGAACAGGGAATTGATCAGATCGCTCGGACGCTTTAACACCCAGCCAATCACGACGACACTCAGCATCACGCTTGCTCGAATCGCCGAGGCTGGCCAGCCCGTAAGCGCGACATAACACCAGACTACCGGCATCACCACCAGCCCGCTGGTGGCGCGCCCGACTCCCAGAGCCCGCAACAGCTCGAAGAAGATGCCGAACACGATCGCCATGCGCAGGCCGTCCACGGCAAAGATATGGTAGGTCGAGGCGCGGACAAACGGTTCCGAGACTTGGTCGGTCAAAGCCGCCTTCCAGCCCAGGGTCAAAGCCCATTCCAGGCGTAAGGATTCGTCTTCGACGGGCAGCCCCCGGGCCAGCGCGGCGCAACCCCAGGCCCTAAACCTGTCCGCTACCGGCGCCCGAGCAGGCGAAGAAACGATTTGCCAATCCTGCTCGGAGTCTGCTTGCAGTTGGTAGTAGATCTGCAAGTTCTGCAAATAGGCTCGGTAATCGAAAGTTCCCGGAGCGGCGCCAAGCTTGGGCTGCGCTGCCACCCCGTTGATTTCCACTATCTGGCCGGCGAAGAGGTTGGTGAGCATTCCACGCGTGGTCGTGGCCATGCGCCCCGAGGCCGTTCGCCAGGGTTGCCCGTTCAGGCGCAGAGCGGTGACCTCGACTTGGCCCAGGGTGCGCCATGACGGCTCCCCGGCGTGGAGATAACTGCGCACGGAGGGCGTCTCGCGCAGCTCGCCGCGGACCACCACCAACTGCGGTTGGTCCCCCAGGAGGCTCCGCAGGTCGTCGGGCGAAAGCACCGCTCGGCGTAATGCCAAATTGCTCCACCCAGTCAACGCGACGAGTCCGTACAATAAAAAGGGGCGCGCTCGCGACCAGGCAAGGGTGACGGCTGCCAAGGCCAGCGAGGCTGCGAGCAGTACAGAGGGCGGTAGCGCCAAGAAGCGAGCCGCCACAATGCCGGCCATGTACAACGCTCCAACCACCAGTAACGGCCGTTTCATCGGACGGAGGAGGAATCACTCGACTTGGAGGGCCTGTTCGAGAAGTTGCGGCAGGTGGTTCAAAATCGCGGCGTCACTAGCTACCAACGTTGCGCCGGCGGTTTGGGCCGCCGACTGGAGTTCGGGCGCCTGGTCGGCTCCAAAGCCGATGACCGGGAGGTGCTTGGTGGCCTCATTCAGCTTAAGCTGGGCGATGGCCGGGCAAACGTCGTTGCGGGCCGATGATAGGTCGGCCAAGACGAGGAGGGGCTTGGATTGCTGGGCGGTTTCGACGAGGTTTCGTGCGTCTGCGAGGGTTTGGACGCGGTAATTTAGGTCCTGGAGCCGGTTGACAACTCGGCTGCCGGGGAGTATTTTTTCAAACAGCACGAGCGCGAGCGGTTGCGTCATGCGGTAAGCTTGGAATGCGCCGCCTGAGAATGCAAAAAAATTCCGTGCTTGATGGGTGCCTGAACCCTGCGGGTCGAAAGCCCGGCCGCAGTGGATTTGGGGCTTGACTGTATTTGCCTGAGACATTAGTTTAGACGCAGAACGGTATTGTTGCTGGTTCGCCAGCCCGCCAAAGTCGGAAGAGTTCAATCTGCCGACTTTTTTGTTCCCCTCATGGGGTTGCCGTTTGATAGTAAGCATGAACGCCGATTTTTTAGCAGTATTGGAATTCTGGGAGCGGGAAAAGGGCATCAACCGTGACGTCCTGATCGCCGCGGTCGAGGAGGCTTTGTTGTCTGCGGCCAAGAAGGCGGTCGGCCCCGCCCGCGAGTTGCGGGTGGCGATCGACCAGAAGAGCGGGGATATCAGGGCTTTTGCCAAGCTGATGGTCTCCGAAAAGGTCGTTTCCAAGCATGACCAGATCTCGGTCTTCGATGCCCGCCGGATCAAGGCGGACGCCCAGGTCGGAGAGGAACTCGAAGTCGAAGTCACCCCGGTCGGTTTTGGTCGCATCGCCGCCCAGTATGCCAAGCAAGCTCTCATGCTGCACATTCGCCGCGCCGAGAAGCAGCTCATCTTCTCCGAATTTAAAGACCGGGTCGGCGACATCATTAGTGGGACGGTCCGGCGCTTCGACCGCTCCGATGTGATCATGGATTTGGGAAAGTATGAGGCGCTGCTGCCCAACCGGGAGCGGGTCCCCACCGAAGAATACCAGGTGGGCGAGCGCATCCGTTGCTATGTCAAAGCCGTCGAGCAAGGGCCGCACGGGCCCGAGATCATCTTGTCCCGCGCCGACCCGCGCTTCGTGATCAAGCTCTTTCAACTCGAGGTGTCCGAAATCAACGATGGCACCATCGAGATCAAAGGCATTGCTCGGGAGCCGGGCTTCCGCACCAAATTGGCGGTTTGGACGCGCGACGAGAAGGTTGATCCCGTGGGCGCCTGTGTCGGCCTGCGCGGTCAGCGCGTCAAGAACATCGTCCGGGAGCTCAGCAACGAAAAAGTGGACATCATCCGCTGGGATTCTAACGTGAGGAATTTCATCACGAACGCCCTGGCCCCAGCGAAGCTGAAGTCATTCGAGATCGACGAGGCGCACAAACGGGTCAAAATCATGGTCAGCGATGATCAGCTTTCGTTGGCCATCGGAAAGCGCGGCCAGAATGCGCGGTTGACCTCCAAATTGAGCGGCTGGCAGGTGGACATCGAGGCCGAGGTCGTGGTGACCAAAGGTTTTGAGGAGAAAGTCGCCGAGGCGGTGGACTTGCTGGCCGCCATCCCTGGAATTTCCCGTGAGCAAGCCGACGAGCTGGTCCATCATGGGTTGACCAGGCTGGAGGACTTGTTGCAAGCTGAGGAGAGCGATTTGGGAGGAATTCCAGGCATCGGCGAGCAAGCCGGCGCAATCCTAGAAGCCGCCCGTGCCGAGGCAGCTCGCCGGACGCTCAAAGTCGGGGAAACACCGGTTTCCGGTTGATTTTGTGTCTTCGGCGCAACAAGTTGTTTTTGCGAGTTAGACTCGAGCCTATGAAGCCTCGGCGGCAATTCAGGCCCGGGTGGTTAGAGAAATATGCCCGTTCGGATTTACGACATTTCAAAAAAGTTAGGTTTGGAGAACAAGGAAGTTCTGGCCAAGGCCAAAGAACTGGGTCTTGTCGCCGCCCGGGTGGCCTCTAGCTCGCTGGATAAGATCACTGCCGAGTACCTCGAACAGCAGCTCGCCCTACAATATCCGAACCGCCATCCGGCTCCGCCGGTAGTCGCCCCTCCAGCCCCAGCAGCCCCTCCTCCCGCACCCATCGAGGCTCCGGTCCAAGTGGCCGAGCCAGCGCCGCCCGTTGCGCCCCCGCCGAGAACCCAAGCAGAGTCAGCGCCCCACGAAGAGTCCGTGGTGGGAACCGCGACTGCAGTTCTCGAGCCCGAGCCACCGGTAGCAGAGGCTGCACCCAGTCCGGCGGCAGAAGCCCAAGCCTCCGGCCCTTCCGCAATCGCGCTTGAGCCGCTGCCAGCGCCAATCGAAGCGCCATCCCTCCCGCTCGAATCGCCGCCAATTCCAGTGACTCCTCCTCCCGCCATCGCCGCCGCCCCGCCTCCCCCGGCGCCACCTCCTCCGCCGCCCGCGCCGGCAGTTCCCAAAGTCGGGGATAAGGTGGGCTTCATTCACCTGCCCACCAAACCCGGTGCGAAGACCGCCGACAAAGCGGGCCCGAAGGCGCCGGGCCGGCCAGTTGACCAACGAAAGACTGAGTTCAATCGGCGGGGAGATATTCGCAGTGTGCCGAGCCCCTACCCTCACACCCGAACGGGGGCTTCCGCGAAATTGGCCAGTCAGGGTGCCAAGCATCCAGGCCTGCAAAAAGGTCCCAGTGGAAAGTCCTCCGGGTCGGCGGCCGAACCGGCCCCGCTACCGGCCGACGCGCCCGTAATTACGATCAAGCCTCCGATCGTCGTCCGCGAGTTGGCGGAGCAGCTCAAGCAAAAACCGTTCAAGATCATCGCCGATCTGATGCAGTTGGGCGTGTTCGCTACCGTCAACCAAGCCATCAACGAGACGGATGCGCAACGAGTCTGCGCCATTTACGGCTCTCGGTTCGAGGTCGAAAAACGTGAGCGCGGCAGCGGATTGGTCCACGCCCCGGTAAAAACGGTCGAGCTGGATGTTGAGGACAAGCTCGAGGATTTAGTGGCGCGCGCGCCGGTGGTGACGATCATGGGCCACGTGGACCATGGCAAGACAACGCTACTGGACGTGATTCGCAAGTCCAACGTCGCCGCGGGGGAAGCCGGAGGCATTACCCAGCACATCGGGGCCTACACCATTTCGTTTCCTCATCCGGAGCGCAAGAACGAGAACGCCCAAATTACCTTTCTGGACACTCCTGGACACGCGGCGTTCAGCTCGATGCGCGCGCGCGGGGCCAACGTCACCGACATCGTCGTGCTCGTGGTGGCTGCGAATGATGGCGTGATGCCCCAAACGCTGGAAGCTCTCAACCACGCCCGGGCGGCCAAGGTCCCGATCCTCGTTGCTGTCAATAAAATTGATCACCCGAACGCCAACCCCCTCAAAGTCCGTCAGCAGTTGCAGGATAAGGGCCTGGTGCCGGACGATTGGGGCGGCGAGACGATCTTTGTAGATGTTTCCGCGCTGACCAAGCAGGGCGTGGACAAACTCATCGAGATGATTTTGCTCCAAGCAGATCTGCTCGAGTTGAAGGCCAATCCCAACCGCCGGGCCAAGGGTAACGTGATCGAATCCGGGCTGGAACCCGGCGGTCCCACGGCCACCGCTCTGGTTCGCAAGGGCACCCTGCGGGTCGGGGAGGTCATCATCTGCGGTCAGTACTACGGCCGGGTGAAGGCCCTCATTAGCGAGGAGGGCCAGCGCCTTAAGGAGGCGGGGCCTTCGGTGGCAGTCAGGGTTCTTGGGTTGAATGGCGTGCCCGAGGCTGGCCTTGAGTTCAGCGTCGTCGAGGATGAAAAGGCCGCGCGCCAGTTGGCTGAGAATCGCGCCCAGGAAGCCAAGCTCTTAGGCCAGGAATCCACCCGCGCCAAGGTTACCTTGGAGAATCTCTTCGCCCAACTGGCCTCGACTACCTCGAAGGTGCTCAAGGTGGTGGTGAAGGCTGATACTCAGGGCTCGGTTGAAGCCATCGTCGAGGCGCTCAGGAAAATCGAATCGAAAAAAGTCTCCCTCGAGATCATCCACAGTGCCGTCGGAACGATCACCGAGTCTGACGTGGCCCTGGCCTCGGCTTCGGACGCGGTCATTCTGGGCTTCCACACCCGTGTTGACAGTGGCGTGGCCGACAAGGCCAAGCACGAAGGCGTCCAGATCAAACTTTACGCGATTATTTACGAGTTGATCGACCAGGTCAAAGAGGGCATGGCCGGTTTGCTCGAACCGGACTTGAAGGACGTGACGGTGGGCGTCGCCGAGGTGCGCAAGATTTTCGCTCTTTCCAAGGGCGTTCCGGTGGCGGGTTGCATGGTAACGAGCGGTCGTATTGTCAAGGGCAAGGTTCGGTTGCGCCGCCGCAAGGAGATTATTTACGAAGGGATTGCCCAATCCTTGCGCCGGTTCCAGGACGAAGTCAACGAGGTCCGTGCCGGCATGGAATGCGGCATTCGCATCGACGGCTTCTCCGAGTATCAGATCGGAGACAACATCGAATGTTACGCTGTGGAAAAAGTAGCGCAAAAACTCTGAGCCAGTCCGTGTCCTCAGGTCGCGGCCCTGATGGCGAGGGCTTCTGCGGCCAGCTTGAGGATTGGCCGTAAGCCGGCTCAACTGGCTCTTTTAAATCTTTTTTGCTTAACCACCATTTGCTATGCCGTCCTTGAGAATGGAACGTGTGCGCGAGTTGCTCAAGCGCGCGATCGGCGAGGCCATCCGCCGCGAATTTCAGGTCAGCGAAGCGGGCTTGATCACCGTCAACGACGTGGACGTGGCGGGCGACTTGCACTCGGCTATTGTCTTTGTCAGCATTCTGGGAACGGCCGAGCAACAGAAGCAGGGCTTCGCGCTGCTGACCCGCTATCGTAAGCGCATCCAGGGGTTGGTCGGCCGGGCGGTGATCTTGAAATATACCCCTACGCTGCGCTTCCAGAAAGATGCCTCGGTGGCCCGCGGCAACCGCGTCCTGGAAATCATCGAACAGCTCGAGCAAGCTAATCCTGCTCCGGCGGAGAATGAAGAAACACCCTAAAATCATCGACCGGATCCTCGACGGCCTGCGCGAGAGCCGTACGGTCTGCGTGGTCGGACATATTCGCCCAGACGGCGACTGCGTGGGTTCGCAACTGGGCCTCACGCTGGCCTTAGAGCACGAGGGGAAAAAAGTGTGCTGCTGGAATGAGGATCCCATCCCTCAAAAATACGAGTTTCTCGATCCGGATAAGCTTTTTCAAAAACCCAAGCCCGGCCAAAGTTTTGATTGCGTGGTGGCCACTGATGCCGCGAGTTTCGAACGCCTTGGCGTGGTCGGACGTTGCGTGGCCGAGCGCAAGCTGCTCATCAACATCGATCATCATGAAAGCAATACCCGCTACGGGGACCTGAACTGGGTTTCGGCGCGCGAGGCCTCGACCGGCGAACTCATCTACCGGTTGCTGAAGACCGCCAAATGGCCCGTCACAAAACCTATCGCTAACTGCCTTTTCACCGCAGTCTCCACCGACACAGGTTCCTTCCAGTACATGACCACGCGCCCGGGCACTTATCATATCGCCGGCGAACTCGTCAGCCGTGGGGCGAACCTGGCCAGAATCTGCGACGAGGTTTATCAATCCTATCCGCTTTCTCGTGCCCGCCTCTTGCGGCACATCTACAGCCATTTCCACCTGACGCACCAAAATCAAATCGCCTACTTCTGGTTGAAGAAAGCGGACTTCACTCGCACCGGCGCGGACAGCAGCGACACCGAAGGATTGATCGATCATATCCGCGCCATCGCTCCGGTCGTGGTGGCTTGCGTCTTCGAAGAAATCGAACCTGGCCTGACGCGCATCAGCCTCCGCTCGAAAAGCGAGAAGGTTAACGTCAATGAAATCGCCGCTCAATTCGGCGGGGGCGGCCACCCGGCTGCCGCAGGCGCGCGCATTCCCGGCAACCCCCTTTCCGTTCAGCGTAAGGTGATTTCTGCCATCAAACGCTCCCTCAACTCCAACCACCATTGACCGGCGTCGCCCATTCGCGCTACCGCTCCCGCTTCCGGCCTTGTACCAGCGTCAGCATCTCGCGGTCCAGCTTATGGCCATGCCAATCTTCATATTCCACATCGGCCCGCTCGCTGTCGATGACACCCATTGACCCCGTGAAGTTCCACATCGCCCAACCCCAGCCCGCCGCCGTCCACAAATCCACGTAGTCCCGCATCCAGGCGAGGACCACGTGATGAGGCGTTTTGTTGTAAGCGCCGAATTCCCCTACCATCACGCCCACGCCCTGCGCTTCGAGTCGTTTCCACGGGGCGATCTGGCGGGTTTGAAGCGCTTCTCGGTCCCAGTGAACACCGCCTGTTTCCAAGGGCCAGGTCGGTTCCGGCCACCGGTCTGAACCGTTCATCCAACTGGCCCGGTAATGCGAAACCTGGACGGGCGAGTAGCCACGGGTGGCCGCCGCCACTCCCAAGGTTGTGAGTTCGGCCGGAGCGGTGTTGCCCCAATCTCGTCCGTCGCAAATGATTAACCGGCTCGTGTCCCGCTTGCGAATAGCCTCGCACACGCTGCTGACCACCTGCCGGTACGTTTGCGCCTCTAGTTTGGGCGGCTCGTTGAACAAGTCGAAACTGAGTTGGCGGTTGGGGATCCCCTGGTAACGCTCCGCGAAATGCGCCCAGTGGACTCCGCATACTCGCAACGCTTCAGCGTCTGACCAGAGCGATTTTTCCTCGGGCGGCTTTGCCACCGTGTAGCCGGGCGCTCGGTGGAAATTCAGGCAGACATGGATGCCATGCCGCGTGCCGAGGTCCACGGCCTGATCGATCTCCTTGAGGGTTGACCCACGAAACTTGGTCCAATCACCGTCCTCGATCCAGACGCGGTAGTCCATTGGCAAGCGGACAAAATTAAAGCCCAGTTCCGCCAGCCACTCGAAGTCTCGTTGCGTGAACGGGTCGTTTCGTCCGTTGAACTTGTTCAAAAGATTGAATCCGCGCCACGGCGGCAGCTTGGATGCCGAGGCTTCCGGCAAAGCCGGCTCACCCGCGATTGCCGCCGCAGATGCCGTCGCGCTCAGACCCGCCGCCGCTACGGTTTTGAGGAACTCTCTTCTCGAAGTATTCATGCTGAGCGATAGCATGCCGCAACGCACGCCGGGCGCAATGCCGGATCTGGCGTGAGGTGGGCAGATCGAGGCTAGGTTCAGGGAACGCCCCTTTCGCTTTCGTGCAGGCATTGTGACCATGAACCTGTTGGGTTTGAACGGTGACGAAGGGGAGGCAAGTTATCACGTAATGAAACCGCTTGACATCCGCAGCCAAAGCGATAGAATCGACAAAAATTCAGGTTTTGCGACAGCCGGTTTTTTTGCGAACAGTATGAAAATGAAGATTGGTTTTCTTTGTGGCCCAGCGCTGGTGGGAATCCTCGCGTTGGGCCTGTTCCAGGCCCACGCCGCCGACAAGAAAATCCCCACCATCGTGGTGGCCAAAACCGAGGCCTCAGGCGTGGCTTCTTGGCAACCAGCCATGGGGGAGGGCCTCGCCCAAATGATGATTACCGAGTTCACTAGCAGCCTGCCCAACTTCAAGGTCTTGGAGTCGGTCGCCCTGGACGATTTGCGCACCGAGCGCGCACTCGGCGAGAATGGCGAGGTCAGCGCCGCGGAGAGTGTCAAGAAAGGCCAATGGAAAGGGGCCGATTACACCTTTAAAAGCACCGTCACCCGCTTTGGCTCCAAACAAAACACCTTTGGCGGCGGTGGCGTGCCCGTCCCCTTCGCCGGCGGCTTCGCCGTCCACAAATCCGAGAACGAAGTGCAGATTGACTGGCGCATCGTGGACAACGCCTCGCGCGAGATCGTGCCGGGCGCCGCCGGGCGCGCCGTCGGCGTCGAGAAGGGTACTGGCTTTAATTTCAGCTCCTGGGGCGGCGGTGGCTTCAACGAAAACCGCGAGTTCATGGACAGCGCGCTCGGCAAAGCGACCATGAAGGCCATCGCCCAAATCACCGACAAGCTCAAGACCTTGGACATCGGTCCCGGGGCTCGCACCCTCAACGCCGACGCCGCCGCTGCTGAAGGAGCGGCAGCCCTCCGTAAAGTCAAAGGTGTTGTCAAAATGGTCGATGGCAATCAAATTTGGGTGTCTCTCGGATCAAACAACGGCTTTGCCAAGGGCGATAAGGTCAAAATCTACAAGGCCCTCGAGAAAAAGAATTCCAAGGGCGAAGTGGTCGCGACGATCAACGAGCCCGTCGGTGAGATCATCCTCCTGAAGGTCATGAAGGACCGGAGCATGGGTGAGTACCAGGGACCGGCCAAGATCGTCGAGGATATGGCCGTCCTGGATTCAGCGGTGGATATCGATACGCTCGATCAATAATGGGCCGCCGGAATTCGGCTCCACCTTTGACGCGGTTGCCAGAGGGGCCTTAGGTGAAGAAATAGCGGATCAAATGGAAAAACACGGGCGCAGAAAAACAAATCGAATCAATGCGGTCCATTACGCCGCCGTGCCCTTCGATCATTGTTCCGTAATCCTTAACGCCCCGATCGCGTTTGATGGCTGACATCACAAGGCCGCCCGCGAATCCCATCAGCGTGATGGCCAAGGACATCCCAGCAGCCTGCACAGGACTGAACGGCGTAGCCCACCACAAACAAGCTCCAATCAGAGTGGCGCTTATGACACCGCCGACAAACCCTTCCCACGTTTTACCTGGGCTGACCGTTGGCGCGATTTTATGTCGTCCTAGCGTTTTTCCCCAAGCATACTGCAACACATCACTCATCTGAACGACGAGCACAAAATAAAACAGCAGTTTGCCGTTCTGCCCTTCGTAGCCGGGGATCTTCAGGAAGAAAACAGCCGGAGCGTAGCTGACACAATAGACGCAGATCATCAAGCCCCAGTGGATTTTGGCGGTTCGCTCGAAAAAATGCTCGCAATCGCCGGCGATAACGCTTCGGAGGGGCACAAACAAGAAGCCGTAAACGGGGATGAGAATTGAAAACAAACCATACCAACCAGCAGCCACCAGGTAATACTGGAACGGGGTGATTACGAAAAAGACCCAAAACAAAGTCCTGTGGTCGCCGAGCCTTGTTGGGGTGAGCGTGATGAATTCTCGCAAGGCCAGAAACGAAGTTAGCCCAAATAGAATAACCGACCCAATGCCGCCGGTGAGCATCGCGAAGGCGAACACTGCGACCATCACCCACCAGGCCTTGACGCGGGCGTTGAGATTCTGAACGGTCTTTATGCTTCCCTCGCTTCGGACGCCCAGCCGCAACAGTTGTCCCACGATCGTGCCGATGATTAACAAGGCCAGCACTCCGCCAACGAGGTAAGCGGTTTCTTTGTCGAGTTTGAGTTTCATGCGTTCCGCAAGTTCATAACCGCCGAGCGGGCTCGTTCTAGAAAAGCCTGCTTTGTTTCGTCGATCTTCAGTTGCATAGGCGTTCCGAAACTGACGCTGCTCAGCAACGGTACCGCCAGGAATTCTCCCTTGGGCAGGATTCGGCTCAAGTTGTCAATCAATACCGGGACAAACTCAACGTCAGGTCGTCGTTTAGCCAAATGATATATTCCGCTTTTGAAAGCGCCGATCTCGCCCGTTAGGCTTCGGCTCCCTTCGGGGAAAATGATCAGCGAATGGTCCCGACCAAGAGCCTCATCGAGGCGATCAAGCGGATTATCGTGTGCGCTGACTTTCTCGCGCTCGATCAAAACGGCGTTAAAGACCTTTGTAGCTAAGTAAGGCCGCAGTTTGCCTTTTACCCAATAATCCCGAGCCGCGACAGGTCGTGTGAGCGCGCGAACCTCAGTGGGCAACGACGCCCATATGACTGCCGCGTCCAAATGGCTCGTGTGATTTGCAAAATAAACTCGCTGACGCGCCGTAGGCGAACAGCCTGTCCAGCGCACATTTGCGCCGCTAATGAGCTTCACCAAGGTTACTATCAGTCCCGTCACTTCTCCTCCATTACCCGGGCGATTTTCCGGCACCGGCGAAATATCGTGACTAAGCAGCCAGCATCAATCAGCGCCAAAGCCAGCGGAATTATCTTTGCAAGTTCCGGCCATTGCGCGGCAAATATCGCGACTACGCAAGCTCCCGTCATTAAGGCCATTCGTTGCTGTTTCGCCATCGGTCCGATGAAGTGCTGTCCTGCTCCCATGCTGCCTCCCAGCGCGCGGGTGTAGGCTGTCATTATTGCCAACACGGCCGCGGCCCAGCCAAGCTCGCTTGTCCACCTGAAACCGGGCAACGAATAAGCTGCACCAATAAAAATGAAAGCATCCGAGAAGCGGTCCGGCAGCTCGTTGAAAATTTCCCCGGCCTTAGTTTTGAACCCCCCTTCGATTGCTACCATGCCGTCGAAAAGATTACACAACAACCGGAGTTGCATCCCGCAGACGGCCAATCCCAGGAGTATGCTCCAACTCCAGCCGGACTCCGTTTTGCCAGCCGCCCACAGACAGATTCCCGCCATGCCCGCAAAGACAGCTCCTGCAACGGATATTGCATTTGGTCGGACGCCCGCGCGGGCAAGCCGGCTTGAAATGGCCGATGCCCATCTGGTGTCGCGCGATTTTAACGGGCGGCGCGTAATCTCGGGCGTGTTCATCGCAGTTTAGGTTCGCCAACCTGTTATGTAGAGGACCTTCCGGCCGGCCTCCGTAAAGCTCAGATTGCTGGCAAGTTGAAAGGGTGCGTTTTTTTGTTAAGCCAACGGCTCTACGCCCGCTTCCGAATCACCTTTCGCTTTCTTTGCCGACGGTCGCCCCAGGATATTGAACTCTGAGCTTTCTCGGCAACAAGCCTAGTCAATGGGGGGCGGCAAAACTTGTCAATAATCTTTACCGCCGGTTGAGCAAGACGGTCAGTGCGTTTTGACTCGTTTTCTACCGAGGGGGGCAGTCCTCTGCCCGCCGGCGAACGGGCGTTTGTTTGGGGGACACGCGAGTAGGGCGCTAGCCTCCAGGCTTCGCCCAAGGCGATCAATTACGGGATTTCAGCCCTGGGGGGAGCGGTTAACCACTCCGGCGGAAATACAGGTTTTTCAAACTTCCGGTACGGATGCCAAAAGAGACAGAAACTTCCAACTCAGGATTGAGTGGAATAGCTTGCCTCCAGCGCGCAGCGGCTGGAAGCCATTTACTGAAGCCGGCGCTTAGCCGGTTAATCCAACGTTTCGGCGTAGGCCGTGCATTCCATGCAACTGGGAACTTCTTCGAAATCCGGCTTTAGCCACGTTTCTGCGCTCTGTCCATTCATAGTTATTGTATCTAATTTCGTCTATTATTACACATCCTCGGGAGACAAGCAAGTGGCTTTGCGAAAATAGTTGTCCTTTCCCCGCCCGAAAATACCTTCGGCGGATGCAAATACGATTGCTGGGCACAGCGGCCGGCGGCGGCGTCCCGCAGTGGAACTGCAATTGCCCCGGGTGCCGCGAGGCGCGGTCTCCGGTCGGCCGGGTGCGTCCTCGAACGCAATCCTCGGTCGCAGTGAGCGCGGACGGCCAACGCTGGTTCTTGCTGAACGCTTCACCCGACCTTCGGTGGCAGATCGAACGCACCGCTGCGCTCCAGCCGCTGCCAGGGGCGACCCGTGGTTCTCCCATCGAAGCGGTCCTTTTGACCAATGCCGACCTGGACCACACCCTTGGACTGCTGTTGCTCCGGGAGGGCCAAAAGCTGCCCATGATCGCGACCTCGCAAGTCCAGAACTCGCTCAGCCAAGGCCTCCACCTGCCCGCCACCTTGGAGGCGTTTTGCGGCGCAGAATGGCGGCGGCCAGCGGCCGAGTTGTCGCCGCTGCTCTGCCGTGACAGCTCCCCGAGCGGTTTGCTTTGCGAGGCTGTGCCACTGGCGGGCAAGGCGCCCCGGTATCTAGGCACGGCCAGGCCCAATGCGAATCACCAAGAATCGACGCCGCTCAGCTCCTCCCGGGGCACGCCTGGGTTTTCGAATGCCGGCCATTGCATCGGTTATCGCATCGTTGATCCTTCCACCGGAGGGCGGCTGTTGTTCCTTCCGGACGTGGCGGTCGCGGATGAGCGTCTGCGGGGGCTACTGGCAAAGTGCGATGCGCTCTTGTTCGACGGGACGTTTTGGTCGGAGCACGAAATGGAAAACTGCGGGGCCGGGGTTCTTCCGGCCTCCGCCATGGGCCACCTGCCAATCTCGGGAAATGAAGGCAGCCTAAAAATCCTTGCCGCGCTGAGCGTGAAACATAAAATCTACCTCCACATTAACAATACCAACCCAGTTCTGTTCGAAGACTCGCCAGAGCGGGCGGCCGTATCCGCCGCCGGCTGCCTGGTCGGGCGGGACGGGATGGAACTCGCTCTCTGATGAAAGAAACCTTGTGGGATGAAGCGACCTTTACCCAGCGCCTGCGCGAGGTGGGCCGCGACCGGTATCACCACCTGCATCCCTTCCACGTGCGGATGAATGAGGGCAAGCTGTCCCCCGAGGCAATTCGCTGTTGGGTCGTCAATCGCTTTTGTTACCAGCGCAACATTCCCATCAAGGACGCGGCAATTATTTCCAATTGTCCCATTCGCGAAGTGCGGCGGCAGTGGCTGCACCGCATCACCGACCACGACGGGGTAGAGCCCGGGAGCGGCGGCATCGAGGCTTGGCTCAAACTCGCCGAGGCCTGCGGTGTGCCGCGCGAAGAGGTTCTCAACGAAGACCGTGTCCTGCCGGGAGTGCGTTTTGCGGTGGACGCCTACGTAACCTTCGCGCGCACCAAACCCTGGCCGGTGGCGGTCGCCTCTTCTCTCACCGAGCTGTTTGCGCCGGATCTGATGGCAACTCGGCTGGCGGCCTTTGAGGCGTATTACCGCTGGGTCCAACCCTGGGGCTTCGCTTACTTCCGCAGCCGCCTCAACCAAGCAAAGATCGATTCCGCCGAGGGACTCCGGCTGACCATCACTTATTGCGACACGCCTTTGTTGCAGGCCGAGGCTGTGCGCGCGCTCTCGTTCAAGTGCGACGTGCTTTGGTCCATGCTGGACGCCATCGAAGCGGGCGCGGGTGCCGGTTAGAGACGGTATTCCGCGAACGGACTCAGGTCGCAGGAACCAGCCTCCGTCACCGTGGTCCTGCAACTTAAAGTTTAGGCGGTGCTCAGCGCGGTTGCCGGCGTTTCACTTTGAGCTGCGCCAGGGAGTGGGCCAGCGCGGCATTGACCACCGCGGCCTCCTCGTCATCCAATCGGCCTGCCAGCCGCTCCGCGGCGAGCCGGCGGGCTTCCTCAGCCTTGGCCTCGTCGATGTTCTCCGCGCGGATCGCCATATCTGTCATGATAGCCACTCGTTCGGCAGTGATCTCGACAAACCCCTCGCCCACCGCCAGAAAATGGTCTCGGCCAGCCTGGCGGGCGATGATCTCACCTGGCACGATTTGCGTCAGCACCGGCACGTGGCCCGGATAAACTCCCATTTCTCCCTCGAGCGCCGGCAACGTGACGATCTCGACGTCTTCCGAATACACCTTCGCATCCGGGGTGACGATCTCCAGTTTTAGCGTGTTAGCCATGCCGCAGAAATTAGGATTCCTGTTTGATTTCCTCGATGCCGCCCTTCATGTAAAAGTTGCCCTCGGCCACCTCATCATGTTTGCCATCGAGGATTTCCTTGAACCCTCGGACTGTCTCGGCCACGGGCACTTGTTTGCCCTCCCGGCCCGTAAACACCTGCGCCACGCTGAAGGGCTGGCTCAGAAAACGTTGAATCTTGCGGGCGCGGAACACCGTCAGCTTGTCGTCCGGCGACAACTCGTCCATGCCCAGAATCGCGATGATGTCCTGGAGGTCCTTGTAGCGTTGCAGCACGCGCTGCACTCCGCGCGCCACGTCGTAGTGCTCCTGGCCGACGATTTCCGGCGTCAGGGCCCGCGAGGTCGAGGCGAGTGGATCCACGGCCGGATAAATTCCCAACTCGGCAATCGAACGCTCCAACACAATCGTCGCGTCCAGGTGGGCAAAGGTCGTCGCCGGCGCCGGGTCCGTTAAGTCGTCGGCGGGCACGTACACCGCCTGAAAGGAAGTAATCGAACCCTTCTTGGTCGAGGTAATTCGTTCCTGCAAATCACCCATTTCTGCCGCCAGAGTGGGCTGGTAGCCCACCGCGCTCGGCGTACGTCCCAAGAGAGCCGACACTTCAGAACCGGCCTGTGAAAACCGGAAGATGTTGTCGATGAACAAGAGCACGTCCTGGTTCTTCTCGTCCCGAAAGTACTCCGTGAGTGCCAGACCGGACAGGGCCACCCGCAACCGGGCGCCGGGCGGCTCATTCATCTGGCCATAGACCAGCGAAATTTTGGAGGCCCCCAATTCTTGTTGGTTGATCACGCCCGCTTCGGACATTTCCGTATAAAGGTCATTGCCCTCGCGGGTCCGCTCGCCCACTCCGGCGAAAACGGACACCCCGCCGTGCAGCTTGGCGATGTTGTTGATCAATTCCATGATGACTACGGTCTTACCCACGCCCGCGCCACCAAATGCGCCGACCTTGCCACCCTTGAGGAACGGGCAGATGAGATCGATAACTTTGATACCGGTGGTGAGCACTTGAGGCGAAGTGGATTGATCGACCAGCGGTGGCGCCTGACGATGAATCGGGTAATATTTCTCTGCCTGCACCGGCCCGCGCTCGTCCACCGGATGACCGGTCACATCGAACACGCGGCCCATCACGCCCTCGCCCACCGGCATGGAGATGGGGCCGCCCGTATCGGCAACCTCGAACCCCCGTTTGAGCCCCTCGGTGCTCGACATGGCGACCGTGCGAATCCAATGGTCTCCCAGGTGCTGTTGCACCTCCAGGGTCAGCTTGGTGGGATGACCAAGAACCTGGTAATCGACGGTCAATGCGTTGTAGATGGCCGGGAGCTGATCCGTGAATTCGACGTCCACGACCGGGCCGATGACCTGAACTATTTTGCCTTTGTTCATGTAAGTCGCTGCAATATCAATAGGTGTATCGTCTTTTAGGTTTCTTCTGGCTCGCCAATGACCGGGCGACCTCGCGCCCCGTGCCAAAAGCGAACCACTTCCACTAACTGCTTCTCTTCTCTTACCCGATAGACAATTCGGTACGGCTTCAACACCAATTCTCGGCAATCTCTCTCACGACGTTCCCTGACGAGGGCGCCGCGCAAAGGCAACTGACGGAGAGATTCGGCCTTGTCAAGGAGTTGGTTGCCGAGTCGTTCCGCCGCAAGCGGGTTGTCTTGAGCAATGTGCCGTACGATTTCCGCCAAATCTTCTATCGCCGGGTCCGTGATGACGACTTTGAAATCCATTCCGGAATCATTTTGCGCACCGCCTCGATCGGTTTGGCGTCGCCACGGTCCGCTGCATCCACGCCTTCCTGGACAGCCGCCACAAACTCGAGCTCATCAAGCAAGAACCTGGCAAACGCCTCTTGCTGTACGTCAGGTAATTTGGCGGCTTTATCGAACGCCTTCTTCAAAGTCGTCGTCATAGGGCCAGCTTAGCCGGTCGTAGCCAGTGTGACAAGGTTCGTCATTCGTCGTTCCAGCTTCCTGCCTACGCCATCGCCATCGCGGCGCTGGCGATTTCGAGCAGTTCTTTCGTGATACTGGCCTGGCGCATTTTGTTGTACTCAAGCGTCAGATCTTTGATGAGCTGGGTGGCGTTGTCCGTCGCGTTCTTCATCGCCACCATTCGCGAGCTCTGTTCGCTGGCCTTGGCCTCGAGCAGAATCTGATACACCTGGAAGTTCAGGCTGTGCGGCAGCAGCGCCCCGAGCACCTGTTCGGCGTTCGGCTCGAACAGAAACTCCGTCGTGCCATGCATCAGCGTTTCCTCCTCGACGGGATGCGGGATGCCCACGGAAACGGCCTTGATTTCGCCCACCGGCAGGAACGGCCGCAGCTCGGGTTTCTGCGCAAGGGTGGAAATGAAGTTGGTAAACAGGATGTCCACCCGGTCCGCCTCGCCGCGCAGAAATATGTCCCGCGCAAATTTTGAAATCGCGCGCGCCTCGCCGAAGAGCGGAACATCCTTGTAGGTAAACTCTGCTCCCAGCTTCCGTTTCGTGCGCGCAACAAATTGCGCCGCTTTGCGGCCGGCCGTTACGTAGATCGTGGCGCCCCGCTCGAACTTCGCAGCCTCCCGGAGCAGGTTGCTGTTCAGCGCCCCGCACAGGCCCTTGTCGGTGCTGATGACGATGATGGCCCGCGTCTTCACCTCCCGCTTTTCCATCAGCGGGTGGGTGAAATCGCCCGCGTGGAACGTGACGTTGCCGAGCACCTCGTTCATCATCGCGGCGTAAGGCCGCGCCGCCAACGCCGTTTGTTGGGCACGGCGCATCTTCGACGCCGCGACCATTTGCATGGCCTTGGTGATCTGCTTGGTATTCTGGACCGACTTGATGCGCCGGCGTATGTCGCGTGTGCTGGGCATGGGCTACACTTTAAAGGTCGCCTTGAATTCGGTCACCGCGGTTTTTAAGTCTGCCGTCAGCGCGTCGCTCAGCGCCCTCTCTTTGGCGATGCGCGCCATCAGTTCCGTTTTGCGGCTGGTCAGATACTCCGTCAGCTTGGCCTGGAACACCTTGACGTGCTCGACGGCCACGTCGTCTAAAAATCCGTTCTGAACGGTCCACAGAATGGCTACCTGCACCTCGACCGCAATGGGGTTGTACTGCGGCTGCTTAAACACTTCGATGATGCGCTTGCCGCGCTCAATCTGCGCCTGCGTTTTGGCATCCAGGTCGGAGCCGAACTGCGCGAAGGCCGCAAGCTCGCGGAACTGAGCCAGATCTCCTTTGAGCCGCCCGGCGACCTGTTTCATGGCCTTCACCTGGGCGGCTGAGCCAACTCGCGAAACCGACAAACCGACAGAGATCGCCGGACGAATCCCTTGATAAAAAAGATCGGTCTCCAGGTAAATCTGCCCGTCCGTGATCGAGATGACGTTCGTCGGGATGTAGGCCGACACGTCCCCGGCTTGCGTCTCGATAATCGGCAAAGCCGTGAGCGAGCCGTTGCCGTACTTTTCGCTCACCCGGGCAGCCCGCTCCAATAACCGGCTGTGGAGGTAAAACACGTCGCCGGGATAGGCCTCGCGGCCCGAGGGTCGCTTTAAGACCAGCGAGACCTGCCGGTAGGCGACCGCGTGCTTGGACAAGTCATCGTAAATGATCAACGCATCCATCCCGTTATCCATGAACCATTCCCCCATCGCCGCGCCGGCGAAGGGCGCCAGGTATTGGTTAGTGGCTGAATCGGACGCCGTGGCCGCGACCAGGATGGTGTAGGGCATGGCGCCCGCCTCCTCGAGCACGGCCAGCACCCGCGCCACGTTCGATTGCTTTTGGCCCACAGCCACGTAAATGCAGTAGAGCGGCCGGTACTCCTTGTTCCCGGCAGCCTCAGCCGCGCGGTTGAGCCGCGCCTGGCTGATGATGGTGTCGATGCCCAGCGTGGTCTTGCCCGTAGAACGGTCGCCGATGATTAGCTCGCGCTGGCCTCGGCCTATGGGAATCATCGCATCCACGGCCATGATGCCGGTCTGGACCGGCTGGCTGACCGATTTGCGTTTGATGATGCCCGGAGCGATTTTCTCGACGGGATAGGCAATGTCGCTCTTGATGGGTCCCTTGCCATCGACTGGCAGGCCCAGCGAATCCACCACGCGGCCAAGCAGGGCCTTGCCCACCGGCACTTGCAGCAACTTGCCCGTGGTGCGCACTTCGTCACCTTCCTCGATTTTCGTGTAGTCGCCCAAAATGATGGCCCCAACCTCGGTTTCTTCGAGGTTCAATGCCAGCCCCACTACGCCTTGGCCGAAATCCAGCATTTCGTTCAGCATCGCGTCGGTCAGCCCTTCGATCTTGGCCACGCCGTCCCCGATTTCGCGGACAACGCCAACGTTTTGCTTGGCAGTCGCGGTCTTGACACCGGCGATCTGCGCTTCAATTTCCTGCAATAATGTGCTCATAAACTCAAATCCAAGACTCCAGCCCTCCTAATCTTAGTCTTAATCCTCATCTTAATCATAATCCTTGAAATCAGCCAGAGCTCAAAGGCTCTGCTCCAATTCCTTTAGCCGGAACTGTACGCTGCCGTCATACACATCGCTCCCTACCTTGATGCGCAGCCCGCCAATCAACGCCGGGTTCTGCACGAAGGAAATGCTCAGCCCTGCCCCGTACCCCCGCCCAAGGTTTGAGCGGACGGTGGTCTGCAAATCCTCAGCCAGGGGCACGGCGCTTTCTACTTTGGCCGCGCGCCGCTGGAGTTCGAGTTTCACCAGGCGCAGGAACTGCGAGAGAATTTGCAAGTAACCGCGCGGTTTGGCGGCGATCACCAGCGAGACGACCTGCCGCGCGCGGTTCTCGTCCAGCAACCCGTTCACCAGGCAACTGCGGAACAGCTCTTTCGCTCCGCGCCGGGCCAGTTTGCTAATCTTCATGGTTCAGCGACAACTCTCACGCCGCGATCTGCTTGGCGGTTTCTTCGGCCAGCCGGCGCTGATCTTCCAGTGTCAGCACCTTTCCCGTGACGCGGGCGGTCGTTTCGACCACCAGGCGGCCAACCTCGCGTTTGAGCTCGGTCAGCATTCGGTCGTGGTCGATGGCCATTGCTTCGCGCGCTTTGGCTACGATCTGTTCGGCGGCCGCGATCGCTTTCTGGGTTTCCTGCTCCTGCACGCGAGCCGCCGCCGCCCGCGCTTCCTCGATGAGCTTGGTGGCTTGGGCATTCGCCTGCACAAGAACTTCCTGCCGTTGCGCCTCAGCGCGCGCCAACTCCGCCTTGATCTTCTCGGCGTTGGCCAATCCCTCGGCGATGCGCTGGCGCCGCTCTTCGAGCATCGCCAGCACGCGCTTATAGGCGAATTTCCACAGGAAGATGCAAACGATGCCAAAGCTGATGGCCTGGGAGATCAGATGCGGCCAGTCCACCCCGAAGGTGTCAGCGATCTGCTTAATCGGGTTGCCCCCGGCCTGGGCCAGCATGACAAATGAATTCATATTGACTTCGATTTGGTCGAGCGGGTGCGGAGCCCCGTGGACTCCGCACCCGGCAAGGACAGGCTTGTCACTATTTTGGTACCAGGAACAGAGCGTAGAACACGATGGCTTCAGCGAAGGCAATGGCCAGAATCGACTGGACCAAGATCTTCGTGGCCGCGCCGGGATTGCGTCCCACCGCTTCCGAAGCCTTCATGCCGATTAACCCCACGCCCAGGGCGGCACCGAGCGCCGCCAGGCCGACGTGGATGTTCCCGTTCAGATCTGCCAACATAGGCATTAACGACATATTTATTAACCTTTCTTTGCTTTCCCGGCGGCTCCCGCGATTGAACACGGTCAAGCCGCCGAAATCCTAATAATCAGAGTTCAATGCTGCGCCGCTCCGTGGCCTTCCTCATCGTGCTGGCAGATGAGCATGGTGAAAACCGCGGTCAGGAGCATGAAGACCAAGGCTTGAACGAAGCCGACCAGCAACTCCATGAAATAAAAAGGCACCGGCAGCAGCCAGCCTAGCTTAGGGACCAGGTGGGACATGGTCTCGAGCATGTTTTCCCCGGCGAACATGTTTCCGTAAAGCCGGAAACTCAGAGACACTGGCCGGAACAGGATCGAGAAAACCTCCAGGCAGCCCACCGCGAAAAAGACAAAAATCATCAGCACTTTGAGCAAACCGGTGCTCTCGCCTTTCGGCGCGAATAGGTGCAGCAAAAAGCCGACGGGGCCAACTTCCTGGAAGGCCCAAATAATCCAGCAGGCAAAGAACACCAGCGCCATGGCCAGCGTCATATTGAGATCGGCATTCGCCCCGCGAAACCAGGGCTTAATCAGTTCGAAACCGTGATTTGTCTGCTCTCCCCAGCCGATCGTTCCGACCCCCGGAATGAGCCCGGCCCAGTTCGAGAAAAGAATAAAAATAAAAATCGTGGCGAAGAACCAGAACGTCCGCTTCACCAGGTGGTGGCCGATGATCCCTTCCAAAAAGTTGTGCAGGCTCTCCACCATCCACTCCCAAAAGTTTTGTGCCCCCTCCGGAATCTCCTTCATGTTCCGCGTCGCCACCTGGGCGAAGATGATCAGCCCCAGAGCCACGGCCCAGGTTACCACCATCGAGTTACTAATAGGCAGGCCAAAAATATGCCCGATATCATCGGGCCGTTGCGGCACGCCGTGCTCCGCCGGTTGCCCGGGTGTCGCCTCCGTCGCCAAACCGCTTTCTGCCGCTCGTGCCAACTGTTCCCATCCCGTCCCCCCGCCCGCCATCATGATGCTCACTAAAATGATTCTGATTAATCGCATTGCGCTAAAAGATGCTCGGAAGGACGTCCACGTCCCTCGTTTCAAGCCCGACCAAGAGTCGGGAGCCCGCAAACAGTGCCCCAAGTGCCAGCCCCGCACAAGGCTTTTTTTAACTAGCTTCGCGTCCTTGCGGGACAGGCGTCCTTGGCCTTAACGGCCTTGCGGGCCTTTTACTGCCGAAGCATACGCCGGTACCATAGGCGCGATCAGGCGATAGGTCTGTCATCGCGGAGCGATGCTTTGAAGCCGTCGGGCTTCAGCCCACGGATTAGCTACCTCACCATCGCACCGAGTCGCGGTAGCGACGTCTGATAACCGTCCCTGCAAAAATAAGTTCCCTTCTCAACACGCAATCCAAGCAAAATGTCCACGTGTCAGATCGTGCCGTTGCATCCGACCTCGCGAAGCGTATGGAGTGCGCGCAGCTTGCTCAGCTTGCTGCCGCTTTCGAAAACCGAAGGCGTCCGAAAAGCGTCGGCAAGTCCACTATCCCCGCCAAAAAAGCAGGACCACTCGCCTTGGCCCGCACTCTAGCCCTACCCGCATTCGCGTTGACACCAGCACCTCATCCTGCCTCATTTCTCGTCGTCAGGCCTTATTTATTACGCGCACTTATGAAGTCCATCCACACCGGTGTGATCGCCTCTGCCTTGGCGGCAGGCGTTCCGCAGATCCAGTCGCTCGCCGCCAGCTTCGGCGACGATGTCGCGTTTCTCAAAGCGCACACGCCATTGATCGTGTTGAGCGACCGCGCCGGCCAGGCGAAAGTTGCTCTGTCGCCCGCGTGGCAGGGGCGCGTCATGACCAGCACCACCGGCGGCGACCTGGGCATGAGCTTTGGCTGGATCAACCGCGAACTCATCGCCTCAGGAAAAATCCAGCCGCACATCAACGTCTTCGGCGGCGAGGACCGCTTCTGGCTCGGGCCGGAAGGCGGACAGTTTTCCATCTTCTTCGCCAAGGGCGCGAAGTTTGAACTCAGCGACTGGTTCACCCCGGCATCTCTGGACACCCTGCCGTTTGAAGTGCGAAGACAATCCAAGTCCTCCGCCACATTTCATGCGGCGTTCTCCGTAACGAACTATTCCGGCACACGCTTCGATGTGAAAGTGAACCGCGAAGTCAGATTGCTCACGGCCAAGAGCGCCTCGGAAAAACTCGGCCTGAAAATCGCGGAAGATTTGAGCCTCGTCGCCTACGAAACCGTCAACAAAATCACTAACGACGGGAAAACGCCTTGGGAGAAACAGACCGGGCTGCTCTCCGTGTGGATCCTGGGGATGTTTAATCCTTCGCCCACGACGACGATTGTCGTGCCGATCAAGCCCGGGCCGGAGTCGGAGTTGGGCGTCAAGGTGACCTCGGATTATTTCGGGAACATTCCCGCAGACCGGTTGGTGGTGAAGGATGACGTGATCTATTTCAGCGGCGACGGCAACTATCGAAGTAAGATCGGGATCAACCCGAACCGCAGCAAGGCTGTGCTGGGTAGCTACGAGGCGGCGAACAAGGTGCTGACGATCTTGCAGTTCACCCAACCGGACGGCGTGACCGACTACGTGAATTCGCTGTGGAAGATTCAAGACAACCCGTTCGGCGGTGACGCGGCGAACAGCTACAACGACGGCGCGCCGTCGCCGGGTGCGAAACCCCTGGGACCGTTTTACGAAATGGAATCCTCCTCCCCCGCCGCCGCGCTGAAACCAGGTCAGAGCCTGACCCATGTGCATCGGACATTCCACCTGAGCGGAGACGAGAAATCGCTCGATGCGGTAGCGCGTGCGGCCTTTGGCGTTTCGCTTCAGGAAATTCAAGGCGCGTTTGGGAAGCCATGACACGGTCGGGGGCGGGGACGTCTCGTCCCCGCAGTTCGCCACTGACCCGCCATCGCGTGTACAACGCAGTGGCCTGCGGATCCAGCGCCAAGGCCTGCTTTCGCCGTTTTCGATAGATCCGGCATGTTCGCTGGAACCAGGGAGTAACGGCGCACGTTGCCTCCGTGCAATCCCCACTTTCGGTTTCGCGCTGCGTTCGGACCACAACTCGTTGAAGACAAGGCGCCATTCGAACAAATCTCGGTGCGTCGGGCTAGACCCAAGATGGACGGAACATTTTCCACGCTCGCCAATCCGATACACTTAGAGGGGTGCGAGGTTGATTATCCCGACAACAATACGAACAACGCGCTGCCCTATCTGCGGGGCCTGGCAGTGGACGAGCACGGAAACGTATTCGCGGCCGGGACGGCCTGTCATTCTGTTGTGAAAATCACACCTGAGGGCAAAGTTGAAATTGTTTTAAAAGCCGAACGGCCTTGGTCACCAACCGGCGTCGCGGTTCACGGGAGGGATGTCTATGTCCTGGAATATACGCATGCGACGGAAGCTCGGGTTAAGGGTTGGCTGCCCCGGGTGCGCAAACTGGAGCGCGATGGCAGGGTCACAACCCTGGTGACGGTCACAGGCGAATGAAGTCTGGCGTAGCACACGTTGCAATGGCTGCCTGCGAAGTTTCCGAAATTACGGTACCGCTGATTTCCAAATTGGTAGGCCGTCCGAGTTTGGACGTGATGCAGTTTTGGAAGCCTGCGACACAGCAGACTTGGAAGTCTGCGCTACCAGCTTTGTCGCGGCTGGCCAGCGCTTTTGCAGGCGCTTGGGTTTCGAAAGCGGCAGCGAGCTGAGCAAGCTGCTCGCACTCCATACGCTTCGCGAGGTTGGATGCCTGAGTTTCAAGACGGCGCTGGGACACGCAATGTAAAGATCACCGTCCGGACCAGCAGCTAACCCCGTGACACCGAGTCTCCCAGTTACCTTATTCGCATCGGACGAGACGACCGACACCTCTCCACCCGGCGAGTTACGAGCGACGCGCAGAGCTCCTGGGCTCAAATCCGCATCACCGCTCACGTAGTACAAGTTGCCGTCGGGCAGGACAGCAATCGGCGACCCGCCATCGGCGAAAATGAGCGCCGGTTTGACGCCATCTCGTGAGACCCGCTCGAAGTACCTGGGCTGGGCGTGTGAAAAACTCCCCTGCGTGTCTAAGCACATCCAATGCCCGCCCCCCGACCGTCGAATGTAACTGAAGCCTGCCTCCCGGCTCGACCTTGCAGATACCTTTGTAAAGGAAAAATACCTGGCCTTGTTCGTCCACGACGATCCCCGAAGCAGGGTGAGCCGAAGCGGGACGAATGACAGAACCGGACACAGCCAGCAACGCGAAGACGACTGTGGTTGACCATTTCATTCCGCTACTATCGTGCGGTCAGAGAACGAATTTGTCAAAAAACTGTGAAAGGTCCGTAAATTTTGTAAATCTTAGACGCTTATGCTTATGATTACCTCACGGGGCGAGCTGCCGCTTTCGAAAGCCAAAGCCGCCCGAAAGCGCCGGAATCGCTTAGCCGCCGACCTGAGTCGGCGCTCACTTTTCCCTGACCCTCCCCCTGACTCAGTTGTAAAGCCTGGGTTCTTTCCTCCAATCACGGTCCTTCTCAAAACCATATTGTGATACACGCGGACGCCGTTCGCGCAGGCGGACCGACTCCATCCCGAGGTAGTACCCGGTGGAAAGATGGTTCCTGCCCACGCATTCCAAGCGCAGCGTGTATTGGCCGGGGTCAGGCCAGAAGTCGAGCAGGTGAAACTCTTCACTCGTCACCTTTTCGTTGAAAAAATCTAGCGGTTCCCCAAGCTTCACGCCGTTGAGAAAGGCCTGGTACCGGCCAAAATCTGGCGCCTTGGTCATGTTGAGGAGGAGACGTAAGGGTTCCTTCTTTTCCACTTGAAACGGAACCTCCAGCCACGCGCCGCCTGCCTCTTGCGGTTTGTAGAGCAGTTGCGGACCGTCATAGAAATCCAGGCGCTGCGACGTCGCTTCGCCTACCCCGTGGTGCCCGCTCTCGCCGAAATCCCGCGCGTAGGCCGTCACCCGCTCCAGGCTGGGCAGCCTCCGGGCCCGCGCGTGAGGCGCCCGGGCGGTGAAGGTGGGCTGGCCGGTCTGATACCAAAAGGCGACGCTGGCATAGTCGTCTTCACGCTCGTTCCAACTGGTGGATTTGTGCTCGGGATTTTCGTCGGGAGAAATCCAACCAAAATGCTCGAAGGTCACCTTGATGCCCTTATTAAAAACAATCGGATCGTTCAGATGCCAGCGGTAGGCGCTGGTGTGGCTGCCGACAATCCCCCACTGGTCGAAGTAAGGCACGCCAAAGTAGGGTGTGCTGGTTTGCTTCAGCCCCCAGGCGCAGAGGAAATAATCCTCCGTGCCAGTGCCCCACACGGACGCCTTGGCCTCCCCATCGATGTAAATCTTCTCGTCCCCCTCGCCAAACCATGCCGGGCTGCGCGTGCGCACCGCCAGAACCGTCCCCACATAATGGCCCTTGCCTTTGGTGTCCAGCAGCACGTAGTCCTTCCCATGCTCCGCCGGGTATTCCTGCCGGTACTGCGCATAAAAATAGGGCGTATCCTTGGGGAGCTTGTCTTTCTTGATCCAATCGATGTTGTAATAAAGCAGGCTGATGGGCTTCTCACTTTCGTTGACGATTTCGATCCGCGCCGATTTGCGGAACGGCATCCGCCAAAAGCAGTTGTAGGCGTCCCCATCATCCACCACCACGGGCAGGCTAATCACTTCGCGGCGCTGCCCGAAACAGCTTGCAAAAAAGTCTCCCACGGGCGCCTCGACAGCCGGCCGAGGGTTGCCATCCCAAAACATCCGCAACAGCATTTCCTGGTGGTTGGCCGAGCCCTGTTTGGCCCAGTCCTGCGGCTCCGGCCCGAGGAAAGTGATCCAAATGTGCGTGATGACCCCGGGGCCAGTTTCGTCCAGCAGAACATGGGTCTGGCCGGGCGGGACGCGGAAGTTATCCCAATTGCTTTGCTCATCCAGGTCGCCGCGCGGCTCCGCCTTGGGATTGAGTATTTGCTCCCCGTCGCGCCGCACTTCACCGACGCGCATAGTTGAGGTCGCGCGCATCGAGCGACCCTCCTGAGGCTTCGCGAGGTCATCCATCAGCCCGGCATGCACCGTAGCCAACATTCCCAACCCGAGTAGCAGGATTATGAGTTGTCGCATCATTTCAAACCCAAATACGCGCAGGCTTGCCACCCCAACCCCCGTGGCAAGCGGCTGCGGGGCTTTAGCAAATAGCTCACCCAAGAGCAAGCTCTTACGGCTCCTGATGAATTTTCCCGCCCCATCCACCCACAATTCCATCGCGGAGCGATACCTCTGACATTAGCCGTGCGGCTTCAGCCCACGGAACCAGTCGTCCGACGCAAGAGCGTCGCGTCAGCGACGCCTGAAGGAGCTCCAACAATCTGGTGGCGCCTGACACCCGCTGGCACGGAACGCCCGCAATGAACCGCACGCTCACTGACTACCGCGCCTCCTCGGCGTCGGCTGGCCGTCCACGCCGGGCGGCGGCTGTTCGTAGGCGAACTGATCGTCGTCCTTAACTTCTTTCTTCAGGCGGTAGAGCTCAGTTTTGAGCTGGGCCACAACCTCTTGCTGCGCCGGGTCGTTGTACAAGTTGTGCAACTCGTCTGGGTCGTTCACGAGGTCATACATCTCCCACTGATCTTTTTTCCAAAAGTAAATGAGTTTGTGAGTGGTCGTGCGCACCCCGTAATGGGCGCGGGTGTTGTGGTCGCCGGGATCATGGTAGTAGCGGTAATAAAAACTGGAACGCCAATCGGTGGGTTGGCGGCCCTTGAGCAACGGCACGAGGCTGCGTCCTTGCATATCCGCCGGCACGGGCAGCCCGGCTACGTCCATGAACGTGGGCGCAAAATCCGGATTGATCGCCATGCCCTCCTGGACCGTCCCGGGCTTGACGACCCCAGGCCAGCGCACGATGAAGGGCATGCGCACGGAAGCCTCGTACATGAAGCGCTTATCGTACAGGCCGTGGTCACCGAGAAAGAACCCTTGGTCGCTCGTGTAGATCACCAGCGTATTGGTTGACAGCCCGTTCCGCTCCAGCCAATCCAGCAACCTTCCCACGTTGTCATCGATCGACTGGATGCAGGCGAGGTAATCCTGCAAGTAGCGTTGATATTTCCAGGCGTTCAATGTCTCGCCGCCCAGGGTTTGCTTTTGGCCATTCACTTCGATTTCCACCTCGGTCGGTTTGACATTCAGCCAGGCATTACGCGCCGGTCCTTGGAGGTCTGCCGGCGGCCGCAATTTCAAATCCCGCCGGGTCAGGTCATAGAATACTTTCTGCTGACACTCGCGGATGGCATCGGTGCGCGTGGCGTAGTCGTCGCGCAAGGTGGGTGGCTCGGGGATGTGCCGGTCGGCGAACAGAGCGCGATGCTTTTCGTCGGGCTCCCAAGGGCGATGAGGCGCTTTGTGATGGCACATGAGGAAGAAGGGTTTGCCCTTCGGCCGGTTCTTCAGGAAATCGATCGCGAGGTCGGTAATAATATCGGTGACATACCCTTTGATGACCCGCTGGCTATTGGGTTCGAGGAAGGTCGGGTCAAAATAAACGCCTTGGCCCGGCAGGATGGTCCATTTATCAAAGCCGGTTGGATCGCTCCCCAGGTGCCACTTGCCAATCATGCCCGTGTAATAGCCCGCCGCCTGGAGGTACTTGGCGACGGTGGGTTGCGACCCGTCGAACCGATTAAACGTGGGCACGCCGTTCAGGTGGCTGTACTTGCCCGTAATGATCGTCGCACGGCTGGGACTACAGATGGAGTTCACGCAGAAACAATTCTCGAAACGCACCCCGCCCTGGGCCAGGCGATCCAAATTGGGCGTCTGATTGACCCGGCTGCCGTAAGCGCCAATCGCGTGCGCCGCGTGGTCGTCGCTCATGATGAACAGGATGTTCGGGCGGCTCTCTGCCGCCCGGCACGGGCTCAGGCCCCAGCAAACCACCGCGGCCGCAAGCAAAACCGTTCTCATAATGGCGCATTCTGACAAAACAGGCCGGCCCGGGAAAGCGAAACCAAAACCAATAATTATAAACGCTATTGCCCTCGGCGGCATTCCACCGGTTGGTCAGCCGACCTCGCGAAGCGTTTTGCACTGCGCGCCCCGAACGTTCCTGCTCGCGAAAGCCTTCGGAGTTTTGGGGCTTTCAGCCCTCTTATTAGGCGCGCGGTTCGACGTGAAACAGTTGGGCACCGTGCGCCGGCAGGTCCAGGTACAGGCCCTGATTGTCGAGCTCTGCTCCCGGGCGCTCGTGCTGCTCGGTCGATAAGAGGTCGCGCAGAACCCAATCATGCGAGGCGAGACCGGCCGCGTTGAGGCGCACATAGCACTGGCTGTGATGCGGAGCCAGGTTAACCACCACCAGGTCAAACTCCGGCGGCTTCGCCTGCCATCGCACGATGACGAAATTCTGGGCCGTGGGATTGGTCCGCCAAGCCGGGAGCGGGCGCAGAAGCTGACCGGCACCCTGGCCGACGGCGGTATCCCGCAACACGGTCAACAACTGTTCATACATTGCTCCGATCTCCGGCTGCGCCGGCTCGGGCGCACGGCGCAGCAGTTGGACCGGCAGCCGGCGGCGCGCGCCGGTGAGCTGGCCTTCGTGAAGGAAACGCATGCCCGGCAAGCCCAGAATCAGCAGCGCCGCGGCGCGCTGCTCAGCCGGTGAGAGCGCGGAAGCAATGCGCGGTTCATCGTGGTTTTCTAGGAAATGAGCGCTGCCACTCAGGATTTCGCAGGAAATCCCAAGCAAATGCTGTTGAACCCCAGCCGCGTTGCGCACGGCCAGCAGGTCGTACAGTTCCTTATCATAAGTATAATCAAAACCCAACGAGCGGAGGCGACCTTCCAGTCCCCAATATACTTCCGCAAGGAAAAGAAAGGCGGGGTAAGGGCGCTTGACTGCGGAAATAGCGCCGGGCCAGAACTCCGGGGCCGGCGAAGAAGGTCCGGCTCCCGTAAGCAGGGTTCCAGTAATTGGAAAGCCGGCCCAGGTTCGTTCGAAAATGTCCGTCAACAGGAGCATCGCCATATCGCACCGGACCCCGTCGGATCGGTCGGCCACCGACTGCAATTGCTCGGTCATGGCCGCGCGCGTGGCCGGCAGCCGGTAATCCAACTGCGCGGTGTCCGTCCAGGGCGGGAAGTAGGGGTCTTTGCCGTGGGCGAGCCAGCGGCGGCCGGCGGCGGTTTCCTGGGCGAAAAAGCCCGGCGCCTCGACCGGGCTCTGCACGAACAAATCCGGACGCTCGGAGAGCCAGGGATGATCCAACCCGAGGTGGTTGGGTACGAAATCGAGAATCAGCTTCAAGCCATGGGCGCGGAGACGGTCGCGGAACTTGCTCAGGCCGGCGTCTCCCCCCAGGGTCCGAGACACCTGATAATCCGCCACCGCGTAAGGTGAGCCACCGACATCGGCTTCTTGCCATCCCGGCAAAGCCTCGGAGTAGTTTTGCCGGAGGCCGGTGTGCGCCAGCGCCGCAGCGCGGCTGCGCGGACCGCTGGTCCAAACGCCCATCAACCAAATGTGCGAAAAGCCCAGCCGCAGCCAATGCTGCAATTGCTCCTCCGGCACGTTGGCCAGGGTAACGGGCTGGCCGGAGCTCTCCGACAGTTCGCGCAACCAACAGCGCGTGTTGATTTCGTAAAGCAGGGGAGAAGCCATCTGGTCAGGCTCCTCCGAGGGCCTTGAGCGCCTTAGCGGGGTTGGAGACGCGCATAATTATCAGTCCTTTTTTGGCGTCCGGCGGAGTGGCGCTGTAACAGTACTCGATATTGACTTTCGCGGTGGCGAGGCGGTGGGCGATGCGGGCCAATTCGCCGGGCTTGTTGCTGCCATCGACCACCAGCACATCATCTTCGACCACCAACGTGCCGTGGGCTTCGAAGACGTGAAGGGCCTTGCGGTAGTCGTCGAGCACGAGGCGAATGACACTATGATCCACCGTATCGCTGGTGGTGATGCCGTAGATGTTGATTTTGGCCTCAGCGAGCGCGTCGGCCACGCGCGCCAGCATACCCGGGCGGTTGTCCAGGAAGATGGCCAGTTGTTTTGTGATGTGCATAAGCAAGTTTGGTTTGTGTCTTGAGATTGCGCGCAATCCTGTCGCGGCTGATCTCAGGTAACCTAGGCGATCCGAGCGAACTCGCCAAGGAGAAACGAAGGGGGAAGAAGGGAGGAGAAGGGAGGATATCCTAGGCAAAAAAACAGGTTTAGAGACTCAATTTGAGGACCCAGCAGGGTTGGCCGAGCAGGTCCTCTGGCAGCGGCGGCAGGTCGATGTCAACCACCCCGTTGCGCGCCTTGTACGTCAGCGGAGCGGAGGATCCGAGAAGCATGACCGACTTCAGTGACGTTCCGTCGAGCCCTTGCACGGTGAACCTCCGGCCCGGCCAGCGCGGCAGAATCGCGTACACGGCATCCCCTTTGCTTGTGAAAAACGCCTCGATGCTCGCTTTGCCGGCTGCCTGCTTCCCGGTAAGCCGCGTGATGTCGTAACTCGAGTTGTACCTCTGGTTGTAGTCGAGCTTTGGCACGTCGCCCGCGCTCCATTGCCGCGTGGTCCTCCACGGCTTCGTTTCGTAAATTGCCTCGCCATTCACCTTCAACCAGGATCCGATCTCCAGCAGCCGCTCCTCCATAATCACGGGGATCGTGCCGTCCGCCGCCGGCCCGATGTCCAGCAGCAGGTTCCCGCCGCGACTCACCAAGTCGGTCAGTAGAACCACCAAGTCGCGGCCCGTGTGATAGTGCTCCAGTCGCTCGGCGCGATTGTACCCGTACGAAAAACCCATCCCGCGGCTCTCTTCCCAAGGGTGATCCATCCCGCTCATCCCGGATGTGTACTCCGTCGTATAATAACCGCCATCCTTATGCCTCGTCTCCTTGCCCCAGCGATCGTTCACCACCACTTCATCCTTCACTGGTGACTCGTTGAATAGCCAGGCCAGCAGCTCCGGGCTATGCCAGTCCGACGAGGGCATCTCCCATTCGCCGTCAGCGAAGATGATCGCCGGTTGGTAGCGCGTCACCACGTCCTTAAATTGCGGCGTCATGTGCTCGGCCACATAGCGCGGCTTGTCGGAAAGCCAAAGCGGGTTGTACCATTCGTAGAGGGAATAGTAGAGGCCCATTTTAAGCCCTTTGGCGCGAACGGCCTGGCTCAAATCGCCGAGCAGATCACGGCGCGGGCCGGTTTCGACCGCATTCCACGGCCGGCCCCAAGTCGCTGATGCCTCCTTGCTCGGCCACAGCGCGAATCCTTCGTGATGTTTCGACGTCAGGACGACGTACCTCGCGCCGGACCGCTGGAACACGTCGGCCCAGTGAGCGGGATCGAACAATTCCGCGCGAAACTGAGGCGCGAAATTCTGATACGGATACTCCGCTCCGAACATCTTCTTGTGATATTCCCAGGAGCCCGCTTCGACCGGGTTAGTGCTCCCATTCTTGCCCTCGGTAAACGCGTGCCAGTACCATTCGGCATAAGCGAGATTTCCGGGCACCACGGGAGCGTAGGACGGAACCGAATACACCCCCCAGTGAATGAAGATCCCAAACTTGGAGTCGGTAAACCACGACGGAGTGGGACGTTTGTTAAGCGATTCCCAAGTTGGCTGGTAGGTTTGCCCTCTAACCGCGGTTGCGATCCAAAGCAGCGTCAACAGTAACGATTTCATAAAGGTGGCGTGTGGTCCGGTCTGTGGAGAATTATGGGCCAAGGCCGGGTTTTTGCAAACCGTGTTCACCGAATTTTCCCGTGCTATTGGGGAAGGGAAGTATCATTTCGAGAATGTGCATTCCGTCGTCGAAACCGAGCAAGTGGGGCACATTGAATCCCAGGACAATGCTTACGACCAATTTTTCGAGCCGCTCGTACACCTGCTTTTCGCGGAGGTACTCTCCTCAAACCGGAGAACTCTGATGGCAACACCCGCCGGTTTGATCTTGTGTTTCGCCAGCAGAACGATACCGTTCTTGCCCGAGCCGAGTGACCCAGCGATCTCAAGTTGACGCTGGGAAGCATGGAAGCTCCCCCTTTTTCGTTCGTTTACCCAGGGCTGCCTTCCGCCCATGCTTCCATGGGCGGGGCGCGCGCTGGGCTATCTCTCTTGCGCCCTTCCAGGGCTTTTAGTTTAGCGCGCTGAGGGCGCGGAGAGACGGGATGGAGGATGATGGATGGGAAGGGGAGAGGTGATTTGCGATTTGGAAGTTAGTGCGGCGCGCACGGAGTGACCTGCCTTCGCTGAGCTACGGCGGGCGGGCGGGCGCTACCCTCCCTCCCCTCACCGCAGGCGTCCACATTGCTTTGACATGCGAGTGGCGAAATGTTTGGCTCTCGGTTATATGAATAAACCCAAGATTAATCCAGAACCGCAACCCGCTTCGCCTATCTCGCGCCGGCGCTTCATCGCCGGGACCGGCGCCTCGGCGCTCGCGTTTACCATCCTAAAACCTAGCTTGGTCAGCGGCGCAGAAACTAACTCGAAGATCAACTTCGGCCTGATCGGCTGCGGCGGCCGAGGCAAATGGATCGCCGATCTGTTCCTCAAGCACGGCGGCTACAATGTCGTCGCTCTCGCTGACTATTTTCAAGACCGGGTGGACGAAGCCGGGGAGCAGTTCAAGGTGCCAGCCGCACAGCGCTACACGGGGCTTTCCGGCTTTCGCAAGTTGCTCGAGCAGAAGCTCGACGCCGTGGTGATCGAAAGCACTCCCTATTTCCACCCCGAACACGCAGCCGGCGCGGTCGCCGCCGGCAAACACGTTTATCTTGCCAAGCCCATCGCGGTGGATGTGCCAGGTTGCCTCAGCGTGGCCGAGAGCGGCCGGCGCGCGTCTGCCAACAAGCTGTGCTTTTTGGTCGATTTCCAGACGCGAGCCAACAAGTTGTACCAGGAGGCGGCGCAACATGTGCAGGCGGGCGACTTGGGCAAGATCATTTCCGTCGAAGCCAATTATCAGACCGGCCCGACGTGGGAACACATGGACCAGTTCTTGCGCAAGGACCCTGGCAATCCAGAAGTGCGGCTCCGCGCCTGGGGCGTCAGCCGGTTGCTCTCGGGCGACATTATCACCGAGCAAAATATTCACGCCCTGGACGTGGCCTGTTGGATGCTCGACGCCCAACCGCTGAAGGCGTACGGCACGGGCGGACGCAGACGCGAATTCCTGGGGGATTGCTGGGACCATTTCGCCGTGATCTATTATTTCCCAAATGACATCGTTGCGAGCTTTAACTCAACCCAGGCGAACTTCGGCTATGACGACATAATGTGCCGTGTATATGGCCTGAAGGGGACGGCAGATACCCATTATTTTGGCCGCGTCACGGCCAAAGCGACGGAGTTCCACAGCGATGGTGAGGTCGGGAATCTGTACACAGACGGGGTGGTGACGAACATCGCCACGTTCCACGAGAACATCACGAAAGGGGAGTGCAGTAATCCGACTGTGGCGCAGAGTGTGCGAAGCAATCTAACTACAATCCTGGGCCGGACCGCGGCGTATAAGAACGGCCTCGTTACTTGGGAGGAAATGATGAGAACCAAAGAAAAATTCTCCCCCGATCTTAAAGGGCTGAAGGTTTAAGTTTTGCCAGTCTGGCCAAAGTTAAGCAGGGCGAGCGAGGTCTTTTGCCGGCTTGCTGGCACGCCACGGAACCCCGGATGGTCGTTTGGCGGACCATCTTGCAGGTCTTCCTGCTCAGGAAACGCGCTTAATATGGGCCGTTTCGGGCCTCTTGCGCGGCATTCAACGGATCCTTGAAGAATATTCAGTCATCCCTTTCCGCTGACCTCGGTGGCTGGCCCTTCTTCTGCTTTAGGTTCGAGAATGAGATGGCGCGACCTGCTCGTCTGGATCAAGTGGTGGTGGCCCATGGCAAAATGCCACCTCCTTTCGAGCGTTCGTTGGCTGTTTGGACGCCCTAACGCCCGCCTGGAACACGCGGAGCGCGAGGCATAGGGGCTGGAGCAGCGACCCGTCTTGGACCCTTTGGCATGAGCCGGAACAGACTAGAGATTTTAAAGAGGCGGGAACCCTTGCAAGTGGGCTTCATGCCCTTCTACGATTGTGCGCCTCTCGTCTATGCGTTGGAAGCGAGCTTGTTTGCCAAGTACGACCTGGAAGTGGAATTGCGCCGCGAAAACAGTTGGAGCTCGTTGCGCGATCGGTTGGTGGAAGGGGAACTGGACGCCGCCCACGCCCCCGCCACGCTCCCTTTTCTGGCGAACCTCGGTCTGGAGTCGGATCCATCGGAATGCGTCTCCGGAATGATCCTGAGTCTGCAGGGGAATGGCATCACCCTTTCGCGGCAGCTTTGGGACGAGGGGGTGCGCGACGCCGCGACCTTGCGCGAAGCGATTTATCGGAATTGGGGCAAACGGACTTATACCTTCGCGGTCACGTTTCCCTTTTCTTCGCAACGCTTCCTGCTGCACCGGTGGCTCAAGTTGGGCGGGATCATTCCGCAGAACGAAGTGCGCATCGTGGCGCTCCCGCCTTTCCAGATGTTCCCGACGCTCAAGCTCGGCTATGTGGACGGGTATTGCGTGGCTGAGCCATGGGTTTCCCTGGCGGCGCAGGCGGGGGTGGGGGTCTGCGTGGCGACGAGCGCGGAGTTGGCCCCGTTCCACCCCGAGAAAGTTTTGATGGTGCGCCAATCTTTTGCCAGTGGCAGCCCCGAAGAGCACGAGCGTCTGCTCGCTGCGCTCATCGAAGCCTGCGCCTTTTGCGATGAGCCGCAAAACCGCGCTGGGTTGAATGAACTGTTGGCCGAGCCCCGCTACGTCAATGCGCCCGCCGATTGCCTGGGGGACGGGCTCCCGGGGCAGCCGACGCTCAATTCGACCATTTTCCACCGGCATGATGCGAACGAGCCGACGGATGAACGGGCCACCTGGCTGATGAAGCTGTTGTACGATTTTCTGGATCAGGGTTCGGTCAAACGCGGCCCCGCCACGCGAGCGCCGGTTTTGAAAAACATTTTCCAGCGCGATGTCTATAACCGTGCGCGGCTGCTGGTCCCGGCAGGAGACCATACGGGGACAGAAGCGGGTGAGACTCGCGCCAGTGGAGTTTCCGCGCCTTCCTCCGAAGCGCGGGCCGGGGCTGGGGCACCGTGAGCATTGACGACGCTCTAGCCTCGGATTGGTCTTTTGAGTTGAGTTTTGCGACAGAGCAAGCGGCGCTCGTAAGCCTTCGGCCGAGCAGCCGCAGAGAGCTTCGCAGAGAGGGGCGAAGGAGTGGGCACACCCACGCCTGGGGGCGCCATTGGAATGGCGTTTGGCGTGGGTGTTGCCCCTGCCCTCTTATGTTTTAGCTGGGGAGGCTTGGCTTGGCAAGCCTACACGATCGCGACCTCGCGACAATTGGACCAAAAACCTAACGAGGTTCCGCCTCAGGCCAGGTAGGGCGGGCAGTCCCCTGCCCGCCGCCGAACAGCGCGGGCGGTGGCCGGTTCGTAAGCGCACGGAGTGACCTGCCTTCGCTGAGCTACGGCAAGGCAGGCGCGCCCTACCTTGCGGGTTGTTCAGCGCTGCAGAGGTGTTACGTCCCGGCGGTCCAGGCGCATCCCTGTAGCTTGGCGCCGGCAGAGCTTGCAGAAGCTGTCCTCGGCCAGAGTCAGCCGCCTCCCCGCCAGGTAAATGATCACCCAATTGCGGGTGAGCGGCTTGGCAGCCAGGGGCCGCATCTTTAAGGTCCCTCGCGCCAGCTCCCTATGGGCAGTCCAAGGCGCCAGTACCGAAACCCCCAGGTTCAAGCGCACCAGTTCCTTTATGGCTTCGGTGCTGCCGATTTCCATGACGGTGCTGGGGACAAGATTCTGTTTGCGGAAAAAGTCGTTAATCAGGTGCGCGGTGGCGCTTGAGCCCTGGTACAGGATGAGCGGCTGAAGGCGCACTTCATCGCGCGTGATGGGCCGACCGGCGCTCCAGGGATGGGCCGGGGCGAAAACGAACATCAGCTCGTCAGTGAAAATCGGGCGCACTTCCAATCCCGCCTCGTTATGGGGGGCCACGCTCAGAGCCACATCCAATTTATTGGATCGGACAAGTTCGACCAGCTCGGGTGTGTTGCCCGACTCGACCTGGAATTCGAGTTGGGCATTGGATTTTTTGAGCTCACGGATCACGCTCGGGAGGATGTGCAGACAGGCGGAAGCGGCAGCGCCGATGCGCAGCCGCGTTTTTCCCCATTTGCCCAGGCGCTTGAGGGATTCACCCGCTACCTCGAGCGCAGCCAAGGGAGCCCTTACCTGGGCCAGGAGTTGTTCGCCCGCCTGGTTAAGCAGCATTCGCCGCCCTGCTCGCTCGAAAAGGCGGCAACCCAATTGGATCTCGAGCGACTTGATCCCATGGCTGAGCGCCGAGGGCGTTAAATGCAGCTTGCCGGAGGCAATCACCAAATTGCCGGCTTCGGCCACCGCGCAAAATATTTTTAGGAGCCGAGTGTCCATCGTAAGTTCGCGTCACTGCGTTGCTGAAAAATGCAGTCACGCACCCCTATTTTTGCCAAGCGCGCCAGACTTACAAGCCTTCAGACCCAAGATTGTCCAGGCGGCGACGGGCTGTTTGCGCTTGAGTGGACTGCGGAAATTCGCGCACCAGGCGTTCCAGCATGTGCCGGCCTGCTTCCGAGTCCTGACGGTGCTTGAGGTGCCAGGACGCGATGAGGCTCATCCACTCGGCGCGTTTGGTGTCCGGCTGATCGGGCAGGTTGAGCAGCAGGCTCAATTGCCCGATGGCTTCGTCCGCTTGGTTCAGCCGCTCGGCGAGTAGGCGCGCCAGTTTTTCGCGAGCGGAAACGTTGTTTGGCTCGCGTTTGAGTTGGTCTGCATAAGCATGGGCCAAGTCCACGACTTGCTCCTGGTCGAGGGCTGGAGCCGCCGGCGTCAGGGCGGGCTTGGGGGCAATCCGCGCCGCGGGCAGAGGGATAGGTTTGCGGCTCTGCTGCTGGCGCAGTTCCTCTGCCGTGCTCGGCAATTGATTGAGGCGGAGTGTGGCCATGTGCGCCAGATGGCCGCCGGGCAGACGGTCGCAGATCATTTGGAGCGCCCGGCGCGCGGCCTGGGGGTCGCCGGTTATTTTCAGATGCCAATCCGCCAACCGGTGCAGGGCGATGGCTAACTGCGTGGGAGTTGTTTTGGGCTGGTCGCAAATTTCGAGGATGGTTTGCTCGGCTTGGGCAACATTGTTGAAATGGTTGGCGTAAAGGTCGGCCATCATCATCCATCCCTCGAAATCGTCCTCGCATTTCTCGAGCTGACGGATGATTTCCCATTCGGCCTCGGTGTATTTGCCGAACTTCAGGCGGGCGATGGCGCGGGCGTACATCGGCGGCACTTGCTTGGGATGCAAGAGGGTCGGAGTGTAGCCTGCGGCGGGCGCGAAAATGAAAGTGGCAGCCAGGCCGAAGGCGTACCAGCCGCCGATCCACAAGATAATCAGGGCCGGCACCATCATCCCGAGCAGGCAGGTCCAGCAAAGGGAATTAAAACTCGAGCGCGCGTCCCCTTCCAGTGAAACTCCGACTCGCCCGAGGGCCCAGGCCAAGGTCACTGCGCACCAAAAGGAACTAACGATGAACAGGCCGTCGGCTTGGGCGATCAGGAACTCGGGGAACCAATTTCCGCCGCGGTACTGAGCCATTTGGACCTCGGGCATGAACGGCTGCAGACGCCAGGACAGTCCCACGTTCATCAGCGCCCAGAGCCCCAGAGGGACAAGCAAGCCCTTGACCGACCAGGGCCAGAGCCAAGCGCGCGTGGTTCTTGAATCGCGCGCCGGCGCCAGGCGATAAGCCAAGAACCAACCTGTGGCCGCAAAGGCGCAACTCAAAACCAAAAGGCAGAGGAAAACCAGCGTCGCCGACGCCATAAGCTAAGGAACGCAATAGTTCACGGATCCGGCGTTCCTTTGGCCGGATTGATTACCGCACAAAATGAACGAGCCGGGCTAAGGGCGTCAATTCAAACCCACTCGTTCGAACCGGAGTCGAAGCCTCAGCGCCACGCGGCAGCAGAGTGAATCCGGCAAAGCCCCACTCCTTTGTTTCCATCCGCCTCGGATTCGGGTATGATTCCTGTCGCACTGATATATTTATGCGCGCAAAACGGATTACGATCTCTCGCCGATCCTTCCTCAAGACCTGTTCGCTCACTGCGGCCGCCTCTGGCCTCCCCGCCTGGTTTGTTGAACGCCAGCTATCGGCCGCTGAGACCAGCCCCAAACCCCTATCCGCCAACGACCGCCCTGGCATCGCCCTGGTGGGCTGCGGGGGCATGGGCCGCGGCGATGCGGGCAATGCCAGCCGCTTTGGAGACATCGTCGCACTCTGCGACGTGGATGAACAGCATCTCGAAGCGGCCGCCAAGCAATTCACCAAGAACGGCAAAGCCCCGGCCAAATATCGCGACTTCCGAAAGCTGCTGGAGCGCGGGGAGGTACAGGTCGTGCTCGACTGCACCCCGGATCACTGGCACACCCTGGTCAACCTCGCGGCCACCAAAGCCGGCAAAGATGTCTATGGGGAAAAGCCGCTCACCTTGGCCATTGATGAAGGCCGACACTTGATCCAAGCCGTTCGCGAGCATAAGACCGTTTTCCAGACCGGCACGCAACAACGCAGCGATCCGCGCTTCCGCCTTGCCTGCGAACTCATCCGCAATGGCCGGATTGGCAAGCTCAAGGAAGTCACGGTCTGGTTGCCCGCCGGGCTGCGCGAAGGGCCGTTCAAGGCCAAGCCCGTTCCGTCGGAATTAAATTGGGACTTCTGGCTTGGCCAAGCGCCCAAAGTGGACTACCTGCCACAGCGCTGCCACCTGTATTTTCGCTATTGGTATGACTACTCCGGCGGGACGATGACTGATTGGGGCGCCCATCACAACGACATTGCCTTGTGGGCGATCGGGCTCCCGGGCCCTGTTGCTATCGAAGGTAAACCCCTGGCCCAGCCTATCCCCGGCGGCTACACCGCCTTCAGCGAGTACGAGGTCCAATTCACTTATGGCAACGGGGTCATCCACCACGTCCGCACGACGACCGCGGACAACATTTTCGGAGGCGTCGAAAACCCCAACGGGCAGCGCAATGGCATCCGTTTTGAGGGCACCGAGGGCTGGATTTGGGTCAACCGGGGCACGCTGCGCGCCAACGACGAAGCCTTGATTAAGAAGCCTTTGCCCGACACTGCCCAACGCCTTTACGCCAGCGACGATCACATGGGCAATTTCTTTGACTGCATACGCTCCCGCAAGCCGCCCATCGCCGAGGTCGAAGTGGGTCATCGGTCGGCCTGCATCTGCCATTTAGGCGCCATTGCCCTGCGCACTGGGCGAAAGCTGCAATGGGATCCCGCAAAGCAGGCTTTCCACGGGGACCACGCTGAAGAAGCCAACGCCTACGTGGTCCGCGAGATGCGCGCGCCCTACGATTACAACTTTGTCGGCTGAAGGTGAGTGCTGCTGTACAGAAGGGGACCCTTCCTTCGCCGGGGTGCGAAATCAGAGAAGCGCAGTGTGCGGCAGACGTCGAGACCGTGCGCGCGCTGTTCACCGAATATGCCGGGGCATTGGAAGTGAACCTTTGTTTCCAGAATTTCCGCCAGGAACTAGCCGGGCTGCCGGGCTGCTACGCTCCGCCCAAGGGCCGCCTGCTGCTGGCCTGGGTGGACAGAGAGCCGGCTGGGTGCATCGGATTGCGAAGCCTCGGCGAAGGTGTTTGTGAAATGAAAAGACTGTACCTACGCCCGGCCTTCCGAGGCCGCGGCATCGGCCGTCGCCTCGCCGAGTCCGTAATTGCGGACGCCAGCCACATCGGTTACGACCGCATGCGACTGGACACCCTTGCCTCGATGAAGGAGGCGCTGGCTCTGTACGAGTCGCTCGGATTTCGAAGAATCGGCCCCTATTATCACAATCCAAGCGCGAGCGCTGTATTCATGGAGTTGCCGTTGGACCACGCGTCCCGTAAGAGGGCCGTTGGCGGTGATAGAACGGCATGACTCTCCGCCACCCTCGCGTGACCGAGAGCATTTGGTCGGAACAGGCCACCGGTTTTCAACCTTCCGCCTTTCCTTCAATTCCATGCGCCATCGTTAATAACACATCCGTCTTGGAAACATAACCCAGCAGCGCTCGATCCCGCAGGTCGCGCACTACTGGCAGGCGCTCCCCGTCGTATCGACGAAACGCCTCCAGCGCCTCTCCCAGGCTCGTCTCCGGCGTCACCATCTCGATCTCGGTGCGCATTAGGCCCGCGGCCGTGACCCAATTGTTTGGCTCTTGCCGCTGCAAATGCTTCTCGACGTCCTGCAAGGCGATCACTCCGCGCAGGTGATCTTCGATGCTTACTACGAACAGGTGCCGGTACGGCTGACCGGCGAATCGCCGCGCAATCTCCGCAAACGGCGTGCTCTCCAGCACCGTGGCGGGCGGCGGCTTGATCAAATCACGCACGCGCAACTCCGAGACCTGCGCTCGCGTCGCTTGCGGCTGTTTGCGCCGCAATGATTCCGAATAGATGGAGTCACTCGCAAAGGTCCGTGCGGTGTAATAAGCGATCACGCAAACGAGCATCAAAGGCAAAACCGCGCCGTAATCCAGGGTCATCTCGAAGAGCATCATGATCGCCATCAGTGGGGCTCGCGTCACCGCCGCCAAAAACCCCGCCATCCCGACCAGGGCGTAAGCCTGCGGGCCGGAGGTTTGGCCCGGCCAAACCGCCTGTACGCCGTGGCCAAACAAGCCCCCCAGCATCGCCCCAGTGAACATCGTGGGCGTGAAAACCCCTCCTACGGCACCCGATCCGGTGGTAGCTGCTGTGGCAGTGACTTTGCAGATCAAAATGGAAGCCAGAATGGTCCACGGCCACGGAAGGCTCAGCACCAAATTCACCATCGTCCGGCCATTGCCCCACACCTCCGGGAACGCGATCGCCAGCGCCCCCACGATGAGCCCGCCCACGGCAGTGCGCCAATACACGTGCGGAATAAGCAACGTGAAGAGAGCCTCGCTCTTGTGCAGCAACAGCACGTAGCCCGGCGCCGCCACCCCGACCACCACCCCCAGCACCAGATACGGCGCCAGTTCCCAAGGCGAGGCCAGCGTGAACGGCGGACTGCTGAAATAGGGTTCCGCTCCCCCCGCATAGCGGCTCACCATCGAACTGGCTAGGGCGGACACCAACAGCGGTCCCAGACTTTCCATCGCGATCGAGCCGAGCACAATTTCCGCCACGAACAAAGCCGCGGCGATGGTCACGTTATACACCGCAGCAATCCCCGCCGCCGCACCGCAGGCCACCAACAACCGCAGCCGCGGGGTGGACAGCCGACCCCGCAGCCCAGCCCACGATGCCAGCATGGCGGACAACTGCACCATTGCTCCCTCGCGCCCAATCGAGCCGCCCGAGCTGACGGTTAGCAGTGAGGACAGCGCCTTGACCAAGCTGCTTCGCACATCAATCGTGCCGCGATGGACAGCGACTGCCTCCATGTAATCGGTCGAACGGTTTCCTCGGCTAAACCGCGCCCCTAAATGCAGCACCAATCCCGCCAGCAAACCGCCGGCTGCCGGAATGACGAATCGCTGCCACCAAGGCAGTTGCCCCGCCACCTGTTCCAGGCTCCCGGAATGCCTCGTCCAACACCAGAGCACCCCCTGGATTCCCAGCCGGAAAATGATCGCGCTGCCCGCGCCCAGGCACCCCACGAGCGCCGCCCAAAGCAACGTCGCCTGCAACTCGCTTGGGTGAATCCATTTCGCGAGCCGGCCATACCACCTCAGCAAGCGTACATGTGACGTTGGCTGCATCGGCCAATCTAACCCCGCTTTTCCACCTCGTCCGCTCGTTATTTCAACGAGCCCTAATCCTCTCGACTTCGGATGCCTTTGTACCAGGGCGTCTGCCAGCGAGGCACGGTAAATACTGCTGTCAGGCCGCCAATTAGCCCACAGATAACCAGCCATACCAAGGGCCCCTGCGCGTTGTTGTGAGAGAACGACCGGAGGATTCCCCGATAGCTAATCAGGAAGCAAGCCAGGCAACCCAAGAGGACACCGCAGATAAAACGGACCGCCACCGTGAAAAGAAAGTCCGCCCATTTGCTAGCTTTCATAGCTTCTCAATGTTCGTTGCTAATAAAAGGTTACCCTTCCAAACCTTCGTACGTCAAGCGTTTTGAATAGCTTCTCTCCGTGCTTCTCCGTTCTTCTCCCACATCGAGAAAGCGAACCCGGAGGCACCGCTTGCGTTCTATCGCAAACGTCTCATTCCCAATTCCCGAGTTTGCGTCTCCACTGCTCCCCCAATTCATCCACGGCAGCCTTTTTGGTCTTGTAGTAGATGGCGTCACACTAACTGCGAACGCTCTTTCCGAGGCGGGGCTTGAATGGTCCGCGTCAGTTACGCGGGGTGACCAGGACGATCCCCTGGCCGGGGCGCAACGCGTAGTGGAAAGGCTCGTGGATGTATTCGAGTGGGTATTCGGGCGAAACGTCTTTCAGAGGACTGCCCGATTGAACGAGCGGACGGAAGCTCTCGGCGTAAAAGTCCTGGTGCTGGCCAAGGTCCTTGTTCAGGAGCAGCAACGCTTCCTGTTTGCTAGCGGTCGAAGCCTTCCAGAGCACTAATATGTTCGGGTTAGGACTTGGGAGCATGCTGGTGTGGCTTTCCTCGAGAAAAACGGGATGGTTGCGCTTGATGGCATTGACTTTGGTGATGAACGGACACAGGTCGATGCCGTCGCGCTGAAAATCGGCAGGCGTCGTATTAATCACGTGCAGCGGTTTGCGCAGCCCGTATTCGAAGCCCATGGGCATCAAGACACCCGCAGAGAAGAGGGCAGAAAAAAGATAGCGCTGTTTTAGGCCGTCGAGGTTTCCGCCTAATTCGTCGCAAAGGCGGGGAGTATCGTGGCTTTCGGCGAAGCTGATCGAACGGGCCGTTTCGCGCAGCAAATTATACTGCGCCATCAACCACCAGCCCTGGAAGTCCCACCACTTCGAGCTGTTAAAGATGTAGTCGAAGCCGGCCGCGGCCGTTTCCCGAGTCTGATCGGCAGTGCAGCCGAGGGTTTCGGCCGAAAAACAGGCCTGCGGTTGGCGCGACTTGCTATCGCAAATCAGCCGGTTCCAAAAGGGCGCCGGCACCTGGTAGGCTGCGTCGCAACGGAAGCCATCAAAGCCCAAGCCGAGGAGGTGCTCAACCACCCGGCGGCCATAACCGTACAAGCCCTCCGGATCTTTGGTGTGCTGGTGGTCAAACTGGGCCAGGTCCTTCCAGACCACGCGTTCGTCTTTATGCTGGCACCCGGAATTGGCGATCGTTCCATCGGGATTGCGCACGAACCACTCGGGATGTTCCCGGGTGAGGGGAGAATCAATCGCACAATGATTAAGGACCAGGTCGATCATCAGCTTCAAGCCCGCCTGGTGGGCCGCGGAGATCATTTGGCGGACCTGTTCTTCCGGAGCCGCCGTGTTGTGGGGATCGAGCAGGTTGGGATTGATTTGAAAATAATCAGCAATGGAGTAAAGGCTGCGCGAGGCTCCGGGTCGTTGAATAGGATTAACGAATACCCAATCGAAGCCCATGCCTGCAGCGCGAACGAAATGTTCGTTCCAGCGGGAGAAGGGGCCCGCCAAGAGCGGGAAAACATTATACAATACCATAAGGCACGGTGAAACATAAACGAATAAGGTGTTTCATTCCAGTGGATTTGAAGCGGATTTCTCCCTATTGACGGCGAGCAGCTTTTCACGGAGTTTACCGCGACTTAGAGACAGATTATATGAGTGATTTACCTGAGTATATAGGCAAGTGGCCCAACTTGTGCGGTTGGGAGGATGTCGTGCAGAAGACCGTGCGCCAGAACCAAGGGCGGCCCATGTATCTGAATGAGAGCCGGATTGATTTTGGACGGATCAACAGCGCGTTCGCCATCGCCCTGCACATGCACCAGCCGCTCATTCCTGCCGGGGGGCCGGATCTGCGGACCGCGGAGATCATCAGCAATCTCAAGCACATGATGGACAATCCGGGCATTGGCGATAACCACAACGCCTCGGTGTTCCATTGGTGCTACAAGCGCATGGGCGAGTTCATTCCGCAGTTGATAGACGAGGGCAAAGAGCCACGGGTGATGCTGGAGTATTCGGGGACGCTCTTGCACGGCTTGCGGCAGATGGGGCTGAACGACGTGTTCGACAACCTGAAACGCATCACGTGTGACGGACGCTACCGCCGCGCGGTCGAATGGCTGGGCTGCGCGTGGGGCCATCCCGTGGCCCCCTCGACTCCCGTGCAGGATTATCGTCTGCACGTCTCCGCCTGGCAGGAACACTTCGCGGCTATCTTCGGCTTGGAGGCGGTGAGCCGGGTGCGCGGATTCTCGCCGGCGGAGATGGCGCTGCCCAATCAGCCGGACACCGCTTATGAATTTGTCAGAACGCTCAAGGATTTCGGCTACCAGTGGGTGCTGGTGCAGGAACATACCGTTGAGCGGCCGGAGAACGGCCAGGGGCCGGAACACAAGCACCTGCCGCACCGGCTGGTTTGCCGGAATTCGAGCGGTGAGGAAGCCAGCATCATTGCCATCATCAAGACGCAGGGCAGCGACACCAAGCTAGTGGCCCAAATGCAGCCGTACTACGAGGCCAAGGGCCTTGGGCGCGTCGCTTTGGCCGGCAAACAGGCTCCGCGACTGGTCACCCAAATTGCGGACGGCGAGAACGGCGGGGTGATGATGAACGAATTTCCGCCGAAGTACCTTGAGGCTATGCGCGAAGCATCAGGCTCGAACACCCCGCCGATCAACGCGACGGAGTACCTCGAGCACCTGTTCGCGCAGGGTATTCGCGAGCAGGACCTCCCGGTGCTTCAGCCCATTTGCCAAAAAAAGATCTGGGACCGATTCAAACCCGGCGAGGGCGCCGAGCGGCTCGGCGAAGTCATCGAGCAACTCAAAAAGGATGACCACCGGTTCCACGTGGACGGGGGCAGTTGGACCAACAATATTTCCTGGGTTAAGGGTTACGAGTCGTTGCTCGGTCCGATGGAGAAGGGCAGTTCGCTTTTCTACGAAAAGGTGATCAAGCCCGGCATATCCTCCAAGGAAGATCGGTATCGCAACGCCCTCTTTCATTTGCTCTGTTCCCAAACGAGTTGCTACCGCTATTGGGGCCAGGGGATCTGGACCGATTACGGTCGCGAGATCTGCCGGCGCCTCGAAGCGATTCTGACTCATGATTTTGCCTCCGAGCAGCCGGTGAGCAAGGCAGCGTGATTTAAGCGCGAAATATCCGGGCTACTGGCCAGGGGCTAGCCAGCCGTTACTTTACCGGGGAAACGCATCTAATTTAGGAATCGCGCCTACGCGGCTATCGACCGTGAAAATCACCTGCCTGCGGCGAACCGCAAATTTTGTCTTGCCGGCCAAAGCGGCGGCTTCCAACGCCTCCCACCCATTCAAATTCCAGGCCGCGAAGCTGTGGCGATAGAAATGCCAGGAGTCGAAGCTGTTGCGCCAAGGCCGGAGTCCGACTTTGAGCGTTTGCCGCAAAATTGGCTGCACAAAGTCCCAATCGCGATCGTTGCACAGCACGTGTGACGCCAACCGGGCCTTCTTTAATCGCTCCACCGTGGCGGGGTGAGTGATTTCGATCAGGGGCTCAAGCATGTCTTCATCGGTATGCAACAACAGAAAGGGCGGATGGAACGTGGCGTGAACAAGAGTTTGATTGGTCAACGCCGCCACCGCATCGAAAAGAGAAGGTGAACCAGGGGCCAAGCTGGCTTGGGCGCGGTGGAACATGTAAAGTTCGTCGGTTGCCCCGGGCATGAAAATCAGCGCCTTGACAACAGAATTGGATTGAAAAGAGCGGAGCACCAAATCCACGCAATTGGTGCGGTTGAGCTGGGTGACGCGTTCAACGAGGGGCATCTGCCCAAGGGCATCTTGCCACGGTTCCTCAGCCGCCAGCTTACAGAGAGCGCAAAGAAAAATGACCCATCCCGTGAGCGCGGTATTGAGCAGAGACTTGAGAGAATTCATCCCAGGCTAAAAGGCGAGCTGGACGATTCGTTCCTGGATCTGCGCGCTCCAGCGAGTGAAATAGCTGCAGAGGCGGTAGAGCTCCTCCAATCTGCCCAGGGTGGTCTGGCGGTCTGGGGCGCCGGGGCGCTGGGCTCCGTCCCACTCAGCATCGATGGCCTTGATCTCGGCCATCAGCTCCTTGAGGCGCGCGCCGATGGTGGCTTGAAGGGCCTGGAGTTTGGCGGTCCATTCCTGGCCGCGCTCGAACATTTGCACCTGCAGCAACGGGGAACTTACCTTGGCTTTCTCCGCCAGAAAAGCATCGGTTTGCCGGCAGAGCTGGCCGACCTCGAAGCCCAGGTTCAGCAGGTCAGGTGGAATGCTCTGGAGTTCCTCCGGCTTGGCGCCACGTTCCAACTCCAGCAGATGGCGCAGCCGATCCTTGGGTTCACGCAGACATTGGTAGGCTGCGTTAAGCTGCGTGTAATGCTCCTGCGCGGCCCGTTTCTCGTCCTCCACCGCGCCATGCACGCGGTCCGGATGGAGCGAGGCTGAGAGTTCGAGGAACTTCTGCCTCAGAGCTTCCGGGTTAAGCCAAGGCCGGCGCGGCTCCTGCAGCAGGGCGAAGCAGTCGATCATTCCGGGGCCAATGGGCACTACGCACTAAAGCTCTCACCGCACGAGCAACTGGTGGCCGCATTCGGATTTTTGACCTTAAACCCCCCGTCGAGCGCGTCGATGTAGTCCAGCTCGCTGCCCGTAACATACAGGGCGCTCTTGGGGTCCACCACCACGCGGACACCGGCGGTCTCGACCAAGATGTCCCGGTTGGCGGGGTTATCCTGCAGATCCATCTTGTACTGCAATCCTGAGCATCCGCCGCCCACCACGGCCACGCGCAAAACGCCGTTCGGTCGGCCCTGTTTGACCAGCAAGGAACCCACTTTCTGGGCGGCGCCAGCGGTCAGTTTGATCAATCGCTCGTCACCGGTGCGAAACGCCGGTGCGGGCGTGGCCTTCGTGGTAGCATTGGCAATCATGTTCGACCGAGCTAAGCTACTCTTGGTCCCCCAGAGGCGTCAATAGATTACGAGAGTCGAGTAGCATGAGGCAACCCTATTTACACAGGAGGCCCTTGGATAGAATACAATCAGTCGAGGACGCCCCGTCGCTCCGCTCCACCCAAAGCGGTGTCGCCGCTGTGCTTTGCCACCGCACTCCAAGGGGCTGGCGTCGCTTCCATATTG
>Ga0209517_10000561_pt1 | contig 63136 bp, 61 predicted proteins | sample PeaSoiMetSII2010_FD_187695 | JGI IMG/M metagenome (GOLD analysis project Ga0209517, IMG submission 187695) | Peat soil microbial communities from Weissenstadt, Germany - SII-2010 (SPAdes) (version 2) | ecosystem: Environmental > Terrestrial > Soil > Wetlands > Peat | place: Germany... | reverse complement strand
GACGCTACCCAGATGCCGGTGGAAGGTTGGGCGGCAACCATCTGCCTGACCGCAATCAGGAGGAACACTACGGAGTGCACCAATGCGACAATGGCGCGTTTGCGGTTGGTGAGAATGGAAAATCCGCCCATGCTAACCGTACTGTACTGGAAGCGGCGGGCATGAGACAGTGATCTGGATCACACGAGACGACGGCTAGCACGAAATGATATCGCGTAGCACTATCCTGGCGACACTCTTATTTCTCGTTTCCGTCCAGAGCCATGCCGCCGACATTCGCGTGACTGGCCGGGTGATCGATCCTCAAGGCAGGCCGGTCCCTGGCGCGAGACTCCAGCTTACTCAAAGGCAACCTGGAACCACGCACCAGACCGCCCAGACCGCCAAGACGAAGACCGACGACGAAGGCCGTTTCGAATTCGAGGTGACCTCGGTTGGGGAATACCTGGTTAAAGCCAATGCCGACGGGTTCCAGCAGGTTACGAAGGCTCTGAGAATTAGTTCTGGTTCAGCGAGCTTGGACATCCACCTGGAGAAGATAACTTCTCGTGCTGAATCCGTGATCGTCACGGCCAATATAGATGAGACCAGCCTGACTTCGCCTGACCCGGGCCAACGCATCATAGTGAGGGAAGAAGCGCTGGACGCGAACCCTGGACGCCCTGGAGCACCGATCTCGATTCCGGGCCTTCCGATCGAAACCGCATCGGGCGGTATAAAAGCACCGCAATACTTCGCACCAGGGGTAGCCGGGGACCATGGCGAGCCGATTGCACAGTACATAGGAGTGGGTAGCTACCTCGTGCCTAACAATCTATCGGCCAATGCCCACGGCAATGGCTATTCCGACCCGAACATATTTATTCCAGAAGTTCTGGAAAGCGTTCAGGTCGATGGCGGAGCCTTCAACGTGCGAGAAGGGAATCACTCTGTCAATCTCGCGGCAACGTATGGCCTCCGTTCGCACCTCGATCCGTTTCTCACCGTCACCGGTGACTACCGCGACCTCGACGTGGTTGCGGGATGGAGCCCGTCGTTCGATTCCTTCCTGGCCTTTGAAGGCTCCTATGGCAACGGCTTTCTCGATCGGCTGGAGCACCGGCAGCAATACAAATTCAACGGGCAGCGCGTCTTTGTCGTCGGTGAGCACAAGCTGACCTTATTTGGGATCGGGTATTACGGTTTCTCCTACGTCCCGGGACTTGTCCCAATCTTTGCATTAAATCAATGGGATATTAATTACCCGAATCTCGGCGACACCATCGATCCCCGGCAAAAAGATCAGACGCACACCGCGCTCGTGGCCTTGAACGATGTCTGGCAACTTAGTGAAGGCCAGCAGCTCCAGCTCTCCGGCTTTTTTCGCACTTATAACCTTTCCTTGTTCTCAAACTTCGGAAGCGATCTGGGCCTGATCCGGCAAAGTGAGTTTCGTACCGTAGCCGGCGGAAGCGCGAACTACGTGAATGGAGTGGCGGAGTATTTTTCCTTGCTGGGAGGGTTCGATTACGAGCGTGAAGCACCGCGCCGCGCCGATCTTGACAGTTACGGGTTTCTCAATCGGAGTAACCCCAGTTACTACGGACCGTTCATACCTAAGGACGGAAACGACAGCACCATAGGATTGTTCACGCCCTACATTGCCGCTGACGGCGCTCTGACTCGCTACTTTCGGTACTATCTCGGCTGGCGCCGCGATGAAATCAATGTCAATAACGACGATCTGCTTTTCCCTCAGAATTCGTTTCAGAAATGGGTGGGCGTAAACTCACCGAAGGCTACGGTTTCTTTCCTCCCCTTGGAATCGTGGTATGTTCCTCTTATTTCTCTCAGCTTTGGTCAGTCGTTCTTTACGGAAGACCCGCGGATCGGCTTGGGGACAGGCGCTGGTACTCCGGTGGGCGCCGCTGGCAGTCCGGTGGCCACGTCGCATTCCTATCAACTCGTCGCCAGCAAAACCATCCGCAACACGGATTTAAAGCTTACTCTCGGCCGCGTCACCAGCAGCGCGGAGCAGGGAAAAATCGACCCCGACACCGGATTGCAGTTTGATTTGGGGCCGAGCCGGCTTCGATTTATGACCATTGCGGTGCGGCATAACTTCAGCCAAGGTTCGCTGCTGGCAACTTTTTCGAAAGCCGATGCGCGAGACCTCGAGACCGGACAGCCGACTCCCGAAGCGCCCCGCACCATCTTCGATCTGCTGGGTACGGTGCAGAAACTTCCGTGGCATCTCGAAGCGCGCGGCGAGTTCGAATACGTCGGCACCAAGCCGCTCGGCACTGGATGCGAGCCCAACCCGAGTGCGGAATGCACAGGAACTCCTGTGAAGGAATTTCGTGGGGCCGTGGTCCGGCCTTTCATGAATGCCCGCCTAACTGCCGGCGTGAATTTTCTTATTGCCAGCGGCTACACCGGCCAGACTACGGAAAGCTTCTATCCGCAGACCGTCGTACAAGAAGTGGTGGGAGTTCACTTACCATCTTATGCCAGCGTGACCCTTACCTACAGGTTTGGGCGGTCTGGCGCACCCTAGTACTCATATGGCGTGGACTTACACCACGAACTTGCGGGAGACTACACCATTGAGAGTTACAGAAAGTGACGCTATGAAAATCGACAAACTGCTCAAGCGCTACCGCATCGAACACGGGAAACACTTCAGCCTCAAGGATCACGACCCCGCGGACACGCACGGGCTGGGGTCCGAACTGAAGCCGCAGTCGAAGGAACTGCTGGCGAACGGCGTCAAAGAGATGAGCCGCCTGCAGGACGTTCTCGCGGCACAGGACCGCTGGGGCCTGCTGCTGATTTTTCAGGCCATGGACGCGGCCGGGAAAGACGGAACCATCAAGCACGTCATGGCGGGCGTGAATCCCCAGGGCGTGGACGTGTGGGGGTTCAAGGCGCCGTCAGCAGAAGAGTTGCACCACGGCTACCTGTGGCGAACGTCGAAGTGCATGCCGGGGAGAGGTCAAATCGGTATTTTCAACCGTTCCTATTACGAGGAGGTGCTGGTCGTCCGCGTCCATCCACAGATTCTGGAGAACGAGAAACTGCCGAAGCCGCTGGTCACGAAGCATATCTGGCAGGAACGCTTTGAAGATATCAATAACTACGAACGCTACGTTACCCGGAACGGCATTGCGGTGGTTAAGTTCTTTCTGCATCTTTCCAAGAAAGAGCAGAAGAGCCGGTTCATGGAACGGCTCGACACGCCGGACAAGAACTGGAAGTTTTCTTCCGCCGACGTGAAGGAACGCCAATTCTGGGACGCATATCAGGAAGCGTATGAGGATATGATCCGGCACACCGCGAGTGAGCACGCGCCCTGGTACGTTGTGCCGGCGGATAACAAGTGGTTCACGCGATTGGTCGTCTCGCACGCTGTGGTCGATGCATTGAAGGGTATGAATTTGAAGTATCCGAAGGTGAGCGGCACCGAGCGGGCTGCTCTGGCGCAAGCGCGCAAGCAACTCGAGAATGAGTGAGGCATGGGACTTGCGGCTGTCTGCTCCCGTGCTTATTAGCTGGCCCGGTTCGGTACAATAACCGTTGTGCCGGAAATTAAGGTTGACCGTGCTCAGACACTGGCGAAGGTCGCCATCTTCTCTGGGCTCACCGAATCTGAACTCGCTTTCCTGGCGCAGCGGGCTGTGCCTCGGCGCTTTTCTCCGGGCGAAACCGTTTTCAGCGAGGGCGAGCCTTGCGCGGGACTCTGCGTGGTCGAGTCCGGACACATCCGCATCTTCAAGAGCTCGGCCAGCGGACGCGAGCAGGTACTCAGCATCGATGGTCCAGGCAGTTCCTTCGCCGAGGTGCCAGTCTTCGATGGCGGCAACTACCCCGCCTCAGTGACCGCGGTCGACGCCGCCGCGCTGTTGTTTGTCAGCAAGCAGGACTTTCAGGCACTCTGCCTGGCTCATCCGCAAGTTGCGCTCAAAGTGCTGCGCGTGGTCGGCGCTCGGCTGCGCCGGCTGGTGGGGATCATCGAGGAACTCTCATTTACGACGGTGCGGCACCGGCTGGCTTCCTTCCTCTTGCGTCTTGCCCGAACCGAAGGCAAGCGCACGGCGAACGGTTTGGAAGTCACCTTGCCGGTCAGCAACCAGGAATTGGCGTCGCAGATTGGGACGGTGCGCGAACTGATTTCCCGGAATCTTTCCCGCCTCCAATCCGAGGGCCTGGTTAAGATCGACGGACGCAGCGTGATCATCCTCGATCTGACGGCTTTGGAAGCCGAACTCCAATTGGACGAATAGCTCTTCCCGGGACTTTCCAACCAATATCTCGTGTGGGGACGGGCGTCCCCGCCCGTCCAAGCGGAGCGCAGCTCGGCAGCTGCTTGTGGTTATAGCAACTCTTAATCCGCGATAAGAACGGTTTGATTCACCGTGACAAAAGTCATCGGCACGCCGCCGCCGTTCCACTAACCTGAGAACATCAAGCGCGCCGCACTAAGAAAGAAGAAATAAATGGAGCGACCGTGCCGAGGAGGATGCGATGAGCGTGATCACTGAGAAAACTGTGCGGGAATTGGCCGTGGAAAACCCCGCTGCAACCCGGGTTTTTGAGAAGCTGGGCATCGACTATTGTTGCGGCGGCAACCAGTCCCTGGAACAAGCCTGCCGCGCGGCCAAGCTGCCGGTGGAGCAGGTGCTGGATTCGCTCGAAATGGCGCAACAGACAACGCGGGCCGCGCAGAGTATCCATGATTGGCAAGCGGAGCCGCTGGCCGATCTAATCGCACACATCAGCAGTACTCATCACAAGTACACGCGCGAGGAAATTGCCCGCCTCGGTCCTCTGTTCGAGAAAGTATGCTCGGTCCACGGCAAGAATCATCCCGAACTCCTTAATGCTCGCGCCACCTTCGCCGGGCTGGCGCAGGAACTGACCAACCACATGATGAAAGAAGAGATGGTGTTGTTCCCTTACATCGTCAGGATGGAGGAAGCGGTTATTCAGAAAGAGCCCGTGTTGCCACCGCCCTTCGGCAGGGTGCAAAACCCGATCTCGATGATGGAGCATGAACACGATTCCGCGGGCAACGCATTGCGTGCTATGCGCCAAGCCAGCCGCGGTTACGCCACTCCGGACGACGCGTGCATCAGCTACCAGACGCTCTACAAGGCCTTGTCTGAATTCGAGGCCGACCTGCATCAGCACATTCACCTTGAAAACAACATCCTGTTCCCGCGAGCGATTGCGATGGAACCGGCGCAGTAACCGATTCGAAACGGTGAGTGGCATCCGCGCTACACAGAGTCAAAGGCCGCGGAAATAGCCTGCGCCGAGCGAAGTTGTCTGTCCCATAACCCAGAGACGCGAACCTGTCGCTATACTGGGATGCACCTGTTTCCTTTTGACAGGAGGTCTGTGGTCGGGCAGAATAGCGAGTATCCGTAGGTGTCGGGAACACTCAATCCACAACTTTGAGAGGAAAAACTATGACGAAGACGATTGTAGTTGCGGTTCTTTCTGTGTGTCTGTCGTTTGCTGCCGGGGTCGCGGTTGCCGAAAAGGTTCATGACTGGCACGACCTGGAGGGGGTCCAGAAACACGTGCAAGAGGCAATCCATGAGATGGACAGGGCCCGCGCAGCCAACCATTACGATATGGCTGGGCATGGCGCGAAGGCGGAAGAGCATCTGCATGCGGCGGAGCGCGAGCTGCACGAGGCGATCGAGGCGATGCGGGCACACTAAGAGCTGTCAGGTATCAGTCATCAGCAATCAGATGGAGCTTTCATGACGGCTGATTTCTGTTTTGCGGTTGTAAGCAATAGGCGCGGGCCTGTTCCCGCGCTTTTTTGTTGTGCACGTCCTCCTATGGACACGGGAGTGTGAGGAGGGGCACCCTCCGGCGGGGAATGCGGAGGGTGCGTTGCGGGCGGGCTGTATTCGCGAGAGCCGATCGGGAGCCGCGCGGGCAAGAGTGCCCGCGCCACACCAGCTGATCAGGCCACTAGCGACAGGGGCATGTTGCTCAACTGGGAGGGGCCTGCGCTGCCGAGGGCGAACTGTTGCAGTTGTTGCTGCAGGGTAGCGTAGGCCTGCTGAGCGCCGGCAAGGTTGCTGGAGGTGAGGCTCTGGCCGATCTGGTTGAGATCCTGGAGCAGGGAATTCTGGTTGCTTGAGTCTCCGCTTCCGCTTCCGCTGCTGAGATGGTGGTGATGGTGGAAGTGGTCGGTTGAGAGATTGTTCTGGAGATCCTGTTGAAGGGTGGAGAAATCCTTTTGCGCGGCGGAAAGGCTGCCGGACTGGAGATCGGTGCTGAGCTGGTTGAAGGCTTGCGCAACAGGGTTGGAAGTGGAGCCAGCAGTGGTGGCGGGCTGCGAAAAGGCTGCCTGCAAAGTGGCGAAATCGGACTTCGCGGCCGACAGGTTGCCGGACTGGAGAGCCTGGCCGAGCTGTTGTATTTCCTGTTGGTAGGGATTGCTGGCGGCGCCGATTTGGAATTGATTGGAGCTGCTGTTCAAAATCGCGGAGATGGACATTGATGTACCTCGATGTAAAGTTTGCAAGCGTTCGGCGAGGAATTGGCTGGCAGCAAGATTGGCGCTCGTGGCCGGCGAAGTTCCGAGTGAACCTGGCGGTGTTGGAGCACGCACGATTCCATTTGGCGCGGGGCAGGGTGCGTAAGAAATGGTGCAGCGTTTTGCGGCGGTTGCGGAGAATGGCGCTCGGCGAGATGGCGCGGTGCGGCGGCGGGTGGGCAAAGCGTGCCGGGCTTGGCGGAGGCAACAGTTGCCGGGCTGGCAAGCGTGTCCAAAGCTATCCGGGACCAACTTAATCGGAGTTTCCCTAAACCCAATTCTTGAAACCGAACTCAGAAACAGTAAACTTGTCGGCATGGCGCGAAACTTCAAAGACTTGACGGAGCGCGAAATTCTGGCGCTGGCGATTTCACTGGAAGAAGAAGATGGGCGAGTGTATGCGGATTTTGCCGACGGGCTGCGGGAGACCTATCCGGCGACGGCGAAGCTGTTCGATGACATGGGAGCGGAGGAGTCGGGGCATCGGGCGTCGCTGATCGAAACTTACCGGGCGCGCTTCGGGGAACATATTCCGCTGATCCGGCGGCAGGATGTGAAGGGGTTTGTGCAGCGGAGGCCGTTCTGGCTGACGCGTCCTTTGAAGATTTCGGAGGTGCGGAAGCAAGCGGAAATCATGGAACTGGAGACGCGCCAGTTCTATCAGAAAGCGATTGGGCAGGTGACGGATGCGGGCGTCCGGAAACTGCTGGGAGATCTTGAGGAGGTCGAGCGCAAGCACCAGGTCACGGCGGAGGCGATGGAGGAGAGTATTACTCCGGCGGTAAGAAAGACCGAGGACGAGGCGCAGCGACGTCTGTTTGTCTTGCAGATAGTCCAACCGGGGCTGGCGGGTTTGATGGATGGGTCGGTGTCGACGCTCGCTCCGGTATTCGCGGCGGCATTCGCGACGAGGAGCAGCAACGATGCATTCCTGGTGGGGCTGGCGGCATCGATTGGTGCGGGAATCTCGATGGCGTTCGCGGAGGCGCTGTCGGATGACGGGTCGTTGACAGGGCGCGGGCGTCCAGTGCTGCGCGGCGCGGTGACGGGATTGATGACGACGGCGGGCGGGATTGGACATACGCTTCCTTTCCTGATTAAAGATTTCCATGTGGCGTTTATCGCGGCGGTTATTGTGGTGGCGATGGAGCTGGCCACGATTGCGTGGATTCGGAATCGGTATATGGATACTCCGCTGCTGTCGGCAGCGTTTCAAGTGGTGGTGGGGGGAGTGTTGGTGTTTGCGGTGGGGATTTGGATTGGCAGTTCGTGAGGGAATTTGTAATTGAGTAATTTGTAATTGGTAATTTAGAGACGTTAGGGTTTGCTCGTGTGGCGACGGGCGCCTCGCCCGTCCAAGCCGAGCGCAGCTCGGCGGTTGCCACGGTCACAGCAACGAGCAACGGCCCCGCCTAAGAGCCTATCGAAATTAGTCAATAGAAAAACTCTGCGTCCTTGCGACCTTGCTGGTGATCTATTTTAGGAACGGTCGCGTTTTTGGGTTTGCGCAGGGTCACTCCGCTATGGAAGCTACGGTTCGTCCTCCCGCATGGAAGACCTTGCTGGCGTTCGCCATCATTTACTTCGTCTGGGGCTCGACTTTCCTGGCCATTCGCGTGGGGGTGCGTGAGGTCCCGCCACTGGTTCTTGCCAGTATGCGGTTTGTCGTCGCCGGAAGCGTGCTATTCGGGTGGATGCGGCTGTCCGGCACGCCGTCTCCGTCGCGTCGCGAGTGGTTTGCGGCTTCGGTTCTCGCGGTTTGCATCTTTGTGGTCGATTACGGCCTTCTGTTCTGGGCTGAACAACGCGTGCCTTCGGGAATTGCTGCTGTGATGCTCGCGACCATCCCGGTCTTTATGGCGCTTTCGGAGATCCTCATTCTGCGGACGCAGCGGCTTACGTTGCGGCTGGCGCTGGCTCTTGTGGTGGGGATCGGGGGTGTCGGGGTTCTGGTCAGCCGGTCACTAAGCCAAAGTTTCGGCGAAGCTCCTATCGATCGTGCGGGAGCGGTCGCGCTGGTGATTGCTGCGATGAGTTGGTCGATTGCTTCGGCGCTTACCCGCAAGCTGCCACTGCCCGCGTCAAAAGTCATGAGTTCCGGAGCGCAGATGCTGGCCGGAGGAATCCTGCTGGCGCTGACGGCGGCACTTCTCGGCGAGTTCCGCGGATTTAATATTCAGGCGGTCTCGCGCGGCGCATGGTTCGCGCTCGCCTACTTGATAGTGGCCGGCTCCATCGTTGGTTTTACCGCCTATGTCTGGCTCATCCATCATGAATCGCCGACGAAGGTTGGCACGTACGCTTATGTCAACCCGGTAGTAGCCGTGATCGTCGGCTATTTCCTTGGAGGCGAGACCGTCGGTCCTCGAACCCTGGTCGGAACGCTGCTGGTGCTGGTCAGCGTGATTGTGATCACCACAACTCGTGCCCGGAAGCCCGCCGCCGCGCCCTTGGCGGAAGCGCTGCCGGAAGCGGCGGAAACATAGCTCACCACCATAGTCCACGACCAGAGCCCGCCGCCACCTTACGCCGGGAGCACCGCCCGGAACACCTCGCTTGGGGCGTAAGTGCTCATGGTTCGATGCGGTCATTTTGCTGGAATATTCGCTGAATTCTTCGCTGGGATCTTCGCTGGGGTCAGGATGTGCTCGATTTGGCGGATGTGGTTGATATCGTGTCCGGCGATCATGCGGACTATATGCTCGATGGATTCCTGGCCGCGCTCGGCATGTTGGCCGTAATGCTTCCACTGATCGGGGGACAGCGATTTGAGGAGCGCGATATTGGCTTCGCGCACTACGCGGTGCTGTTCGATGGATTTGCGGGGATCGCGCTTTTCGTAGTGTCCGGCGACGGCCCAGGCGTTCTGATCGTAGGCCTGGACGGGGGTTCCGGGGGCTCCGAGGATGGAGCGCATGCGCCAGCCGATTACGATTTCGCCGTCAGCGAGGTGAGCGAGGATTTCGGCGACGGACCATTTGTCGGGTGCGGGGCGCTTGCGGAGTTTGGCGGTAGGGACGCCCTGGATGAGGCGAGCGAGTTTTTTTGAGGTGGCGGATTGGGCTTTGAGCGGGTCTTGTCCGTGGGCGTTGGCTAGAATGCGCTGCGTGTATTGCTGAGCGGTTTCGGACATTTGGAATCTCCTTTTTTGGCTCAGCCCCTAAAGGGGCATTTTTATTTCCAAGAACCTCGGCATTCGCTCAAGCGACTTCCTGATGCGAACCTCGCGTTCTGAGACTTCTTAACATAACTTCTAATGCAGCGCTGTACCACTGAAAAGTCGGTCGTGGTCTTGTTGCTGAGCCTAGAGCTTCGAGCAAGCCAGTTGCCCGGCAGTTCGCAGCTAACGAAAGGGAATGGAAAAAGCCGATTGGAAAATGGTTTATGAGTGCTGTATCGTTGACCGAAAGTCAAAACAATTTAAGGGGAGTCGGGCCATGGAAGGAATTACGAGCAGTCTGGCGAAACCGATGCAGATGAGGCGGGACGGGAAGCCGCGTCCGCGCTCGGAAGCGAAGCGGGCGCGGATTGTGGAGGTGGCGATCCGGCATTTTGCCGAGCGCGGGTATAGCGCGGCGCGGGTGGAAGATATTGCGGCGCAGTTGGGCATTGCCAAGGGGTCGGTGTTCCAGCACTTCAAGAGCAAGGACGGATTGTTCCTCGAGGCGTATAAGAAGGCGGTGCAGTCGTTTCCGAAATATATGCAGGCTTCGGCAGCGGCTCTGGAACGGGGATTTTTCGAGGTGCTGCGATACTGGCTGGGGCGCACAGAGAACATGGTGCGGGATAACTGGTCGTCGTACCGAATTTATCTGATCGGCAATTATGGGACGGATCTGGCGCTGCGCAGGGAGATCAACCGGTTTCTGGTTGTGGAGGATCCTTACGGATGGCGTGAATTTGTCGGTTTTGGAGTCCAACGGGGAGAGTTGCGGACGGATCTGGATGTGGACATGACCGGATCGATCCTGGAGTGGACGATGGACCGGTTTCAGGATGCGCTGCTGACGGAGGAGTTAGATCCGGGACTGTTTCGGAGGTCGGGACCGGTTCCGGAGGAGAAAGAAAAGCGGATTGAACAGTTTGTGGAATTGCTGCGGCGGGCGGTTGGGTCGGAGAGAGCACAAGCAACTGGGAAGAGAGAATGAGGCTGGTTGCCAAGGCGATGCTGGTCACGTCCATGACCGCCGCAGTCGCAGTCGCATTTATTGCCTGCGGCGATCCCAAATACCAGCCTCCCGCGATTGTGGTTACGTTTAGCCCTTATTTTCCGCCTGCCACTTCGCTCAATACAGGCTCCACGACAGGCATTGCAGCAGTCGTTATGAACGACCCCAAGAATGCCGGCGTGAATTTCACTTGCGTCCCAGCCGGGGATTGTGGCTCGTTTAATCCGGCCCAGATAGCCAGCAATGTTCCGACCTGTTACCAGGCCCCTGGCACGGTTCCAAGCGGCTCCACCGTGACCTTAACCGCAACCTCAGTAAGCGATCCCGCTAAATCCATCTCGTCGTCCCCGATCACCATTTCGACAGGAGACCCCGTGTCAGGCTGCACGCCGTGACCGCCGGGGTCAGTTCTAAAGCAGAGAGCAAGAATGCTTTTTCTGAGAACGGAGAGAACTGGCAAATGAGAACTGATTAGCTGAGAAGCAGCCGTCATTTGACTTCCCGCGACTTCCCGCGCAGAATAGAAGTAGTTCTTTGCAGGCCCATCCCACCAGTGGGGGCGTCACGGATTCGACGGAGATGCTTGCGGCCAAGAGGCATGTCGGGGTGCACACACCCGTAATCGCGTGCAAAATGATAATTGCCAATCAACAGATGGCATACGCAGCCTAATTCGTTAGGCCGCCGTTCTCCGCAGCTTCGCCCGTGGGCTGCGAGCGAACGTCACACAGCGGGCTGCTCTTCTCTGCTACGTCTGGGCAGGGAGGCTAAGATCTCAGGCTAGCGCCGACTGTTTCTTGTCCGTTCTGAGCAGCCGTCGCGAACGTCCTGGGGTAATGCCCAGGGCATGAACTGGAATAAGCATGTAGTCTCTTGACCAGTAACATTTTCGGACGCGGGTTCGACTCCCGCCGCCTCCACCAGCCTATCTCCATGCTCCGCCGGGGGCCCGGATTTCAACGCAAGACGCCCGCTGGCAAGCGTTTGCGCGTCTGGCGATCCTTCCATGCTTGCTCCCGCTTTTCTTTTTGCCCTTGGAAGTGAAAAAGAAAACGGCCGGGAAAAACTCCCAGCCGTTTTTAGGAGGAGGCCTCTGCCGCAGTTATCCACCGAAGCTACTACCGCCCTGCTTACCGCCGCTCAAGTCGAAAGACTAAAAGTCGTAGTCTTCTAGTGTGCAGGGGCAGTATCCCCACCCGCTGCCCAGCGTTAGGCCGTAACCACACAGGGTCCCGAGGTTTGATAGTTCAGTCGACGAGAGGTTCGAGTCGGCCAACGGTACTTCGGTAACGAACCACGGCCCGTTCTCCACGGCTTTCGCTTTGAACCCCGCACCGCCGGAAAACGTGGTCGTCGTTGCCTGAATGTGCGTCGCCCATCCCCGCAGTCCGGTAGTCGGCACTGGGTCGGTCGGGTCACTGCTCGAAGACGAAATGACCTTGATAACGCCACGCGAAAGTTCTGACCGGGCGCTGAATTCGTAGGCCGTGAGCTGTTGATTCACGGATTCCGAGAGGATGCCGTCTGACGTTACCAGGCAGGCGCAGCACGCTTGATAATCCTGGCTGTCAGTGAACACATAGAACGCTGCCCACAGAGTTCCGTTTTCCACGCCCTCTGGCGCTGCAGTGGCCTGGTCGCCATCGTTGACGATGCGAAAGGTTTGATCCGGGGCACCAGCGGTGTTCGCATTGGAATAGTAGGTGACGAAATAGACGCTGTTGTCCCCCACGTTTTGAGCGAAGGCATTTCCCCCAAATATCAGGGTGATTGCCAGTATCACAAGCGGCAACAATCCAAGCCTTTTCATTTCTTGGATCCTCCTGTTGTGGTTGGCGCGCCTGGGGCCGGGGGGAGGAATCAGCTATGGGCGCTTGCGTTACCACTTTACGATTAGAGCGTTCTTTTACAAGTCCCCAAGTGGCTTAGTCAAGCATTAAAAACCGGGGACTACTACTTGTGGAGTAGTTCTCGGCCCGGCACATGCAGCGGAGGGGCTTTGGGATGCCCGGCGGCTCAACTCTCCGGTGCGCGTATACAAGCCTCTCGCGTCGCCGTTATTAAACCGTTCTCTCATTCTCTCCAAGCGAGTTTGACGTCATGCACGCCGCCTCTCCCTCCTGCCAGAAGGAAGCCTCCACGTCGGGCCCACCATTGCAGCAGAAGGTGGGTGGGGAAGTACACGACCAGCGGGACCACGACCAGGTATCCGAGCAAATAAAGCAAGCCGGGCATAGCGTGTTGCTCGCGGAAGAAGGGGCCCCGGGCCCAGTTCACGTCGAACTGTGGACGCCAGAAATAATTGATGGGAACCACCACCCAGGCGGTTAGCGTCTGGTAGAGCCATCCTCGGCGGTCGTAACCCAGGCGCCAGAGGGCCCACAGCAGCAGCGGAGGAGTGACTACGTGAAACAAGCCGAACAGGCGAATGAATAAAGGCAGGTTCGGATCAAACATGTATTCCGTGCCGCCGACGATGTGCGAGCCCGTGCTGAAAGCCCCGACCAAGTCGATGGTGTAGAGGGTCTGGAACAGCAGCAGTCCGGTCGCCTGCCAAGAGAAAATCAGCGGGCTCTCCAACCACAGTGCGACCATCAGGAAGAGATTTCCCAGATCGCAGAAGAACAGGAAGTTTTGCAGACCGTATTGCGTCCAGTAGAACGGGACCCACGCGATCACCCAGACGGTCCAGCCGATCTTGAGCCAGAGGGGCACCCTCATGGCCGCCATTGTAGTCGGCTGGGCGCCCATAACTGCGGCGCGGTGATGAAGCTTGCATTCCGGAGGGCAGTCAACAGGAGGACAGGCACCGGGAGGACAAGTCAACAGGCCTGCAACAAGAGGAGTGCACTGCACCAAAAACGGGCGTTGACAACGCCCCACCTGGGGACTATGGTTGCCGCCGTCGACGATCGAAAGGATTGGTTCAAATAAAATTAGCCAGTCCGAAATAGATTGGGTGATTAGCTTGGCAGGGTGACCTGTTGGGCCGCCAGACCCGAAAAATCCGACTGCTCTGCGAGGACCAGTTGGGGTTTGGAACTGCGAAAGCAGTGATCGCATCAGGGGGCTGTGACGGTACATGCTTCCACGCTGTTGACTCCCTCGCAAGAGTCGGCGGCTAGAGCATAACCAGTGTCACGGCCCTTTTAATTTTTACCTTCCTCTCTCATTGTCAAAGGCAATTCAATCCTACGCGATCCGCCCGATCTCGCCCGTCAAAACCGGAGTATCATACTGCCTGGGAAAGGTGGCTTCATCCTACGCAGCGAGTATGGAAACTGGGAACCGGTACTTTACTCCCGCCTCCACCGCCGCCTGGCGCTTCCGTGGAAGGAGGAGCCATGCGTTACGCAAGTGAATCCGGCCGGTTGAGCGGCTTCTGCAAGATACTCTTTGTCGCGTGCCTGTCCCTTTACGGTGCATCGTTACTTGCGCAAAAGAGTCAGGATACAGGCCCGCCCAAGTACAACCTTCAGACCGAGACGAAGATGAACACGATCGTGGAGGAAGTGAAACTGCCTCCAAAAGGAAGCGAGAAGGAAGTCGCCCATTTGCTGGTTAAGAATGGGACAGAAACTGTGGACGTCTATCTCTGCCCGATGTCCTTTCTCGACGACATGGGCATGAGCTTCAGCAAGGGAGACGAAATCGCTCTGACCGGTTCGAAAGTCAAGCAAGATGGAGCAGATCTCATCCTCGCGCGTGAAGTGGTGAAGGGTACCGACACGCTCCTACTCCGCGACGACAAGGGTCGTCCCATCTGGAAGGGGCACCGCTGAGTGCGATCTCGCAAGCTCGGACTAGCTAAACGCCTCGTGTGGACAGGTTACGGCTCGTCGCGATAGAGGCTGATTTGCGGCGTAGCGCCCTCCTTTAGTTTTGCGCGGAACATCCCGGGAGTGTTGAAGCTCCAGGCTAGCTGACCGTCGGGCGTGAGCGCGACAACGCCTCCGTCACCGTGGATGGCGGAGAGATCCTTTTGCACGACCTCGTCGGCGGCCTCCTGCAAGCTCATGCCCTTGTACTGCACAAGGGCGCAGATGGTGCGCGCCACGGTAAGCCGGATGAAATACTCGCCTGTGCCGGTCGCCGAGACAGCACACGAATGATTCGAGGCGTAAGTTCCCGCGCCGATGATGGGGGAGTCGCCGACCCGGTTCCAGCGCTTGGCCGTAATGCCGCCGGTGGAAGTACCGGCCGCGATATTGCCACGGCGGTCGAGCGCGACGACGCCGGCCGTGCCGTACTGGTGCGGGTCAGTCCGTTCAAATGAGGCGCTGGGCTTGGCCGGAGGCGCGGGCGCACCCTCGGGGCGCAGAGGAATGGGCGAGCCGTCCTTTTCGAGCTGGCGAACAAGATCCTGCCAGCGGCGCTCGGTGAAAAAAAAGGCGGGCGGCACCTGTTCGAGGTGCACGTGCGCGGCAAAGTCATCGGCACCGGAGCCGACCAGCATGACGTGGGGCGATTGTTCCATCACCGCGCGGGCGAGCGAGATGGGATGGCGCGTGCGCTGCACATCGGCAACCGCACCTGCCCGCATCGTCTCGCCATCCATGATCGCCGCATCGAGCTGGTTGGTGCCGTCCGCCGCAAAAACCGCGCCACGGCCGGCGTTGAAGAGCGGATTATCTTCGAGGAGCTTGATGGCGGCTTCGACCGCATCGAGCGAAGAGCCACCCTTATCGAGCACGTCGGCAGCGGCGGTGAGCGCCTCCCTGATCCCGGCGCGATAGTTAGCCTCGGCTTCGGGTGACATCGAGGAGCGCGCAATGACTCCGGCGCCGCCGTCAAGCACCAGAGCCCACTTGTGCTGTGCGGAAGCGGGCTGCGAGGCGGGCGCGGGACCACTCTGGCCTAGGGCTGCGGAAAAGAAGAAGGTGCAGACAAGAGCAACGGAAGCGTGTGACAGTTTGCGCGTGAGCAAGTTCATAAAGCTCCTGAGCGATAACCCGTGCCTGACGATGGACTCAGGCGAAACGGGCGGCGTCGGCTCGTTCAGCCTTCGCCGTGCTATTTCGAGTGGACATTCCTGTTGGCGTCCTTGTACACGATGCCATTCTTCATGACGAAGGTGACGTGCTTGAGCACGGAGATATCCTGCAACGGATCGCCGGGGACTGCGATCACATCGGCGTAGAAGCCGGGCTTAAGCTGGCCGATCAAGTCCTGCAGTCCGAGAAGGCGCGCGCCGTTCAACAGGCTGGCGCGGAGCACTTCGGCGGCGGGCATTCCGTACTTCACCATCAATTCAAACTCGCGCGCCTGGGTACCGTGAGGAAATGGGCCGACGTCGGAGCCTACCGCCATGGGCACGCCTGCCGCCAGTTGCTTACGGAACTCGTCGGCATGGAAGGCCAGCAGGGCGCGCTCACGCTCGGCAAAGGCGGGTGACTCGGCATGGTCGGCGAAGTACTCGGAGACGGTGAAGGTGGGCACGGCGTAGATCTGCTTCTCGCGCATGATGCGCATGGTCTCAGGGCTGAGCTGGTACGCGTGATCGATGGAAGCGACACCGGCCTGGACCGCGTAAAGAGCTCCGGGTTCGCCGGTGCAATGGACGCCCACACGCTTGCCCACGCGCGCCGTTTCCTGTACGGCGGCTTCAAGCTCGGCCTTCGTGTACTGGTAGGGCGTGGTGAATTTGCCATCGCCCAGGCGGTCGGCGCCGGTCTGATAAATCTTGATGAAGTCCGCGCCCTCCTTGAGCTGCTGCCGTATCACGGAGACCAGTTCGCCGGCATTATTGGCGTAGGTGGCATTGGAGGAGATGTGCTCGGCGGGATTGAAGTGGATGGCGTCTTCATGTCCTCCGAGAATGCTGATGGCGTTGCCGCTGACGCTCATGCGCGGGCCGGGAATCAGTCCGGAGTCGATGGCATTGCGCACGGCGGAGTCCGCCGAACCGGCGCCCTCGGTTCCCATGTCGCGCTCGGCGGTGAAGCCCGCCATCAGATCGTCGCGGGCCGCGATTTCGGCGAGGATCGCGCGCTCGGGCACGGATTCGACGATGGTTTGCAGGTCCTCGGCTCCGGGATGGAGGAAAAGATGGACGTGGGCGTCGATGAGCCCGGGCATCAGTGTGGCCGCCCCCAAATCAATCACAATGGCGCCGCTGGGATGGGCGACCGAGGAACCAGCTTCAACGATGCGATTGCCGCGTACCAACACCTCGCCGGGACTGACGAGGATACTATGCTCCACATCGAGGATGTGGGCTGCGTGGAGAACGATATTGTCGCCGGCGGGTGTGGCGCCGGAAGCGGCAGAAGATTGAGCCTGGACTGCATGTACATTGGCGAGAACCAGCGCGAAGACGAACGCTGTAGCAGCGGAGCGCGGAGATGAGAACATGCGCCAAATACTAGCACGCCGGGACGTCAGCCCCAGCACGCTCGACTATGCATCTGCTTCAGGCAATCGACTCAGCGGCTCAATGATGTGCAGGCCACACTCCGTCTTGGCAGTCCCCGGCCAGCGCCCTGCCCTGGGATCTTCGCCCGGCCGGACGGCGCGCGTGCAATGCGTGCAACCAATACTGGGATAATTCTGATCGTGAAGTGCGTTGTAAGGCACGCCGTGTTCGCGGAGGTAGCGCCAAACTTGCTTAGAACTCCAGTCGGCGATCGGGTTCACCTTCACCAGACCAAATTTTGTGTCCCACTCGATTTTGTGGGCGCCATTACGAAATGAGGTCTGGTCGCGGCGAATGCTCGTGATCCACGCACCCAGTTCACTGAGCTTGCGGCGGAGCGGCTCAACTTTCCGCAGGTTGCAGCATTGGTCGGGATCGCGGGACCAAAGCTCCGCACCGTGAACCCGCTCCTGCTCCTCGGGCGAGAGCAGGGAAAAAACTCTCTCAATTTTGATTTTGTATCTTTGCTCGATTTTGTCGATCAGGCTGTAGGTCTCAGGAAAGAGGAATTCGGTGTCAACCGTGAACACGCGAAAATCTTTGCGCACTCGCGACGCCATATCAATAAGCGCCATGCCCTCGGCCCCAAATGCCGACGAAATAGCAACTCCGTTTCCGAAGGCTTCAAACGCCCAGGCCAGCACCTGCTGCGGATTCCAACTCTCTGCGTTCGATTGCGCTTCTGCGATATTGTCTTTGTCCGGCACGTTATCGGCTCCTCATCTGCTCCCAGGCGTGGCGCCTGCGAGAGGAATGTCTTGAAAGATTGCCACTGGAATCAACCTGTCGTTCCCGGGCGGCAGGCCCGGCAGCACAAATTCATCCACCATGGCGGTGGGATCGGCCAAACCCACGACCTCGCCGACGACCAGCAGCGTTGGAGCGGCGAGTTGCGGCGCGCGACGCAGATCGAGCACGGTCGTGCGATGCGTTCGCTGGCGCTTGGTTGTGGCACGCGAGATGATGGCACAGGGCGTCTCGCCGGCAAGCCCGGCCGCCATCAACCTCCTCGCGATATGCGAATAGTCTTGTCCCGGCATATAAATCACCAGAGTCGCTCCGCTGCTGACCAACTTGCTCCAATCGGCGGGATCTTTTTCGGGAACGTCTTTTTCGGAAGCTCGAAGCGCGAAAGATCGACGATCGGAGGCACGATGCGCGGTAATCAGCACCAGCGCTGACGACGCTCGCCGATGCGTCAGCGGAATCTGCGCTGCAGCGGCCGCACCCAAAGCCGAAGTCACGCCCGGAACAATCTCGAAAGGAATGTTGCTTCTGCGCAGGGATTCGATCTCCTCCCCGGCGCGTCCGAATATCAGCGGATCGCCACCCTTCAGCCGGACAACGCGCAGTCCGGAGGACGCCAATGCGACCATCAGACCGTTGATCTCATCTTGGAGGATTTTCTTTTTTCCGCAGCGCTTGCCCACGGTGTAAATCTGGGCGGTGGGCGGAATCAATTTCAGGATCTCGGGCGCGACCAGGTCGTCGTGCAGAACCGCTTCCGCAGTTCGCAGCAGTCGAAGCGCTTTCACCGTAAGCAACTCCGGGTCACCCGGCCCTGCGCCAACCAAATAAACTTTTCCCTTCATGCTTCCTCACTTTCGTTCTCATCTTTTCGTACTCAACTCGTGCTCAACTTTTTGCGCTGAGCTCTGGGATTTTGGCCAGGGCCGCTTCGAACGCTTCCCGGCTCGCCAGGGAGTGCAGCAACTCCCACTTCGTCTCTTGGCCGAGATCGCTGGCCAGAATGAGCCGCCTGGTCTCGCCGAGCTGCTCAACCCATGCCGCGTAGCCCTCCCCGAACTGCCGTTCCAGCTGTTGCCGAATTTTCTGCGCCAGCGATGGACTCTGCCCCGCGGTTGAAATTGCAATCTGCAGATCGCCGCGCCGCACGACTGCGGGGTAAAAGAAATCGCAATACTCCGGAACATCCACCACGTTGCAGAGCACTCCGCGCCGGTGCGCCTCGCGATAGATGAGTTTGTTCAGACTTTCTGAAGCGGTCGCCGCGACCGCCAGAAACTTGCCGTCGAGATCGCCCGCCGTGAAAGCACGCAGCTCCAGTTCAATCTTCCCTGCGTCGGCCCATTCGTGGACTTGGCCGCTGGCCGCAATCGCGACCACATGGACGCTCGCACCCGTGTCGATGAGACCACCGATCTTGGGTTCGCCGACTTTGCCCGCGCCGACGACCAGGCACTGTTTCGCGGCCAGCTTCATAAACATTGGGAAGAGATTAGTCACCGTCTCCTCCGGCTGCTTGCGCTACAACTCCTCCGGCACTCACTGGCGGCAGATCGCGGGCGACCGCCTCAACCGGTGCGCCTGCCAGAAATTCGCGCAACTCTGTGTCCGTGTGCCGGGCAAAGAACCGGCGCAGGTTCTCGCCTGCCTGGCGAGTCGTGAGATATTGCCGGAGCAATCGCTCGATCGCCTCCGGAACCTCAGTCGCAGGGCAGCGATATCCCACCGGTCGCGCCGTCCCCTGATGCAGACCAAGCGCACCGCCAACGCAAAAGTAATAGGCATCGACGAGACGTCCGTCGACCTTCATCTTTTTGCCATCGATGCCGATGTCGGCAATCCAGTGCTGCCCGCAACTGTTCGGGCATCCCGTGACGTGTAGCTTCAGGTGCTGATCGAAGCCCGGCAGACGCTCTTCCAGTTCTTCCACCAGCCAGCGGGAAAAGCTCTTCGTCTCCGTGATCGCGAGCTTGCAGAATTCCGTGCCGCTGCAGGCGATAGTGCCGCGATAGAACGCCGAGCCGCCCACCCGCAATCCAATCCCGTCTAGTTCCTTGGCCAAGCTCTTGGCATTAAACCGGGGAACATTCACGATGAGCAGGTTCTGCATGTTGGTCGTGCGCAGTTCGCCGGCGGCAAAGCGGTCGGCCAGATCGGAGGCGGCGAGCATTTGTTCCGCGGTAATTCGTCCGCGGAGCACCGCCGCCCCCACATAGCAGTACCCCGGCTGCTTCTGCGGATGAATTCCCACGTGGTCGCGATAAACGTCAGCCGGGGCCGTTTCCTCAATCGCGGGGTCGAATTGAAAACCAATCCGCCGCTCCAGTTCCGCTAGAAAACTTTCCGCCGTCCATCCCTGCCGCAGGAATAGAAACTTCAGCCGCGCCCGCTCGCGATGTTCCCGCAATACCTCCGAGTCGCGAAACAGTTCTGCAATCCCCATAATGGCGGGCAGCACCTGATGCCAACGGACGAACGCGTTCAAGCGCGCCCCCAGGTGCGGTTCGGTGGAGAGTCCTCCCGCAACTCGCAGAGAGAAACCGACTTCGGGCGCGCCGCGCAGCACGCGAGTCGTCGCGGTCAAGCCAATATCGTTGATCTCCGGATACGGGCACCACACGCGGCATCCCGCGATCGAGATCTTGAATTTGCGGGGCAGGTTGTAGAAGTCGCCATTTCCCGCCAGCATGCGCGAGGCTTCGAGGGCGAGGGGCGAAGCGTCGCAAATCTCATCCGCTTCCACTCCCGCGACCGGGCAGCCGGTCACATTGCGCGTGACATCGCCGCAGGCGCTGGTCGTGTTCAATCCAACCTTGGCGAGCGCTTCGAGCAGATCTGGAAGCGCCTCGATCGTGACCCAGTGCAGCTGAATGTTTTGGCGTACGGTGATGTCGGCGATTCCGTGGGCGTAGCGGCGGGTGAGGTCGGCAATGGTTCGCAGTTGTGCGGAACGCAGCAGACCGTTGGGGATCCGGATTCTCACCATAAAGCATTGCAGCGCCCGTCCTTCCCCGTTCTGACCGCCGGTTACGCCCGCTCCATCACCCTGGGTGTACACGCCCCACCAGCGAAAATAGGTCCCGAGCCACTCCGGCGGGATGGACTCGAACCCCTCTCGGGCGAAGCGCCGGATTTCTTCCAGACCTTCCCACGGATTCTTGGAGCGCTTAAGGCGCTCGACTCTTTGTGCCTTAGTTTCTTGCGCGGTGTTTGTCATAACCTGTTTCGCCCCACACTGTTTGTCCCAGAAAATAAAAAACCCACCGCCAGATTGATCTGGCGGTGGGTTATAAGTGCCGGTATTAGAACAAATTCTTTAGGTCGGCAGCCTCCCCGCGCCAGAGCACACGAACGCGCAACAACAGCAACAAGCGCACATGCACATCGCGGAAAGATTCTGCCTTGCCATCCTTGGCATTCTAGTTTGAACGGCTCCTGCGGTCAACAAACTTCGTACCGACTTGGATCAATATTTTCCATTCTACGAATCGAAATTTTCGCTGCCTCGGTCAGATGTGAGTGAGCCTAATCAGAGGTTCCCAGGCATTCAGGAGTAAGTGCGCCCTATAATACGCGTGCGCAGGTGTAGCATGAATATTTCGATTGGGATTGCAGTCGCTCTGCTGCTTACAACCTCCATGTCTGCCCGAGACCGTTCCAACGCGCGCTCGATGGTTGTCACACGCTATGGCATCGTGGCTACCAGCCATGTGCAGGCTTCGGTGGCGGGTGCGCAGATACTGGCGCGGGGAGGCTCTGCCGTGGATGCGGCGATTTCCGCGAATGCCGTACTCGGGGTGACGGAGCCCATGATGAACGGCATGGGTGGCGATCTTTTTGCGATTTACTGGGACGCAAAAACCGGCAAGCTGTACGGTCTTAACGCCAGTGGATGGGCGCCGCGCGGACTGACCATCGAGCACTTGCAGGGGAAAGGCGCGACCTCCATGCCGGCGGCAGGGATTGACTCGGTCACGGTCCCGGGTGTGGTGGCAGGCTGGCACGCACTCCACGAACGCTTTGGACGGCTGAGGTGGAAGGATCTTTTCCAATCCGCGATTTTCTATGCCGAGGATGGCTATCCGGTTCCTGAAGTCATTGCGTCCTATTGGAGCGACTCGGTCGAACGGATCTCGAAGGATCCGGAAGGCCGACGGGTTTATCTGCCCAACGGCAAGCCTCCGGCGGTGGGGCAAGTGTTCCAGAATCACGATCTCGCGAAAGCCTTGCGGCTGGTAGCGCAGAATGGAGCGGCTGCGTTTTACAAGGGTGAGATTGCGGGCGCGATTTTGAGCACGTCCCAGAGTCTGGGCGGAAGCATGGCTGCGGATGATCTGGCCGAGTTTTCGCCAGAATGGGTCGAGCCGATTTCAACCACATATCGCGACTGGACCATCTACGAGCTTCCCCCCAATGGACAAGGAATGGCGGCACTGGAAATGCTGAACATTATGGAGACTTCTCCGGCGTCGCCCGAGGGGCCGCTCAGCGTCGCGGAACTACATAAGAAAATCGAAGCCATGAAGCTGGCTTACGCCGATCTGGGGCGTTACAACGCCGATCCACGCTTTGCGAAGATTCCGGTGAAGGGGATGCTCTCGAAGGAATATGCGCGGCAGCGCGCTAAGCTAATCGATCCCGGCAGAGCCAATTGCGAGGTTGCAACCGGCACGCCGCCCACCAGTGACACGACTTACCTTTCGGTCGTGGATCGCGAGGGCAACATCGTCTCGTTGATTCAAAGCAATTATGAAGCGTTCGGGGCGGGCGTTGTAGTGCGCGGCATGGGATTCGTGTTGCAAGATCGAGGTGCGCTGTTCTCGCTTGATCCTCGCTCTCCGAATGCGCTCGCTCCGCGCAAGCGGCCGTTCCACACCATTATTCCGGCTTTCATGGAGCATGGCGAGCAACACGTTGGCTTCGGGATCATGGGAGGAGCCAACCAGCCGCTGGCCCACGCGCAATTCGTTTCCAACGTGGTCGACTACGGCATGAATATCCAGGAGGCTCTGGAGAATGCTCGCTTCACTGTCAGTCCCGAGCGTGGGTGCCACATCGTGATCGAGTCGCGAGTGACGCCCGAAGTGCGGCAGAAACTTTCCGCGATGGGGCATCAACTCGAAGTGCGGCGCGAATACACCACCGTCATGGGTCGCGGGCAGGCCGTCTTGCACGACTCAAAGGCCAAGGTAAACTACGGAGCGTCTGACGCGCGCGCCGATGGCTCCGCCGAACCAGAACCCCCACCGATGCAGTGATGGTAACGATGTACTCGCGAGGCTTGCCGACAGTTTGTCGCGCTGGTCCGCCGAGGATCTCCCTTTGGCTATAGTCCGCTTAATCGCGGGCTCAGTCTAACCTCTAATGAATTCTCACTGAGATTTCTGTGCAAAAGCGCCACCGGCTGGATCGTGAAGCCTTTCAATGCCGATCAATTGATTGCCGTGGTCCAGAAGCTGGTCAAGTAGGAACTCCGATGATCACGACGAAAGAACTCTTGGCTCGTCGCGTTCTCCGAGTTGCTTACGTACCAACTACGCGAAAAGATGCTGGAGGCATTCCAGCGTCGGCTACCGCGTGTTCAAGTCAACATAGTAGCCGAAGTTGGAAAGCGCGACCTGGTCATTGCCGGGAATGTAAAAACCGAACTTGCCTAGACTTAGATTGCTGCCGGGCTGAGTCCAGCGATCCAGAACCACCCAACTGTCTCCTTGCCTGATCTGGTGGGTGATCTCATTCGGTGCCACACGGATCTGGAAAGTTCGGAAGCTCTTCTTGTCACCCTTGTGTGAAACTTTGATCTCGTCCCCCTTCTGGCCGTTTCGGACTACAGTGCGGTAGAAGTTATTGTCGTCCATTTGGAAGAGGACATAGTTGTTGACGTCGATGCAGTTCAGCACCCACTGCAGGCGATGCCCCTTGGTGAGCATGGCGGAAAAGACGAATGTACCTGAGGTGGGAGACACGCCGTACATCACGAAATCCCCGCCCTTATGAAGGAACGAACCTTTCTCCTGCTTCCAATCCGCCGGGTCGTTCCACTTAGACATGCCGCTGGGCGCGAGAGACAAATCCAAATTTTTGGAATGACCGGCGATGACTTCCACCGTCGACGAGCGCGTGAAGTTGTCGGCAGTTTTCGCGGTGAGAATGTAGGAACCGGCTGACAGACTCAGGGTGCCCCCGCTGCTTACCTTCGTCGGAGTCTCGTTCCCTTTTGCGAGGGTCACCTGAGCATCGGCAGGCGTGAACGTAATTCTTAACTCGCCCGGCGCGGCGTCCAATGCCACATCCGCAGCCGCAAGGGACACCGGTGCTCCAACGACGAAGTGTTGCTTGATCTGCTTGGGCTTGAACCCGGCTTTGCGCAGTTCGACAGTGTGGTCTCCGGGATTCACCGTTGCCACCGTGAGCGTTCCATCAGGCTGAATCGTTCCCACTGGAGTTTGATCGATCAGAACGGTGGCGCCCGGAACCCCTCCCTGGATCTTCAGCGAAGCCAAATGGGGGGTAGGTTGCAGGTTGAAAATCAGTTTGGGTTGTTCGCCTTCGCGAAGCCGGACCTTTTGTTCTGGAGCGTCCTGGAATCCGTTCTTGGACACGCGTACAACGTACTCTTTGAGTTCGAGATTCGGGATGCGCAACTGGCCGCCCTGCGTGAGTTGCGGCTGAAGTTTTCCGTTGAGGAAAACTTTCGCGTTCTCCTCACTAGTAACCACCACGAGCGTACCCAGAGTCTGCCCGGATTCCAGGAAGGCGCTTAGCGTGGGCGCCGCTCCCGCATTAATTTCGAGTTTGTACTGATGCTGATCGTTGCCTCGGGTCACAGCTAATTCGTGAGGCCCGGAGGAGACGGATGGGAGATCGAGACCGTCCCCAGGCACGTCGAGCGGAACCTGGCCATCGAGGCTGACTTTGGTGGAAGAATCGCTGGAGTATACGTGCAGTCTGGCGGCCATGTTGCTGACAACCACAGCCAGCACACCGCGGGAAACGATGGATCCATTGACGGCCGGAACCGCTCCCGCTTCGGTTGAGAAGGTGAAGGATGCTCCACCCCGCGGGCCATCAACTTTCAGCTTGTGTTCTCCGGCGGGTACATTGTCGAGAGTCCACTGTCCATCCTGAAATTCCGCGGGCGGCTGATCATCGAATGTCACTTTTCCCGAGCCGGTGTCGGAAGACAGTTTCAGCGCTGGTAGCGCCAGTTCGGGAGGCGGCATCGCCGGGGACGAGGCGCTAGGAGCCGCTTCGGGGACCGGGGTGATGGGCGGCGCGTGATGCCTTCGCACGAAGAGAAAGATCACTGCCACCAGGATTATTGCCGCGACAGAGGCGAGGATAGCCGTTGTGTAACGCTGCGGTGATCTCGCGGGCTGCTTGAGATTGGCAGATGGAGATGTGGTTTTGGGCGCGCGCACAGGAGGCTTGGCCGCGGAAGCCGTGACTTGTGCCGGCGGAGGGAGCGGTGGACCTGGCGAAACCGGCGGCGGCGCGGCCTCTACATCAAGCACGGGCGGAGGGACGGGAACATTACTCGCCATTGTTTCTGTTTCTGTCCCGGTCGATGAAGATCCGGGCGAACTGGTTGGCGGAGTGTGGAACGTCAGGGTCGCGCTTTGGCTCTCGGGCGACTCAATCGAACTTTTTGGGCTCACTTCGAGCAGACCCAGGCGGCGCAGAAGGCCATTGGCAATGGATAGGCCTTCACCATCGTTTAAATACTTGTCCGCCACCGCTCGCACTCGTTCCCCTAAGGCCTGCTTCGACGCATCATCCGTGGCAGCATCGATTTCACTCTCCATGCTTCGCAGCTCTTCCATGTCGCGGCGCCGCGCTTGGCGGCGCTGGATCTGCAGGTCCCGCTGGACGGTCTCCTGAATCTGAATCAACCTGGGCTCGCGCGGATAAACGGACAATCCCTCTTCGATTCGGGCTAAAGCCCCGGCCAAATCGGCGGCGGTCTGCAGCTTGCGCGCCTGCGAAACACATTCCGCGATGAAGGTTTCCCGCTTTTTGTCGAGAATCAGGGTCCGAATGGTCTTGGCCATGGGGTGCCCCGGGTTCAAGTCGAGTGCATCCCGTGCCAGCTTCTCGGCTTCCCGCCAATCGTTTTCCACCATTGAGTGGGCCTGTTCGACCAGGGCGTTGGCCAGAACCGCGCGGGATATCGGATTGTTTTCATCCAGTTCGTAGGCCTCACGCAGCAATTTGATTCCGTCGGCAGGGTTCTGCCGCGCGCACAGCTCCTGGCCTTCGGTCATGAGGCGGTAGGCTTCGGTTTTTCGCTTCACGCCGTCCTGGGCAAGCTTCTCGAGCTCCGTTAATTCTGCGTCGTTGGGAAATTCAGCGGCTGCTTCTTGCAACAGATCTATTGCGCGAGCGTAGTCGCTGGAATGCAAACACGTGTCGATCTGTTCGACCAGACGCGCTTTGGATTCGATCCGGATCTGCTGGTCGCGTCTCTTCTGCAAGCGCTCAATTTCGAACGTCAACCCCGGATACTCGCTGTAGATGGTGCGTAGAATTTCCCAATCATTGAGGGCATCGCCGAACGATCCCTGTTCTTCGTGGAGGTGTGCCCGGGCTACGATGGAGTTGACCAGGTCGCGTTTGTCCTGCACCAAGCGCAACGCGCCTTCAAAGTGCGATTCACCGGGATGCAGATCCAGCGCCTCGCGCAGAATGTTCACGCGCTTGTCCAAGTCCGGTTCAGCCTCTACCTGGCGATCTACGGAAGCGATGAAGGCCGAGCGTTCCTGCCGTTGGTGCTCCTCGATGTCGTATTTGAGAGCCTGGAAGATGGCATTGTTCGGATACTTGGCCAAATATGCCTGACACGCAACCATGGCCTTGCCGAAGTTGCGCTCGGCGAGGTGCCTGCGCGCATCGGCATAGGCAGTGTTCATGGCGTCGTGTTCGGAGCGCACCTCGTTGTAAAAACTCTGATAGGTGGCGCCGCTCTCGAGATTGACAGAATCCGGGGCGCGCCGATCGAGGTCCAGCACCACACCGAGTTTGGCGAGGGCGCTGCTTACATCGCCCTTATGCCAGGCGTCCATGGCGGCGCGATGGAGTTTCTCTTTCTCCTTGCGGAGTTTCTGGTATTCCTGTTCCTGGCGGTCGACTTCCGCCAGCAACTGGAGCGCGCGGGCCTCCTTCGGGCGGAGTTGGAGAACATTCTGCAAAGCCTCTCGGGCATGCCCGTAAGCGTTATTGTCGATGTGCTGCCGTGCCAGGCGATACCAGTTGTCGATCTGGCGTTCGCTGCGCCGGTTTTCGATCTTGCTCTTCAGAGCCAGCGCTGCGGCGTTGTCCGGTTCTATTTGCAGCGCCTCCTGTAACTTCTGGAGAGCCAGCGGATCTTCCTCTTCTTCAAAGCGCGCCCGCGCGGCCTCGATCAACTGCGAAAGTGTTTTTCGCCGGACGGCGCCGTCGAGTTGCCGGCGCAGAGAGCCAATGGAATTGTCCATATGGCCTTCGGCTTCCAGTTCGCCCAGGATCTCTCCGGCAAACTGAAAATCGCCTTCTTCCAGGGCTTTGGTGGCGCGCTGCAGCCGTGGCCTCGTGCGCTCTGGGTCGAAAAACTCGATGGGCTCGTTGCGCAGTGCTTTGTTAAGTGTGTCGCCGAATTCGCGGGCGCTCGCGAAACGGTGCCAGGATTGCTTGGCCATGGCTTTGTGCAGTACGCGGCTGATGGGCTGGCTTATGGTGGAATTCAATTCTGCCGCCAGAGGCGGTATCTGACGGAGAATTGCATCGACCACCTCATCGGCTCGGGCGCGCTGGAACGGGTTCCGGCCCGTCATCGCTTCATAGCAGACCACACTGAGGGAGAAAATGTCGGAGGCCGGGGACAGCGGCTTCAATTCGATCTGCTCTGGAGACATGTAGAGCAGCGTCCCTTTTTGCGCCCGAGTGGTATGGGCATCGGACATGTGAGCGACGCCGAAGTCGATAATCTTCACCGAGTCGTCTTCCATCACAAAGATGTTGCTCGGCTTTAAATCGCGATGAACCAGACCGCGCTCGTGCGCCGCCTGCAGGCCGCGGCAGGCTTGGGAAATGATGTCAATCGTACGTTCCACTGTCAGACGATGGCTGGCCTTGCGGATGAAATATTCCAGCGTGGTGCCGGGGAGTAGCGGCATAACGAAGTAGGGCTTCTTTTTCCCCTCGTCTTCGAATTCTCCGATGTCGAAGATCTCAACGATATTGGGATGGCTCATGGAGGCGAGCACGTCGCACTCCTTGTAGAACAATTGAAGCGAGGCCGGGTCGGGAATGTCGAGGATGGTCTTGACCGCTACTTCACGGCGCACGACGGTATCGTAGGCCCGGTAGACGAGGCCCATGCCGCCCTGGCCGAGGATCTCCCTGACCTCGTAGCGGCCTGCCAGTTTTTTCGGTGAAGCCGGAATCTCCATGGCGCCCCCCCAGTGTGGGAGCCCTAGCATCTTAACCCACATCTCCCGGCTGATCCTAGTTCTGACGCTCGATTCGGGGGCTTGGGATCGGAAAGTAGAGCCGGGAGGATTTCGGTTCCTTCCGCATGGCCCGTGATCCGAAGGAACCGCTTCCGATGACACCCCTTGATCGCAGCAGGCTCCGCGATTTGCAGAATTCCGGCGCCAGGCGCTTGATATTGGGGAAAGCGGTCCAATACCATGACTTGTCCATGACTTTTTCTGATTTCTCTCGTCCAAGGTGAATATGCGCGAACACGCAGCGCTCCTGTTGTTGCTTCTTGTCGCTCTATCGCTGACAAATGCTCAAACGCCATCCCCGCAGCCGCCTTCTGAGGCAGCATTGCCCTACAGCCCCAGTCTAGATGTTTCGTCGATGGACAAATCCGTCGACCCTTGCGTGGATCTCTACCGTTATTCCTGCGGCGGTTGGCAGACGAAAAACCCGATCCCGCCTGATCAGACTTCATGGTCGGTCTACGCCAAGCTCTATCAGGACAACCTGGTCTTTCTCCACGGCATGCTGGAACAGGCGGCCCAACGGGATGAGCACCGCAATGCCGTAACCCAGCAGATTGGCGACTTCTACGCGGCCTGCATGGACGACGCGGCGGTAGAAAAACGTGGCCTCGCGGCGATTCAGCCGGAACTCGACGCGATTGTGAAGATCAAGTCAGCGAAAGAACTTACTCCGCTCGTGGCGCGGCTGCAGCTTATCTACGACCGTTATTCCTACAACACTTCCTTGCTTTTTTCGGCTGGCTCGACGCAAGACCCGGACGATTCCGAGCGTGTAATCGCCGACGTGGATCAGGGCGGCCTCGCCATGCCCGATCGCGACTATTACATTAAAGACGACGCCAAGTCGAACGAAACGCGCGAGCGCTACCTTCAACATGTGCAGCGAGTATTCGAGCTTATCGGCGACAGTCCGGCCGCCGCTAAGCAGAACGCTCAGACCGTCTTGCGTGTGGAAACGGCCATGGCCAAGGCTTCGCTCACTCGCGTCGAGCGCCGCGATCCCCACAAACTGGTCCACAAAATGAAGGTCGCCGAGCTTATCCAGCTTGCTCCCAACTTTGACTGGCTCGCTTACTACCACGAGATGCAATATCCGGAGATAGGCATTCTCAACGTCGACGAGCCCGAGTTCATCAAGGAACTCAACGCGCTCCTGTCTTCTGAATCGATCGACAGCTGGAAATCCTACCTGCGCTTCCATGTGGCCGACACGTCGTCCCCGTACCTTTCTTCGAAATTCGTCGAGGAGAACTTCGACTTCTACCGCAAGTACTTGCGGGGCGCGGAAGAGATCCAGCCGCGCTGGAAACGCTGCGTGCAGTATGTCAATTATGACTTGAGCGAGGCGCTGGGCCAGGTCTATGTGGCCAAAGTCTTCTCCCCCGAACTCAAGCAGAGCACGCTCGATATGGTGCGGCGCATCGAGGACGCCATGGGCGCGCGCATCAAGGCGCTCGACTGGATGAGCCCGGAAACAAAACAGCAGGCGCTGACGAAGCTGGCGGGAATCCGCAACAAGATCGGCTATCCCGATCATTGGCGCGACTACAGCTCAGTGAAGATCGTGCGCGACGACTTTGCCGGTAACGTCGAGCGCGCACATCAGTTCGAGAGCCACCGCCAGATCAATAAAATCGGCAAGCCCGTCGACCACGGCGAATGGGACATTTCCGCTCCCACCGTGGATGCCTACTTCAATCCGCAGATGAACGACATCAACTTTCCCGCCGGTGTGCTGCAGCCGCCCCTCTACGATCTGAAAGTGGATGACGCTCCCAACTATGGAGACACCGGGGGCACCATCGGTCACGAACTCACCCACGGCTTCGACGACGAGGGCAGCCAGTTTGACGCCAAGGGGAATCTGAAGAATTGGTGGACAAAAGAGGACCGGGAGAAGTTCGACGCCCGCACCAAGTGCGTAGAGGATCAATATTCGGGATATGTCGCGGTGGACGAGGTTCACGTCAACGGCAAGCTGACCCTGGGCGAAAACGTCGCCGATCTGGGCGGCGAGATTCTTGGGTACGTCGCGTGGAAGGATGCGACCAAAGACAAGAAGCTTCAGCCCATCGACGGTCTGACCCCGGAGCAGCGCTTCTTCATCGGATTCGCGCAGTGGGACTGCTCCAATGAACGTCCCGAAGACTTGCGAATGCGCGCCATGACCGACCCGCATTCGCCGGCGCGCTTCCGCATCAACGGAGTTGTGGTCAACATGCCGGAGTTCGCGGAGGCATTCTCCTGCAAGCCAAGCCAGCCCATGGTGAAACCCGGCGCCGATGTGTGCAAGGTTTGGTAGCGGCTGGCGGTCAGTTGTGGAGCAGACGATTTGGTGTAGACTACTTGCCGCTTTCGAAGTCACAAAGGGAAATCTCGGACCTGTTTTCTTCGACCGAGGAGGTCATCATGCGTTTCACCTTCCGCCGTCCTCAGATGTTCGCCTCATTCAACGCAACGCTGCTATTCGTGATCTTTTTGATTTTCGCCCCTTTGGTGAAAGGCGACTCAACCAGCGCTCCAATGCTGCTGCGCAAACCGGCGGTGAGCCGGACCCAGATTGCCTTCAGCTATGGCGGAGACCTGTGGATCGTTGACCGCAGCGGCGGCGAGGCCCGGCGCCTCACCAGCGATGTTGGGATCGAGACTGACCCATACTTTGCGCCCGATGGCTCGCTCATTGCCTTCACCGGAGAGTACGACGGAAACGAGGACGTGTATGTCATTCCCGCGGCCGGGGGTATTCCCAGGCGACTGACGGCACATCCCGGGCGAGACCAGGTTGCGGGTTGGACGCCTGATGGTAAGTGCATCTTGTTTCGCTCTCAGCGGAACAGTTATTCACGCTTTAACCGCTTGTTCATAGTCAGCGTCGAAGGAGGCCTTCCTGTAGAACTGCCCCTGCCCATGGCGGAAGAGGGCTCCTATTCGCCGGACGGCACGCATCTGGCGTACGTACCGTTTACAAATTTCAAGGAAGCTTGGGAATCGCAGCGCGGTCTGAAGCATTACCGCGGCGGCACCGCCTCCCCGGTCTGGATTGCAAATCTATCCGATTCTAGTGTCGAAAAGATCCCGCGCAAGGATTCGAACGATTCGACCCCGATGTGGCTCGGCAACCACATCTACTTTTTATCTGACCGCAATGGTCCGATTAACCTGTTCGTGTATGACACCACCACCAGGCAGGTGACCGAGGCGATACGCGGTAACGGCACTGACATCAAATCCGCGTCGTCGGGGCCGGATGCCATTGTTTATGAGCAATTCGGCTCCATTCACCTCTTCGATCCGGCCAGCGGCACCGAGCACGCAGTCGCAATCCACGTAACCGGCGACTTTCCCGCAGTGCGGGGACATTTCGTCAAAGCTGCCAATCAAATCCAAAACGCTAATATTTCGCCCACGGGAGCGCGCGCGGTTTTTGAGGCGCATGGGGAAATCCTCACCGTTCCAGCGGAGCACGGCGATATTCGCAATCTCACGAATTCGCCGGCGGTTGCCGACCGCGATCCGGCATGGTCGCCCGATGGAAAGTGGATCGCATACTTTTCTGATGAGTCGGGCGAGTACGCGCTGCACCTGCGTTCCCAGGACGGTCTCAGCGACATCCGGAAAATAAACCTGGGCACTCCGCCGACGTTTTACTACTCGCCCGTATGGTCCCCCGATAGCAAGAAGATCGTTTATAGCGACAAGCGGCTGAAGCTCTGGTATCTGGAAATCGAAGGAGGAAAGCCGCGCTTGGTTGACACCAACCCGTACGATAGCGGGCCGGGTTCAGGATTCGATCCGGTTTGGTCGCCCGATAGCCGGTGGATCGCCTACACCCGGCAGGTCACCAGCGGGATGCGCGCGGTTTTCATTTATGGGCTCGAAGGACAGGCTGCGCATCAAGTAACCGATGGCATGAGTGATGCCGCTTTCGCCGCGTTCGACCGCAACGGAAGATACCTGTACTTCACCGCCAGCACCGATGTGGGGCCTGTACTGGCCAGTAGCATGGCTGGCTTCAAAGTGCCTGTAACACGGAGTGGGTACGTCATTGTTCTGAGCAAGGATCTGAAGTCGCCACTTGCTCCCCAGAGCGACGAAGAAAAAATGGAGGCCGACAAGTCCGCGACTGCCGAGAAGCAGAAAACGCCTCCGGAAGTGGAGGAGTGCTCAGCAGACGCGCAGTCAAAAGGGAATGAAGCGTCGAAGGAAAGCGCGGGCAAGAATAGCGACAAAGGCAGAGAAAAAGACAAGGACAAAGACAAAGATTCGGCCGCGAAGAAAGAAGATAGCAAGTCGAAGGAAGCTCCGCTCGTGCGCATCGATTTCGACAACATCGATCAGCGTATCCTGGCCCTGCCCTTCCCTACGCGAAACTACGGCGGAATGATCGCCGGCAAGACTCACGTCTTATTCCTGCTCGAAGGACCGGCGGTCGACGACGGCGCGGGAAACGGCGGCCAGATCGTCCACAAGTTTGACCTGTGTACCCGCAAGACCGACAAACTGCTCGACAACATTGGAAATTTCTTTGTTTCGGCGAATGGGGAAAAGGCCCTCTATGAGCAGTTGCGGGAGCCCAAGCCGAGGGACGGCGGCAACGGAGAACGTCCCCATGGCACCTGGTCCATCAAAGCAATCGATGCCTTGGGCAAACCATCGGAGCCCAACAAGCCCGATGGTTCGCTGAAACTCGATGCCATGGAGGTGGAAGTCGATCCGCGTGCCGAATGGCAACAGATGTACCGCGAAGTGTGGCGGATTGAGCGTGACTTCTTTTACGATCCCAACCTGCACGGCGCCGATCTCAAGGCGCTGATGGCCGCCTATCAGCCGTACGTTGACAACGTGATGAGCCGTCCCGATCTCAATTACATCTTCGCCGACATGCTGGGCGAGATCACGGCCCAACACGTCTATGTTTTCGGTGGCGACCGGCCCGAGGTGAAGCACGTCAGTGGCGGACTGCTGGGCGCGGACTACACCATCGACAACGATCGCTACCGCTTTGCGCACGTGTACTACGGCGAAAACTGGAATCCCGATCTGCGCGCTCCGCTAACGGAACCGGGCGTGAATGTGAAGGAAGGTGAGTATCTGCTGGCGGTCAATGGCCGCGAAGTGCATGGCAGAGATGAGATTTTCAGCTTCTTCCAGGAGACCGCGGGCAAAGCAGTTCAGCTGAAGGTGGGACCTGACGCTAGCGGCAAAGGGGCGCGTAACGTCACGGTTGTACCGATCGCTAACGAACGCTCACTGCGGCTGCATGCCTGGATGGAGGCCAATCGAAGAAAGGTTGAGCAACTGAGCAACGGCCGCCTCGCCTACGTCTACCTGCCGGACACTGCCCAGAACGGCTTCACCAATTTCAACCGCTACTACTTTGCACAGTCCGATAAACAAGGTGCGGTAATCGACGAGCGCTTCAACGGGGGCGGATGGATTGCCGACTACATCGTGGACTGGCTCAAGCGGCCGCTGCTCGCAGCGGCCATGACCCGCGACGGGAAAGATGAGTACATCCCGCATTCTATCTTCGGACCCAAGGTGATGTTAATCAATGAGTACGCCGGCTCCGGGGGTGACGCCCTGCCCTGGATGTTCAAACGTCTGGGCACCGGCCCGCTGATCGGCACCCGCACTTGGGGTGGGTTGATCGGCATCGGAGGCTATCCCGCGCTCATGGACGGCGGCACAGTCACGGCCCCGCGCTTTGGACTCTACAATCCGGAGACCGGGGAGTTCGACGTCGAGAACAAAGGCGTGCCACCGGATGTCGAGGTCGAGTTCGATCCCGCTGCCTGGCGGCAAGGACACGATCCGCAGCTGGAAAAAGCGATTGCCGTTACCCTTGACGACCTGAAACAGCATCCGGTTGCGGAGATCAAGCGGCCGAAATATCCTGTCTACCACTGGAGGGCGGCTCGCACCGCGGCCGGCACACCGGAAAAACCGGTGGGACAGAACTAGACTGAATCTCGACGTTCGCGCCGGTACTGTCCGGCGCAGGCATCGTCAACAGCGACGGGAAAGTGCCGCTCTCGTTTTCTTCCAAGCTGGTCTATCGGTCTATCGCCGTGCCGAGATTCTGTTGAGCCTGCTCGTGCCGGAGGGGTCCGCGCGAATCACTTCCGGCTTGGCCGTCATTTGCCTGCGGTCAGGCTCTCCCCCGAAACCGGATGATTTCCCGGCGATCGCGTTTTGATGGTTTGCCTGCCGGTAACTCTTCGAACTGCTTCATCGCCTTACGCTCCGCTGCCACCTTCCGGCGCAGCTCCTGGCTCGCCTCCGTCTCGCGATAGAGCGTTTGCGCAACCGAAGCTGGGCCGCGCACGTCGCTGAGAAGCAAGACTTCGACCTGAAAGTCGCCGCCATCGTTTGCCACTCGCAACATGTCTCCAATCCGGACATCGCGCGCAGCCTTGGCGGGCTGCTGGTTGGATTGAATCCTGCCCAGTTCACAGGCTCGTGCGGCCAATGCTCGCGTCTTGAAGAATCTGGCGGCCCAGAGCCACTTGTCCATTCTTACGCTAATCATGATCTATTTTCCTGTACGGGCGGGACTCTGGCTGGGAGCACTCATTCCATCGAATCCCGAGTCGAATTTCGAGCGTCTAGAAGAACACCGAGGTGTCCCCCTAGTTCACACGCTGGTTCACACGCTTGGTTTTGCACGAGGCTGAGTCAGCAGGCGGAACAATGGCGCACCCCATGTTCCCATCGCGAGCAACGCCCCGAATAACACTATGGCATCAATGCTCTCCCGACCCTGCCGCGACCAGTACGCCGCTGCATCCAGGTTCAGCCAAAGTGCAAATTCGTCCAGCGTCAGTGCCGCGCCAATTCCGTAAGTCAGCGCCAGCAACCGGCTGAGAAGAATCGAAAGCGAACTGTCGCTCGTTCCCACTTCCGCAAGCTCTGCGTAGCCAGAGATGAGCAGGAGAAAAATCCCCCAAACCAAGTGGTGGATGTGCCGCCCACCCATTTCAACATAGCCGAATGGCCCAATGTGATGAGTGATCGAGGCCACTAACAGCCGCACCGCAAGAAACGTGATAAAAAAGCTGAGCGACGCAAGGAATAGCCGCCTGTGTGGCCGGTCCGGAATCTGCTGATGGATCAGCAGACCGAGCTTCGTCAAGTGCAGCAAAAGAAGGATCAGGGCAGTTGATACGCTGACAAAGATCAGCAGAATCCAGGATCCGGGAATATGCATAGGTAAGTATTATCTATAAAGACTTAGTCATTGGCGCGGTAGTAGCGGCGCCGCTGGCTTGCTATGATGACAGCTCCTATGGTCGCGCCTTTGGCCACTGTCGCAGAGCGCAGGGACTACGGCAAATCCCGCCGGCAGGTTCTCCACAGTGTTGACCAATGTTACTGGAAGCCGCCGAGAAACCGGCCCGATCCGGTCGAACTGCTGATCAGTGCCAGCCGCGACCGGATGCCAGAACTTCTGCCCATCAAGTGGGCACGCATGGCAGCTTCGCCCTTCGGCTTTTTCCGCGGCGCGGTGCCGCTGATGGCGGCCGATTTGGCCTCGCTCCCGACGACTGGCATCACCGTCCAAATTTGCGGGGATGCGCACCTGCGCAATCTTGGCGCTTTCGCCTCGCCCACCGGAGCTTTGGTATTTGACATCAATGACTTCGATGAAACCATACCCGGGCCGTGGGAGTGGGATGTCAAGCGGCTGGCTACCAGTCTCGTGCTCAGTGGCCGCGAAGCCGGCCAATCCGACGGCGCATGCAAGGAGGCCGTCAAGAACTTCGTGGCTGAGTATCGCATGTCGGTTCACCACTGCTCGGGGCTGACGGTACTGGGCATTGCGCGCTACAGCGTGTTTCGGCACATGGACGCGGGACCACTTCCAGAACTGCTCAAAAAGGCTAAGCGTGCCACGCCGGAGCACACTCTCGAGAAGCTCACCCAGAGCCGCAAGGGGGCGCGCTGTTTCAAAGAGGCAAAGCCGCTTCTGACGAGGGTTTCCGACAAAACTCGCCGCGCCGTGCTGACTGCGCTGGAGAGCTATCGCGACACGCTTTCGTCCGAGCGACGCCACTTTCTCGAGCGCTACCAACCGGTGGACGTCGCCTTTAAAGTCGTAGGGACGGGCAGCGTTGGCACGCACGACTACGTCATCCTGTGTTTTGGCAACGGGAGCGAAGACCCGCTCTTCTTGCAGATGAAGGAAGAGCCGCTTTCCGCTTACGCGCCATATCTCAAGGCTCAGGTCCCGCGCAACCAGGGCGAGCGCGTTGTACAGGGACAGCGGCTGATGCAAGCTCAATCCGACATTTTTCTTGGCTGGACCAGAATGGACGGACGCGATTATCTGGTGCGCCAACTCGCCGATCACAAGGCCGTCATCGACGCCGAAGATCTCAAAGGCCCCGTTTTGATCGCATACGCCAAGATGTGCGGCGAGGTTCTGGGCAAGGGACACGCGCGCTCAGGTGACGCCTGCGTGTTGGATGGCTATTGCGGTGACGCCGAAAAACTCGGCAACGCCATAGCCGAATTCGCTGTCGCCTATGCCGACCAGAGCACGGCCGATTACAAGCGGTTCACCAGCGCAGTGAGGAAGGGGCGACTCGCAGTCGCGAAAGGAGTGTGCTGACGATCGGACCCCTCGGTACGATCTTTTGGCCTTATGGCCGGAATTCGCCCAAATGAAGCCGACGATGGAAGGCAGTTCTCAATATGACCCTACCTATTGTTGTGCCGAATCTTTCGTCAAGGCCCTTTCGTCTCATGGTGGAACGCATAAGCGAGTTGCCGCCTGATGTGCTATTTCGTGCCTGGACAGAACAATTCGACCGCTGGTTTGCCGCCCCAGGAACGGTTTTGATGAAGGCTGAGGTCAATGCCGTTTTCTTTTTCGAGACTCGTCACGAGGGGCAACGCCATCCTCACTACGGGCGATTCCTCAGGCTCGAGCGTGACCGCCTCGTGGAAATCACCTGGCTCACCGGCGTACCGGGCACCAAGGGCTACGAGACGGTGGTCACTGTTGAACTCACTCCTAAAGGCGAGGGCACGCACCTCCGTCTCAGTCACGCTGGATTTCCAGATGAGGAGACGAAAAGCAGGCACGAACAGGCGTGGCCGGTTGTTCTGGCTCACCTTGAACAGCAAATGAGGGTGTCGCAGAAAGGATCATGAACTCGAAGAATGCCTATTGTCCAGGGCGGCAACCACCGGCCGCAACTGTCCCGTGGCCGGGTGCAGACAATGGCGCGCGTTGGAATTTTTCTTCGTACATGTTCCGGTCGGCGAGATCAAGCATCTCGTCAAGCGTCTGGCCGTCGGTAAATTCCGCCATGCCGATACTGAGGCTCACCGTAAAGTCATCGAGATTGCTCGATTGATTCCAGTCGTTCAGGAAGGCGTGAATCCGGTTCACTACGATGGTGGCGCCGGCTGCGTCGGTATTCGACAGTGCGATCAGGAATTCGTCGCCTCCGTAACGAATGGCAACGTCTGTGCCTCGGATCGAGCCTTTGAGCAAGGTGGCAATCTCGGTAAGGACAAAATCGCCAGTCAGGTGGCCGAATCGAGTATTGACCTGTTTGAAGCGGTCCACGTCAATGAGCAGGAAGGTGAGCGGTTTGCCTAGACGCTTTGCTTGGCCGATGAAACGGCCAGCCAGTTCCTCGAGCGAACGCCGATTGTAGATTTCAGTCAGCGGATCCGTAAAAGACTGGAGGCGAATGAGTTCATTCTGCATCGCCGTCGAGATCATCCTCTGTCGCAATTTCCGGAACTCGGTGCGGCGGGAAACGATGTAGGTGTTGGCAAGGGTCAACAGCACGAGCAGACCGCAGGCCAGTTCTTTCGACACGGTGACCTCAAAATGCAGGCTGCCGGACTTCAGGAAGGCGGCGGGCAACAGAACGGCTAGCAATCCAGCTCCCGCCAGGATCCCGGTGGCAGTCACAATCAGCCACAGTTCACCGTCGCGCTTCTCCAGCTTTCTGAGTTCCCAATTGACATTAGCCAGAACGTTGTCGGGCTCATGGCGACCGGGTGCGGGTTTTGTTGGTTTATCCACGGCTTGATTTCGCAAGCGAAGATAGGAGGCGGCCCCGTAAGGTCGTTTCAAACCAGCGCTTTTCCCGGAACGGGACCACTAATCCCCCCCCTGACCGGCGCTGGCAGACCATTCTTCCAGTCGCGGGTTCAGCATACGAAGCCGATGTGGCACTTCAGGTTGTTCGCCGTTCGACATAGCCAAGTCGGCCCGTGCGGAGAGGCCACGTCCCATTGCATCAGTCTACCCGGCAATTTCGGCGCTGGGAATGTTACGAGGGTAATAGCAGACAAGGTGCCCCTCGCCTGTATGCCGCCGCGGTATTCCAATCGCGCAACCGACGATTTCGTGGCCATTCAGGCACATTTTTGGTGGAGCTTTCTGAGTTCGGTGATAGCGACCAAAGTCTGCCAGTCCGCAGGTTCCACCTTCGCCGCTGACCGTTTTCGTGCCAGCGTAAGCGAAGGAACCACCCAGCTCTGCATCCTTGCCCCTATGCCGGACGCGGCTGGTCCACGAAGAGCCCATTCGATCTCCGGTAGATCCTCGCTCCTCGCTCCTTTTCGCCACCGTATCGAGGCTAAGAGCCTCTCACCCAGCGTCCCAGGTGCTCCAATCCGCGTGCGGAACCGCATCATTGCGAACTGTAATGCCTGCCTATTGCAAAGATTAGCCAAAGGAGTAGCCTTATTCGCGACTAATCGCCCGCCTCTCCGAAGAGCAGTTCCCGCCCGTTGAGACGCAGCACCCCCTGAGGCGAATGCGCCGAATTATCGGGAAACGCATTTCCATCAAATAGAAAGGAGATGTGCTTATGAAGCTGAAGCTGGCGACGCGAACGAAGGATGGAATTCTTGTGGTGGATTGCAGTGGCCGGATTGTGTTTGGCGAGGAATCTTCGCTGTTGCGGGATACCGTCAAGAAGGCTGTATCGGAGAACAATCGCATCGTGCTCAATCTGGGCGATGTGAATTACATCGATTCCGGTGGTCTGGGCACGCTTGTTGAGTTGCGCACCACCGCGCAACACGCGGGCGGCACGATCAAATTGGTGAGCTTGACAAAGCGGGTGGGCGATTTGTTGCAGGTCACCAAGTTGCTCACGGTCTTCGACGTATGCAACTCAGAAGCGGAAGCGGTCGAATCCTTCCGCAAGGCGGCTTAGCCCGGCTCGATGATTGACATCGCGATGTTCTAACAGCTATTCGCGTGGAGCATTTCAGATTGAGGGGCAAGTGCTATATTTTGGGCCGGGCCGGGGGCAAATCGGAAATTCCGACCTAAAGCGGCAAGGAGGATCGGCATGGGATTCATCGCTTGGATTGTGGTTGGACTGATCGCAGGTTGGCTTGCGGGTCAGGTTATGAAGGGCGGTGGCTACGGCGTGCTCGTGGACATCATTCTCGGAATCCTCGGCGGCGTTGTGGGTGGCTGGGTCTTTGGACTCTTGGGAATCTGGCCGGGAGGCGGCATGATAGGTTCCATCGTTGTCGCCTTTGTGGGCGCGGTAATTTTGGTCGGGATCACTCGCTTGCTGAAAAAAGCCTGAAGAAGACCTCAGATATGACTTTTCCCGCATCGTCTCGCCTCGTTCCGATGTGGCTCGCTCGGCATGACACCTAACCGGTGAGCGAGCGGCGTGCATGTCGTGTGGCGCGGCTGGCGGTCTCGACCTTCCGCTAGGAGAGCATGCAGGAGCCGAGGACGACACTGCGGCTGCGGATTCGGGAGATCGCGCAAACTCGGGTTCGCTATCGGCTACCGGAAGATCCGGGTGCTGTGACGCCCTCGCGGCGCCGCCCGGTGGTGAGTTATTCTTTTTTTTGCCAGCACGTCCTGGAGCATCACCTTGTCCAGCGTCAACTCCGTCAGCGACCGCTTCAGCCGGCCATTCTCTTCCTGGAGTTGTTTGAACTGGCGGACCTGATCGGTTTCCAGGCCCTTGTACTGCTTCTTCCAGCGATACAAAGTTTGCTCCGTGATTCCCACTTGCCGGATCAGCTCCGCCACCGGTACTCCCACCTCCGGCTGCTTCAGCGCCGCCACAATCTGTTCCACAGAAAAGCGCTTCCTCTTCACGGCAAACCTCCCCTTCCTCAGGAGTAGATTTTGCCGGAAACTAACCCTCATTGTGTGTCAGAAATTGGGGGGCCGCTCAGCAGTGATCGGGCGTGGGGACCTGAAGAATTGCGGAAGCCGAACTCGGCGTGTGAGCATCTCTCTATAAGAGGTTTGGATATGAACACAGGAGCCCATACCGAAGGGGGCTTGAGCGCAGTTCCCCTCCTCAACGCCGTGTTCTGTGCTGGTTGTGAAACCATCAGCAACAGCCCGCATGATGCATGTTCTGTTTGCGGCAGCCGTTCGCTGATCAACCTTTTTCGGATGTTGGAAGGGAATCTGCGGAGCCAAAAGCCACAGTCCGCCGAAGACCACGCCAAAACGGCGAAGTACAATCTGGAACTCACTGTCAAAGTGCATGAAATCCCGGCGAACGAGCTAAACCGTGCCATCGAGTCGATAAGCCGCTTGGCCGAGGTGTGCGGCGATCTGGAATGCCTCCACATCAACGTGGAACCTGTCTTCGACACCCAAGCTGTGCTCAAAGCAGCTTGAATCTCTCGAATCCGCCGCCGCAAACGCGATCACCGTACTCGTGAAAGCTCCGCTGGCCTCTTACTTCTTCCCCGCCCCTATCTTCGCCCACCTTGCCCTTTGTGCGGCTGCGATCCTCCTGCGGCCTGCTGCTGATATGGTTCGCTTGGGTTTCGGCGCGTGACTCTTAGCCCTTGCCCACCGCGCTTTCTGCGCCACGCTGATCTTCCTACGAGCGGCAGCCGACATGGTGTGCATCGGTTTGGTGTGATTACTCCCCCCTTTCAACTTGCCAAGAACCGAAAGAGCCGCATCAACATGCCTAAGCCGATCCATCATATTCGTTCTCTCCGACCTCAATTCCGACACAAAGCCCGCTAGTCCCGTTAGATTTGCCATGAATCCTCCTTGCGAATTGTAATTGATGGCTTCTGGTTGCTCAGTGACAGACTGGGATCACGGTCAACATATTGCTGGGTGACGGGGAGTGCCTGCTCGTAGGCCGTTGACGGCTTGGGCGAATTGCCGAGTTGTGGAAATGTCGGTTGGCGACGAACTTCTTGTCGGCGCAGGCACGAGGATACTCGAACTCTTGACCTCTACCGTGTCAAGGTAATTGATCGTAGTTCAGCTGAGCGAGCACTCCGGCGATCCATTTTACCCGCAATTCTCAGCCTATGCCTTTGCGACGGCGTGCGAGTTAGAATCTTGCGCCCGTCGACTCACTGCGGCGCGGGCTTTCTTGCACCCCGCGCTGAACGTCGTGTTTGAGCAACAAATGGAAGATTGCCAGCGAGCGTTGCAACCTATCGGTCTGCTGCCGTACTCACGAATGTGCGCTGGTCGCAAGAACAGCGACTCCGAATTGCCCTGCCATTCCTTAACCTGCCGCCGCATTATTCCGTAGCACTCGCAGGCCGCTTCCATTATTCTCAGCGGGTGCGGCTCCGGACGCAGAGGTTCAAATGTCAAACATGCGCAAGGACATCTTCACTGACCGCTGGGTAATCGTGGCGGATGGCGACGCGGTGCAGCCGACCGACTTTCATTTTAAGAAATTCGCGAGGGACACGAACTTCTGCCCATTCTGCGAGAGCAATGAGGCCGCAACGCCCAAGGAAGTCTTCGCCATCCGAAATCGCGCATCTTCGCCTAACGGGCCTGGGTGGTCAGTAAGAGTCGTGCCAAACTCCCGACCGCGCTTGCGGATCGAAGGCGAACTGGCACGACGCGCCGAAGCGGTGCACGACCTGATGAACGGTGTGGGGGCACACGAAATCATCGTGGAGACATCGCGGCACGACCGTAGCCTGCATGAGTTAGAAATCGAGGAAATCTCCGACATTATCAGAGCTTATGTAGCTCGCATCGGCGATCTTGAGGGGGATAAGCGTGTGCGCTACGTTTTGATCTTCAAGAATCACGGTGAGGGAGCCGGGGCTCACACGATTAGTCATTCCATCTCGCAGTTAATCGCACTCCCGATAACGCCACGTGCAGTGAAGACGAAACTCATGATTGCTCGTGACTACTTTGCCTTAAAGGAACGCTGCATATACTGCGACGTGCTCCAACAAGAGTTAAAGGGCCGGAAGCGATTGATTGGTGAAAATGAGGATTTTGTGGCGTTTGCTCCGTTCGCGTCACGCTTTCCGTTCGAGATGTGCGTCTTGCCGAAGTTTCACAGCAGCGCATTCAGCCGAATCGAGGCAACTCAAGGCAAGAATTTGGCTCTGATTCTGCGGGACGTGTTGCAGAAGTTGGATCAAAAGGTAGGCGGGCCGCCCTACAACCTCTCGCTGCACGACCGACCGTTTCTGCGTCCCAGAGGGGACTACTGGAACACAATCGAGGAGGACTTCCACTGGCATATAGAAATCCTGCCCCAAATGTCTCGTATTACTGGATTCGAGTGGGCTTCGGGATTCTTCTACAACCCCTTACCGCCGGAAGTCGCCGCCCGCTGCCTTTCGAGCGGAGGCCAAGTCTGAGCGGCGTTCCTTCTGGTGTTATCATCTCCTCCGGCGGGGGGTAACTGCGAGGTCCGAAATGTCGCTTACGGGCGTGTGGATGAATGAACTCAAGTCCATCCTGCTACTGGACGAGGATGAGAACGGAACTCTGGCGGGAAAATTTCGCTCTATGGTTGGCCGTGATCCCCACGTTCGGATTCTGACCGGGAGAACGAGTCCCGTAGAGCGCGGAAAGCAAATGTTGGGCTTTGCCGTGCAGTTCCAGATTGAAGAACCCGGTCCGGGCTACGGTCACTACTCCGTTTGCACGTGGAGCGGTTGGGCAGAGGACAAAGCACCAAGCCAAACCATCACAACCCACTGGCTTTTGACCATCAGTCGCCTCAGCAAGGAAGACGAATGGTCGAGCACGACGACCGGATGCGACACTTTCGAAAAGGTTTTGGCCAGCCCCGAAGAGAAATATCTCTCAGCCAATCGACAAGCACTTGAGCAACTGCTCGCAAAATCGAGAATCGGGGCGGATTAAGGTGTGTTCATCAAAATGACAGCCCTGTTAGGATAGCCTTCGGCTCACCTTGCTGCTGTGGAAACGTGCCCGTATGCTTCGGATTCTTTCGTATGGTTTAAGGAGAATGCGGGGCTGGCGTGGCGCCGATTCTGGCCCTCAGACCATCCGGCTAATCTTCGACCGACCGCAAAGACTCAATCGCATCTCCCTTGCCTTCGAAGAAACCGAGACAGAGCGTGGAATTTCAGTCCCCCTAACTCAATACGCGAGGTCGAGGAGTATCGGGTTGAACTCTCGGGTGTCACGGTTCTTGAATTGGTCATTGTGCCCGGCGGTTCGCGCCTCGCTCCGGAGTCTGCGCGTGTCTCGACTCGTTGTAGTTCGATGGTTACTCCGAATACTCGCAGAGCATGGATCGGCGAGTTCCAACTTCCAGCCCAATCCCTATGCCGGAGACTTTTTCCCCCCGTCGTCAGAAACATATCAAGGACGTGCTCGTTCAGCATCTCGGCGTGCTTCTTGGCGTCCTCGACCTGCGTGTCTCGAAGCAGGTCAAATCCAAACGATACTTCTCTCAAGAGCGGAATGGTGTCGCGGTAAAGTTGTACAGCAATGAAAGGCTCTCCATCTCTCGCTTGCTGAACTGTGAAACAGGCGCCTGTCGGTTTTCTTTTCCGCTATATCGCGCAGTATAGAGTGGAACCCGTGACCAATCCCGAAGTTCGAGCCGCGCATTATCCCTTGGGCAAGCACAGAGGGATGGAAGCGGAGCTTCCAGTGGAGAAAGATGCTCAGGGCCAACAGGACTGTATCTGCTGGACTCCATCCCACAGCGGCATTCAGGCAAAGCACGGTCATTCTTTTTCTTCGTACTCATCCGTTTGCTGAGGGAACTCCGCACCCCAAATCTGCTTTCCCGGCTCCAAGCACTCAGCCCCGATTTGCTTCTCCGAGGAGCCCTCGCGAGCAACGATCCATGTGACTCGGAATTGGGCTTGCATATGGCGGTATTGAATTACAATCTCATCTCCAACCTTCATCTCGCTTCTATAACCACCCAACTGCACACCATGGTTGCTCACATCGAGAGTATGCGCGAGATGGCTCTCTTCACTCCCGGCGATCCAGAGTCGCACTGGTAACACCGATTTGATTCTCTTCGACCGCCGTTTGCCTATGCGAAATCGAGGCATGTTCCACGCTCACTCCGAGTAGCCGTCGTCGGTCGTGTCGTCATCATCGTCATCTTCTTTTTCTTTCTTACGGTCACCTTCCTCTTCGTCCTTTTCCTCGTCTGGCTTTTGGCGAAGGAAAACGTCGTCGGCTGCCGACCGATGAGGAGGGTATTAGTCGGGGCATTCTGGATGTGTTCTGCTCATGTCCAATGGTACGCCCCGTACCCCTTGGCAAAACATCCCCCTTCTAATCGACATCAGCAACTTTCAGTTGCGCGGTTTGCTGGAGAAAATGGAAGTTGATCGAGCTATCGAAGCCTTAACTTCTTCAGAGTTGGTGCGACTCCAGAAATTCGCCGACTTCCGGGTTCGAGGTCTCGGGCGGGCCGCCCGTGGCAGGACGGGAGCAGACTTGCTCGGGGAAGCCGTGCTGCGGACGTTGATAGGGGCAGAGGACACTCAGAGGGGCAGACACTGGAACAAAGATGTCGATTTCGAGTTGCACCTCAAAGGGGCCATTCGGGGCATTTCTAGCTGCTGGAGGCGGCATTTCAAGGAGAAGGAAGCCTATCTGGTATCGGAACTCCCTATACACGATGCTAAGGGACGAGAACAGTCGCCGCTCGACAATGTGCCGCAAGAAAATTCTTTGACTTCTTCAGCGCACGCAGCACCAGACGAGCTTTTGATCGAAAAGGAGAAGGAAGAACGGGTCCTCACGATATTCAAAGACGACCCCGAAGCCGCTCAAGTGGTTCAGGGGTTACTGGACAAATTGAAGAAGGATGAAATCATGTCGAAGTATGGTCTTGGCGAAAAACAGTACGCGGCTGCGGTGAGGCGAATCCGGGTGAAACTGCTGGGACGAAGAAACGGTGGGAGCAAGGAGTGAGAAACATGGCAGACAAAGAGAATCACGATGAGCGTCTGGAGAGACTCATGAACCAGTTGGCCGAGTCCGTGCTTGGGCTATCGGATGAAGCCATCCTTGCCGAGACCATTGAAGCTGGGTTTGATCCGGAGCAAGAAGCTGAGCGCACGCGCTTAGTCCTTCGACAGGCGTCGAAGGCATTTGATAATGTGAACAACCGCCTTTCAAATCTTGGTCACTCGATCAATCCACATGATTGGCGCAGCGGTCAGGGGAGCTATCACAACAACTGCCTAAACTGCGGTTCATCGGTGAGTTTCACCACTGCAACTGGCGAAATGCGAGGGGACGCTTTAGGCGGGCTATGCCCTGAGAGTGACCAGTACACGATCCGCAGACGGGACCCGTCTCGCTGAGGAAGCCGCGCTAGTTGAGAAAGTGGTAGGGACTTTCGTCAGACAGGAGCGAACTATGACCGACCCCGGCGTTCAACTAGTGAGGGAGTGGCTTCAGCGCCAACCGTTCAGTCTCAGATTTCTCACGCTCCTTCTCTTCATGGAAGAAGCGGTCAGGGAGCAATTTGGCGAGGAGACTCTGAAGAGTTTTGAGGATGAGCTTAAAAAGGCGTGTCGAAAACTGCCAATGCCAGCGGGAGAAGCAAACTAAGTGAACCAACTTAAAGCGTTCGCGAGCCCATGGACTTCGGACGACGGCACCAGCGAAAGGTATTTCGACTACGTCCTGAAGAAGACGACCAAGAATTGACCGCCACCCGCTGACAACGGCGTAGCATTACTCTGGCTTAGGATTGCGGTAGCTCGAATGTAATTTCAAGAACCTCAGTGGTTTCTTTCGGTGCAGCTTCAAACCTCCACTTGGACACCGCATCGGTAGCCGATTCGATCAGCGCCGGGCTCCCCCCTAGCACCTTCGTGGACTTAACCCTCCCGTTTGCTCGGACGACAACTTCCAGCTTGACCACACCACTAACGTGCATGAGCTTCGCGAGGTCTGGATAAAGGGGAGCGATTTTCCTGACTACCTTGCGTTCCGGCTGGCCCTCCGTCTGAGCCGTGCTGGTCCGTGTGGACAGAGCGGCCAATAGTGCCGCTGCGACGATCAAGATGCCTACTCGACGCATGGGGATGGACCCGTCTGATTTACTTTATCGGCGGGCGCTACGAGGGGGAAGTGTCGAAGGTAATGGGATTCTCAGTCCGCTTCTCGTTGTTGGTTGCCGCCATTGTGCGTCTACCAAGGCTGGGTTCGGATGCCCTTCAGGAAGCCGATTCTGCGGGGATTTAGCTGCCCCGGAGGATTTGGGTCGGTTGAGCGTTTCATAGGTGCAGGAACCCTTTGTGACCACCCCAGCGACCGTATACGGAGCCATGGTGACTGGTGACTGGGCATTGCGACTCGCTAGGCTACTGGCGGGAAGCTCTCTTCATCGCTTCCGCTACCCACGGCGAAATTCCGTGCGCCGCGAAAGGCTGGTATACGGAAGGAACAACTCCATCGCTTTCCCTCGCCTTGAGCGTTTGTACGCCATGACATCTCTTGTATTTCCTGCCGCTTCCACAGGGGCATGGTGCGTTTCTGACTATGATTTTCATGGTTTCCCCCCTAGATGGCACTATGGCCGCCAGCCGAGCTTTCGCAGAATCCGTAATCGCGTTTGGCTACCCGCATGGTCGGAGGTCGAGTGCCCGTAGCTCGAAGCACTTCCAGCAAGAGCACTTGAAATCCTTGTCGTCGGGGATTGCCGAGTGGCCGCACTTGTTGCAGATGAACCTGCCGTCCGACCGGGCTATCATCTGCCTGAACTCGTCGTCCAAGACGCAGTAGGGGCAACGGACTACGGTCGTAGTCATGGCGATATCACCCCACACATTTGTTTTGGGCTGAAGTCCCGTTGCCGTGGATTCTACCCGGTAACGATTAAAGGAATGTGAAAATTGGGTAGTGGGCTGTTGTGAATTAGCGGCGAGGGAATCTATCCTCCGTTGGCTTCAAGCAATCTTCTTCTCCTGCTGCGCCAACGAAACAGGTGTACTTATAACTTCTGCGGGCTTGGGATCGAAAACCCCCAGTGCCTCTCCATGATCCCCATTGTTGAGCGAACGCGGCTGCGTCCGCCAGTTCAATTCTTCCAGCCGCTTTCGCATCTCCTCTCCGTACTTTTCACGGGCATTGCAAAGTTCACAGTCCGGATGGTGGATTCTCAGGAGGGACAACAGGTAGCACTTCCAACCTAGCTGGTTCACGGGCCCACCTCGCCGGGTTCAGGTCATTCGCCTCTCCGGTCTGGCGTCCACGGCGGGAACTGCTCTTCGGGGAGGTGGGACACATTATGCCACACGGAGGGGGTGTGGATTTCAACAAAATTGGGTTAAATCTCGATGCGTGGAGATCGCGAACACGTTAGTTACCTTGTCGCTCACCCTCTGCTCAGGCATGCTCGAAAAATGCGGGGAATCGAACAGTTCGCAGGCTTGGACTTGCCGGAAAGCACTCCGGAGTCAATCTGCGCCGCTGTGGCCAACATCTTCCACGTAAGAGAAACGGAAGTCGGACTGCTGGAGCTTAGCGGAAGGCTGCTGAACTTCCTATATCCGGCTGAGTTGAAAGCGGCGGGGGCGATTCCTCTTTCCAGTTCGGCGGTGGCAGCCCGCACAGCGCGGACCAAGCAGGCGGAACTTTTCAATGACTTCACGCAAGTGAAACATTTCAGCATTTTTGAACTGGTCAAACTAGGTGACACCGGGCTGGATGACCAAGTAATTCAGAAGCTCATGTCTGCGCCCGTTCTTGCCGAGAACGGAGAAGTAATTGGCGTGATTCAAGTCTCCCGCAAGGCCCCACGCCCAGCCGCAGCGGGGGACTTCACTCCCTACGATCTACAGAAACTGGTATCGGTTGCTCGCTTGGTTGGAAGACTGATGGCCAAGGGCAAAAGCATTGCCCAAGCAAGCTCAGCCTAAAATGGGCTTGCGCATTGTTACCGCAACATCACCCCGCAGGAGTTCGAGTTATCGCATTTAAGGCCGCAAAACAAAACGCTCTGCCACGGAGACAAGAGGAAGACTTCTAGACTCGGATTCGGCAGAACGCTCGCTCTTTGCACAGAATTGAGCGATTGGGTTCCCGCCCGAAACCGTGTTCCGCAGATACACAATGTCGGGCTTAGAATATGCCTTATGGCTAAGAAAACAGACATGAGCGGTTCATCCCTCTGGATTGTAACGATTGTTTTGTTGGCGCTGGCTGTATGGATGTACTTTAAGCGATAGGCCAACGTTAAACCGTTGGCCCAGTCTAAGCCGCCTATTTCTTCTTTGCAGCTTTCAACTTCGCCCACCTCGCCCTTTGTGCCGCCGCGATTCGCTTTCTGCCTGCTACTGATATGGTTCGCTTTGGTTTCGGCGCCCGACTCTTCGCCTTCGCCCATCGCGCTTTCTGCGCGAGACTCATCCGCTTGCGAGCCAACGCTGACACCCCACGCTTCGGTTTGGTGGAATTACGCCCGCCGCCCAACTTGCCAAGAACTGAAAGAGCCGCGTCAACATGACGAAGCTCATTCACCAGATTCGTTCTCACTGCCCTCAACTTCGACACAAAGCCAGCTAGTCCCGTTAGATTTGTCATGAATCCCCCTCGGCAGGGGATTGTAATTGATCGGCTCTGTTTCTAAGCGGCTGCTGGCCCTGTGCCGCCTCAATGCGCAGTTGCTTACAAAAGGGTGAATGAATCGCTCGTTGAAAAAAGGCCAATCAGTAAGGCGTGGGAAGACTGACGGCCGATCAGTCGAGCGCCCTTTTGGAGAAGTGATAGATCGGCTCGTGGCTAGGTTGCTGTGCGCCAATGGTGTGCGTGATTTCAGGTCAGGCACCCGCAAGTGGCACGGAGAGGTCGTCTGGATCGTGAATGATAAAAGGACTGTCAGTATTACAAAAGCAAGGGCCGGGAAGATCCAATTTATCAAGTCTCTCACCAAGTCTCGGCGCTAACCTTGGTAGCCTGCAGCGCTAGTGCAAGCGAGAGGATAGGGGAAGAGGACGATGAGAGCGCTATCCGATTCCGATCTGTAGCAACGGAGGAGCATAATGGGTTTTGTACGTCAATCACAGAGCAGATGGCGCTTCGGGATCTTCACCGCGAATCCAATGGTGACTAGGGACGTTCATGACTCCGACTAGCCCTTTGGCTTTCTTATGGGCGGCCTCCCGGATCGATATCATCTCGACGAAATAAATGATAGCGGCCCGCACCAGCTGCAGACTCTCGATGAGGTGCGATTCGAACTCCGAAACGCCGCAGTGCTCGATGTAGTCGGAGACCCTGCTCGGCGTACACCCAATGTCGTGCAGCACCGTAAATCGATGCGTAGAAGCGTGACGATAGGCTTTTTTCTGGTGCAGAGCGCCATTTTCGCCGATATCCAACGAAAGCTCAGCCAACGCGAGGATGGCGGTGTTGCCCGCCTGAATTTCCGGTTGCAGTGCCGGATGCCAGGCGAGCGGCTGCCCTTTTTTGACCACGAGCCAGCGGTTTGAGAAATACACGTTCTTGTAGGGACCGGGAACGGAGAAAAGCTCGCTCGTCGCAACGGCTACCTTGTCCAGCACGTCGATGCAGGCCCGCTGCGCCAATGAGAGCATGGATGGCGCAACTCCGTACACCGCATAGTACCAGAGTGTCGGAATAGAACCCAGTGTCGGGTAACTTATCGGAAAGAGCTTTATACGCCAGATACCGCGCTGCGAGGAAATCCGACTTCAGAACGTTGAACATCGCGAACAATGGGGGTACTCCCGAGTTCGCCGAACTTTCTGTGAAGGACTGAATCCGGAGAGAGTCCCAGCGTTTCAGCGAACAGTCCAGTCCCTCGATGGTTGGGGAAAGTGCAAGCCTGTGGCGCGCTACGAATTTTTCGTAGTCGGTGGCCTGGCTCACGTCTGGCATTGCGCCCGCGTCCACTGGCTGCTGCATCAGCTTTTCAAGACCTCTGTATTCTTTTGGACCAATCAGTTCCCTGATTCTGTCCGGGTGTTTTCTGGCGTCTTTCAAGTGCCGGGAGGCGACGGAACGGAGGATTGATGCATTACCGATTCGCCTCTTTATGCATCGCAACAGAATCTTGGCGGCTCCAGTAGATGCAACGCCGTTGGTGCCATCGTCCTGAAGCGCCCGACTGTAGGCGTCGTATGCTTCAACCCAGCGATGCGCTTTCAGGAAGGCGTTACCCAGGTTGGTCCACGCTTGAGAGGAAATGGGGCCGTGCTTATCGGTTGATGCTGTGTGTTGGAATAGCCAGCGCGCCTTCTGCCTGATCACTGCCGTCTGAAGATACCAGTCAAAACCGGTATGAGTCTGCAGATCTGCAAGAGCAACAAACCCATTCCCGAGGTTGTAGGAGCATATGGGATCGCCGAGGCGCGTTCTGAGCAAATCCTCGAAAACGGCGATGCCGTCTTCGATAGCTGTCTTGTCTCCCAGGCACGCTCCTGCCTCTATAAAGATACTTGCCTTAAGGCTAGTGAACAGCTTGCTTTTCGCGGACGGCCCATAAGGGAGAAGACGAGCTTCGGCGAGCGCCTTGGCGGGATCTTCATCAAGCAAGGAAGTGAGCCTTGCGCGTTGCAGATCGAATTTCTTGAGTTGTACGGAGACTTTGACCATCGTTCGCTCATGTTTTCGCTGCTCTTGTCATCATGCGCCGAAACATTTCCGCCTGTTCAATGGCGTCATCGAGCGCGTTGTGAGTATGGCGCGACGCGCCTTTGAACTCCGTTTGGATACGGCTCGACCGCGTATCTTCCCAAGTGCAGTCCGTCATGCCCATGTAATAGGACTTTATATCGACGCCGCCGAATCCGAAGGGGTTCTCGCCCAGATACTGGTGGAAGTAAAAGCTAACAAACGCCCAATCAAAGGTTGCGTTGAAGCCCACGAACACAGGTTTTGCCGTTTTCGCAACGCTTGCAAGCCAGTTGCGAAAGGCCGTCATCGCTTCTTTAGGTTCGCGCCCGGTGCGCATGAAGTCTGCCAATGTCCGTCCGATGACCTTCATCGCGTCGGGCACTGAATTCTCGTTCACCGGCTTCAGTTCAACATAGAAAGTCTTCTTCGGATCATCCACCGCCACGGCGCCGAGCGTCGGAACTTCTTGCCTGCGATCTTCGCCTCCTCCTCCCGCATCCGTTCCATGTCATCGAGAAACTTCAAGAACATGATCCAGGTGAGCATCGGCAGGCGGTCAAGGTCGCCGTTCAAGCCCTTGTCTTTCCGCATAGTGTCGCGGCAGGACTTGACCAAGCTTGCAAGCTGCTGGGCAGTGGACTTCGGGAGTTCTGCTTTCTTTCTTTGACGGGCCATAGTTCGAGAATTAAGTTTATGAAGCGTACAGAAATGCTTGCATCTGTTGCACAGCAGAGCGCAGTTTGTCGGCGCCGCCGAACAACGCCGCTATTTCAATAACAGTTCCGCGCTCGGAGATCGGCGGAAACTTCAAAATCTCGGGAATCTGGAACTGCGCGGTACCGTATTCGATGTACTTGTCGAGCATCTCGTGCAAAATCTCTCGCGCCGGCGCGCCGTACTGCTCGAAGAAGTCCCTTTTCTCCTTGCGCAGCATCTCAGCCCGTTCTCTTCGCGTCCGGAGAGGCGCATTAAAGGCAACATGGCACAGGAGGTCGAATGGGTCTGCCTCCGGTTGCTCTGCGACTTCGGCGAGCTTCTCAAAGGAAATTCCCCGATCCTCAAGTGCTTGGATGATCTCAGACCGCTCCTCCGCGTTGCCCCACTTTGACCGGAGTGTAGCCGCTGACGGGCACATACTGCGCACTTTTTCAGCGGTGTAGTCAGTAAATTTCACCACACGTAGCTGCTTACCCGTGGCGTCGAGCTCATAGACAAGGTGGGTGGCAATTTCGACGTTGCCGCCATCGACGTAGTACTTCTGCTTCGGTTCCCTCGGTTCTTCTTCAGGCTTCACCTCTCCCGCCTTTTCAATTTCTGCCCGATCTTCAGCATTTTCCTCCTGGACCACTTCCGTTTCCACCGGCTTGCCGGATTCATCCATCTTTTCTTGCGTGATCAGCGCCGGTTCTCCGTCGAAGTCCGGATCGGCAAAGAGCCGCGTCGCGCTCCCCGTGTAATCGAGGATGTTGAAATAAAGTTTTCCGTAGTCGTCCCGCACTCGCGTGCCTCGCCCGATGATCTGCTTGAAGTCGGTCATGGAGTTGATGACGCGCGCAAGTACTATGTTCTTGCAGGTCGGCACATCCACGCCGGTGGTCAGCATCTGCGACGTGGTCACGATGGTCGGCACAACTGTCTCCACGTCCATGAAACGATCCAGGAATCCTCGACCGATATCGCCCTCGTCGGAGACGATTCGGGCCACATAGTCGGGTTGCTCCTTCACAATATCTGCACTGCAGTTGTTTAGGTCCTTGCGCATCTCCTCGGCGTGTTCCTGGTCGACGCAGAAGACGATGGTCTTGCCGAATCGGTCCGTGTTCCTCAAGAACTCCGTGAGATTCCACGCAATTGCCTCGGTACGTGCTTTCAAAGCAATTATCCGCTCAAAGTCTTTTGTGCCGTATTCGCCGTCTGGAATCTCCCGCCCATAGCGGTCGACTTCGCCTTTGGTTGGCCTCCAGCCGGTTGCGTCCACAGTGGAAACGATCCGGTGAACGCGGTACGGCGCCAGAAATCCGTCGTCAATGCCTTGTTTCAGGCTGTAGATATACAGCGGATTGCCGAAGTACTTGTAGGTGTCCTTGTTGTCAAGACGGAGCGGCGTTGCCGTCATGCCGATCTGGAACGCCGGCTCAAAATACTCTAGAATCTCGCGCCAGTTGCTTTCGTCCCGCGCGCTGCCGCGGTGGCACTCATCTACGATGATGAGATCGAAAAAGTCTTTGGCGAATTCCCGATAGAGCCCCGGACGTCGTTCATCCCGCGCAATCGCTTGGTACGTCGCGAAATACATTTGGCGGCTCTTTTCGGCTCTGCCCTCGATCTTCCAGCGCGCATCCCCGAACGGCGTGAAAATCTTGTCCTTTGGGTCATCAACGAGAATGTTCCGGTCGGCGAGATAGAGAATCCGCGGACGGCGATATTCGCCGGTTCGGTTCCAGCGCGAGTTCCAGAGCTTATAGCAGAGTTGGAAAGCGATGACCGTTTTGCCGGTGCCAGTTGCCAGCGTCAGGAGCACACGGTGCTTGCCTTGCAGGATGGCCTGCACCGCTCGGTTGATCGCGATTTCCTGGTAATAGCGAGGCGATTTGCCCGAGAGGTGATAGTACGGCGCGAGCACCCGCTCCGTGATCTCATCCGAGATTCCCTCAGCTGCCTTGAGCCGCTTCCAAAGCTCATCGGCGGTTGGGAACGCATCAAGATCGTTGTCACGGCCCGTCAAGAAGTCGTGTTCGACAATTCCGTGCCCGTTCGTGGAATACGCAAACTTCAGCCCGAGGATCTCGGCATATTCTTTCGCCTGCTGGAGACCGTCGCCCGGTTTTTCGTATACCGACTTCGCCTCTACCACCGCAATTGAAAAGTCCCGCCGGTAGCGGAGCAGATAATCCGCCCGCTTCTGCGGACGGCGCTTCACCTTGTCGCCCACGATCACGATGCGGCCATCAGTGAAGGTCTTCTGTTCGCTGATCTGATCGTCGGTCCAGCCAGCGGCATAGAGCCTCGGAACGACGTACTTGCGACAGGTGTCGGCTTCGGTGAGACGATGCGACGGCAATGACATGTACGTAAACTGTTGATAGTACCGCAGAAACGCGGCTGGGGAAGTAACCTCTTCATCCTATCCCGTTTTCGTGAAACCAGCAAAATACTCGCCTGGAACGAGAAAAGAGCCCGGGTGACTGGCTCTAGAAAGTGCTTCTTTCTTCGACAACGTCGGGCAAAAGGGACTCGGGTATCTGAGTCGCAGCCACGATCCTTGTCATCTCCCCACGATTTGCGTTAAAAACAATAAATACCGGGCAGGAGAAGCGTAGTGGACATTGAAAAAATTCCTGAAATTGTTCTCAGCACTCTCGGTTTCAACGCCTCACTGCTGGCATTGTTGCTGGCTGCCCAAGGGTACGTCGCGGGACGATTGCCACCAGCCGGAGCGGGGCTTTTGCACCGACGCGTTCTTTCGATCGTGCCAGGCCTGCTGTTCTCTCTATGGGGCGTATTTTGGGTCGCCTTTAAGTATCACGGTCTAACGCGAGCGGTTTCGCGTCAAGAAACAGCCGTTTTCGCTGCAGCATGGATCAACGATTTTTGGTCCTTTTATTTGATACTTGTGGCTGCAATTGTCGCGACGGGAGTAGCTGCAGCTATGGCTCGAAATCCGCAGGAGTGAATCATCAACATGCGAGCGCTTCTCCTATTCGTCGGTCTCAGTGCACTGCCATTCACCTTGAGTCCCCAGCAGCATGAAGAACACGCTACCGCCATGCAGAAGGAAGACCTGGCGCTGAAAAAGTACTCGATTGCCGTGGCGGCAGTCGGCGACACACCAGACAGTGTGGCCGCAAGCGAGACGATACTCGATCACGTTGAGAGCAAGCTCCAATCGGATGCCCATATCCATCTGTCCGGTCATCGAATGGCGGCATCGCGCTCCGAGCTTTCGAATGTGAGCATTTGGAAGTACGGACGTGAAGAAAATGCGGATGGGGTTGCCGTTCTGCAGTTTGAACGTGGTACGACCGGGGAAAAGGGCCGCGTCTACGTTTGGACGGCAACAACCTTTGGTCCCGTGCCGGATAAGCCGGCGCTCGTCGAGACAGTGGATACCGGCGGCCTACGAGTGGAACAGGTATCGAGAATTGCAGCGGTGATGGAGCAAGCAGCGTCGCACGGGCAGGAAGTCGCTCTCGAATTGTACATCTACACGGTTCCGGCAAAATCTCTATTCACCGTGGGTAGATCTCCGTCTCAACCAACGGACGAGAAGGGGTTCGGGCACTGGATAGGAACGCAGGAGGAGGGCCTCCTCGTCTTGGCTGCATCCAACGAACCCGATTACGAGCCCGCGACTCAGCAAGTGCAAGTCAAAGGAGACCCAGGTCAAAGCATCGTCCGCGAAAACATCAAATTTAATTTGAAGAAGCGGCCGAAACGAAAAAGCCCCTGAGCTGGGGGTTTAATGTGGATGTTGGTTCTTTCCGCGAGATGGCCGAGAGCGTTCTGTCTGTGTCATCACGATTGTGAGTATTGCAATAAGACAGGAGACAAACAACTCAACAGGCGGCCCAGAAGTGATGGGCTCGTCAGAAAGGTTACAGTCCTAGCGGTTTTTCGATTGCTGAAAAGACCGTCCGGGCCGCTTATCCGCAGCGGCCCGGAGTCTCACCTAGCGCCGGTGACTTCATCGAAAAGCAATTCTTGTCTTGTGTCCCTTGGCGCATATTCCAACGCGCCGCCTCCGCCGCGCGTCGCGCCGGTGAACCTTACGCGCGACCCCCTCGCGGAAGATGGTATCAAGGGGAAATAATGCAGCATTCTTTGCGATTGTCGTAGCGGTTCACTTGCGCGACCGCGGATTTCAAATCGTCGCTGACAACGGATAGCGACCAAAAGCGATACACTTCCTCGCTTGTTCCGGCCACTCTAGGAGATCACAGCCAACGGCTCCATCATATCCGTCGCCAGGCATTCTTGTTTCGTTGTTAACCGCCAGAGCGTTTAAGGGAGGCCAACCGTTCTTATCGCACCACTCGGCAATCTCACCAAGGTAGCGACCAACGCAGTGCGTAAGAAACGGCACGCCGGCCAGTTCACAGAGAGTACCGTAGGGCATCACGCTCCGGCCTATCATGCCATCATGTACGTCCTTTGGTTTGCCGACTCCAAGTTGCCGACAGACTTGCTCATGGTGCCGCAAAAGCTCTCTAGCGAGCACCTGTGCCTCTAGAGTGTGCAAGGTGTTTGTCTTTGTTTTCGCGGACATTTTCTTATTCTCCTTTTTGGTGTAAATGGAAAAAGCCTTCGCGCGTGAGAACGCGAAGGCTTCGTGAAATTTCTTGTTAGTTGCGGAGCGAGCACAGACTTTAGTTAGGCGGCGAGCTTATCGACCACAAGTTCCGGCGCTGCCTTCCTCCGTACCCGTTTTCTCCTGACTGAAGACTTAATCTCAGAGAAGAGATTGGAGCTTGCGCCCTGCGGCAAAATAATGGTCAGTTCCACTCGTTTGCCGATCCGTTTTACGTGCACCTTAACCCTTTCATAAAATCCTTTTTTTCGGGCCATTGTATTTTTCTCCTTCCGTCTTAGACGAAAAAAGCCCGGCTCGAAGGAGCCAGGCTTTTGTCGGTTTGAATTTTTGCAGCCCTACGCCAAACGGCCCCTTTTCAGGGGCCGTCGCGCACACTACGCTGCACCCCAATTATAGCAACCTACCGGCTAATTTTGTGCACGAAATTTGTGATTCTCTGGTTATCGAGTGTACGGATGGGGATCATCTGCGTTTCTTCTTCGCACTTCCGTGGCTGTGGTGCTTGGACAAAGGCTCTTCGCAGCGGTGAGTGATCTTTCCGGTTTCGGGATTGCTTTGATTGTGGCAATCTATTCCGCACTCAAGAGGCTTTCAGTCCAAGCCGGACTCGTTATCCTTGGCGACCTTAGCATTCAAGGAAATATCAAGCCGATGCGTTCACTGGCCGAACCGTTGCAGGTTGCGCTGGACAACGGTGCTCGAAAAGCTCTGATTCCATTGGAAAACAAGCGGAACTTTCTCGAAGTATCCGGTGATATTGTCGAGCGAGTTGATCCTATCTTCTTCTCCGATCCGATGACCGCAGCCATGAAGGCGCTGGGCATGACGTAAGCTAAGTGTGACACGATTGGGAAAGCGGGCCGCTGGTTTATGAAGCCATTGTTCACGGTTCACGGAGGGGAGTACCTCGTTGGGTCTCACATTGAGGAACGATTTAAGCGCGTGAACGTGTGGATTCCGTCTCGTGATACGGGCGTGGACTTGTTGGTCTCGGATCATAAGAGTCGCCGCACCGTGTCGCTTCAAGTGAAGTGCTCCAAAGATTTTCTTGTTACCCACATGAAGCCAAAATTTCAGAAGAGCCTCCGAGCATGTGGGTGGTGGACGATTAACAGGGACAAGCTTCAAGCATCTCGCTGACTTTTGGGTGTTCGTACTGCTTGGGTTTGATAGGCGCTCGAAAGATTATGTCATCGTTCCGCCGAAGGAGTTGCTGCGGCGGCTGGAATCGAATTCACGGCTCGCAGAAAACGATTCAAAGCTACCTGTGGGTTACGCTAGGCGAGAACTGCTGGGAAACGAGGGGCTTGAAGAGCGAAGATCAGCTTCTCGTAGCCGAAGGCAGATATCGGGAACCAACGCGCAACTTCACAAAATGGCTTAACAACTGGACTCCGGTGGAGAGACTCAACTACTGAGTGTTCTCGGAGTCAAATGGAAACCTGCCGGAGTGTTCCGAGGAGTCTCACGAGCGCCATCGTGTCTTGACCGCAGTACGCAAGCAAAGCGTTCCTGATGCGATTGCATTCGGCTTGATCCAGCCCGCCACGCACCAATGATTCCCAAGCTAGCCCGGCACCCGTGCCATCCGCGACGTCCATGCCTCTATAGGACATGTTGGGGATGAGCGCAGGCAGCACCGCCTTGAGGGAGTACGACCCGGCGAATGCGGGATGGTAAACGTGGTTGCGGACGACTGGCAGCAAATCCCCAAGGCGACGGAGGACGACCCGCAGGCATTGGCGCGGGTGGAGGCCATCATGGCCAGTCCGGGCTATTGTCAGGCGGATCGGGATGTGGCGTTTCTGAATCAGGACGAGACGCGCGGTGTGCGGCTCCAGATCGACTACCTTAAACCCGAATTGTTATTGGAACAGCATGGTGTGGAGCATACCATCGTGGTGTTCGGCAGCACCCGCCTGCATGAACCGGGGGCTGCACGGCGTAAGGTGGATGCCTTGCAGCAGGCGCTGGTCGCAGACCCCGGGAATAAGGAGCTTCCACAGCGCTTGAGTGTGGCGCGGTCCATTCTGGCGAAGAGCCGTTATTACGAAGAAGCGCGGGCATTCGGCCACCTGGTGGGTGCATCAGGCAACGGGCCGGATGATTGCCGTGTGACCCCGGTCACGGGCGGCGGCCCCGGCATCATGGAGGCCGCCAACCGGGGCGCCTTCGATGTGGGCGGCAAATCCATCGGCCTTAATATCACGCTGCCCCGTGAGCAGTATCCGAATCCCTACATCACCCCTGAACTCTGTTTCAGCTTTCACTATTTCGCCATGCGCAAGCTGCACTTTCTCAAGCGCGCCAAGGCGCTGGTGGCCTTCCCCGGCGGTTACGGCACCTTTGACGAGCTGTTCGAGACACTGACCCTGATCCAGACCCGCAGCATAGCGCCACTGCCGGTGGTACTGGTGGGGGAGTCCTTCTGGCGCCAGGCAGTGAATGTGGATTTTCTGGTCGCCGAGGGCGTCATCGACGCCGAGGACCGTGATCTGTTCTGGTACGCCGAGACGGCAGAGGAAGTCTGGCAGGGGATTCAGCACTGGCACCGGGCCAGCGGCGAACCATTAGTGAACAACAACAAAAAGGAGTAGAAGATGAAAATTGCCTTTCACGGCGCAGATCAGGGCGTCACCGGCTCCTGCCATCTGGTGAGCTGCGCTGCAAGCAGATATTGATTGACTGCGGGCTATACCAGGGCGGGAGAGAGCCGGATGAAGAGAACCGCGATCCTTTCGGTTTCGATCCAACACAGATTAATTTTGTACTCCTCACCCATGCCCACCTGGATCACTGCGGCCGCCTGCCCCTGTTGGCCAAGCGGGGATTTCGCGGCGAGATTATTACCACGGCGGCCACGCGCGAACTGGCTCGCCTTGTGATGTTGGATGCAGCGCATCTGCAAGTGGAAGAGGTGCAACATCATGGGCATCGATCTGCACATCACGGCAAACATCAGCATACTCCCGCTCCGCTTTACTCCATTCTGGATGCATTTTCCACGCTGGATTTTTTTGGGCGTATCGCCGCTTATGGGCAGCCTATACAGATTGCCCCGGGCATACGCGCGACCTTCCTTGACGCCGGCCACATCCTTGGATCAGCCAGCATTCTCCTGGAACTGGAAGAAGATGGTCGCCAGCGTAGCGTGCTGTTCTCCGGCGATCTCGGCAATAGCGGCCGCCCCCTGTTGCGCAACCCCGTGACACCGCTGAAAGCTGATATTGTCGTCATGGAAACCACCTACGGTGACCGTCTGCACAAGCCCTTCCAGCGATCGGTGGAAGAACTTTACGAAACGATTACCGATGCCTTCAGACGAGGTGGCAATGTTGTCATCCCGACTTTTGCATTGGAACGGGCGCAGGAGCTACTGTATTTCCTTCGTGAAGGTATCGAGGAAAACCGACTGCCACGCTCGATCCAGGTGTTTCTGGACTCCCCCATGGCGATATCGGCTACTGAGATATTCGAACACCATCCGGAGTGCTATGACCCGGAAACCGCCGAACTGTTTCGCAAAGGGCGGGATCCTTTTCACCTGCCGGGACTTCATTTTACGCGCGAAACGGCCGAATCCATCGCTATTAACCATATGGCAGGTGGCGCCGTTATCATGGCTGGATCCGGCATGTGTACGGGCGGAAGGATTCGGCACCATTTGCAACAAAATATTGCGCGCGAGGAATGCAGCATATTATTTGTCGGTTATGCGGCCAAAGGCACTCTTGCACGACAGGTCATTGAAGGCGCGAAAGAAGTCAGAATCTACGGAGAAGAGATACCCGTACGTGCCAAAATCCATACCATCAACGGCTTTTCGGCGCATGCCGATCAGGCTGAACTGCTAGCGTGGCACAAGCAGGTCGGCAATCCAAAGAACACTTTCCTCGTTCATGGCGAAGAAGAAGTCATGCGCCAGTTTGCAAACCTCCTGAGCGGAACGGAGGTAGTCATGCCGGCCCTGCACGAAATTTTCAAGATTTGAGCTGCTGACAAACCTGCGAAATTCCACTCGGGCATTCTGGCAGTCAGGAATATACATCTGGTTGCATCCAGCTACCCCGTTCGAGCACATTTTTCCCTTTTTAAAGGTTGCTGATTACGGATGAAGTTTCATCAAGGACGAGCAAAGAAATCGATTCGAATCCATCAACATTCGCTCCGCCATCGTTTACAGCGCCAGCTTTGAGTGCTAAACAATACCGTCATGCACCTCCCAGCATGGTCAAAAAGGCTGTAGAAGCTTTCGAAACAGGAGAAACGGACCAGCATATCGGAGCAGGTCCCCCTCACCCACAAGATGAAGAGCACGTGAACGCCTAGAACGCCGGTCGCCAGCACAGAATAAACATCGGTTATGGAGGCCAGCGGAAGCATGGGGCGACGACAGGTGCCTCACTCAGGGTACCTCCAGTCGGCTCTACCGAGGAATGACGTTTCCGTTGCGGATTTCTGGAACTTCAAATGATTGGCAGCGGGAGCCAGATCCTCACACATTTGTAGTAATCCAATGGCCAATGCCTTTGCTCACGAAGATGATTACCAGTGCAACTGCTAGATGTTTCCCAGCTTCGGATATTGCGCTGACCTTTCGATGCCGGGCGAGAACGTAGGTCAGCACGGTAAGCAATGACATTCCCCAAACGATTCCCCCTGTTAGGCGTAAACTATCTGATATTGTTGAGAATCTGTAATGCGAGGAGAGTCTGAGACATGGCCGGAACACACAAAATCACCGAACTGGTAGGAACATCGCCCGTAAGCTTTGCTGAAGCGACGAAGGCCGCTGTCGCCGAAGCGGCGAACACAATCCGCCACATGGAGTGGTTTGAGGTCGCGGAAGAGAGCGGCAGGATTAAAGACGGCAAGGTCGAGGAGTTTCAGGTCAGGTTGAAAATCGGGTTCAAGATTGAGCGGTAAATCGTGGCTGTGGCGGCCGCGCTAGGCATGGGCACGCTACTGGCTGACATCATGCGGCAGTGGCAGAGCGAGACTCAATACTCCAAGCCCGCTGACTGGGTTTTCCCATCTTACAAGCTGCGTGGCCGCAAGCCTCGCACGAGCTCCATCATGGCGCAGGATTCTCTCCGTCCCGCGGCAGTAGGCAATTTCGAGGAGCACCCTCGTTTTTTTCTCCGCTAAAACTAAGCCCGTGTCTTCAATGTGATTCCTATTTCATCCCAATCGATTGGCGGCCTACAAGAGGGCTAGCTCGTAGGTCATAGGGATAGTGATGTTGGCAGTAACAGCGAAGCGCTGCGCCCGTTCGATCGCCATCGCGCCTTGTACAGCCACCTTGGCAAGGAGTTCGGCGTGGTTCTTGAAGCGCTGTTCAGTATGAAACTTTTCGCGGCGCCGAATGCCGAAGCGCTCCATGGCCTCGGCGCTACGGCGGACCTTGTCCTCTTCCGCACCGTAGAAGATCCACTCTGAGCCGGGCGAATGGTCAAATACCACGATGTCGCGTGCCAGATTCTTAGCATGGGTCAGCGCCTTCTGGGGATCGGCCATCTCGTGCAGACAAAATTCGAAATAGACCACATCGCCTGACAGTGCGACATTCTCGAACTTGCTGCCAACAACCTCCACGGAATCCTGTATGCCCTTTGCGGCAACGTTCGCCGCTAGTTCCCTAAGCGCCTCGACATCCTGATCGATGGCGATAAGCTTCTTGGTTCCGGCGGAGGGGTCGAGCAGTTGCTTTCCGCCCGCCCCGACGAAGAGCACGACCTTGCCCGTAAAGTCGTAGAAGCAACGAAGGTTGTCAGCCATTTGTCCATAATCTGCTGCCATGTCAGACCTCTTTTGCGGATTCTCTCATCGGGTAGTGACACCAAGGTGAGCACAGCGGCCACACGCTCGTATACCACACGCCGGGCGTCGTACTCGGTAGTTTTCACCTGTGGATATTGGGATGTTCATTGAGGTTGCAGGAGAGCTTTGATCTCCCGCTCAAAAACCGATATATCCGTCGCGCCAATGTGCTTGGCTTCGATGCGGCCGTTGCGGTCTATGAGGAACGCAATCGGCAAACCGAGAATCCCGCCGTACAGTTCGCCAATCTTCGCGTTGCCCATGGCAACCGGATAGTTCATGTGGAAACGCTGGTAGAAGTCGAGGACGGGCTCCGGTCCGTCGTCCATGGAAATGCCGATGATCTGTAAGCCTTGGTCTCGATATTTGTTCTGCAATTGCACGAAACGCGGAATTTCGTCCCGGCACGGGTCACACCAGGTTGCCCAGAAGTCGAGGAGAACTACTTTGCCCCGGTAGGCGGAGAGATCGAGCGTTTGTCCCGTCAATTCGGGAAGCGAGAATTCCGGAGCGAGCGGATGCTTGGCGATATTCGCAACACCGGCGCCCGGGGATATACCGCGATGCCGGTTCAAGAAAAACAGTCCTATCGCGACTGCGATGGCCGCGATGGCGATCAGAATCTTTTTTCCCAATGTGTTGTCCTTGACGGAGGCAAGCGTCGCGAGCCCTATTCTCCCTTGGCAATCGGATAGCCTTTATCCACCCAGTTCGCGCCAAAATTATCCGGGATATAGAGCACCTTCACGTTGGTAAAGCCCATCGCATGGAGCGCGTCGTCGGCAGGCTTGACGGTC
>Ga0209517_10000558_pt1 | contig 63171 bp, 81 predicted proteins | sample PeaSoiMetSII2010_FD_187695 | JGI IMG/M metagenome (GOLD analysis project Ga0209517, IMG submission 187695) | Peat soil microbial communities from Weissenstadt, Germany - SII-2010 (SPAdes) (version 2) | ecosystem: Environmental > Terrestrial > Soil > Wetlands > Peat | place: Germany... | reverse complement strand
CGAGCGTCATAGCTAGGTTTTGATATAACCAAATTACCTATTTAAGGAAATTTAGATCTAAATTTCCCTTGAAATTATACTGTGAAGATAAATTCTCTGGTATATGCTAACCTGTTTGTAACACGTGTTACGTGTGAGTTTGCCTTAAACACAAAACTATCTATTTTCTCATTATGAGTCTTCCACATCCTCCTGTAGTACCTCAGATTAAGTTTAATTTATTTTCCGCTAGCTGTGAGTTGACCATAAGCGGCCCAGTTCTACCAGGTCAACCAATTCAACTATCGTGGAATATCTTCAGTCTTATGTTTGATTCAATTGGTACTGGTAACGTAGTAGCTACTATCACCAGTGATAACAATAATGTTCTATATACGAGCAAACCTGTTCCAATTACAAAGAATACTCCTAAGACAGCACCTGGAATTTTCACGTTCTCTTCTTTCTCTGCCGGAGAGAGTGGCATTGCCCTACAGTTTAATCCGGGACAGCAAGGTTCACAAGGATTGTATATGATAGGAACTCACACCCTCACTCTAAAAGTTACAGGTGGTAATGGTCCATTTACTGCAACTGCCCAACTGGTTGTCATCGAAGAAAACATAAACGCATCATGGTGGAATTGGACAAATCCGACAACTGGTGCCCCATCCACTGTCCAGTGGAATACTGCTTACGGTATTGCCGGCAATTTCTTCAACCAAAGTAAATGGAGTGTAATGAAAGCCTCATGTTCACTGATTGAGACCAACACTAATAATAATCAGATAGCTACGCGAGGAGTTCAATCCGTTACTGCCGACATAGGGCCAAACCCTAATCCAATGCAGTATAATTCGATAACCCAGAATTGGGGGTGGGTGGCGTCTCCAAGTGGAATAATAGTTGCCCCCACTTCAAAGACTTTCAACTATGTAGTACAAATGACACTACAGGATTCATGGGGGAATGGATATCCACCACAAAACTCGAATCAACTAAGTATTACAGTTTCTGTTCCATCTAATAAAATCACTGACGCGAACGGATGCGTAGCTGCTGATGCCACCGCGGTAGCCTGTGCAGTTGGTGGTGCCATTTCTGGGATATTCAGTTTCGGCATAGGTGCTGGAATTGGCGCTGCATGTGCTGCAGCCGCTTTAGCTACCGCAGCAGCACTACTTGCCTCGGCACAGGATCCTCCGGCACCAGACTTCATCTACAATGCGATCGTCAAGCCAATTATTCCATCGATACCCGCTAGCACAAAATTGCCACAAACATTAGCATTCTTGAACTTGTCCTTGCAAGGCGTATCTACTTATGATGCATTAAGTGCGACAGAGGGGAAATTAATAGCAGCTCGATTGGACAAGAATGTTGACGGCATTAATCTGCAGACTTCCACATACAAGACACTTGCTGGCCAACTCATAACAAGCACAAACAATTTATCAGAATCTCTAACAGCTGCAATCGCTGAAATCAAAGCTGCTGTGACTGCTAATCCTTCGCTCACTGTGGATAACCTACGCGCAACTCTTCGTTCATGGCAGGCTAACGGAATACCAGCAGATGTGGAACAAGGAATGGTTTCTGCAAAGCTTTCAAACGCAAACATGTCCACCTTACAGACACTCATTCAAACTATGGATGCCAACACATTGCCTTTCCTGACTGATAGTCTTACCACATTGGCAAATTCTATATCGACACACGCTCAATACGTCGCTGCAAATACGGAAAAAACAATCGCATGATAACATGGTTCGACAGAAGAGTTCTACTACCAAACGTTCTGCACTCCACAAAAAAATCAATACATCGCCAAAACAAAGAATATTTGGTCAAAAACGTCCAAGCGGATTAAATTCCAGCATTAAACAGAATTCAACTGGTAACCAAAAGTTTGAACAACTGCCAAATCCTACAGGTCAGAGTCCATATCATATGTCATTAGATGGCATATTGTCTGCAAACCAGATTTCATCAATTAAAAAATCTGGAGAAATGGTATTGCATATTGTCGGGGATACTGGAGGAATAAAGGATCCATACCCGCAACAATCTGTTGCAGATGCAATGGAAGATGACATTGTTAATAATAATTCTAATGCTCCGACATTTTTTTATCATTTGGGAGATGTAGTTTATTTCTACGGTGCCGCAAGTGAATATATCTCTCAATTTTATGAACCATATAACCACTATCCAGCACCAATTGTTGCCATTCCTGGCAATCATGATGGTGATGTAGCTCCGGGAGATAATACTCCATCACTTGAAGCATTTGTTGCAAACTTTTGTGCTCGTGAACCACAAACCTCGCCTGATGCTGGCGAGTGTCCACGTCATACTATGACACAGCCAAATGTATACTGGACACTTGACACACCATTTGCAACAATGATTGGTCTGTATTCTAATGTGCCAGAAGGAGGACAATTTGATCAGGACCAAATTGATTGGTTTGTAAATGAACTAAATACCGCACCAAAAAATAAAGCATTGATAGTATCTGTTCATCATCCGGCGTATTCTCTTGACGCACATCATTCAGGCAGCAAAACAATTGACGGTGTACTAGATAATGCTTTTAGCAAATCTGGACGTATCCCGGACATGGTATTTAACGGTCATGTTCATAACTACCAGAGATTTACACGAAATATCAAGGGACGTCAAGCACCCTATATTGTTGCAGGTGCCGGAGGCTATCATAATTTACATTACATGCAAAAACAACCTGATGGTAATAGTCTACAAGTTCCATATGTAGATACTAACAATAACGATGTAACTTTGGAAAATTACAATGCGGATCATAATGGATACATGATTTTAAGGGTCACACAAAATACCATAAGCGGTGAATATTACATCGTTCCAAAACAAAATGAATCGTGGCAGACAAAGTCACAAAAAATTGATAGTTTTGAGCTTGATTTGAAACAACACGCATTGACTAAAAACACAAATCCGCCATGATTGTAGGCAAGATAATCCGTAAAGGACTTGAATCTATAGGAAACCGATATGCCTGTTGAAGTGCGTGGTGGTGTCTCAGTTTGGGTAGACTACACGCTTATTCCTCCTACTTACAACAAGCCCGAACCCCCGGATCGGGTCCCAAATGGCTATGACATTGAATCAAAGACAGTAACGGGTGATGATCCACATGATGAGTGTACCAGAGTAGACCACTTCAAACTCATGACACAAATATTTGGGCACTTCCAAGTAGATGTGTATGAGTGGGTAAGGAGGTCGTCGTTCTGGAAGGGTTTAGGTGTTGCACTCTTGGCAGTGGGCGCAGTGGTTCTAATTGTTGGAACCGCGGGTGCTGCAATTCCTGCAATAGGAATGGCTGCAGCAACTTCGACTGCTCTGATTGCCGGTGGTACAGGTACAGCACTCGTTGGAGGCGGCATAGCGTATAATGTCGGGGACTACACAACAGGCGGTTTGATCACAAGCTACCAAGCTGATTTCTCCATTACAACCGATAAGGTGCAAGTCGGTACGGATGACGACCGCGGGAAGCCCTACCGATGTTAGCGTTACTACTCCATCTAAAATAGATTCTAAAAGAAGAATGATATTCAATAGGGAAGAAAATAATTCATCTAAATCCTATCAAACTAAAGAAAAATAAAAAATTAAGGAAAGGAGTTTTGTAGCTACTCCAAATTAGCTTACTGCACATTTTATGTCAAATTTTATTCACAAAAATCCTTGGGCCCGTTCCGACTGTCAGTAAGAGAACCCCCGGGCCCGAACCAATGGGATGTCAAATCTTCTAAGACCATTCACTTACCTGGATTCTAATTATCAAGTGTTAACATCATACATTGTTATCACAGATGAGATTTGTAAAAAGCCTATAATCTACCCAAATTATATGAAAATTATTGAAATTAAAAAATGACAGCATCAACCAGGTAATTAAAAAAACAATTGTAGTAACCCCCCGAACTAGCCTCTTGGACGCACGAGCGATCTTGCTAAAGCACGGGATTAGCCGACTGATCGTATCAGAGAAAGAAAAACCAGTAGGCATGCTAACAGAAAAAGACTTGGTAAAGGCAATCTATCGAATTGATGCAAAACCGCTAGAGGCTACACGCGTATCTGATGTCATGTCCAAAGACCTTGTTACAGTCCAAGAAAGTGCAACGTTACATGACTGTGCTAAATTAATGCTTGATAATAAAATCAGTTCTGTTATAGTACTACACAAAGACAAGACCCTATCTGGAATTATTACAAAGACAGACTTGGCATCCGTATTTTTGACGCAAGCCACAGAACCATTACAAGTCTCTAAAATCATGACAAGAGATGTAATTACAGTAAAACCCGCAGATTCGCTTCTATATGTTGAAAGTGTTCTTGTCAACAATAAAATCTCTAGAGTAGTTGTAGAAAGAAACAGACAGCCTGTCGGAATTATCACTCACCGTGATTTCATACCTGCCAAGATGCCTCTATGGCTAAAACAATCCGGAGATCCAACTGAAGTTGAAAACTATAGGATGGCTACAAATCCCAAAGAGTATCGCTCAAACCAACTAAGTTATCTTTTGACTTTTATTGCCACTGATATAATGACATCAAACCCAATAACTGTAGATGTAGCAGATGATGTATCAAATGTCTCGCTTTTGATGATAAGGCATGGAATTAGCGGATTGCCAGTTGTCAAGGGCAATCTCTTGGTAGGAATTGTAACAAAGACAGACATTGTACGTGCTATAGTTAAAAATTAATTTTAATTAAATTACTTGTCTGCAGGCTTCATTCTCAAAAGTATCTGGTCTGTTATCCTTCGCATCTCCGAGTCAGAGCCAATACTGCATAATTTAGTCAAGTCAGTTGCTGTTACTATTCCAACTAGGAGATCTTGATGTACTACAGGAACCTTGTGAATTCTTCTCTGTTTCATAAGTTCTGCCACTTCCCAAATGTTCTCTTCTGGATTTACTACAATCAACGGAGAGGACATTATTTTTTTTATTGGAGTTGTCAGTGGAATTCCGCGAGATACAACCCTCTTGACAAAATCGCGCTCTGTTACTATGCCCACTGCAATATTGTTCTCTATAACAACAACACAGCCAATGCCTGCATCATCCATTATCTTTGCTGTATCCATAACTGATATGGCTGCATCAACTGTAACAACCTGGTTCTTCATTATGTCTTTAGCAGAAAAATTATCCAATGGTTCCAGTATGAAATTGATACATAAAAACTTGACATCCTATTATCATACATGGTAATACTGGAACCATCCTAGTTTGATACATTAATTTCAAATTTTACACTGTAGTGAATTTATGTCTTGATTAGGACATCCAGTATTCCCAGTCTTCTATTAGATGCTGATAGAGAACCTTGTTGTAATTTTCAGAATCTGCAAGCATCTCATGCATGTGCTTGACAAAATCTGTCACTGTTATGATTCCTAGCGCCTGGTCAGAGTCCATTACCACAACTCGCCTAATTTTTTTGTCTACCATTTTCTTTGCTACCTCATCTGTGGGTGTAATGGAACTTACTATGACAAGAGGTGATGCTGTGATATCTGAAGTCTTTACTTCAGATGGCCTCTTGTTTTGTGCAACAATTTTTGATACTAAATCTCTCTCCGTTACTATGCCAATTGGCACTTGATCTTTTGTTATTATGATACTGCTTACCTTGTTTTTATCCATGATTTTTGCAATTTCAGTAGATGATACATTTGATTCAATTGTGACTACTTTACTTGACATTATATCGCGAGCTACTGTCATGAAAATAAATTCATTAATTTAGTATAAAATTTCTGGCAGGATTATCACATGTGATAACCACTTGGAACCAGTCTTGATAATGAAGATCACTTTAATAATATTGAATCCGTCTTTTATGAACATGGTAGAAAGATTCCTATCTCAGGACTTGTATTTTTCACATGAAAAAAAGTTTGTAAAATCTGATGTTAAGCCGCTTACCTGTCATGTATGTAAAAAAGAATTAAATGGAATATCGATTACAGCCAAGGTATTAAATGGAGAAATGGTGTTTCTATGCTCTACTCATTATCACTCAAAGCCGTACCAGGTCGTCTCGGTGAATTAGCATGACTATCCAGCCTGAGGTAAAAGCAGCAATTGAGAAAAACATGGAACTTATGTTAAACCAGACCAAGGCATACTTGCCATTTCTCAAAGTGGCGTTTCCTGCAGTTAGAGACCTCTCTGAATTGACTTTTAACATGATGATGGGAAACGCGTTTACACTCTTTGTAGCTCAGCTTGCTTTTCGAATGCAAACTCCATCTGCAAGTGACTTTGCAGAATTTGGACAAATCGTTGAAGCATACAGAAGTAAAGTTAAGGAATTATTCTAGTTGTTGCTAAAAAATATTCTAGTTCCGTATGACGGTTCACCACTTTCAAAAAAAGCATTAGAGTTGGCAAAAGATATTGCACGAAATTTTAATGCTGATCTAAAACTCTTGATGGTGATTCCGGTCTACTATCCAATAAGTGACTCTGTTTTTTCAGGAACTGCCGTTATGAATTATCAACAGGTTGTAAAATCTCTAACAGAGCAAGGTGAAAAGGAGATAAAAAAAATTACAGAAAAATGCAGGGAGGAAGGAGCAAAGGCATTTTATAAAATTGTCCATGATGATGTATCTAATGCCATCATAAAAGAGGTAAAAAGATCAAAAATTGATCTAATCATGATGGGAAGTAGAAGACTAACAGGTGTTTCATCCCTGAAAAGACTTGGAAGTACTGCAAGGCATGTCTCTGAACACGCAGCCTGTCCTGTTACAATTGTTCACTAGATCTTGTCAAATTGATAATTAGATAATCTTACAAATACCCACGTCATTCTTATGATATATAGGATAACAAATTGAAATTAAAAAAATGTGACTGTAAATGTGGTTGTACGCGAGATATCTGGAATAAATATTATACACTGTGCATATTTTGTACGCTTGCTGGTCACCAAATCTCACTTGCCTAAAACCATTAAAAACTTGAAAATCCTGTAGACTCGAAAGGTCTTGGATTTATCTAGTATCCAAGATATGTGTCTGGTAAACCTTGTTCGTCAACCCAGCTATGTTTACTATTGCATTCCTTGCATATCAGAACAGCTCGCCAGCTCTGTTTTTCGTCTTCTTCATTTGTAGGTGAGAGTTCAGACCACATGCCAACCTTGATGGCTGCAGGACTGCCGCAATAATAACAACTGCCTCTGTCTGATTCATCAATATGGACAGTTTTGTGTTGCTCTGTCATTTTTGTACCACATGTACTACATTCTAGTACTTAATAAATCACAAAGGGATTTTCATATGTGATAACTAGCGTCACTTCAATGTGTAATAGATTGTAATATCTGTGATATTGAATCTAGAGTTATTTTCATAAATTTTATTTATTATATCCATAGGTTGCAGTCTTGTGATAAATGATTTATTTGACTGATATCTTTTTACCGTCTGCAGGCTTTGGCATTGTAATTTTCAAAATCCCATTCTTAAAGTTTGCCGAAATTTGTTTTGTATTAATTCCGCCAGGGAGTTTTACTGTCTTTTTAAAATAATCAAACTCTGTAACTGCACTGCCTCTTGAAATGCAATATGTCTTGGTTAGTTTGGCCTTTACAGTTAGATGGTTCTCTGCTAATGTTACCTCCAAGTTCTTCTTGTCGACTAGTGGCAAGTCAACTTCCAAAGTCCAACTGGCATGCCTCTCTTTTAGATGAGACAGGGGAACTAGTTCTTTGTGTATAAAATCATCAAATAGTGTATTTCCAAAAACGTAATTCATCTGTTTTTCTATGATGGAACTAAAATCTGACATGACACTCACTTGTATATCTGCGGAGGAGTTGATGATGGTTGTTCTCTTTGTGCTTGCATTACATTTAGTGTCTCTTCCATAAGTTGCCTGTTTTGTAGTCTTAGGTAGTCAATTTGCTTCTTAAATTCTGTTAAATCGATATCTATTTTCATTATACGTGATATTGTCTTGATGGTCTGCATTGCAGCATCAGGATCGGGGAAAAAATAATTGCATTCCGTATGTAATGCCATGGTGGGTATTGATGAGTTTTTCAACTGCGTAAGGATGGTGGCATCAGGTCCACTTATTATTCCTGAAAGAAACTTGGGTATTTCATTATCATATAGAGTTTTTTCAAGTTTTTCATTGGTTACTAGTCCATATGTCTTGAGGCTTGTTACGTTTCTATCAGGTACGTGAATGCCCGATGTAAATATTATCATGCCAATGTTGTTTCTTTTTGCAAAGTCTATTACTGATTCTGCAAAGTCTACTACATTGTCGTAATCTACTGGAATGTCAGATAAAATTGCAAATGTTTTGCCTTTTTTGTAAATTCTGACAGGTCCTACAATTTGGCCATTGTCTACAAAGACAATGGATGCAGGGCTGCTTTCTATCTCTCCTATCAGATCCATCTTTAATGATTGAATGATGTATGTAATTGCCATGGTTCCTATCAATCCTGGTCCTGGAATGCCAAGGAGCAGTGTAGTTGAATTTTTTGGCAACTCTTTTTTTATTTTTGATTTTTGCATGGTCTTGAACATTACTCTAATGATTTTGTGTTATAAAAAGAATCATCACAAATTACCATTGTTGATTATCATTGGTGATATTCTTCATTATCATTAGAATCTACATTTACTTTATTTATGACCAATATGCAGGAAGATGGAGGTTAAACATTGGGATTATTTAAAAAAGAACTGGCATTTGAAAAAATTGAATTATCAAAATCAAAAATAGACTCTGATAAATCCGCAATGATTAAAGTTAATGTTAAAAACTTTAAGGAAAAATTTGATAACCTTGTCCTAAAGATAATAACTGATGATGCAAGTAATCAATATGTTACAATTAGTAATACTGTAATTCAACTCCCCCCGCTGGATTTTCCAGACAAAAATACAGGTGAGCATGAAATTACAATAACTCCGCATAATATTCCACTTAGTACAATGTCTTTTAAGATTAAAGTCGAAGTGTTTGGAAATAACAAGGAAAAGCCAATACTACACAAAGAATTCAACTTGACTGTAAAGAAAAAAAATTAGACTTTGATAATTTTTTAATTATGCCCCTAGTTGGTCCTAGTCACGAAGTTCTTGTTCTATTTGCATCAAGCGTTTTACCCGTTCCATGATTGGAGGATGCGTGGAAAAGAATCTCGCAATGGTCTGACCTGATATTGCAGGTATTATAAAAAACGCATTCATTCCTTCTATTTTTTTAAGTTCCTGGGTTGGCGCAACCTTGACCTCTCCGCTTATCTTCATCAGTGCACGGGATAGATTCATTGGCTTGCCTGTAAGATATGCCCCACCTCTATCTGCTGCAAACTCTCTGTATCGAGATATTGCTCTGATGATTAGAAAACTTAGGAACCACACTATTCCTGCTACTATTAGAACTAAAATTGTGTTGCCTCCCTGCTGCTGTCTTCCACCATATCCTCCTCCCCACATTGTACTAAACATTGAAGATTGCATGAGAAACCATGCGATTGTAGAGAACAGACTTGCAAGTGTTATGATTGTAACATCCCTGTTTCTTATGTGAGTGAGTTCATGTGATAAAACGCCCTCAAGCTCGTCCTTGTCTAATATTTTCAAAATTCCAAGGCTTACAACCACTACCGAACTTTTTGGGCCTTTTCCAGTTGCAAATGCATTTGGAACATCACTTTTCATTATTCCAACTTTTGGTTTTGGAATGTTTGCTTTTTGGCATAAACTTTCTACTATTTGATGTAACACTGGAAATTCTTCTTTCGATACAATCTTGGTCCCTGTACTCCATAATACAATTCTATCAGAAAAGAACCACTGTGCACCAATCATCAATCCTGCAATCATTGCAATGGGAAGTATACCTAGTCCAAAATACGTTGCAATAAAGCCCAAAAATACAAGATAGATCAGAGTAAGGACTAGAAAACTAATTGCCATTCTAATAGTTAGTTGTAAATCTCGTTGCATGTTGGCATATTGTGGACTTGTTTCATAATTTAAAACTTGAGAATCAATTTTTGATCGAAATGATTTGGTATGATGTATTGAGAATGGATTAGACCTGAGATTAGAGGTTATTCTTGTTCCAATGGCAATCACAATTGCATCCTTTTTGGCATTTCACTCGCCTGCAGTCAGAACACACGTTTTGTTTCCAGAAATGATCTCCATCCATCTATATCGTATCTGTTTAGAACATCGTTGCATAATAATTGTGATATTTATGTCGCAAATGGGCATTTCCTCTGGCTCGTTAATATGACCATATATGCAAATAATGATAATTGTCAGATGAGAATTCCCAGATAAACATACGACAGACTACCTATGAAGATATTCCAAAGATAGTAGAATTGCAAGAAGTTTCTTTTCCACAGATGGCAATTGAAGGGATGATCTTCAAGAAACATCACTTGGAGAGTCATTTACGGGTCTTTCCTCAGGGTCAATTTGTTGCAGAATATGATGGACAAATTGTAGGCTCGGTAAGTAGCATAATAGTCAAACTGGAGCCAGAGTACAAGGAACACACTTGGGGGGAGGTTTGCGGTGGACCAGAATTTAGAAACCATGATCCTAAAGGTGATAGCCTTTATGGTGCTGATGTATCAACACATCCGGATTATCGTAGACTTGGAATTGCAACACTACTCTATGATGCAAGAAAGACACTTTGCATTACATTAAATCTAAGGAGAATAATTGCAGGTGGAAGATTGTTCAACTATTGTGAATTTGCAGATAAAATGTCTCCTGAGGAGTATGTCCAAAAAGTGATCAAAGGTGAAATTGACGAACCAGTGCTTGGTTTCCAGCTAAAAAATGGATTCAAGTTTATCAAGGTCTTGAAAAATTATCTTAAGGATAGCAGATCAGCAGACTATGCCACTTTCATAGAATGGATAAATCCCGACTATAAACAGGTGATTTGATTGATTATTGATTGTCATACTCATCTAAACCGATATGCCACTATAGAAAATATTCCACTCCTTGAAGACAGGGTAGAGAAATTACTTTTAGAAATGTCAAATCATGACATAGATTATTCCATAGTTCTTTCATCATACAAAGTAGATGAACAACGACCATCAACACGACAGTTGATTGAAGCTACAAAGAAACATGATAACATTGGTCTAGTTGCAGGATTTAGTATTGATAATCATACTGATGCTGATCTGAAACAATATAGAAAATGGATAAAAAATGGTTTTGTGAAAGGACTCAAGATTTACTGCGGTTATGAACACTATTACCCATACGACAAGAGATATCAAAAAGTCTATGATACTTGTGTAGAATTTGGAGTTCCAGTGATGGTGCATACGGGTGACACATTTTCTGAAAAAGGTAAGCTGAAATTTTCACATCCTCTTAATCTAGATGAGGTTGCAGTAGATAATCCTGAATTAAAAATTGTCATGTGTCATCTTGGAAATCCATGGATTGAAGATTGTCAGGAAGTTGTCTACAAGAATGATAATGTTTTTGCAGACATGTCAGGCCTGGCAGTCGGTAAATTTGACCACTTTTTTGAAGAAATAATGGTAGAAAAAGTTGTAGAATTGATAAATTACGCAGGAGAGCCACGCTATCTGCTGTATGGCACTGATTGGCCGATCTCGGACATGGGCTCATACATTAATTTTGTTTCAAAGTTGAAATTAAAGAAAGAATACAGGAACAAATTGATGTTTCAGAACGCAAAAGATCTCTTCAATATTTGATATTCTATATTTTAGAAAAATTCTAGCCTGAGATTTTATCTTCTAGAAGATATCGTGCTTGTCTACTTTTCTAATACTAGTCTTCCAACGTTTCTTGCTGCGTTGAGACAAGTTTCTGATTAATTTGCTACCTAGAGTATCGAAAACTTTTGAGAGATCCCAACCCATTTCAGTATAGTTGTAGGTTCTGTATGGACTGAATACTCTGACACTGACTTCATAATGCGGTCTATTACTATCTGGATTATGTATTGTCTTGATTGATGCCTTGGCCTGCTCTACTTCAGGATATACTTTTGTCAAGTTTCTGATGATTTTGTCAAACTTTGTCTTGACAATTTCTGCACTACTGTAATCTTCAGGAAGGCCAACAATGTATAGTGGAACATCACTTGGTACTTTAGATTCAAGCAAGTTGATGATATCTTTGTAAGTGATTATTCCATGCACATGATCCCATAGAGTAAGCAAACAACATGACGAGTCATTCTTTAGCATTGATTCTATAACTAAACTGAGTGGCGCATTGGTGTTAAGATTTGGAATGCGTGTACTGCCCATGTTTGCTATATTTTCTTTGTATTTCTTTTGTAAATCTAGTCCTCTTAATCCCATCCCTAATCTTTCTGTAGGTTTTATTACTTGCAACAAGTGCATCGATGTCAACACTTGGGAAACTTTACCGCCTTTGATGACTGGAAGATGATCAATTCTTTTTGTTATCATTAATTTTCTTGCAGTTGCAATAGAATCAGTACTGGTTACAGTAATTGGGTCTGCAGTTAGTATGTTACTAGCTGGTATCCATTTTAAATCCTGTTTCTGTAACAGTTCAACAATGTCTTTTCCATTAACTACTCCGACTATCTCATTTCCTTCTACTACTGGTACTGAACGCATTCTGTAATGAGACAGGATTGCAGCTGCCTTTTCCACAGTATCGTTTCTAGTCAGCGGCTGAATCTTTCGTAATAATGATTTTATCTTCACATCACCAATATCTTTGATACCTAAAAGCTCACGTGCGCTTATTGTGAGAACGTCCTTGCCGTCCATGCAGAATACCTCATAAGAATCAGAATTTACCAAAACTCCGACTGTTTTAGATATGGAATCAGAAGAATCGATTGTGATTGCTTTCTTTAGTATCTTGTCTACCTTAAGATCTCTTACTTCTTTCAAATGTCCATAGATTACTTGTGGTGAACTCATTTCTCTTTTTGCTCCTTATTTCCTCAATAATAATCTAGGGCTATAAAAGGAAACCACTTGGTTTTTGTTCCCGATAATCAGAGGTGATGAATAAATCATACATCTCTACAAGTGATTACATGATCAAGACAAAAATTGCCAAAATTCTAGTGCCGCTGGATGGATCCAAGACGTCATTTAATGGACTTGATACTGCAGTCTTTCTGGCAAGACAATGTGGGGCGATAATAACGGGTCTTCACGTAGTTTCAATTTATCCACAACATCTAGGTGCTCTCTTAACTCCATTGAAAGCAAAACTTATCAAAGATGCTGAAAAATTTATGGAACAAGCCAAAATACAATCTGCACAACATGGTATTGTATTTCGTCATAAAATTATCTATGGAGATCCAACATCTGGTATTATAGATTTTATAAAACAAAATAAATTTGATCTTGTCGTTATAGGATCTAGAGGGATGGGAGGAATGAAAGAAGCATTCTTGGGAAGTGTCTCAAATGTTATTGTACACAAATCTCATGTACCAGTTCTTGTTGTAAAGTAACTGCTAATGATTTCTATAATTGGTGCAGGTCGTGTAGGATCTGCAGTCGCATTTTTAGTTGGACAATCTGGACTAGATGACTTGGTCATTGTCAATAGATCAAAGAACAAGGCTCTTGGTGAAGCCTTGGATATTAGTAACGCTCTACCTGAAAAATCACTCATCTCTGTTGTGGGAACTGATGATTACTCCAAGATGAAAAATTCTGATGTTGTAATAATTACAGTAAGCGGTGGAGTCATCCAGGAAGACAGGGCTGAACTTTTGCCATTTAATATTCCAATTGTATCAGACATATGCAAAAATCTTGTAAAATATGCAGATGAGGCAAAGGTGATAGTTGTAACTAATCCTGTAGATGTTATGGCATATCACGTACTACGACAAACCAAGTTTCCAAGAGAGCGAGTTATTGGAATGGGTTCTAGCTTGGATTCCAGCAGATTTCGCTATCTTGTTGCTAAAGAACTGGGTGTGAAACAAGGACAAATAGACGGATTGGTTATTGGTGAACACGGCTCTACAATGGTTCCACTTTTCTCAAACGTACAATCACAAGGTCAGAAAATAAACATTTCAGAAAAAAAAACTGATGAGATAACTTATGAATTGAGAAATTATTGGAAATATCTCGTTGCGTATAAAGAGGCATCCGTATTTGGAGCTGCAAAAAATACGTTTGATATAACAAAATCAATAGTTGAGGGGAAAGATTTTCTCGCATCCGCATCAGTATATCTGGACGGCGAGTATGGCCTTGGTGGATTTTCCATGGGAGTCCCAGTTGTTTTTGGGAAGAATGGAGTAAAAGAAATATTACAACTAAATATTGACGAAAAAGAATCTGAACTCTTGAAACTATCTGCCAAAAAAATCTCTGATGATATTGACAAATTATCGGTATTTATGAAATAAATTCAAGATTTTTTATTTTATCGTATTTTTGTAATAACATGCAAAATAATTATTGAACGGGAATATCTTTGCTTTTAGGCTTTGGTGTAGGATTTATTTTTGGAATTTCTATTGATAGAATTCCATTGTTTAGTTTTGCCTTGGCCTTTGCAGAATCTACTTTTTCAGGCAGTGGCAAACTTCGGTGATAAGAAAATGACCTTCGCTCCTTTCTTACATAGTTCTTTTTCTTTTCTTCCTTCTCTTCTTTATGCTCTGCAGATATCTCCACGTTGTTGTCTGAGACATTGAGTTTGACGTCTTCTTTGATGACTCCTGGCAATTCCGCATTTATGACATAATGATCTCCCTCGTCCAATATGTCACATGATACTGACGAAACATGCATCGGAAGATTCATGGCTGGAAATGATGTCATGGTTCTTTCAAAGTCTCTTCGAAAGTTGTCAAATACCCTGTCCAAGTCTCCCCAATTTTGTTTCCAAAAGGGCACAATTGGTTGGTCCGAACTCTCGGATTTCTTTGGCTTGTCCATGTAGTGAGATATGCTAGTTTACTTAACAGGTTTTCGCTAATTCTCAAATTTGGTTTTTGTCATTATACCGTGTATATCACAAATGAAATTTTGGAATTAACTTAAGTATGGTGTTTTTAGATATTATTTATTGGCAGAATATGTAATTAAAAAAATACTTGTACCAATTGATGGCTCAAAATATTCCAGAAAGGCACTAGTACACGCCATAGAAATTGCCAAGAAATTCAAGTCAAAATTATACTTGGTTACTGCTGTAGATACAAGTGATTTTCCTCCTGGAATGCTGCTTTCCTTGTTGAAAAAAGACACACGATTGGAAAAATCAATAGGAGAATTTGTTGTGGCTGCAAAGTCTATTGCAAGAAAAGAACTTCTTGCAGATGTGGCTATATGCAAATCAAAAGGTGCACTGAATACATCCTATGATGTAGTGGCAGGAAATCCGGTTGAATCAATTTTGAAATTTGAACATGGTGTACATCCTGATCTTATTGTAATAGGAAGTAAGGGATTACACGGTGTAGGTCAAGTCAAAGCACTTGGAAGTGTGAGCAGAAAAATATCTGAGCTTGCAAAATGTCCTGTCATGATTATACATTGATGACTTGATTGAGAAACTTGCTTTATGTTTAGAACTTGAAAGACGTTCTTACTCTGGTATACAAAATTACTACTGTTAGGATGGATATGGCAAATATTGCTGCTGATAATGAGCCAAACTCTGGAACTGCCTGATTTGGATTTGTTTGATTTGCAGTACTGGAAGACACTGGTGGTTGTGCACTGGTTGGTGTAAATGCAAATGTTGTCTTGGAAGTTTTGTCTTGTCCTCCATACGTCACATCGATTTCATAAGTACCTGTAGTTTTCCAGAGATCTCCACCTGCAACTGCTTGGGTCGAATATGTATTATCAGAATTGGGGTTTGTTTGAGCAATGTATACTATATTATTGGAACTATCTTTGATGATTACGGATATTGGTATGTTGAGTTGCTCAGCTACAGTTCCTGATATGATGATCGTGTTGCCGTCTGAATATGTTGGCTTGTCGGTAGTTACTGTGATGGGAGCAGAAGTCTGTGCAACTGCTGTTAGAAATGAAACCGTCAAGAGTGTGATTGCTACAAGGTAGATTCTTGAACTTGTTATCAACAAACTAACCTTCCTAATTTGATATTTAAGACTTGATGCTCATAGTCTGATTACATTGTAGTGCAATGCATTCATGATCATTATATAAAAAAGTGCATAATACTACGTCATGCAAGTCTTACTACAAGGGAAAACAGTTCAAGAACCATCCACAAAAGATGCATATCTTGAAATCCTGGCAGACAAGTACTCGCGAGGTATTTTGGAAGCCACAATGGAGATGCCAAAATCCGCAATCGATCTAAGCAACGAGTGTGGAATACCGATTAGCACTGCGTACCGTAGAGTGCAATTGTTACATGGGCACAAATTACTGGGAATATCAGGCTCTATAAACCAAGATGGGAAAAAGTACTTTCTCTACAAATCCAGAGTCAAGTCCATAATGACATGCTTCAAAAATGGTTCTCTTGAAGTCGAAATTGTTCCTAATTCTGATTTAGAGAATTAGGAACTGTGAAATTTTTATTATATCTTTGATAATCAAGACTGGAAATCATAATTTGATTTTAAATATATTTTTAGATATAGAACATGGGTGGAAATTCCGATGAATCCGTACACTGTATCTGTTGTAACGTTATCAGAAGAAAATATAATACACGATGCGTTACACTTGATGCAAAAAAATAATATTAAAAGAATTGTAATTGTTGAAAAAGATCTTCCAATTGGAATTGTCACGGAAAGGGACATTGGAAATTTTCTAGAATCTGATAAGAGTGCTCGAAATTTAGAACAAATTGCAATAAAAGAAATAATGAGTCGAAATCTTGTAACTGTATCTTCAGATCAGTCTGATATTCTTTCTCAATGTGCAATAAGGATGCATACTTTTCAAATCAGTTCTGTGATAATAACAAATGGAAATGGAAAACTGGCTGGATTGACTACAAAGTCTGACATTGCACGTAATTTCGCAATTAAATATTCTAGGATGTACAAAGTAAAGGACTACATGTCAAAAACAATAATGACGTGTAGAAAGACTGACTCTCTTTACTTTGGACTTGACATGCTAAATAAAAATAAAATCTCCAGACTTGTTGTAACTGATAATGATGGAAAAGCAGTGGGGCTAATAACATACGACTCTTTTCTTAGAAATAGCAATTATTTCAAAAATCCTAGTAGGAACTATTTGCTTCCAGAAGACTCAGGTAAAGGAATGGTGGTGAGCGATATTATTGGTTCTGAGTTGATAGCTGTACGCTCTGAAGATGATCTTGCAAAAGCATCTAATTTGATGGTTGAATACAAAGTGAGTGGAATTCCTGTAATTGATGCAACTGATAATCTAAACGGTGTCATCAGTGCAACTGATATTGTGAAAGCATACACTGAAGTAGAGACTCATAAGCGACTTGCAAAGATGGATCCACATTTTGCATGATAGTATCAGTTAGGTCTAATAACAAGTAAAATCGTGGTTTGTAGGAAGGAAAATAATGTCGCTGTCAAAGAATTCAGAAAATGATGAAGTTGCAAATCAAATATCTACTATACGAGAAACAATCAAGATCATACTCAAAAATGCAAAATATGGCTCAAATGAGAATCTCTTGAGGGATTTATCGAAGATAGATTCTGTATCTTCTAGGATGCAATCAAAACTAACAGGAACATATCCTGTTATACAAAAATACCGAAAAATACTTGTTCCATATGATGGATCTATCTTTTCAAAAAATGCATTAAGTGAATCACTTGAGATGGCAAAAGTATTCCATTCAAAAATATATGTACTTTCTGTAATTGAGGTTGTCTCTGACATTCCATCTGGAATTTTAAGTGAAGTGATAAATAAAAAACTCGACAAATTAAAACGCGAGATAAGCTTGCCCAAAAAATTTATAATTCCAACAAAATTACAACACCAAATCGACGAGTGTACAAAATATGGAGTTGAGGTACAAGTTGAGGTTCTTATGGGACGACCTTCTGATTCTATACTGAAATTTGCAACTCAAACAAAGACTGATCTAATTGTAATTGGTAGTCATGGATTACGTGGAATGAAAAAACTTGCGGCACTTGGAAGTGTTAGCCGAAGAGTATCAGAAGAAGCCAAATGTCCTGTTATGATAATTAGATAATCCATTATTTGATATTTGTATTAATTGCTCTGCAACCAAAACTATTATTTGTTTGATATGATAATGGACGGAAACGTGTTCTTACCTGTCATACCACTGTACGTCACGTCCGGGTTATTACCCCGCGTTTCCGTCCCAATTACTAATACGTGATTAAATTATTTAAAACTGATCCTAGTTGTCAATTACGATTTTAACAACAAGCTTTACATCATCTTGTTTAATTCTCTGATCAATTCATTTTTGCTTGTTACTACAACATCTGAAAATGCGACAGGCCACGGACTGGGAACAGGTTTGCTTGAAAATAAAATGACTTTCTTTTTTGCATTCTTTGCTACAAACATCTCAATTGATGCACCAAAACTTGGCTCTGGCAAAACTACTAGCACATCTGCTTTTTTTATGCAGTCAAGATCGTGCTTGATTATTTTTTTTACAAGCGTGGTTTTTTTCCTAAAATCCTGTATCTTGGAATAATCTTTACCTTTGGAAAACTGTTTTACTATCTCAAAGCCACTGCTTTCTAGAAATTCTCTCATCTCTAAAATTTTACCTATTCCTATTCCTCCTATGGGACCACAAACCATTATCTTCATGATTGTGATTTGTTTGATAAAATTACTATAAATGATATTACTTTTGACAAAATTTTCTAAAATATGCGAATGTAGAGTCAGATTAAAATAGAATATTGTTAGAGGGCTTTACATGCAAGGCTCAAATGCACTTGATAACTATGATGCAAAAAAAGCCCACAAATCTCTTAAAATGTTGCTAAATGACAAGAGTAATGAATTTCGGGAGATTGCTAATGGCATTGGATACCCAACCACAAACAAGGACTGGGAATTGATAATTTTGAATTTTTGTCTTGATTTTAGTGATTGCTTCAAGGCGTGGTCAAGTAAAGATATTGATGCAGATCACATGCAAGTTCACAAATGCAACACCATGATGAGACAGATAGGCATTGGCAAGTCCAACATGACTGAGGTTACGCATCTTGAAAATATTGCATACAGGATTGCAGAGGATTTTAAAGCAATTTACAAGAGAATAGAATAGTTCAAAAAAATTATTTTAAAATGAAATATCTATTGGTGTTATCCTTCAGAAGCTGATTTTCCGCCATCCACATTAAGGATTATGCCTGAAATCCATTTTGCATCATCTGATGCAAGATACACTACTGCATTTGCAACATCTTCTGGCTCTCCAATTCTGTTTATTGGCTGTCTGTTTTCTAGAACCTTTCTTGCTTCTGGATAATCAAGATATGATTTTATCATTCCTGCATTGACAATTCCAGGATTGACACAATTGCAACGAATATTTCGTCTTGCATATTCTACTGCCAATCCCTTGGTGAACATGTTGATTGCAGCTTTAGTTGTACAGTATACGGTCAAGTGAACTTTTGGTATTGCCCTTTCTGCTGAAATTGAACCAATGTTGATTATTGAACCTCCGTTTTTATTTTCAAGCATCTTTACTATGGCTGACTTTGTAATCCTAAATGTTCCAAACAAGTTGGTGTTGACAAGAGAATGCCATGCTTCTTCTGTCATCTCATGAAAATGTATTGGATCGCTAATTGCTCCTGCATTGTTGACCAAAATGTCGATTTTCCCATAATGGTCAGTTATCTGATTTACTGTTTGAATGACCTGTGATTCATTTGTAATATCGCATGGGATTGCCACTGTTTTTGATGCATAGTCTTTGATTGTGGCTCTTGCCTTTTCTAGCTTGACCATATCTCTTCCTAACATAACGACATTGGCTCCTTCCTGGACCAATTTCTTGGAAATTTCTAACCCTATATCACTTGAGGCCCCAGTAACTATGGCCACTTTGTTTTCTAGTCGCATATTCTGTATTTGGAATTATACTAATGAATAATTAAGTTCTTAGTTTTTTATCCATTTTTGGAATTTATCTGATTAATGAGAAGAGACACGTGATACCGCAATAGATCCGGGCCCTGATTTGTTGTATTAACGAACAATGACTACGGGGCATTTTGCAAGTTCTGAAACTTTTCTACTCACACTGCCAAGAGTCATTATTTTAGAAACTCCTGAAAGACCCTTGCTTCCTATAATCACTAGATCAATATTGTAGTCTTCAATGAACTTCAATAGTTTTCCTGTAATGTCTCCTTCTAGAACAAATCCTTTTACAATTACTCCTGAATCCACATATTCTTTTTGTATTTTTTGAAGATACGACTCGACTGAAGTCTTGACTGTACTCTTGATCTGATCTAAGGTCTTTCTAGTATCTTTTGAACGAATCTGCCCAGGAGGGCTAACTGTACTTACATCTATTACATTTACCAGATGTAATGCAGAATCAAACGCTCTTGCCATGTTAAATGCCATCTTGAGCGCCTTTTGAGAATATGTTGAACCATCGTATGGAACTAGTATATTGTTATATGATTTGCCCATGACTCATTTTTGACACTGCTTGGAATTAAATCAGTTTATCAATTTCATTCATGATAACATGAATATTTCTTATGCATGTGTATCCCTGATTAATTATCATTTCTGATAATCTGGGGATGGCTTCAAATATTTTGTAATACGATTTATAATTTCATGGAATATGCACAGATTTTAGATTCTTTGAATTTTCATATTAATTTCTTACAAATATGAATAAAGATACAATACAACAAATGCCGCGAGATGTGGTGTGTACATGTAAAACATGTAATCACGGCATAGCTAGAGACTGTATCAAACTCAAATGTGTTTGTTGTAAAGATGAAGATCATATGATGGTATTAGATGGCATGGTTGGGTATGGTTCTACTCACAAAAAATGAGAAAGATTCTACATTTGTAGAGATCCAACTGGATTTGGTTAAATTGGAGGGAAATCTTTCAATACCGAAAAATTCTATTGGTATAGTACTTTTTGCACATGGTAGTGGTAGTAGTAGGACAAGTCCAAGAAATCGTTTTGTTGCAAGAGAATTAAATCAAAAGGGGATTGCCGCATTGTTATTTGACCTGTTGACTCGAGAAGAGGAGGAAGTAGACATGCAAACTGCGCATTTGAGATTTGATATATCTCTGCTCTCACAAAGATTGGTCGAAACTACTGACTGGCTTTTGAAAAATTCCAAGATATCAAACCTAAATGTCGGATATTTTGGTGCAAGTACTGGTGCAGCAGCGGCCTTGGTGGCAGCAGCTGAACGACCAGATATAGTCAAGGCAGTGGTATCACGAGGAGGAAGGCCAGATCTTGCCGGACCTCATCTTAGCTCTGTAAAATGTCCTACGTTGCTACTAGTGGGAGGTTATGATGATGTTGTCATAGAATTAAACAAACAGGCAATGGATAAATTAAAATCAGAAAAGAAATTAATCATCATACAGGAAGCTACTCATCTTTTTGAAGAACCTGGAAAACTAGAACAAGTTGCTAAACACGCTACTGATTGGTTTATGAGATATATTGGAGAGTCTAATTGATATTCAAAGACCGAGTTGATGCGGCTCAAAAACTTGCAAAGAAACTAGAATGGATAAAAAAAGAAAATCCCATAATCTTGGCAATTCCACGTGGAGGTGTAGTGACAGGTGATGTGATTGCAAAAATCTTGGGACTCTCACTTGACATCATTGTTTCACGAAAAGTAGGAGCGCCACATAATCCGGAACTTGCAATAGGGGCAGTAGCACATGATGGTAGTTTTTTTCCAAACTCTGAATTGATAAATGCGTTGGGCATTCCAAAAAATTATCTAGATGAAAAAATTGCAGAGCAGATGGAAGATATTGAGCACAGACTAGTAAAATTTAGAGGAAGAACTGACTATGACATAAAAAATAGAACTGTTGTTCTTGTTGATGATGGCATTGCCACTGGTGCAACAGTCTTTGTTGCATTGGAATGGATAAAAAAACAAAACCCCAAGCGAGTCATCGTGGCAATTCCTATTGGGCCAAGGGATACCATTGAGAGGTTATCCAAAATGGCAGAAGTTGTTGTATTGGACGCTCCTGAAGCCTTTGGTGCGGTTGGAGAATTTTACCAATCCTTTGATCAAGTTGAAGATTATCAGGTGGCTGAAATCATGAGCAGTTATGGATTTAGGCCAAAGAGTCTCAAATAATGTGACTATATCATGTTTTCAAACCATATTATTACAATTAAACCAAATATGCAATAGATGTCAGACTCACGATTATTGAAAATAAAATCATTCTTCAAGATCTTGGGTCCTGGATGGATATCTGGAGCCGCAGATGACGACCCATCTGGAATTGCAACCTATTCTCAAGCAGGTGCACAATTTGGTTTTACAACATTGTGGATGGCATTATTCATGCTTCCAATGATGTTTGTAATTCAGGAGATATGTGCACGTATTGGGCTTGTTACTGGAAGTGGATTGGCAGGCATTGTAAAAAAAAGATATTCGAAAAAAATAGTCTACCCAATCATTAGTCTTCTTTTGATTGCAAATACAATAAACATTGGAGCAGACATTGGTGCAATGTCTGCATCAGTAAAACTTGTTTTCCCACATTTACCAATAGTTATTGTAACTATACTTTTTACTGCACTTATTATTTGTGCAGAAATTTTTGTGCCTTATAGGAAATATGTTACAATACTCAAGTATCTGGCTCTAAGCTTACTTGCTTATATGATAACTGCATTTATTGTAGGAGAAAACTGGACTGAAATTTTAGTTGCAAGTGTAATTCCTCATATTGAATTTACTCCAGCTTTTGCAATGTTGTTTGTTGCAATATTTGGTACTACGATATCACCATATCTATTTTTTTGGCAAGCGTCTGAAGAAGCTGAGGATAAAGTCCTACAAAATAAAATAAAAAATATCGGAGAAAGTCCTCCGAAAATTCAAAATAAAGAAATCAGGACGATGCGAAAAGATGTTGCAGTTGGGATGGCATTTTCCCAAATAGTAATGTGGTTTATCATAATTACAACGGCGGGAACACTTCATGTGAATGGTATAACCGATATAGCTACAGCAGATCAGGCCGCAAAGGCACTTGAGCCTCTAGTGAAGACATTTCCTCATTCAGGAGAATTGGCAAAAATCATCTTTGCTTTTGGGGTAATCGGTGTGGGACTCCTTGCAATACCAGTACTTGCAGGTTCTTCCGCATATGCATTATCAGAGCAATTGGGGTGGAAGCAGGGATTAAATAAAAAATTCCGACAAGCCAAGGGATTTTACTTGATTATAGCTGCATCCACTGTAGTAGGGCTCTGGATAGATTTTGCAAATATTGATCCGATTAAGGCTCTGATATATGCAGCCGTTATCAATGGTGTTATTGCCGTTCCACTTCTTGTTCTAATTGTGAAAATTGGAAATGATAAGAAAATTCTTGAGGGTAGGACCACTGGAAAAATATCTAATGTCATTGGCTGGATTACTGTTTTAGTTATGGGGTTCTCAGCAGTAATCATGTTTCTAACTTGGCAGACATGAGTTCATCTATTTACAAAAAAATCTAATGGCTGGTCATATCGCCAAGATACTACCTTGCGCGTAATGCATTTAGTATTACACTGACATCAAGAACTTCTTGTAGTAATGCTCCGATTGCCGGTGGAAGGTGGCCAAACATTGCTATTCCCATAAAGAAAAAGCTACCCCCTAGACCAACAAAGATGCTTTGTTTTGCAACAGAGATTGTTCTTTTGCCAATCTCAATTGTATCTACGACCTTTGAAACACTGTCCTCTAACAATACTATGTCTGCAGCTTCTGCAGAGATGGCAGTTCCCCTTGCACCCATTGCAATTCCAACAGTTGATGCTGCCAAAGCTGGAGCATCATTAATTCCATCTCCAACCATGATGACGTTCTCATATTCCTGTCTTAGTTTTTTTACTGCAACTACCTTTTCTTCAGGGACAAGTTCTGCCTCATAATCTGTAATACCTGCCTGTTCTGCAATGTTTCTTGCATTATTTTTGATATCTCCTGTAAGCAAAACAGTTTTCTTTATTCCAATGGTTTTTAGTCTCTGAATCATGGTTTTCACATCTGGTCGTATCTCATCAGCAAATAATATCGCCCCAGCTAGTTTTCCATTTAATGCAACAAACGCAAACATTTTACCATCTTGTTTTATCTGATCTGCCGCAGTGTTTACACCATCAAAAATATCTGCTCCCAAGTTTTCAAATATGCTAGGAGCTCCTATCATAATATGATCTTCACCTATTCTTCCTTCTACGCCCGCGCCAGATATTTCACGAAAATTTTCCGGTACTAGTAATTTCTCAAACTTTTCCTTTCCTTTTTGGACTATCATGGAAGCTATTGGGTGAGATGACATCTGCTCAAGACTTGCAGCTTTTAATAAAATCTCATCACAAGATCTCCCATCAAAGGAGATTATTCTCTCAACAGCTGGAGTCCCAAATGTTATAGTTCCAGTTTTATCAAATATTGCAACTTGTGTTCTTGCTACTTGTTCGATGGCAGCACCTGTCTTGATTATTATTCCAGTTTTTGCCGCCCTGTTTATTCCACTGATAATTGCAACAGGTGTGGCAAAGATTAGAGAACATGGAGTTGCCACAACTAGTACTGACAAAATTGTTTCAAAATTATTGGTAACTAGCCATCCGGCTGCACTTACTACCAGTGTAAGTGGAGTGAACCACACTGCATATTTGTCTGCTAGCCTTTGAATTGGTGCCTTTTCTTGCTGTGCTTTTTTTACAAGTTTTACAATTTTTGAATATTGACTCTCGTCACTTTTTCTTGCAGCTGTGATATCAAATGCATCGCCAATGTTTATTGTTCCACTAAATACTTGATCTCCACAAGTTTTTGATTTTGGTAATGGCTCTCCAGTTAATGATGATTCATCAATACGTGCTTGCAAACTCAATACCTCCCCATCAACTGGAATTAAATCGCCTGGCTTGATGATCAAAATATCATCTATGTTTATTTGCGATACTTGAATTTCCTCTATGCCGTGGTCTGTTTTTCTATGTGCAATCCTTGGTGCTCTTGATAACAAATTGTCAAGTGAGGATGAAGCTCGTCTGTATGCATAATCTTCTAACGCTTTTCCGCCTGATTGCATCAAGACAATAATCACACCTGGAAATGCATCATTGAGTATTATGGAGACAATGATTGCAAGCATTGCAACTATATCTGCAACAAAGTGTTTGTGTAAAATTTCGCGGGCAGTTTGCCAAACTACTGGAATTCCTCCGCCTATTAGAGTAACAAACCACGCAATTTTTCCTGCTTGCTCTTCATGGGATACTTGTAATATTCCTCCTACAAATAATCCGATTAGGGCAAGAACTGGAACTGGATAATGCTTTACAAACCACACAAATTGGCGTATTCCCTCTTTCTTAGGTTCCATGTGTAATTTTTGTTTATTCAAAAATTAAAACCACGCCATTACTATCAAATGTGATAATCCCATAATTGTCATTTCAATGATTGGATTTTGTAGAAATTAAATTTGATTCTATAGGTGTGATCTTAGTGACGTTTGGATAGTTTCTGAATTTCTTGTGTCACTAGAGGCAAAAATGCTCCTACGTCAGTCACTATGCCAAGTGCCTGCCATGTACCTCTGTCCATAAGTTTTGTTACAGTTGGCTGACTGATATCTACTACAATTACTTTGACGTCAGCAGGCAGCATATTGCCTGTGGCAATGGAGTGGAGCATTGTTGAAACCATGATGACAAGTTTTGCATTTTTTACAATCTCCTTGTATTTGCGCTGAGCAACTGTCATGTCTGTAATGACATCTGGTAGTGGACCGTCGTCTCTTAGAGACCCTGCAAGTACAAAAGGAACTTTATTTTTTACACATTCGTACATTATACCTCTAGTCAATAGTTTTTTTTCTACCATTTTTGGAATTGACCCAGCTTTGAAGACTGCATTTATTGCCTGCATATGATTTCTATGCCCTCTTACTGCAAGCGTTCCATCTTGAACATTCATTCCAAGTGACGTACCAAGAGTTGAATATTCGATATCATGAACTGCAAGTGCATTGCCTGCAAGAACTGCATTGATGAATCCTGTTCTTATCAACATTGCAATAGAATCAGATGCCCCAGTGTGTACAATTGCAGGTCCTCCTACAAGAACAATCTTTCCGCCTTGCTTCTTTATTCTGTAAATGTCTTCTGCAACTTTTCTTGCAATGTGTTGTGTTGGTCTCTCACTTGAGCTACCACTGCTCATGAATTGAAATAGGTTTACACCTTCTCTTGGTCTTTCAGGTGGAGTGACACGCATTCCTTTTTCTCCTACAATTATCTTGTCCCCTTTTTTTACCTCTCGAATTGGAGTACAAAATGCCCTGTTTTCTTTAACGGTGATGCATTTGTCCATCATCATGTTTTCTACCTTGATCCATTTTCCTTTGTGAAATATTTCGGTATGATTGTTAGTAGTACTGTAAAAATCATCTGGCATTACCATGTCTTTTTGTGCAGGTTTTAGCGAGATAGATTGCTCAATCTTTGATGTTGCGCCCTCGCGGTATATCGCTTCTAGAATTTTATCAAGGTGAGCCTGTGATTGACCCTGAATTGTAAGTTTTGCATAACTCGCATCTTTTTTGTGCTTGCCAACCTTGAACTCTTGTACTTGAAACTCACCCTTGAGGTCCATGATGACATCAAAAATTTTGGTTAGTATCATGGAATCAATGAGATGGCCTTTTACTTCTATCTCATGAGTGAATTTCTTGGCCATTTCCTAAGATTCTGTATTTGTACTAATTTAATCTTGGTGTCAATTATTTGTCAACATTCTCGAAAATAAAATCATTAAACGGGAAGAACAACATCGCCCGTGTGCTCTTGTATGTTATCTGATTTTATTCTTGTAACAATGGCATCTTTGCGCTCAGCGTTAAGACCTCTAACAAGTGCTTTAGAAATTCCATTTTTATCACAAATTACTATCATAAATCCAGTAGAATCTGACAAGACATATCCTCCTGTATTATTTAGAACCGCATAGAGATTTTCCTCGCCTACTGGTTCCCAGACATTGGTCTTGTTATCTCTGAGTGCTAAAGCAGGCATTGCTTGATCATTGCATAATTTGTTGAGGTACTCACGTGTCTCTTTGACTCTCTTCTCACCAATTTTTAGCGCAACAAAATATTGCATGATTGAAAAACTAGTTCTAGTTATTTATACGATAGTGTATCAAGTATGTCCAAAAGTTCTTTTGATTTTATCTCTTTTTTTGCCGAGTCTACAAACAAACTCAATTTTTCATTTGAAAATCCCTCCGAAGAATATTTTACAGCTTGGATTGCCATCTCTAGCTTGTCAATTTCATGTAAGAGAATAGACTCTTTTGTATTTGCTTGACTATATTCCTGCCATACTTTGTCATATTGCTCTGCAAGATTGTCTGGCAGCTTGGAGAAGATCTCTTTCATGGCATCATCTTCAGCTATCTTCTTGTTCTCTTTTGAGATCTCCTCTGGCATAAAATCTCCAGTGATTGATTCTGCTAAATCATGAAGGAGTGCCATTTTGAGAATTTTTTCCGTGTCCAATTTTTGTGAGTCGGACAAAACCATTGCCATGACTGCAGTTCCGTAAGAATGGTCTGCTACTGATTCTGGGTGTTCTATGCCAACTTTGCTCATCCATCCCTTACGTGGTACTTTTTTGAGTTCTGATACTAGGTAGAAAAAGTCAAACAACACAAGTAATTCTTCCCATGATTCCTGTTTTAATCTTTGAGTCTATTTGGCAGTTTTAAAATATCAATATGTTCAAACAAGATTAAAATGACAAGAATCACTAACGTGTAATTATGAAAATTTATACTAAAACTGGCGATGATGGAACTACTGGATTGATTGGAAACAAGCGTGTAAAAAAATCAAACCCTAGAATTGCAACTTATGGTATGGTGGATGAACTTAATGCATCTATTGGAATTATACTGTCTTCAAAATTAGGAAAAGATATTCGTGATTTGTTGACAAAAATACAAAATGACTTGTTTGTAGTTGGCGCAGATCTTGCAAATCCAAATTTGAGTAACAAATCAAACAGGGTTACATCTGATATGGTATTATTTCTTGAAAAAGCGATTGACAGGTTAGAGGAGAAATTATCACCAATAACTTTTTTCATCTTACCGGGAGGGGACTTGGTTGTATCACAGGTCCATCTGGCAAGAGCCATCTGTAGAAGAGCTGAGATAAATGTCGTAAACCTGTCAGAGGTAGATAAGATAAACAACGAATGTTTGGTCTACATGAATAGGTTATCAGATCTTCTTTTTGTGATAGCCAGAACAATAAATAAAAGAAAAAAGATTTCTGACGTTGCTTGGAAAAAATAGGAGAGACACACTTTAATTCCCGAATACTTTGAGAATCAAACGTGCCGCCGTAGCTCAGCCCGGGAGAGCACTCGGCTGAAGACCGAGCTGTCGCATGTTCAAGTCTTGCCGGCGGCACCTTATTTCATGTCTAGGCCATGACCAAATAATTTATCACGTTGACGTTAAGTCAGGACCATATATTCAGAAACAATAGAAAAATAGAGAAATCACATTATCTCATAATGAATTTGTTTTAAACTCGTCGATTTTCTAATATGGTTTGAAGCATTCTTTATGGTAATATTTAGTAGGTCTTGATCCCACCCGTATTACAATATCGCCTTCATTCAAAGGGGTGGTACATTTTCTGCACCTGTTATTTCCAAGGTTGTTTAATCTGGCAACATCTTTTGGTTCTAGTTGAATATGTCTCATATGAAATTCATAATAATTCCATGATGCCATCTTGTTATTACATGTAAAACAACAAGTGTCACTAGTAATGCAGCAAGAACTGCTTGACCGTGAACCAGTCTGCTAAAGAATTTTAAATTTTTACCAGATGTAAATTTTAGTATTATACCGCTAATCATTGATACCGTCATAACAATGGCCAATGAAAGTGAGATGTAATCAAGGCCCCGCATGAGCATAAATCCATGTGATATGCCTGCAAAGAATCCTACGGCATTCAACATTATATGAAAATTCAATACTGGCTGGTACATTGAAGTCAAACTCTGTGATGTAGTAGAACCACCAACTAGCCTCATGACTGGCATTTTCTTGATCATTTTGAATATGACAAGCGAGAGGTTTGCTGCTATTCCGCATCCAATGGCTAACCAGCCAAGTGTAGCAGCAGTACTAAATCCTCTATTATCATCATCTTCTGCATAGGCCAAAGTTGGAACAAATACTAGAACAATGATTATTGATAATTTCAAGTAAGAGTTGGTAGAAAAAATTTTCATGGAGATCACTTTACTCTCATTTTGGCTGCTCTTCGTCTAATGCTGAATACTTTCCAAATTGAATATCCGACTACGCCAAATATTGCTGATATGGTAATGTATAGCGTCAAACTAAAGATAGTCAGCATCATCATATCTGGCTGGCCGCCTTCTGCTCTTTCATATTGTGCAAGAGCTAGTGTTGGTGCACTTGTGGCAAGTATGACAAGTGCGATCAGCAGGTATGAATGTATTTTCATAAATTATTAGAATACAAATCAGAATAAAACGGATGCTACCATTTTCATCAACGAGAATGGATGCTATCATTTTCATCAACGAGAATGGATGCTATCATTTTCATCAACGAGAACGGTAGGAGGTATTTTATAAAATCTATTATATTGTAATGCCATGATGGCAACTCAAAAAAATCAACCTGCGAAAAATTCACAGGATCAAGAATCAGAAATCAAAGAAATATTGGAAAAGTTGAGACAAAGAGACTCACAACTTTTCAACCAAATCATAGATGCAATACACAGTCAAGATGACCGTGCCAGTAGAGTTTTAGCACATGAGGTAGTGGAGATAAGAAAGGCAATAGTCATAATAGAAAATGCCAGTGCGGATATTCTAAACCATTCAAAATGCCCCGACTTGTTACTCTGCCCAATTTGTTGTTCCCCTGAGATTTCAATTTCTCAAAGCAACACATCATCAAAATGTCACTGCCTTGACTGCGGTAAAATGTGGATTGCTGGAATGGACAATACTGAGCCAAAATGGATTGAAAATGTATGGAGTCTGGCATAGATATGGCTCAACATGTGATATCAAAAAATGTATTTCTACTGGATGAATTCATGCCACCAGAAGGTACCGAATTTGTTTGTATGATAAACAAACATGGAAGGATAGAACAGTCCATCTTCAAAAATGGAATCAATATCACTGAAGACAAAAAAGAGATGTTTGCAATGGGAGTACAGTTGCAAAATTCAATGCAGAGTGATTTTGATTATGAGTTTGGCACCGTACATTATACCATTACAGAGAGGGAAAATGCAAGATTTGTCTCAATACCTACCCATATGGGAATTTTATTGGCAAAATTGAACAAATCGGTAGACCCGTTTGTCTTTGTAAATAAAATCACTGAAATGATGAAATCCTTCTAGGAATTACCCCCTCTCCAATTCCTTCATTATTGGTTAAATCGTGAATATGTGAACAAACCACTATGCTAGAACGTAGTTACACAAATTCAAACATAATACTATGTTAATATCTTATTTTTACTGCCTGTATCATTTCAATAAATTTCTGCATTTCTTGAAAAAACTGCATTCCTTTTTCAGTGATGATAAAAGATTGAGTTTTTTTATTTATGACACATTCCATTAATCCAAAACCAACAAGCTTTTGACATTTATCAATTGCAGCATAATGTGATAGGTTTGCTTTTCGGGCTATGGAGGATATTATTTCGCCTTGTCTGCCACAGTCTATTATCACATGTAAAATATCTGAGATTATGCCCATCTCGGAACGGTATTGTTGTTTTGACATGGCATATTTTTCTTTTTCAGGTTATAATGTCTAACTACCATTTTCATAAACGAGAATGGTACTTGACAATTAAATATAAAATTTAGAAAAATGAAGAGGAATTTAAAAAAATAAAAATGGATGGATTACTAGACTAAGGTCCAGATTCTCCAGCTTCTCCAGATGGTGCAGATCCTGATTTAACTAGTTCTGTTGAAGATACTGTTGTCTTGTTAGTCTCTTGAATGTTCAGAGCTTTTTCTGTATTTTCTTCACCGGGTAATGCTAATGCCTTGTCTCCCAGGGTATTTTTTACACCTACCACTGCAACAGATATTGCAATGATTGCAATGGCAATGCCAACCAGAATTTTTTTATTCATGTTAGTTTTTTCTTTTACAAGTTATAATAGCTAGTTACCATTTCTATTGTCGAGAATGGTAGTTAGATAATTAAATGACAAATGCCAATTACATGTGATGAAGTGGCAGAATGAGAAAATGGCTTTGCCTGATCCCCTGCAAGGATATATGTTGTTGTTAATTGCTCATCTGCCACCCACTCTCCAAAACAAATAAGCCGAATTATTTTCAGTGATGAATATACATTTATCATTAATTATTTCTAACAAATCTTATTTTAGGATCTAACCCTATAATCTCAGTGCAAAAAGATTCGAGTGTTCTGACTGAATCAGCATAATCACATCACAGTGTTACAGATTTTGTAAAATACCTGTATCATTCTCGCTGATGAAAATGGTAGTTAGATAATTAAATACATAATTCCAACTACGAATATTGAAAAAATCTATACAACAGTTCATCATGATTATAGTAATTCTAGTACTTGGAAACAGCGGAATCTATTTTGTTACAGCATATTCTCAAATGCAAGAATCAAGTGATCTTCCAAGCCAGATCCAGACAATGCTTTTTGCAACTGCGGCAATTGTATATCTGCCACTTGGAATATGGATGATAAAGAACAACCTCCACAGCAGGGCCCCATATGTCATAGCAAGTCTTGTCTCAATAGCCCTGATTGGATTGTATGTTGTATCAAGAACTGTTAGCCTTCCAATAGTAGGCATACAGGAGGATGTAGGTCTAGTAGACATACTTGCCAAGATTACTCAGGGTTCTATAGTTGTGATATCTTTACTGCTGTTGCAAAACTGGAAGAAGGCAAAGATAACTATTCCACAATAAAATCAACTCATTTTTCTGAGAATTTTTCCCATAGTCTTTGTATCTTTTCATCCATGGTGAATTTTTCAATTTTACAGGACATCTCACCATATCTAAATTTTACTTCTATGCCTGAGACTAGGCTCTTGTAGTAACTTTCGTCAAGGCCTTCTAGTGTACGAATAACTTTGGTTTTCTTTATGAGGACCAGACTTTCCAGATTTTTTATCTTCCTATAGGTAGTCGATGCAGGGATGCCAAGTTTTGTAGATATTTCAAGCGCATTCATCTCATTTTTTGCAAGTATTGAGAGAATCTTTCTGCTGTATTCATCTCCCAGTATTTCTAGGATCTCATCATCGTTTGTCATTTTCTAGCTTTTCTTGACTGCTATGATTAGTACAATGAATCCTGCTATCTCAAATCCTTCTTCAATTATTTTTCCTACACTCTCGCCGGTAAATGCAAATATGTATTCAATGACAGTTTCTCCAAGGACCAACAGTGTGAATCCTATTACTAGGAGGGCCATGGGAAAATATTTCGTTCTCTTGAATGCTTTTATGGCAAAGAAAATGAGAATAGATCCAACTATGACATGTGCAGCAACAAGTACATAATTAGTAATTGATGATTCGACCATGATTACATCATTCTTGTCATACTTGGTGTTAATAGATATTTTCTGTTCATAGAAATCAATTCTGTATGCTGCATAATACACTACCTTCCATTCTCATAAATGAAAATGGTAGGCATCATTAAAATACTGAAATAGCAACAATTCTTGTTGGCCTCAAATACTGTCACTGTAATAATACTGGGCATATCTATTACTGCAATTGCAATTGCTGTTGCCTTGTTTGCTGTAACAATCCCACTCTTGGCCACATCGCATACAAATAATCAGAACACTCTCCAACCAAATAACACTGCGCAACAATATGTTGGAAAAAAGAAAGAATTTTACTTGTTTGATAGTGAAATACCTGGTTTTAATGAGACTGAAATGGGAATGCCGCATGATATTTACAGTATGCCTGTCATCGCAGTCTTCAAAGGTGATAAAGTTGTAATTCACTTTTTTAACATTGAAGAACCTGGCGGAGATAATCATTCATTTACTATCTATGACAAACCGTACAACGTTGATGTTATTGTACATCCACGTGAGAATAAAACCATAACATTTGATGCAAATACCACGGGAACATTTGCTTACATTTGCACATTCCACCAACCTACCATGAGAGGCCAGCTCATCGTACAACCTCCTCCATAGTTGACTTGGATGATCACGTGATTACATCATAATTGTAGTAAAAAATCATTCTAGTAATCTCTTGATTGTTATTGAAGCAAGTGCTACAAAAGTAACAGTAGCAACAAGTAATGCCAATATGTCAATTGGCAAATTTTCATAACTTCCAGATAGCAGCATGGACCTCATTGCATCCACTACATAGCTTAGCGGATTTACTTTGGATACATACTGGAGCCAAACTGGCATTACTGAAATTGGGTATATTGCATTGCTTGCAAAGAAAAGTGGCATGGTAAGTGCCTGACCAATTCCCATCATCCTGTCTCGAGTTTTCATAAATGATGCAAGTAGCATGGATAGACTTGAAAAACACATGGCAAATAAAATCACCACTGCAAAAACACCCAGTATGTCAGGTATATCAAGTCGTATCTTGACTCCAAGTGCAAGTGCCAAAGCAAATATCATTACTGCTTGAAACATACCTCTCAGACTTGCAGAAAGTGATTTGCCCAAAACAATTGATGCACGAGGGGATGGAGTGGATAATAACTTGGTAATTATTCCAACATCTCTTTCCCATACGACTGTAATGCCATAAAAAATTGCTATAAACAAAACAGACTGGGCCAAGATTCCAGGAGTGATGAACTGAATGTATGAGAAGCTACCAGTTGGCATCGCCTTGATGCTGTTAAAAGTAACTCCAAAAACTATAAGCCATAGTGCGGGCTGGACTATTCTTATCCAAAGCTCAGTTGTGTCATGGCGTATCTTTCTTGCCTCCATCTCTGCAACTGTAACAGCACTTGAAAGAAACCTTGCAATATTCATCTTGTATGCCTCACAAAATCGCGACGGGCACTGGTTGCATGTGGGGAAATTTCCTCATGAAGTCTCCTTTTAGCATATTTCATGAAAACGTCATCCAAGTTTGGTTTGTTGATTGAAATCGAATCTATTGCAATTTTTTGATCTCGAAAGAAATTACTAACAAGTGGAATTGCAATCTCTCCGTTCTCAGCCAAAATTTGAATGGATTTTTCATTACTATGCATTATTGTTCCTATCTCTTTTGGAAATGTAATGCTTGGATAAGCCACAGTGAGATTTACTGTGACTACATCTCCGCCGACAGATTTCTTCAATTCTATGGGACTTCCCAAAGCTGCTATTTTGCCATCCGACATGATTGCAATTCTGTCACAGAGTTCGTCTGCCTCACTCATATCATGGGTTGTGATTAAAATTGTGGTACCAAACTTTTCTTTGAGCTGCTTTATGCTTTCCCATACGTGCATCTTTGATGCAGGATCAAGTCCTATGCTTGGTTCATCTAAAAGTAAAATTCTTGGTCTATTGACAAGAGCTTGAGCTATTTCCAACCTGCGCATCATGCCGCCGCTGTAATGCTTGACAAGATCCTTGGCTCTATCAGTTAGACCCATGTATTCTAGAGCATCTTTTATTCTCCCATTACGTTGCTTCTTGTCTACATAGGATAGTTTGGAAAATATTAACAGATTTTCATATCCTGTAAGATCCGTATCAACTGAGATGCTCTGCGGTACATATCCCAACATGTTTCTAACAGTCTCTGGTGACTTTGAAGCGTCTATTCCAAAAACTCTCAAGTTGCCTGTAGTGGGGCGGGCTAGAGTTACTATCATCTTGATCATGGTAGTCTTACCTGCACCGTTTGGACCTAGTAGACCAAATATCTCACCTGGCTGAACTAAGAAAGTTACATCATCAACTGCCCTGATGCCTCCATGATATATTTTTGTTAGATTTTTTGTCTCTATTGCCTTTGTATTTTCAAAATTACTAGAATCCATATATTGAGACTTTTTTTTAAGAATATGTACCTATAGAGCAGAGTCTAACGACACACGCAAATTGTTTTAATGAATTCAAGCCAAGATCCGTCAATATTTTCTTGGTTGCTATATAATTTCCTTCTAATTCTATTCCCAATTATCCAAATATTTTAAACAATAATCACAGATTGGATACCCTGTTTCTTCTTGATATTCTGTTTTACATCTTTTGCATATCTTTTTTGACACTATTTCTTGTACTCGTTAAACCAAGAAAACATCTTTGAAAAATTGTTAATGTTTCTATTCATCATCTGTTCATAAAATTCCAATACTGTAAGCCTGTGACCTACATAGGACTGGATCACGTTTTCATTTATGTCTATTTGAAGTAGAACCATTTTTTTGACAGATTCCAAATAGACGTCAAACATTTCAAGTCGTGTATCACTTACTCCCATATTGCCAAAGAACTCTTTTTGAGCCAAATATGAGGCGGTGTAGAAATCGCTTGTTATGTGTAGGTATTTTTTGTACAGGTCAGAATAAAGTTTGACATATGTTGGAATTTTGGAATCAATCTTTTCAATTATCTCTGAAGTATTGTCTTTTATGATATTAGGTGAAGTTGTTTTTTGTTCGGGTGAATCCTGTTCCTTTTTATTCATCTTGATTGCATCTATGACTTGTTTTTTTGTTGCGTTCTCAATTGTGGCAATTCTTTCCAGTGTTTCTTTTGACATCTATTCTATTACGCTGATCTAACCATTAAAGATACCTCATAATTATCACTCAAACTTGGTACAAAAATTGAATTATTTTTCATATGGTACAAATATCTACATCTGATATGCATCAACAATATCTCTTGCAGTGACAATTCCGACAATGGAATTATTATCTGTCAAGCCTAATCTTTTGATCTTGTTAGATGACATGATTTTTGCAGCCTCATTTGCCAAAATGTCTTTTTTTGCTGTAACAAGTGGGAATGAAGAATAATCTCCTACACTGTTATCAAGTTTTTCTTCTTTTGCAAGAACTCTGACCAGATCTCTTTGTGTAAATATTCCGTGCAATGAATCACGTGTTACTAGTATGCTGCCGATGTTTTTTTCATCAAGGAGTTTTACTGCATCTAAAATCGTGGTATCAAATGGGCAATGATAGACTGTTTTACTAATCACCTTCTCAAGACTAGGAGCTTTATCTGTTTCACTAAATGCTCTTAGCATGTCAGATGCTGTGATGGTTCCAATTAGTTTGTCTGTATCTGCAAATACCAAAATCCTTGCCTTTTTAGATATCATCAATTTTGCAGCCTCAAGTATAGTAGTTTCTGGCGTGACTGAAAAAAATGGCTGGATGAGTTCTTGTTTGATACTTTGATTCATAGCTTTGCCGGATGCAACATGCTTGATGATTCCTCTTTCTGTAAATACTCCAATGGGAGTTGGGTTTGTTTCATCCATCACAATTAATGTTGAAAACCTACTCTCGTTCATAAAATCAACAACTGTCTCAAATGGAATTTCTGGCTTGACAGATATGGGATACTCTGACATGTAATTGCCAACTACCAGTTCGTCTATCTTCAATCCCATGAATATAATCTATAATTCATGGTATTTTACTTGAGCGATTAAATATCAAATATGATAATCAATCAATTCAGTTTTTTATTTGACTGGTATCTTTCATTTTGGCTTTCTAAAGCCCCATTTGCCAAGAGATTGCTTTAATTCAAGATGAGTTTTTGCATACACCTGTAAAGGTATTTCTTGCATGGTAGATTCAATTGCCTGCATTGCAGCCTTTGCACCAGATCTAGTCCCTTGTGGATGGCCATGAATTCCTCCGCTTACAAGTAGTCCTATGTCATCTCCAAGAATATTCATAACAGATGGCAGTAAACCTGGATGTAATCCGCCCGACGAGATGGGTAATACTGGTTTAAAGTTTGTCCAGTCCTGCGAAAGCATTTGCTGTTCTCCTTTGAGATTTTTTTCAAGTATGTTCTTGGATGTAATCTCATCTTTGATATCCAGAACTTCATCTTTACTTCCAACCAGTTTGCCAACTATAGTCCCTATGTGTATCTGATCAACTCCAATCATTCTCATTATCTTTGCAAGAACTAGCATTGTGATTCCATGTTTCGGATTTCTGTCAAAAGCCGCATGCATGGCTCGATGAGCATGAATTGCAAGTCTATAATCTTGACATACCTCACGCAAGGTCTGCACTGCAGATACTCCTACAGTTACTACATCTATCATTGCATATTCCCATCCAAGATCGTGTAACATTTTGGCTCGCTTTTCCATGAGTTTTGTCTAAGATCAAGTTTTTTTCTTACCTCGTCATTTACTCCAATGGAACCTTTCTTGACATAAGTTGTAGAAATATTAACAATTGCAGTTGTCTCTTTTCTTTTTGAATTTACTATGATTCTTCCTAATGCGGTCACCCCAACCTCGTCGGCATCATGCTTGTTTAGAAAAACTATTGGTTTTCCGCCCGATTCTATTCCTATAATATCAACTCTTAACTGCATTTTCATGATTTTTCTATTTTCTGTAGGATATATCATTTGAGTACAATTTTCATCTTTGATTGTAAACCTTGGATGTTCACGATGTTCTACAATAATTCTCAGATAACTTTTTACGACTAGAGTGGAGTTTCTCATCATGAGTCAAAAAACTATCTGGATTATCAAAGCAAATGGTGCCCGAGTGCCATTTAACAAATTCAAACTACGAGAAACATGTATCAGGGCTGGGGCAAGCAGAAAGGCTGCAAAGAGAATAGCTGATGGGATATCTCAGAAGATATACGATGACATGAAGACATCTGAAATTTACAAAATGGTTCTAAATTACCTCAAAATTGAAGACGACGGCACTATAATTCGACACAAGTATCGCCTAAAAGAATCCATCATGAGAATGGGGCCTGCAGGGTATGGATTTGAGACGTATGTGGGAGAAATACTTGGTGCCTATGGTCATAATGTTTTATCAATTGGAGCCATAGTACAAGGTAAATGTGTACATCATGAAATTGATCTCATTACAGAGCTTGTTTCTAGCGGAGAAAAATATCTAATTGAATGCAAATATCATAATCAATCCGGACTGTATACTGGACTCAAAGAATCCTTGTATACGCATGCAAGATTTTTAGATCTTGAAGATAAATACAAACATGAGATGTTGATATGTAATACTAAATTATCTGATGACGCACGAACATATGCTCGCTGCATAGGTCAGAAAATAATTTCTTGGCGATATCCTCCAGAGAAAAGTCTTGAAATGATGATTGAAGAAAAGGGTCTATATCCCATTACGATTCTTGGATTAAACAAATTTGAACTTGCATCTTTTGCAAGAAATAATATGATGTTAATAAGAGATTTGATAAAAGCAAATTTGGGTTTGTTATCTAATCGAACTGGAATATCATGCAGAAGACTAGAAAGACTACAGAGTCTCTCAAGACAAATTTTACAATAAAACAAATAAAATTTCAATGGTGTTGATATTTTTCTTGAAGAAAAATTATCGCCTACAAGAATTAAACCGCATGTAAAATCTTAGGACCTTTGGGCAAGCCACTTTCCAACCTCTGGCCATAATTTCTCATGTGCGCCTGTACCTATACACAAACCAACATGTCCTGTTGGAAATTCAATTAGTTTTTTGTCTGTACTACCTATCACATTAATTACAGATGTGCTTGCTGATGGAGGTACCAGATCATCACTGGTGCCAACTATATCCAGAACTGGTATTGTAATATTTTTCAAATTTATAATATCGGAACCTACCTTCATCTGATTTTTTATCAAAAGGTTTTTTCTATACACTTGATCAATTATCTCACGATAAACTCCTCCTATTATTGGTGTACTGTCGTATAACCATGTCTCAATTGCAAAAAACTGTGTAATCTCATCACGGCTTCGGGGTTCGCTGAAATACCTTGGATACTTTAGTATTGTTTGCACTGGATCACGTAAGAGAAATGCAAGGTTGATGAGCCAGCCTGGTATATTGCCAAATGTGTCAACAAGATTGTCGGCATTGAGATGGGCAGTCCAGTTTTCTATTATTGTCTTTTCCTTGTTGATGTCAACTGGAGTTGCATGCAAAATTAAATTCTTGACATTCTCTTGATGTGTGGAAGAATAGATTAGCGCAAAAATTCCTCCCCAGCAGTAACCTAATAGTGATACCTTGTCAGCACCTGTTACTTCCTTGACTTTTTCTACTGCATTTTCTACATATTCTTCTGCATATGTTTCAAGTGTCAAGTCCTTGTCAAATGACTTGGGGGTTCCCCAATCCGTTGCATAAATGTCAAAGCCTTGTCTTTGGAGATTTTTTATTATGCTTACATTAGGTAACAGATCCAAAATGTAGTATCTGTTGATAAGCGAGCCTACTACAAGGAGAGGGGTTTTGTGCATAGTGGGAAGATCGGATGTGTAATGGAGCAGATTGAACCTGCCTTTCATCTCTATGACCTCCGATGGCGTTCGATTGACGTTGTCTCTTAACGGTTCAAGCATTCTGTTTGCATAAGAGAAGAGGTCATAGGAATTTGCAGTAAATTGACTAAATCCAAAAAGTTCACATAGTTTTGTCCAAGCTTCGACATAATCTGTCATACTTGATGCCAGTGCGTCATCGTTTAGATCATCTCGTAGAGTAACATCAAAGGAAGATCTAATAGTTTTTCTTATGTTCTGTGCTGTTCCATTTCTTGTACTAAGAAAAGTCTCAAATGCCTTTGAGCCTGCGTCAAAAAGTGCAGAATTGTATTTTACCGCAAATTCAAATCCCTTTAACATGTAATCATAGTATGGATTGGACTCTAACATCTTGTTAAATGCAGTAAGGGGAAACGAAAGTGACACTGCCGTTGAAAGCACCTTCTCGAGTCTTAAACCATACGATTAATCTCAAACCTGAAAACCTACTTGAGCAAATTCGATCCCTTACGTTCCAACAACTTGTAGATTGGACCTTTCACAAAGTCCGTTATCAAAAACCATGCCAGTGCATACCCCCAAACAAATAACGCATTATTCCATCCTATTGCAGGTACCAAAATTCCTTGGGCAGTAATTATTGTCGCAATCGTCTGTGTTACAATGATTGCCAAAAATAATTTCAACGCAGGTTTCACTGTCCAAAAATGACCACGCGTTCTTGCAACAAAAAATAACATGTGACCTGCAACTGACAACTTCAAATAAATTAATGATTGCAATGGACCTGTCTTCAAATCAAAAACGTTCATTCCTATGTATAGGAGTACAAATGTAGAAACTACTCCTATTATGCCAAGACCTGTGGCAATTCCTAAAATTTTTCTCATATCCCATCTCTCTGGGCTAGTTGAGATCTTTACATTGTCATAAGCAATAGTCATAATGGGTAAATCGTTTAAGATAGCAAGCAAGACGATCATCAGTGGAGTAATTGGATAAAAGCTGAAAGCAATTATGGAAAATACTAAAAAGAAAAGGATCCTGATAGTTTCACTGATTCTGTATATCGCATAATTATTCATTCGCTGGAATATTTTGCGGCTTTCTTGGATTGCGTCTATGATGACCGAAATTCCAGGTTGGGTAAGAACGATATGTGCTGCAGATTTTGCAACATCGGTTGCACCAAAGACTGCAATTCCGACATCTGCCTTCTTTAAGGCGGGGGCATCATTTACTCCGTCTCCTGTCATGCCCACAATGTGTCCTTTTGCCTGTAATGCCCCTACTATCTTGTACTTGTGCTCAGGAAAGACTTGAGCAAAACCATCTGCCTGCTCAACAACACTTTGGATCTCCTGGTCTGTCTTGTCAATTATTTGAGATGCATCTTGTATGTTTGTACCAAGATTCAACTCTCTTGCAATCTCTTTTGCAATATCAATGTGGTCACCTGTTATCATCTTGATATTGATACCCAGGGTCTTGGCAGTCTTGATGGTCTCCTTGGAATCTTCTCTTGGAGGATCATGCAATGAGATAATTCCTACAAACTCCCAGACTCCTTGCAAATTTGTCCTTGCCACTCCAAGAGAGCGGTATCCTTTGGATGCAAGTCTTCTTACACTTTCATCTACTTTTGCAGATATGTCGTCTTTGTTTAGCACAAGGGCAAGTATTGATTGGGGTGCGCCCTTTGACACCATGAATTCTTTTCCCGAATTATCTTCTATTTTGGATTCAACTCTTTTTATTATTGGATCAAATGGTTTGAAAGAAATCTGTTTGTAAGGCTTGGATTTTTCCAAGACACCTGAGGCCTTGGCTCTTGCAATGATTGCATTGTCAATATGATCTGTATCTTCTCCCCTTGATGCAAGAGTAGCAAACATCAAAAGATCAGAGTCTGTGAATTTATCAAATGTAACAAGCTCTGCAACACTTAACTCGTTTTTTGTCAGCGTTCCAGTTTTATCTGCACATAAAATATCAACTCCTGCCATCTCTTCTATTGCAGTAAGCTTGCTGACAAGAGCCTGTTTTTTTGCAAGAACTGTTGCGCCCACAGCCATGGTTACTGACAATACAGCCGGTAGTGCTGCTGGTATTGAGGCAATCATTAGCACCAATGCAAATTGTAGAGTTTCAAGAAGGCTCTCGTGTCTGAACATTGCCACTAGAAAGACAAGTGCGATTAGTCCTACTGCAAGTGCAATAAGATAATTTCCTATTTTCATTAATGCTTTTTGGAAATGACTTTTAGTTCTTGCCTCCCCAACAAGTTTTGCAGTCTTTCCAAAAAATGTCCTCATCCCTGTGGAAACAACAAGTGCATTCATCTCACCTTTTTGTACGATGGAGCTAGAATAGACAACATCTTCTACATGTTTTTCCACGGGCAGTGACTCTCCCGTAAGGGCAGACTCGTCTACATCAAGATATTCACCATCAAAGAGTTTGGCATCTGCTGGAATGATATCCCCTAGTCGAACACGTATGACATCGCCTGGTACAATCTCTTGAGATGAAAGCTCAACCCATTTGCCATCACGTAGTGCTCTTGATCTAATGGATAGTTTCTGTTTTAGTAAATTTATTGCATTGTCGGCCTTGTGTTCCTGAAAGAATGCAACTATTCCATTTATCAAAAGCAGTGATATTATTATCCAAAAATCTTCCCAATGAGAAATAATCGCAGAGATTATTGCAGCTGCCTCTATCATGAATGGAATTGGGCCCCAAAAATAACCGAGAAGCTTTCTAAAAGGATTTATCTTTTTTTCTTCAATCTCATTGTGTCCATATTCTTCCAACCGGTTCTTTGCCTCATGAGAATTGATTCCAGTTTTTCCTGTGGACAAGACTAAAAAAAGATCATCCACTGTAGATTTTTTAATTTCGTCAGCAGTAAGAGACTTGTGAAAGGGACTTGTCATTGCAATCTATTTAATTACAAACACAGGATATTTTGAATATCTTACCACGTCGGTTGCAACACTGCCGAGTAAAAATTGCTTAAAACCAGATTTGCCAGTACCGCCTATGATGATGACATCTGCATCCTCTTCTTCAGCACGTTTGATAATTGCTCCTGGAACTGAATAGATTTCTTCTACTGTCTCAGCCTTTATTTCTACTCCCAGTTCTTTAGCTTTTTTACCTATTGCATTAAACCACTCTTCAGATTCCTTTTTGCTTTTCTCAATGAATTGTTTGAATATCGATTCTGTTGCATATGCTAGTCCTGCAGCATGTACATGAATGACATGTAAAATAATGAGTTTAGAGTTGTACTTTTTTGCAAACTCTATGGCATAATCTGCTGCTTTTAATGATAATTCAGAACCATCAATTGCAACGAGTATCTTTGACATACTTGCTACATTATTCATGAACTTGTCCTCTTTATCTCACGAAGATATTTTTGTCGCTCACTTGCAAGTTCTATAATGTCTGTTTTACTTACAACTCCAAAAAGTTTTCCATCTTTGTCACATACAAAGATCTTTCCAACACGCTTTTGTACCATTTGTATGAAAGCTTTTTCAACTTCTGTATCTGGCTGCATTATTGCAAGATGTTCTGTTTGAATCATTATATCCTGAACTGTAACAGTACCTCTTTTATTTTCTGGAATGTTTAGTGTGTCCTTTAGAGTGATCATTCCTAAAAGATAGCCTCGCTCATCTGTTACTGGGAGTTCGCTTTTCATACTGGTCATAAAAAAATTCTCTAGTACAAAATCAAGAGACATGTCCCGCCTAACAGATATTATTTCAGTGTTCATGATATTTCCAACAATTATTCCTTTTAATGCAGATGTTAGCTCAAATTGTGACATGTATGACTGGGCACCATTGTGCAAAAACCAGCCTATTAATAATATCCACAAACCGCCGACAAAATCACCATTGATGAGTATCATAAATCCCAATCCCATGAATGCATATGATATCAGTACGCCAATTGATGTTGCAATCTTTGTTGCATCATGATAATCCTTTTTCCATCTTACCAGTGCTGCTCGTAAAACTCTACCGCCATCAAGAGGAAATGCAGGAACTAGATTAAATGCACCAAGTATGATGTTTGCCATTGCAGCATAGAACAAGACTCCTTTGATTTGCGCAAGATATGAAATGACATTGCCAGAACTTTCACTTGAGACGGCCCAGTAAAAGAAAGCAAAGATTCCTCCTAATGCAAAACTTGCAAGTGGGCCTGCAATTGACATCTTAAACTCTTGATGAAAATCAGTAGGCTCTTTTGCAATATCTGATACTCCGCCGAAAATAAATAATGTGATACTTTTTACAGGTATGTTATACCTTTTTGCAACCATTGAATGTGCTAGCTCGTGTAATAAAATTGAGAAAAATAAAAGCACACTTCCAGCAGAACCCATTAGCCAGTAACTCACAGGTCTAAGACCTTTGACATAATCTGGCATAAAATATGTGGATAGAGTCCAATCAATTAGGACAAAAGTGATGATTAGCGTAAAATGTAAACGAATGCTGATTCCTTTGATATGACCTATTTGAAGAGACATGATATTACCTTGATACCTACTGTGTATATGATCCTTTTAGTCTGTCAGTGTAATTATCACAAATGATAATTTTACAATTCAACTAAAAGCAAGTTTGATTGATAATTTGTCAATGAGGCAGATGGATAGTTCTATCAATTAAAATTTCCAGCAGAAATAATGCCAAAATAGTTATCCATGCAAGAATCAACTATAACCAATGAAATATGTTCGCTGGCTTGAGGATGTAACAAAGGACGACATCCCTATTGCAGGTGGCAAGGGCGCAAACATGGGAGAAATGATTCGAATCGGTCTGCCAGTTCCATCAGGATTTGTTATAACTACAGCTGCATTTGAAAGATTAATCCAGTTTCATAGTGTTTCAGATAAAATCAAGATGATGTTAGAGGTGCTCAATGTTGAGGATACCAACATGCTAATGTCCACCTCCAAGAAAATCAAGGAACTAATTATTTCTCTTGACTTTCCTAATGAAATAAAGAGCGAGATTATAGTTTCTTACAAGAAACTGTCTCATGCAGACAATAAATCCGCGGCTGATTTGACTGAAGATGATGATGAATTTGTCGCAGTTAGAAGTTCTGCTACTGCAGAAGACTTGCCTGGAACATCATTTGCTGGACAGCAGGCAAGCTTTCTAAATATAAAACACGCCGCAAATCTTGTAAAATCTGTACAGGAATGCTGGGCATCTCTTTATGAACCACGTGCCATTTTCTACAGGGCGAAAAACAATTTCAAAAACCCAAGCATAGCAGTTGTTGTACAGAGAATGGTAAACTCTGACAAGTCAGGTGTGATGTTTACTGTAGACCCTATCTCGGGAGAAAATGTTATGATAATAGAATCCATCTGGGGTTTGGGAGAATATCTTGTACTGGGTGAGGTCTCACCTGATCATTACATGGTAGATAAAACAGGAAAAGTTTTAGAGAAAAAAATAGGTCAAAAACCAATTGCACTGGTTAGAGATCATGCTACTGGAAAATCAATTCAGGTAAAGATATCTGATGAAAAAATTAGTGCCCAAGTTCTAACTGATGACGAGATTTCTAAACTAGTAAAGTATGGAAAACAACTCGAAGAGTATTATGGAAAACCCCAAGATGTAGAGTTTGCAATTGAACAGTACAACATGAGAATTGTCCAGACCAGACCTGTTACAACAAAGGCAAAGACAAGTGAAGGAAAGATTACAGGAGTCAAGATATTGCAGGGAATGGGCGCATCTCCTGGAATTGCAATTGGTAAAGTAAAGATTGTAAAAAATATCAGCGAGATTGCCAAGATTGAGGAGGGGGATATACTGGTCACCATAATGACTTCGCCAGACCTTGTTCCAAAGATGAGCAAGTCTGCTGCAATTATAACAGATCTTGGAGGCGCCACATCTCATGCTGCTATTGTATCACGTGAGATGGGATTGCCAGCTATAGTCGGCACTGGAAATGGAACAAGCATTTTGAAAGATGGACAAATTGTTACTGTAGATGCATATGCTGGCATAGTTTACGAGGGATCTGTTTCTATCAGTACAACAAAAACAAGTGAACCAATACATGTTGAAAAAACACAAACCAAAGTCAAAGTGAATCTTGTTTTTGCAGACAAGATGGATGTTGCTTCAAGAACAGATGGTGTTGGATTGCTACGAATAGAACACATGGTCACTAAATCTGGAATCCATCCTGCAAAACTTGTTCGTGAAGGTAGATCTGAGGAATACATCAAGATTTTGACAAATGGGATAAAACCAATAGCTGCTAAATTTTATCCAAAGCCAGTATGGGTTAGAACTTTGGACGCAAGAAGTGACGAGTTTAGAAATCTGGAAGGTGGGGATGCAGAGCCTCATGAAGATAATCCGATGCTTGGATGGCACGGAATAAGGAGGAGTTTGGATGAACCTGAATTACTAAAAGCAGAATTTGAAGCAATAAAGAGAATGCGTGCAGAAGGGCTTGATAATATTCATGTGATGCTTCCATTTTTAATTTCAGTTGATGAGTTTAGAAAGGCAAGAGAGATTGCTAATGAAATTGAAATGGGCGACAATTTTGATTTGGGGATAATGGTTGAAACTCCGGCTTGTGTATTAGATATGGAAGAATTCTGCAAGGAAGGTATTGACTTTGCAAGCTTTGGAACAAATGACCTAACTATGCTTACCTTGGGAGTTGATAGGAACAATACAAAGATTGCAAAGTTGCACTCTGAATTTCATCCATCTGTTTTGTACATGCTTCACCATGTAATTGACATTTGTAACAAGTATAACGTTGAGAGTTCGATATGTGGCGAAGCTGGGAGCAATCCAGAAATGGTAAAACAGCTTGTCAAGTGGGGGATAAGGAGTGTTTCATGTAACATGGACGCAGTCAACAAAATCCGTAAAGCTGTTTTATCGGCAGAAAAAGAACAACATCAGTAATGTTTCAAACTGTGTAATATTTTTAAATCTAGAAATTATATTATAGCAAAAAATCGGGTGGAGTTTAATTTACGTCACGCCGCAGTGCGTAAATTCCTCCTTTGTTCTGCGGGTTTGTCGCTATCCTCTTATCATGTCGGCCCAGAATTTTCTAGGCTCCATTGGGATGAAATGCGCCTTGCCCTCCGATTTTTCCTTGATCAGGTCTAACGCATACTCGGCCTCGATCTGCAGTTTTTCCTTTAGCTTTCCAGGGAAGAAGCGAGATGGACCTGAAATGGTATAATCCATCTTGACTTCAAGAAGTGTTGCACTTCCAAGCATGGTCAAAGACATATCCTTTGTACCAGTTATCACTCCTTTTGTCCATTTCACATGTACTGCTTCTTTTGGTAGGAAAGTTATTGTCTGACTGCATTTGTCGATCTTGTCTATCATTATCTCTCGCACTATCTCGTTTTCTTTCTTTGAGATGTTTCTTTGCACTTTGGTAATATTCCAAAACTCGGAATCATTATCAACCTGCGAGATGACATTCCAGACTTTTTCTATTGGTGCGTCAATCTGTATCTTGACTTTTATTTCTACCATGTATACATATTAGTGAAACTAGAATAAAGCATGGCAGTATACATTGTAAGACAAAGTATGTGTTGGAACCGTAAATCATGCGACAAGTTTATCATTTTCAAATGGACAAAAGATTGGATATATCATGAAAGAAATAACTGACAAGAAAAAAACAGCCACTATCACATTTAGATTTGATACTGAAATTATTGACAAGCTTCAGAATGAGGCAAAGAATCATCAAGTAACAACCAACACGCTTGCAACTCAGGCCTTGAAGCGATTTCTAGAGTGGGATATTTATCAGCAAAGAGTTGGCCTTGTAAGTCTTAACAAGCCAGTGTTTGTCAAGATCTTTCAAAATTTGAAGGAAAAGGAGATAATAGAAATTGCAAGCACGATGGGCAAGGACGAGATGCGAGATGTTGCACTCTTTATGAAAGGAGAGACTGATGCCAAATCATTTATGGACTGGTTTGAAATGCAGATGTTAAACTCGTCTGTTCATGTCAGCCACATGATTGATGATGGCACACATACTTTTGTTATGAAGCATGATCTTGGCAAAAATTGGTCATTATATAATAAAACTATCTTGGAACTAATTTTTGAGGAACTGTTTCAAAAAAAGATTGATGTAAAATATGACAAGAACATGTTTGCTCTCCGATTTTCTGAATAATAAAAAAAAGCCAGTGTCTTGTCAGGGCATGGCATTTCTATGGGGCAAATGTGTGCATTCTCTGCTTTATCTTCAGGTCATAAGTTCCCATGATGTGGTCACCTTGTGAAACATTGTGGTAAGAGCCAGTTAGTTTTACCAAATAGTTGTCTTGAGTGTCTGCCCAGACTCCGCTTTGATCCACTGAAACAACCTTGACTTGTTCAGTGATGTATTGTGGAATTAGGTTCCAGACAGGCCAGACAGCTGTCATCATGACACCTATGATTGCAAGACCTATTACCCATGCAAGCAATGGCTGTAGATTTTTGTGTGTCGTGTATTCTTTTTGATCCGATGTGGTCATGATATCATTATGCACTTGCAAAAATATAACGAGGGCGTACTCAATGTAAGACAACGTATGACGCAAACTAGACTTGGTCATGTAATAAAAAATTAAAGTTTTGTAATTAAAAGCAGACTATCATCATACGATGTAATCTAGTCTGAATGTGAAAATTATTGTAAAATTCGAGGTATCTTTTTGATTATATGAGATAAGGATATTCTTCCAGGTCCTAACACCATTATGGTTAACAAAATGATAAATGCCAACAATTCAAGTTCTATTCCATTTTTACCTGAAAATGATTGCGCCTTTTTAACATAAATTATTGCGCCAAGCATGTCTATAGCAATTACTGCACTTGCTATCCTTGATAGGACTCCTACTATCAAAAGAACACCTCCTACTGATTCTAGTAATCCTATGAGTATTGCCATCTCTGAAGGAAGACCTATGCTCTGAAGAAAACCGCCAAACCCACTACCAAATTTCATCTGACTGTGAACTATGAAGAACACACCAACTACAATTCGTAATCCAAATTGAGAAAGGTCGTGGAATTTGTGTGTTCTAAGATTGGCATCCATTCTATTTTGTATCAAAAAATGTTGTATATACTCGTTGTTAAGTTGTTTTTCTTAATTCTCAGCTAAAATGTTTGGCCTTGAAATGACATATTGTAATTTTAGACAGTTTTATTATTTGATATGGCCTGCTTGTATTTTTTGTAAGCCATTGCATTGGTAATTAGGAGCAATCCTTGCAAGATGTAACCTCCTACAATCAATACAATTCCATTGTAAAATGGATGTAATGTAGACATGATCTCAATATGTTTTGGGGAAAGTGTATTTCCAACAATCACTATTGTTGCAATGATGAAATTTGGAATGTACGCATATCTGAAATTTTTAGCAGCGACTATGGCAAGGGCAACAAATGAAAATTCAAGGGAAAATGCCTGAATGAGAAACTTGGGATCTCCTAGGGGTATCCCAAATACCCCTGTAATGCAAACTGCAACTAGAACTACAACTACGCTTCTTTGGAAATGATTCATTTTTGATTTGAGATGCATCTGTATTCTTAATAAAATTAATTATAATTTGGATAAAATTCAAAATATGCCATAAATACATTGACATTATTGGACCCATGAAATATTGAAACTATGTTTCTGGACATGTTTGGAACTTGTAAAAACCCATGACTTGTAAGCCCTAATTATAAAACACCTGCGAATATCGGCGTATTTCCTTTGGTGGGTGAAGGAAAAGGGCTAGTGGCTCCATTCTAAGACAAGTTTAAAAGGACGATGTTACGTGTTTGATAATCGTCTTATGACAAAGGACAAGAAAAAAGAAGCAAAAAAGCCTGCTAAGAAGGAAGCTCCAAAAAAAGAACATGCCAAGAAGGAAGCTCCAAAAAAAGAACATGCTAAGAAGGAATCTCCAAAGGGTAAGGTAAAGGAGAAGACAAAACTCAAAGAAGACATAGTTCAGGAAGACGACGGCATAATAGTTGTTGAAGATGATACTGGTCTTGACAAGGAAGCAGAGCTCGAAGCAAGAAAGGCATACCTAGAAGAAGCTCGCTCCCAAGAAGCAAGCGACGATTAGATTTCTTCATAATTTTTCAACATAATGCTTATCCGTGATCATTCCATTACAGGAATATGCGATCTCTTTGTTTGATAGCCGTAAAACCTGGCAAAGTTGATGCTGTTATTACATCTCTGAAAAAAGCAAGAAAGATTGTCAAGGAAATCATGGTTGTAACAGGAAGGGCAGATATTGCAGTTGTATTACAAGGAACAATGGAAGAGATTAACAACGTGGTCATAGACTTTAAGAAAATAAAGGAAATTGTTTCAACAGAGACTTTGATTGAAGTGGAGGTAGATATGGGTTGGTCAAAGCCGTAGTTCTAGTTAAATCTCCGAAAAAATTGATAGCGGCACGACTCCGCATGGTAAAATCAGTCTATGACTCTTTTCCAGTGAGTGGTCAATTTGATGCAGTTGCACTAATCGAAGTCAAGGAATTATCACAGATCAAGGATGTCACGACTGATATTCACAATATTACGGGCGTAGAGCGCACCGAGACACTCGTACAAGTAGTATAAGGTACCAAAATCCTTTAACACCTCCACGTGTTTACTTGGGGTATGAATATCAGACACCTTGGGAGCGTAATTATCGCAGTTTCAGACCTTGAAAAATCTCTGAAATTTTACCACGAGATAATTGGTTTGCCAATTAAGAATTCCCGAGAAAATTGGGTAGAATTGGCAAAAGAGGGTGCAACGGTAATACTACATCCTGCAATCAAGGCCATTAACACTGGAACATCCATTGAAAATGGCATAGTTGTAGGACTTGTCGTAGGCGATATAGACTCTGCAGTAAAAGAACTCAAATCGAAAAATGTCCCAATTTACAGAGACATTATTTCACACAAGGCGGGCAAAAACTGTATTGTGTTAGACCCAGACAAATACATGGTGTCATTATTTGAGCCCTCATTTGATGATGGTGCAAAACAAGCACGTGGTTTCCACGGATTTGCTCCACTCTAAATAATTTTTTTAATTTTTAACATTATTTTAACTACAACATCTGGAGATGTGTTCTTGTTTATTGAGATGTAGTAAATTCCTTCTTTTCTTTGAAATGCAATTACCGTGATTTTTTCATGTCTGAAAACTACGTGGTCCATCTTTCCAAGGGCCGAACTTGCTTTATTTCGCATTGTCAATAAAGTCGAAACAAGAAAGAATTCATTTCTTGCAGATTCACGTGATAACAAAGTGGTTAGTCCTGGTTTTAAAATTCCTGTAAGTGTAGTCCCGTATTCATTTACCAACCCAACATATCTTATTGATTTTGATATCTCTAAAATGCTCTGACACTTTTTCCTATATTGAATAATCTGTTCTTTCCATTTTTGATCTGGTGTCTTTTGCATGTTTATAGTAGAACATTTAAGCTTTAAAAAGTAAGAGGTTACTTTTTCTTTTCTTTGTCAAGGCCTGATTTTAACGAAAGATTTTCCTGTCGTAATTTTTCGTTTTCTTCTCTTAGTGTATCAACTGGTTGCATCTTTGCATGCATTGGATGTCCTGGCATGAATGCATTTGGTGTCATGTTAAACAAGCCTGCTGCATATCTTTGAAACATTGTGTGATAACCTGTTAGTTTACCCATTGTCATATCTGAATCATGTACAATCTGGTCCTTTATTCTTCCAGCATTGGCAATTCCTAGTGGAGGATTTGCACGCGGTGGTAATCTTGGAAATGCAAATGGTGAATTTATCATATCAAGTGGTTGTCCAAAAGTTTCCATGATTCTTCTTGCATCGTAATACCACATGAATGCAATTCTTGCTCTCCTCTATTTCATGTTTACTCACAAAATTACTCGTTAGATATACAAAAGTGTCAAGTATCAGTCGTTTTTTATCAAATTCCGTCGATCACTGATCCTTATAGAATGCCCAGATCGACACAAGTTTAATGTCAAAAACAATATCAATGGATTGTATAAAATGTAAAAAAAATATTAATTCTACGGATTTATACAAAATTGTAATGTATATTGTAGACCAAAAATTTACAGATCATCACTATGAACATGTAGAATGTCCAGACAGATTTACTGTCTAGGCATGCATTGCATAAACACGGTATAGTTTTCCAGTCTTCTTATCTTGGTAAGACCAGTGATTGTCTGGCCATTCAACTGTTTCAAAAAGATTCTTCAAGTTGGGGTGAAGTTTGTCGTAAATGTCATGACCGACAAGAATCTGATTTGGTTTTGATAACGCTGTAATCTTGGCAGCGATACTCACTGCAGGACCTAGAATGTCAACATGTGATCTTACTTCATCAGCCCCATATCGTACTATGACATTCTCTCCAAAGTCCATTCCTATCTTTACTCGCAACTCTGGATAATCATATTCACTAAGAATTGGATTTATTCCTCTTTCAATTATATCAATCATGGTCCTTGCACAGTTAACAGCATTATCTGACACAACAAGGGGGCTTTCTTCTGCAATGAAGTATCCTATTACAGCATCCCCTACATACTTTAAGACATAACCTCCATGGTGACGAATAACTGAACGCATCTCTTGTGAGAATGAACTGATAATGATTCCAAGTTTTTCTGGTGGAAGCAGTAGTGCCATATCTGTTGAACCGACAAGATCTACAAACATGACTATCATGTGCAGTTTCTGGGACACGTGGTTACGTAGAAACTTGTCAGACTCGTCGACAGAATAATCATACTCGTATCCTTTCTTAAGCGAACTCCACACTCTTTTTTGTGTCTCTTTGATGAGGCTCTCAGTATCTAACGTACCAGACTTGCCTCCTCCCAACATCATGTCAATGATGTTCTTTGTGGGCACATCTTTTGGTGGACTAGGGGGATCACTCATTGGTATCTACTCTAACGGGAAATTGACTCCACATACTGGACATACTCCTCTTTCTCCCTTGTATTTTATATCAAAGTATTGTATGATTTCTACATCACAATTCCAGCATACTATCTTCTTAAACGAGGGTTTTGGCATTATCCTTAATCCTATGATGAAATTGGCTTTATAGCGTATTTAAAGTACCTATCGATTTTATGTGGATGTTTTCTGTGGATAATTTGTGCAGATTCCAACAAGCAATCCTGATCCTTTTATAAAATCAATGAGTGACAAGGCAGAAAGTGTTCGTACCTTGTTTTCAGAACATATGACTCGTCTTACAACTAAAGTTCCACTAAAGGTAATGCTAGGGGATGGTACAGTTACAGATCAGGAATCATTTGATCCTGCCCTTGTTAGAAAGTTCTTTGATGATATATTGCAAAAAATTCCAGACTGGAGCAATCAGGGCGTTTCTGCAACTGCCGAGAAAGATCTTCGAAGAAGTTTTATAAAATTTGAGATAAAGGAAGGAAACTATCTTCTTTCTGGACACATGTCGTTACAGTACCATGCGTTGTTATTCTACAAGCTTGACCATAGAGTAATCGAGATTCAAAAAGAACTCTCGGACATATCTGATATGATTGCAAAACTTCAGGTAAAGGTGGGACCTGAGAATGACAAGATCATAGAAGAAAAACTCAAACAGGAAGGATACCAATCCATGGATGACCAAAAATTATTTGAAGTATTGTTTAATCGTGAAGACATAACACAGGATATTGTCCAATCAATTGAGGTGTCACACGCTGAACACACAAAACTTGTTTCAAACAGGGATAGATTGTTTGTAGAGCTTGACAATATGTTAATTGAAGTATATCACACAACATCTGTTATGATCGATGAAAACAGGATGATCGCAGCAGAGGAAGGGTGTCTCTGCAACTTTAATTTAGAATATCTGAAAAATAACATACGACAGGGAAACATCAATCTCTCAAGAATCTCCGAGCAGACAAAGACTAACTTGCCTGTGTTGATGGATAGTGTCATAAGAGCTCTAAAAAATTAAAAAATTGTTTATATGATTGTATATTTTAAAATCAACATAATTTAGCCAAGGGGCCTGGACTGTATCATCGGCGCCAGAGTTTGGGGAGTTGACGCAAGATGACGCAGCGTTGACCCCTTGACTTAGATCTGTAAGGTATTCATGATATTATTTAGCCCTTTCCAGATCGTTGAAAATTCTATTAAATTATTAACTAATTATCCATTTTTTGCTTAAAATCGTATTTTGTAATCAAAAATACATGACACATTTTGAAGTAATAGTATTCAACAAGCCAAATATACCGAGATGGGTTGAAAATTCTGTTGAACATCACACTTGAAGATATACTAAAGTCTCAAAGGATCCAGAAAAATGTTATCCGCAGAACTCCACTTGAGAGTTCCTACTCTTTTAGTATCATGACAGGTTCCCAGGTTTATCTAAAATCTGAATGTCTGCAAAAGACTGGCTCGTTTAAGGTACGCGGAGCTTATGCAAAGATTGCAAGTCTTTCCAAAGAAGAAAAGAAAAAAGGAGTGATTGCAGCTTCAGCAGGAAATCATGCGCAAGGTGTTGCGTATGCATCAGCACTTGAAAAAATTCCATGCACTATAGTGATGCCTGTAAACGCTTCACCTGCCAAAGTTTCAGCCACCAAGGCATATGGTGCCAAAGTAATCTTGGAGGGTTCCATATATGACGAGTCATCTGCCAAGGCAACAGAGATTGCAAAAAAAACTGGTGCAACAATGGTTCATGCATTTGATGATGAGATAGTAATTGCAGCTCAGGGAGTAATAGGTCTAGAAATAATTGAGGATCTTCCAGACGTTGATGAAATCTATGTTCCAATTGGTGGAGGAGGACTAGCTGCGGGAGTTTTAAAAGCAGTCAAGGCAAAAAAGCCCAAAGTCAAAGTGATAGGAGTACAATCATCAGGATTTCCAGCAATGAAAAAATCATTTGATGCAGGAAAGTTACAATCAGTTTCAGGTCATAGGACAATTGCAGATGGAATATCTGTCAAGACACCGGGATATTCTACATTTAAAATCATAAACGAATTAATTGATGATATCGTTCTAGTTGATGATTCTGCAATTGTAAAAGCAATGTTTCTTTTAATGGAAAGAGCAAAGATGGTTGTAGAACCAGCTGGTGCTGTAGGGTTGGCATACCTACTTGACAAAAAACCTGCCAAGGGCAAAAAGGTCGTCCCAATATTATCTGGAGGAAATGTGGACATGTATCTTCTAGGCCAAATCGTAGCCAAAGGTTTGACTGAGATGGGTAGGATGGTCAAAATATTCATACTTTTAACAGACAAGCCAGGGGCACTAAAGGAAGTTGTAGACCAGATATCTTCTCTTAGTGTAAATATTGTCGATGTAATCCATGACAGACTATCTTCAAGCATTCCTGCAGGAACAGCTGGGGTAACACTAAGCTTGGAGACACAAGACCAGACACACGCAGAACAACTAGTTGCATTCCTCAAAAAGAAAAATATCCAGTTCAAGGTAGTTACCTAGGATATTTTATTTTTAAAATTATTCTAGGATGTTGGACTTATCAAAGATAGCGCATTGAATACTAGAACTATTCCTACAAAAAGACATGCAATTATTGTAGTTATTTTTCTATTGACAAAAACTCCCATTAATTTTTTGTCCATTGTAAGCATTACTACAGGTATTACTGCAATTGGTATCATCAGACTGAGAAGAAATTGACTGTACACTAGAATGTGCAAAGGATCAAAACCTAACAGTATGGCAACTGTGGTTGGTATGACATTTACAAATCTTGTAATTATTCTTCGCAGCCACATGTTGACTTTTTTCCCCAAGAGTCCCTCCATTATGATTTGACCTGCCAGGGTTCCTGCAGCAGATGATGCTATACCTGATGAAAGTAATGTGATTACAAAAATTGTTCCAGCAGATATTCCAAATAATGGTACAAGTGTCTTGTAGGCTTCGGCAATTGATGCAATTTGAGAATTGTTGGGATAAAATGCAACTGCGGCCATTAACAATATTGCAGCATTTACCAAGGCAGCTATGGTAAGCAAGAATATCGTCTCTGCAAGATGTAATCTTCGCATCTTCTTTCTATCCTCAAGTGTCTTGCCGATTGCCTTTTCCTTTGTAAGAAAAGAATGTAGAAAAACAACATGTGGCATTACAGTAGCGCCAATTATGCCAACTGCAACAAACAACGCACTAGAATTTGCAAAGTGAGGCAAAAATGAACCTGCAAGTATTCCGTGTATAGTTGGTGGTGCCACTAACATCTCATAGACATATCCAAAGCTTATGATTGAAACAAAAAGCAAAAAGAGCTGTTCCATTAGACGGAATTTTCTTGATGTGAGAGCTAGTATTATGATGACATCCACCGCTCCAAAGATTGCGGCATAAATCATTGGCACTCCAAATAATAGATTTAACGCAATAACCGTTCCAAGATATTCGGCAAGGTCTGTCGCCGCCGCTGCAACTTCTGCACTTAGCCAATATGGTATGATGAATAACTTTCTACCTAATTTTTCCCGCAAAATTTCAGCCATGCTTCTCTCTGTTGCAATTCCTAATTTTCCAGATAGGTATTGAACTAACATAGCTATGGCACTTGAAAGCCATACCACCCAAAGTAATGAATACCCAAAAGCAGCTCCTCCTTGGAGATCTGTTCCATAATTTCCTGGATCCATGTATGCTATGCTTACAATTAGTGCAGGACCAGAATATGCAATGAATTTTCTTAGAAAACCTGTAAAATGAGATAATTTTGAATATAATTTAGATGTTGTCACGATTGCATGCTGGTATGGTCTTCATATAAAAGTTAGCTAGGGCTAAATTATTTAGCCAGATCTAAATTTATAAAATATGTTTTTGAAAATGATTATTAGACAACCACATCAAGTATTTGCAAGTTGGCCTCTAATTGGAAAGGAAAGTCTAGTATGTCTTGGTCAGAGATTGAATCATGTGTAGAGATTCTCTCAGCTGAAATCAAAAAAACACGTTTTGAGTTTGATGCAATTGCTACTATATCGAGAGGGGGACTGGTTCCAGCAAGACTGATTGCTGATCATTTTAATATAAAAAAAATACTGGTAGACAGAAATGTCATTCCCAAAAGAACGCTTTTTGTTGATGATATATATGATTCCGGCACTACGTTTGAAAAAATAATTCCTCTCGTTAAAGATCCTAAAAATTTTGTATATGCTACTCTGGTAGCAAGAAAAGGAGCATGGTATCCAAAACAGCTAGTCTATGCTAAAAAAACTCGAGGTCAAGAATACGTGGTATTCCCATGGGATAAATTGGAATCACAAGTGGCTCCAAAATCTGCTAAAGATTAAGTATTACAATATCATATAAAAAACATGAATCCATTTGCATGCTCAAAATGTTTTGTTGGGTATAGGCCTGGAGAATTGATATCGTGCCCCCGATGTAGTCAGGAATTCTGCGGCACGTGTTTTAAACAGCATACTCACTAGATCAAAAAATTAAGTAGTGGTCTTTGTTCCTTGATAGCATGTCAGCTTTTGGTGGGGATGATGTAGATACACTTGCTTTAATGTTTGACAAACTACAATACATTTTTCGAGGTTATGACTCGTATATCCAGACATTTACTGAAATGCATTCTCTATACAAGCAAGGCCAGTTATCTGAGCGAGAATATTATCATGGAATGACTGATGCGGTTTTGAAATATTCAGCACTTGAATTTCTTGGACTCAAATCCATGTTTGAGATAAAAAAAGCGCTAAATCGAATGAACCGGTCCTTCTCCGCACGCACTTTGACATCGGGCTTGGCATCAGGAAGTGTCTCGGGACAATCTGGTCCTCAAAATTCTATTGCCTCATTTGTTAGCGCAAAAAGCCTTCAAGGTAGGGATGATTTGATGCAAAAAACCTCTATGGATGGCAAGCCATGTGATTCATGTGGTACATTTTCCCATCTGGCAACAAAGTTTTGTAGAAACTGTGGAAACAAATTCTAATCTGTTTGATAAATTATACAATAATTCAAGAACTAAATAATACTCACTCTAAAAATAATTTGCGGATCGGTAGTCTAGCCCGGTTAGGATATCGCACTCACACTGCGGGGGTCGCTGGTTCAAATCCGGCCCGATCCATCTTTTTTAAACTAACCGAAAACTGTACACAGTCATGAAAAATTACAGATGTGAAACTACCTGATGGTTATACTGGTACATGTATGTGCATAACAAACAAGCTTGGTCTTAAATCAAAAATCTAGAAAAATCCATTTGTGAGAATTTCCAAGTCTACTGTAAAGAGAATTTCCTTATTGTTTGCTACAACTTTTGCTGTATTAGTAATATGGTTTGGGGTGTATATTCCAGAATTTGAAAAAATACACAATGATTATCAAGTGTATGTGGAACAAGAAGGCCAAGACCAAGTTGCAAATGGTGTTGGGACAGAGTTATCACAACCTTTTCACCTTAGAGAATCATTAATTCAAAAAGTAATTGATACAAAAGAAGAATTTATAACAATTTCATCCGTAATAAGCGGAACAAGAAATGATAATGGCAAGGAGATCTTTCATTCTGAAAAAGAGTATCAGGTAAATGCCTATTCAAGAACATATCAGGATATGCCAACAAAACAATTTGCGTTCAAACCGGGAGTAGAAAAACATGATTATGAATTTTATCACCCATTAGTTTTTGCAGACAGTCCACTAGTTTATAAAAAAATAGACAATATCAACGGTCTTGAGGTGTATGTCTTTCAAGCAGAAACACATGATGTAGATCTCACAGACGCATTTCCTAAATATGATGGCGTAAGGGTTCTCTCTGATACAGTCTCAACTTTCTGGATAGAACCAATAACAGGACAAATGATTAAATTTGAAAAGAGCTGGGATGATCATCAGGTTATAAACAACAAGAAAATATCCCCGATGGAAAAGGGATGGAAAAAGACTACAGATTATTCTGTTTTTATTTTATCCCAGACAGCCAAGACAAAAATAGATAACATCAATTTCAACAAGAGTGTGATCCCGGCATTTTTGGTATCTATGACAATTGGGCTGAATATAATTTTCATTTTAAGAAGCAGACTAAAACTCTCAAAGGAGATAATGCTCAAAAATGAAAAACTAGTAGCTATTGGAAACTTGGCAGCAAGAGTATCACATGATTTGAGAAATCCACTCTCAGTCATCAAAGCAGAAGTGGATATCATGGCGCTCCGAGGGCCTAAAGATGAAAAATCAATAGCTAGGATAAATCGATTAAAACGAGCAATTGATAGAATGGACAGGCAGATAAATGGAATTTTAGATTTTATAAGGGAAAAACCATTAACAAGTGAATGGATGTCATCAAGACTTCTAATAGAATCCGTTCTTAGGACCATCAATATTCCTTATGGAGTACAGATTGTTGTACCCAAACAAGATGTACAAATATTTGGAGATGTGGCACAGCTTGAAACAGTCTTGTCAAACATCATAACAAATGCAATTCAAGCAACAGGCGATACTGGTAAGATTATCATATCGACTGAAGACAAGCAAGATTTAACAATGCTTGGCGTATCTGATTCAGGTCCGGGAATACCTGAGAATGATCTTGCAAAAATATTCGAGCCATTATTTACTACAAAGCAAAGAGGAACTGGCCTTGGCCTATCTAGCTGTCAAACAATAATAGAAAATCATGGTGGAAAGATTATGGTAAAAAATAACCCTACTACGTTTACTGTACAATTGCCTAAAGTAAAACAAGAGTTTGAAAAATTAGTAATAAACGGCTAGTAGTTATGTACAGGACAAGCACAAAAATATCAAGTATGATAGTATCCTAATGAGTTTAAACTTGGATAGGTGATTTTATGAATACCCTGTTAAAATGAAGAATTTACGCACAAATGGAACCAAATAATACATTGTACCTAAGCATGTCCAGCCCCATTCCTCCATTAGTATTATTTTTTAAAACAACAGATTTGGACTAGACAGATATTTGTTACATGGCAAGTGCAAGTCCATTAAAAGAAAATTTAGGCACATATGCTGGCATGATTGATTATCGCAAATGATAATCAAATTCGACATTTTTATGGAATGAAAAATAGTACGTGGTAATGGATACTTTTGTAAAAGATATGATGAAGAAACAAATTGTTTCAATTGATGTAACTTTGACAGTCAAAGAAGCTGCCAAGATGATGGAAGATACCGGAGTTAGTTGCCTGGTTGTTACCAAAGAAAATGTACCTGTTGGCATAATAACAGAAAGAGATTTTGTAACAAAAATTACCTCTCTTGACAAGTCATCATCTACTCTAGTACAAAATGTAATGTCTGTACCCTTGATAACATCTAGTCCTAGTGATACTGCAAAAAAACTTGCTGAACTGATGAAAGAGAAAAAGATCCACAAGGTACCTGTGATGGAAGGAACGCGTCTAGTGGGAATTGTTACAGCAACGGATTTGATAAAAAAGTGTATTATTGATTCGGATTTGGAACTGAGACAAATTTGTAATTCTTTTGCTCAAATGGCATTTTGATTATTTTATACATGATCTAATTCTAGACATAGAATACAACACGACTCATACCTATTATTGATTTTTAAACTAGAATTAACACATGCTCACTATTTTTAACAGGTATTGTACCGTACACTAAGAAATTAATATTGTTAATGCATGCCTTGTGCATTCTTGACAGAAGTAACATTGTTACTGAACAATGTGTCACAATTCTTTATATCGAGTTTCAAGTAATTACGGCATGAATACATCAAGCCTATCAGCACACAAGAAGATGCTTGCAATCATAATTGGTGTGGCAATATTTGCCACAGCAGGAATGGGCGCAGCGTCTGCACAGAGTGCTCCAGCTACAACAAGTACAGCACCAAAAATCCAGGGTTCAATCAATATTGAACAGCTACTTTTGTCTAATGTCAAAGTAGACTTTTCTACTGCAGCAACAACTGCAGCAGGCGGTTCATCAACTGCACCAATTATTGGTGGAAAAGTGATTAGTGGAAGCTTGAAACCAATGCAAGGTTCTCTTGTATACGCCTTCAAGGTAATTGACGGTAACAACATGGTATATTCCGTGATTGTCGATCCTTCAAGCGGTTCAGTACTCTACGCCTCAGCAGGCCACGCATTTCAAATGGGCGGCTTTGGTGGAGGACATGCAGGAGGAATGAATGGCGGTTTCAAACATGGTGGACAGGGATGGAATAAACAAACTCCATCTACCAGCACAGCACCATCAGGAACAACTTCATAATAGTTTCGCAAGAAACGCTCTTTTTTTATTTTTTAACTAGAAGGAAACTATTTTTATTTCTAAAAACTCATTTGACTAGCATTACTGGAATCTTTGATTTGTGTAATACATAACTTGACACACTTCCAAGAAAAATATTCTTAAAGGTATTGACTCCTCTTGCACCTATCACAATCAAATCTATGCCATGAGTATTGGAATATTCAACTATGGCATGTCCGGGATCCCCTGTTAACACTCTGCTAGAAAACGGTATCTTGTTTTTCATGGCAAGTTTTTTTGTCTGAAGAATAAATGATGGTGGAACCTCCTCTTCTCCTGATTTTTGTTTGACACTTGCTTTTTGCGAAAGGGTGTGAATTACATGAATGACAACAAGTGATGCTTCATTCTCAACTGTGAGATGAATTGCAGTCTCTAAGGCGTTTAGTGAATTTTTTGAACCGTCCAAAGGTACCAGGATTTTTTTAAATCGTTGTGCGGACATTAGATCTCACATATGCGGTATTACTGGTTTGTTATATTCTAATCTGTGAGTGTGATATTGTGTAATTACAAAGATTTTCAGTTGTGACGTCTTTTGTCGATTATTATTTAAAAAAGAACTAGACTGCTTTCATTCTTCTAAAGGAGTAAGTACCCAAGGCTCCTAGCGCACAGCTGTATAATAAAAGAACACCCAAGTCAAGACCTAGTCCATGACTTCCTATTCCTAATATGATATTTCTAAGAGCATCTACTGCATATGTAACAGGATCTATGGTTGTTAAAATTGAGAGCCACTGAGGTAGTTTGTCAATTGGAAATAATGCGCCACTAAGAAAGAACAAAGGAAAGACTACAAAGCTTACTATCATCTGAAATCCTTCAAGACTTGTCATGTAACTTCCAAGAGTTAGTCCAAGAGATGTCAAAGCAAATGAGAGCAGCAGAACAATTACTACTGTTTGTACTAGAGCAAGTGGACTAAATTGTACTCCGATGATTAGGCCTACTATGAGAAGTATTGATACTTGAATTAAAGAATTTGTCATACCGCCAAATGTCTTGCCAGTAAAAATGGTGGATCTTGATACCGGCGCTACCATTACGCTTTTTAAAAAATCAAATTTTCTATCCCATATGATGTATGAGCCAAAAAATACTGATGAAAAAACAACCGACATGCAAATTATTCCTGGAAATATGAATTTCTGATAATCTACTGCATGTGCCGATATTGAAGTTGAAGAGCCAAATCCACTGCCTATGACAAACAACCATAAAAGCGGAGTAAAGGTTGATGCAACTAGCCGGCTTTTTTCTCTAAAAAATACCTTTACTTCTCTTAGCCAGAGTGCATAGATCTTGTCAAAGTAAATCCTAATGCTTGTCGTATTGTACATATCTCTCCATAAAACCGCCTTCGGCTTGTTCTTTGATTGGTCTTCCTGTTAGTTTCAAAAATACATCGTTTAATGTGGGACTAGTAGCTTCAACAGATTCAACTTCGACATGCTTTAAAATTTCTGGAATGTTTCTTTTTGCATCATCAACACTTAACAACAGATATCCATCAACTGACTCAATTTTACTAATACATTCTAGATTTTTTAGAGCATCTGTATTGGAATCTTGTTTTAGTTTGAGTTTGACAATATCTCCTCCTAACATTGATTTTAGTCTAGCCGGAGTATCTAGCGCGATAATTTTTCCCTTGTCTATTATGCCAATTCTGTTGCATAACATATCCGCCTCTTCCATGTAATGTGTCGTAAGAATTATCGTAAGTTTTTCTTGTTTTACAAGCTGTTGTATATACTTCCACATTGTCTCTCTACTAGAAGGATCTAGTCCTAATGTTGGTTCATCTAGAAACAATACTTTGGGATTAT
>Ga0209517_10000557_pt1 | contig 63179 bp, 52 predicted proteins | sample PeaSoiMetSII2010_FD_187695 | JGI IMG/M metagenome (GOLD analysis project Ga0209517, IMG submission 187695) | Peat soil microbial communities from Weissenstadt, Germany - SII-2010 (SPAdes) (version 2) | ecosystem: Environmental > Terrestrial > Soil > Wetlands > Peat | place: Germany... | reverse complement strand
GCTGGACCCCGGCGGTGTAGGGGTAGGGCTTGCCCTACCCTCGTCAGGACCAGCAGAAACGCGGGGACGGCAAGCCGCCCCCCTACGGCGGGCCGGTTATCGACGGATTGGGGTGAGCAGTTTGCGTGTTGACATCGATACCTTGGGAGTGTAATCTCTCCGCATTTTCACCAGGGTGCACCGCAGGCAAGTGTGCCCGGAAGGAGGCTAGGATGGTTCGGGCAGCAACCAAGATCATCATCGTGGTTGGACTGCTCTCTCACAATTTCCCGCTGGCGGGGCAGACGAATCTCCCCGCGTCGCATGCGAACCCAGCCGTTTCCAATCTCCTGGTGGGATCGGGAGAATCAACTCCACGAACATTCGAGGTCGAAGGGAAGATCACTTCGGTTGAGGGAGACCCTCTAACCGGCGCCACTGTCTGGGTGGCAGCTTTCGCTTCGCCAACGCAGCAATTCGCTTCAACTCAAACTGACAGCGAGGGGGATTACTCGCTCAAGATTGATTTACCCCCTCAATCGGCAGCCAGCTCGATCATCTTGGGGGCAAGTCATCCGGAGTGCATTGAGGCGAGAGAACTGCTCGATCCCGGTGGACCGGGGCAGGTCGTCAAATTGAGCCTCCTCTTGCCAAGGCTGGATGAGAAGCTAGACGGGCCTAAGCTGGACCTGGTCGAGGCCTGGCTGCTTCCGCGCTTGGCGCACTCGCGCGACTGCCGCGCACAATCCGCGTCTTCATGCCGGACTTTGCACGAGACACTCACCTGCTTTCGGAAGCAGCAGATGGATTGGGCCACATTGCAACAGATTCTGGAGGCGGCGCGGCAATCCGGTCTTCCTCAGTTTCGACCCTTGGCAGCCCTGGCGCTGATGCAAATGGGAAGCTGGCAGGGAGCCGGAAAGGTGCTGGCTTCGAACCCGCCGTCATCCCGCATCTCTGAAGAAGAGTTGGTCGTTCGAGGTGTGCGCTGGAGCTTCCTCCACAGAACCGACGAGGCACGTCGAGACCTCGAACAGGCGCGGTCTATGGACCCACGCGACGCTTTCACCGAGCTCGAATTGGGGCGCGTGGCGGTCCAGGCGGAGGACTGGCCTGCCGCCGCAGCGATGCTGGATCCGCCTCTGCGCAAGCGCGCTCTGGCTCCCCAGGCGCACTGCCTGCGGGCCCGGGCAATGATTGCTCTCGGCGATTTCGAAAGCGCCTCGCTCGAGGCGAACGTTCTTGCACAGGACTTGCGGCGAAAACGTCTGCCGCCTGACGCTCAGGCGTTCGTGAACGATCTCCAGAGGCGATTGCAGGAACGTTTCATTCGGCCCATCGGGGACGTAATGGATCAGCCGGTGGCCGAACTGAAAGAGGCTGCAGTCGAACTCAAGGATCTAGACCCCTCCAGCCCTGTCCCGCCCGGCGGGTTGGCGGAGTTCTTGAAGCAGGTGGGAAGCAGCGTCGAAGAGACCTTGCGCGGTTTCTCGAACACCATGGGCTCAGAATTAATCCGGCAAACTCAACTGGCCGGCAACGGCAAACCGCGCACGGCGCGCTCCTTGGAGTGCAGTTACATCTTTGTGCACCGCACGGTGAAGGGGCACATCCAGATCGACGAATATCGTGGCAACAAGGAAGGCCATCAATTAAGCCCGGGAACCACCCAAGGGGGCTTCATGGTTACTTCCGGGTTTGTGAGCACGCTGATGGTTCTTCATCCGGAGTTTCAATCCCAAACCACTTACCGTTTTCTGGGCACGCAGTCCCTGACGGGTCAGCCGACCTACGTGATCGGCTTTGCTCAGAAGCCCGACAGCCCGAGCCCCTTGGGCAGATTCATCCTCTCTTTAGGCAAGGTCACGCCGCTTTACCTTCAGGGAATCGCCTGGATCTCGGCCGATCACCGAGTCCTGAGGCTGCGCACGGATCTTCTTCATCCCATCTCCAACATCAACTTGAATCGCGAGACATCGGAGATTGACTATCGCCCTTATCACTTCCTGAGCTCGCCCACTGCCTTCCTGCTTCCGAATCGCGTCACCGTGAGTGTGGACTGGGGCCGCAAGCGCCTGCGCAACGAACACGTCTTTTCCAAATTCCGACTGTTCGATGTGGAGGTCCACGAGGGCACCGAGAAAGCTTTGCCCGCGATCGATGCCTCGCGCCAGACCTTTCTCGCCAACGCCAATAATGACAACGCGCTCGTCAACCGAGGCCTCGAGTTGGACATTAAAGGCAGCCTGGACGCTGCGATTGGGGAATATCGCGCGGCCCTGCGGGTCAATCCGAATAATGATCTTGCCCACTTCGACCTGGGCCTGGCGCTCAACGATAAAGGCGACCTGGACGGCGCGATTGCGGAGTACCGCGAAGCGGTGCTCCTGAAGCCGGGAAATGAGAACGCCCACGTAAGCCTTGGCTCCGCGCTATTTAAGAAGGGGAACATGGATGCGGCGATTGCGGAGTACCGGGAAGTCTTGCGCTTGAACCCGCAGAATGACTCTGCTCATTACAACCTCGGCATCGCCCTGGGGACTACGGGCACCCTGGGCGGTGCCATCAGCGAAACACGCGCGGCCCTGCGGCTTGACCCAAACAATCCGCAACTCCATTATTCGTTGGCTTATTGGCTGGAAAAACAGGGTGATCGCAACGAAGCGCTGGGCGAATACCGCACTGCCTATACCCTCAGTCCCGACAACTCTCAGTTCAAGCAGGCTTACGAGAGGCTGGCTCGAAAACCCAAGGCACACCGCGCCTCGGGAGCTCGAAAATCCGGTGAGGGTGTGTAAACAAGGGCGCCCTCGTGGTCGCCCCAGACGGAGGCGCACCGCTTGTGGCGTGCCCAAGGCAGCCACAAGGGCCTTCCGTTACGAGACAGACCCGCACACCACTCCCTTAGGACTGGGAGTTTTTACTCGCCGGGCATTTTTTCTGCCCGGGTCGGCAGGTGAGAATGTTTCCCCGCTATGTGGCGCCGGCGGGGGCGGCGTTCCGGTTGAGTTACACGCGCTCGACGTTCGCGGCTTGCAACCCTTTAGGACCGGTCTTCACTTCGAAGCTGACTCTTGCGCCTTCCTCTAATGACCGGTATCCGTTCCCCACGATAGACGAGAAATGAACGAATACATCCTCTCCGCTTTCGCGCTGGATGAACCCGTAGCCTTTGGCGGCGTTAAACCACTTCACTGTACCTTGTTCTTTCATGCTGCTATTTGTCCTTGTTGGTTTGAGATTGCAATTTGTGGAGACGGCAACGGCGGGTACGCCCGACGATCCGCTGTAACACCACTAGCCGCAAGGTCGAAGGGTAGCCACCCTTGAAGATCTTGCGAACCTCGTCGGAATTACAACAACAAACTGCAGCCGTAACATAGCATTCTTTGATAGGGATTGTCACGAAAAAAGGAAGCGACCGGGCACGAAATAAAAGTGACTTCAGGTCACTAATTGGTAACGTGAACGCACCGTCACTCCATGACGGCAGCGCCGTGCTCGAGCCAGCGGATGCCCGCCCAAATCAGGATGCGGCACGTCCTGTCGGCTGTCATCACGAGCCTAGTAAGGACACTCGCTCTGGTTCCTTCTTGACGCACTGCGAGATTCCTCGTCGCCTGCGGTTCCCTGGAATAACACGCTCCGGGGCGGACCTGTTTCATCGCAGGTGCTTATCGAAGAACGAAACGATGCGCCTCCGGGCATCTTGCGCCGAAGGCTCGTGGTATGCGCTTCCGCCGAGCTTGGCGAGCGCAACAAACAGCACCGGTACGGTGGCCGGGTCGTGATTGTTGAGAAAGGCGTGGCCCGCGTCGGGATACTCTTTCACCTCGTGAGGCACGCGCGCCGCAACGAGGGCCCGCTCGAGGCGTGCGGCGCCGCCGCGCAGGGTACGGTCTTTGGCGCCAAAGCTGCCGACGATGGGACAGGCGCCGCGCAGATAGCTAACGGCGTCCGGCGGAACCTGGCCGTAATTGACGCTTGAGGCTGAGAACCCATGGTTGGGAGCGAGCAACAGCGCAAAGCCGCCCCCCATGCAGAAACCGATAACGCCGATCTTTCCGGTGCACCCTTGCTGGTTGGACAGCCAGACGCGCACCGCCTCGACTTCGTCGAACGACCTCCCCTTTCGCGCCCGCAGGTCGCGGAAGATTGCAAGCAGGCAACTCAGCTTCTTGCCCGAATGGAAGAGGTCAGGGGCCACGGCCACGAAGCCCTCGTTCGCGAGCCAGTCGGCTTGGTTTCTGAGGTCAGGGCTCATCCCTAGGACATCGTGGAGGACCACCACCCCAGGCCATGGACCTTGGTTTCGAGGCATCGCAAAGTAGGCCGGCAATTCGTATCCAGAGACGGGAATTCTGACCTCGGCCATCTTATCCTCCAGAGCCGTCTTCACCGCACCTTCGGGATCAACCGGTAGAGGGTGACGGCGGCAAATTCTTCATAACCGGGAAGCTTCCGGCAAACCACCGTTTCCGCAAGAGAGTTCACCATCCGAGATATCACCTCACCCCACTCTCAGAGTTTAGCTTGAAAACCTGCGTGCGGAAGGTACAATCTATAAACCAAGATCAGAGATGGCGACTTTCAGCCAAGCCTGAAAATCACCAAGCTACTGAGGGTAAAATAATAGAGTGACGGACCAACCCCCTCACCCGGCGCTGCGCGCCACCCTCTCCCCCAAGGGGGCGAGGGCATGCGCTCGGCTTATTTCTCCCCTCGCCCCCTTGGGGGAGAGGGGTCGGGGGGTGAGGGGGTGATGTCACTAGATTTTGCAATTCTCTTCAGCTCGGGGAATTGATGGCGGTGCTTATGGGGCAAGCGCGCGATTTGCCTCAAACGACCCAGCCTCCCATTTCTCGCGAAAACGACTCTCCTGCACCCACACCCGACCGGAGCCGCGTGCCGGTGCATGTTTGGATCTTTATCCTGCTGGTTTCGGTCGTCCTAGGCTTTCTCTGGTACAACTTGCGCGCCGCCTACCGGGAAACCCTGGCCTACTGGGATTCGAATCTATCAAACTCCGCCGACGAACAGACAAGCATTGAAGCCCTGTGGCTGCTCGAGAGACAGACGGATACCGAAGGGATTGCCAGCAATAGTGCTACGATTCGCATGCTTTCAAATCAATTGAGCGCTGCGAAGCTGGCAGCTACCCAGCGGGAAGTTGAACTTGCGATCGATAGAATGGCGCGCATTAACGGCTTCATGGGTGGAGTCGTGGCTGACAAGGAGTGCCGGATCCTGGCTCAAGTAGGCGTCCCGGCGGAGGCCCGGGCGGGCGTCAAGAGGGCCTGCCACGAAGCCCAAGACACTCGAGCCTACAGCATCGTTGCCTCCTACCCGCGGCCTGCACGCGTTTTGCTCAACCTGGCCATTCCTGTCTCGGACGGCGAGCGGGCCTCGAGTACTTCTCAAACTTTCCTCTCGATCGTCGGCGCCGCGGTCATGATCTCCGAGCCGAGGAGAGCAGTCTCCCGCTTCTTTGTTGAAAAGAGCAGGCCCGCCCGGTTTGCGGAAACCGAGATGATCTGGCAGGAACCCGGAGAAGCTGTAGGCTTTTCCCCCCGAATGGATGCGTTGGGAATGGGATCTCTGTTTCGCCAGCCACTGAACGGGAATGCCTTCGAATCGAGGGCGGCGCGCGAACGCAACGAAGCGTTTGGCGAGTTCACCGATTATCGCGGCGTTCGGGTTTTCGGCGTTGCCCGGTCCGTCGCCGCCGCGGGCGCGAGCCTGGCTCGCAAGGTTGACAAGGATCAGGCGTTGGCAGATTTCCATCGGCGAGCGCTGCTCGAGTGGCTGGCGGCGGCGCTCTCCCTCCTCCTCTTCGGCGCCGTCATCCTGGCCCAGCACCGTCACCAGGCGATGCGGGATCTTCAGGAGAAACTCCGGCAACAACAAACCTTGTTGGATCTCAAGCGGCACGTGGAAACCTCTGAGGAGCGCTATCGCGCCTTTATTGCCAACAGCACGGAAGCCATCTGGCGCATGGAAACAGAGAAGCCCGTCTCCACCGCACTTCCAGTCGAAGAGCAAGTTGGACAAGTCCTGGAATCCGCTTATCTGGCGGAGTGCAACGACTCCATGGCTCGGATGTTCGGGTTTGAGCGCGCGTCGGAGCTGATTGGGCTGCGCGTCAAGAATCTGACCCAATTCGATCCGCGCTCAATTGCCAACTTGCGGACCTTCATTAGCTCGGGATATCGGCTGGCCGACGCCGAGTTTTTCGCCAAAGACCGCCAGGGCAAAGTTCACCACTTCTTAAACACCTATTTGGGAGTCGTGGAAGGAGAATATCTACTCCGCGCCTGGGGCGTGCTGCGCGACGTGACCGAGCGGAAACGAGTTGAGGAGGCCCTGAAGGAGAGCGAGCGCCGTTATCGTGTTCTCTTCGAGACCGCCGGCGACGCCATATTCCTTATACGAGGCGACACTTTCATTGACTGCAATCACAGGGCTCTCGAGATGTATCGGTGCACTCGCGACGAAATCCTCGGGAAGGCAGTGGCCGGGCGCTACCCGCTTGAAGGGCCAGAAGGTTCTTATCCTCGCCAGGCAGCACTGGAGAAATTGGCGCAGGCCCGTGAGGGACAAACGCTTTGTTTTGAGTGGGGGGCCGTCCGCCTGGACGGAACTACCTTCGATGCAGAGATCACACTGAGCCGCCTGGGAATCGAGGAGGACGTTATTCTGCTCGCGTTGGTGCGAGATATCACCGACCGCAAGCTGGCGGAACGATCGTTACGCGAGAGCGAAGAGCTTTTTCGCACGACTTTCGAGACGGCCGGAATCGGCATCGCGTTGGTGGACATGCAAGGCCATCCCATAAAGTCGAACCCCGCACTCCAGAGAATGCTCGGCTATAGCGAGGAAGAACTGCGCCGCATGCTCTTCACCGAGTTTACCCACCCTGACGACCGGCAGCGCGACTGGGAGTTATACCAGGAACTGTTGGCGGGGAAACGTGAGTCCTACGAAACCGAGAAGCGCTATATCAAAAGGGACGGGCAAATCGTGTGGGGGCATTTGACCGCCTCCTTGGTTAAGATAGCAGACGGTCGGACCATGTCTGTTGTGGGCATGGTGGAAGACATCACAGAGCGCAAACAGGCGGTCGAGGCGCTGCGAGCCAGTGAAACCCGGTTTCGGACGCTCATCCAAAGTGCGCCGGTCGCAATCAGCATCAGCCGATCCGGGCGCAGCTTGTATGTTAACCAAGCCTATCTGGAGATGTATGGCCTCAAAAGCGACGACGAAGTCATCGGACATTCCATTGGAGAGCAGTGCTCACCGGAGTGTCGGGCCATGGTGGAAGAACGCGCCCGGCAGCGTGCGCTAGGCCTGCCAGTTCCTGCGCGCTATGAGGCCGTTGGGCAACGCAAAGACGGCTCTCTGTTGCCCGTAGAAGTAGCGGTCGCGATGGTGGAGCTTTCCGACGGTGAGGCTAGCGTAGGCTTCCTGACGGACATCACGGAGCGCAAGCGGGCGGACATGGAATTGGTTGACCGGTTGCGCTTTGAAACCCTTCTGGCCGATCTCTCGGCGCGATTTGCAGATGTGGCGGCCGGGCGGCTGGGCGGGGAGATCGAAGGAGCGCTCGGTCGCGTCTGCGAAGGCTTGGAACTGGACGGGTGTACGCTGTGGCAGGCGCCGGCGGAGGCTCCAAAGCTGTTAAGGCTCACCTACACTCACCGAAGTCCGGAAGGACCGCAGGGTCCAGGTCCAACTCAGGTGGATGCCGTCGAATATTTCCCGTGGAGCTACCTACAAATCATGTCTGGACGGAGAACCGTCGTCGCCGTGTCGTCCTTGGCGGAGCTGCCGGAGGAGGCTGCTCGCGATCGGGAGTCGTACAGCAAGTTCGGCGTCAAGTCAGTCTTGACGATTGCGCTGGCAACAGGGGGACGACCACCTGTGGGGGCGTTGGCCTTCAGCTCTACGCGAGCGGAGCACACCTGGCCGGAGGAGATCGTGAACCGCCTACAAGTCGTAGCCCAGATGTTTGCCAACGCACTGGCCCGGCAGCGTTTGCAGGAAGAGCGTCAGCGCTCCTTCGATCAGTTGCGGGCTCTGGCCGCGCGCCTGCAGAACGTCCGGGAAGAGGAAAGAAAGAAGGTGGCGCGCGAAATCCACGACCAACTAGGCCAGGCCTTAACCGCCATCAAGCTGGACCTGAGCTCTCTCGTTCGCGGCTTGCCGGCCGGTCACGGCCCCCTGCTGGAGAAGGGTGCTCCCCTCCTGCGTCTGGTCGATGAGACGATTGAGAGCGTGCGCCGAATCTCGACCGAATTGCGGCCCGGAATGCTGGATGACCTGGGGTTGGCGGCTACAGTGGAATGGGCCGCGGAAGAGTTTGCGAGCCGGACGGGCACGAAATGCCTCCTGGATTTGGCCGCCGAAGAGATCGCGGTCGATTCGGAAACGGCGACGGCGGTGTTCCGCATTTTTCAAGAGACGCTCACCAATGTGGCGCGCCACGCGCACGCCAGCGAAGTGAAGGTACGTCTCGCCGAGGAAAACGGCGATTTGACTCTGGAAGTCCACGACAACGGCAGGGGAATCGGCGAGGATGAACTGGCCAACGCCAGTTCGTTGGGAATTTTGGGAATGCGCGAGCGGGCCCTGTTGCTGGGAGGCACTCTGACCATCACGGGCCAGCCGGGTAAAGGCACCACGGTGAGAATTCGAATACCCGAAGCCCGCCACGCATAGTGAGGAAGACCATGCTCAAGGTCCTGATCGCTGACGACCACGCCATTGTGCGCCGGGGCCTCGTCGAAATTCTGCTGCACGAACTCAAGGATCCCATTTGTGGAGAAGCTGAAAACGCTCAGCAGGTTCTTGCTCAGGTCCGCAGCCAGACCTGGGATCTGGTGATTCTGGACGTCAGCATGCCCGGGCGAAGCGGCATCGACGTTCTTAGCGACGTGAAGCGGGAACAGCCGAAACTGCCCGTCCTGGTTTTGAGCATGCACCCCGAAGACCAATACGGCAAGCGGGTGCTCAAAGCGGGCGCGTCCGGTTACATGAACAAGAACGGCGCGCCGGAGGAACTGATCAAAGCCATTCGCAAAGTTCTGGCGGGCGGCCGCTATGTGAGCCCGGCGCTGGCTGAAAAGCTGGCGTTGGACCTCAGTGAAGACCTCGCGCACCTGCCCCACGAGGCTCTCTCCAACCGTGAATTCGAGGTGCTGCGCATGATTGGCTCGGGAAAAACGATCAGCCTGATTGCCCAGGAGCTTCACCTGAGTGCGGCTACTATCAGCACCTATCGGGCGCGCATCCTGGAGAAGATGAAAATGACCACCACGGCCGAGTTGATGCGCTACGCATTCCAGAACCATTTGGTGGAGTGACCCCGTCTCGCAGCGGCCCGGCAGATACGCCCCCTGCCCGTAGGCGCTAGAATAAGCCGCTCTCCTCACACCAATCCGCATCAGCGGCGTGAGAATGTGGCCCACGGCGCCAGCCGTGGGATCACAGCACACAGAGAGCACCGTGAGCCACGTAGTGGCGACAGAAGATCTGCGATTATCAAAACAGCTCTCTCGCCCCTCCCGGGGCTTTTCAGGAGCATCGGCCCTGCTTTCTCCCCACGGCTGTCGCCGTGGGCCACATTCTTGCGCCCGCCCGGGCGGGCTCCGGAACCCGATCGAGGTGATTCTAACGCCTACGCGTCCCCTCTCCCGCCCAAAACCAAGCGCTTGTCATACTGAGAGCGTGTGACTTTTTCGGTTTTGCGTGGCACTGACCGGCAAAGCCAACCGTCCAACCTGTCATCCTGAGCGATAGCGAAGGATCTGCAGTTCGCCGAGAACCGTGAAATGACGAAAATGCAGATCCTTCGTCGCCTCCGGCTCCTCAGGATGACACGCGCTGTGGGTTTTAGCTCTGTTATCAGCATCAGCTGCTCACTCGAACTGAAGAAAGTCACACACTCTGAGCGGCGGGCGCCCCTGCAACCTTGCCTGCAGTTTCCAGCCTCGTGTCATAGAAACAATGACAAGGTAAATCCATTTAGCTCGACACAAATATCCGCCTTCGAGTGATGGTGTCGATGCCGCGGATGGGGCAGGCTAATACCTGGGGCGACACATGAAAGTTCTGATCGCTGACGACTCCGAAGTTTTCGTGCAACGCTTGGTTCGAGCGCTTGATGAGATCAGCGGTGTCGAGATTATTGGGCGCGCTCGTACCGGTGTGGAAGCCCTGCAGGCGCTCCGCGACCTCCGCCCTGATGTCGTAATCTTGGACATCAGGATGCCGGAAGGAACCGGCATCGACGTCCTGGAAGGCATGAGGAGGGAAAAACTGACACCGATCACCCTCGTCCTGACCAACTTCGCCTTCCCGCAGTACCGGAGGAAATGCCTGCAGTTGGGGGCCCGATTCTTTTTCGACAAGTCGGCTGAATTCTCAGAGGTTAGGGAAGCACTGAGCGGGCTGATTCACAAACCTTCAGGGTCAGGCGAGAATGGCTTCGCGGAAACGGAAAGATGTGCTGATCAGAAGCGTTAAGAAAGAGTTGAGAAATGGAGCGGTTGTTTCTAATTGGCGCGGCTGCGTGCCTGGTTGTTTCGTGGTTCTACATTCTTTCCCTGAAAACCAAAGTGCGCGACTGCATGGCTTACATTCAGAATCGTATCGACCGAGACAACCGCGTACTCGACGGCTCACAGAGCAGTCCTGACGGCGGGCGCGACTTAAAGCGAACCGGCAGCTCTTGGCGCCTCGGCAGGGAGGAAACGACCATGCCTGTTCTGGGAAAGGCAACCACGGACGGAAAACCCAAACTGATAGTAGGCGGCGCAAATAGTCCTCAACCTCTACATTATCTTTGTTCGCATTGCCTGCAACCATTCTATCTACCTGGAAATCAGCCGCCGAAGGAAGCCGTGGCAGAACTGCTCCAGAACTTTGGGGAACATGTTGAGCGCGAACACCCGAACCTCGTGCGCGTCTCGAACACGGCGCCGGCGGAAGCCGGTAAACAGGATGGTCACTAAAGTAAGAGTGTCAAAGCGCGGTTGAACAGCGAGGCCCGGAGGGCCGCGAGAGAGTAGCCCATGGCGTAAGCCGTGGGATCGAGCAGCGGCCCCGGGTTGTCTTAGCCCCGGAGGGGCGACAGATTCCCCGGCACTGTCTCTGTCGCCCCTCCGGGGCTGCGGATATGAACGCCGTGCGGGGTCCCACGGCTTACGCCGTGGGCTACTTTCTGGCGCCGCTCCGCGGCTCTGGTAGCCGTCGCGTTTTCAGGTTAATGCCTATGGGGCGTACGCCCTGGGCTACTCTATGCCGGCCCTGCGGGGCTCCGAAAAAACGGCGCGCATACGAAGGGCTTTCTTGGCGAACTATTGACCCAGGGCAACAGCTAGTACTTCCGAAGACCGTAGTAACTCCGGAGAATGAAGCCTCAGGAACATGATGTTCGATTAGAAGGAGCTGCATGAGTTTGGAGAAAATGGGAGGCCAGGGGGACAAGGTGTTTATTGAGGCTATGATTGCGAGCCTGCCTCATCTCTTTTTTGCCGCCGTCGAGCAATCCTCGGAAGCCGTAATCATCACCAACGCCCAAGGAAACATCGAATACGTCAATCCAGCATTCACCCGCATCACGGGATACACCCGGGAGGAGACACTGGGGCAGAATCCCCGTCTCCTGAAATCCGGCGAGCACGACCCGGAGACTTATCGGAAGCTTTGGAAGACCATTCTCACCGGGGAGTCCTGGCGCGGTGAGCTCATCAACCGGCGGAAGGACGGGAGTTTTTACACCGAGGAGATGAACATTGCTCCGGTGTGCAATCCTCGCGGAGAAGTCACCCATTTCATCGCCACTCAGCAGGACGCGACAACCCGCCGCCAACTCGACCGGCAGCTAAAGTGGGTGCAAACGGTGGAGGCGGTCGGCCGCTTGGCGGGGGGTGTCGTCCATGAATTAAACAACCTGCTCGCTATCATCTCCGGTTACGCCCAGCTCTTGCAAGGACGAGTGAAGCCTGAGGGCCTCGGTGCGGTGGAGGAGGTCCTTAAGGCTGCGGACCGGGCGGCCTCGCTCACACGCCAACTGCTCTCCTTCAGCCGCGGTCAAAATCTGGCTCCGAAGGTCTTGGACTTGAACTCGGTCGTGTGCGACACATTGAAGATGCTGCGCCTCCTGGTCGGCGACGGCATCGAATTCGCTACCGTTCAACAAGCCGATTTGGGACGAGTGAAGGCTGACCGGGGACAGATCGAGCAGGTGCTTATGCACTTGGCCGTGAACGCGCGTGATGCCATGCCCGAGGGCGGCAAGATCACGATTGAAACGGCCAATATCGATTTGGAGGAGTCTCATTCGCGAACCCATATCGGTGCTGGTGCCGGTCCGCACGTGCTGCTGTCCGTGTCCGCCAAAGGCGCGAAGGAAGATACTGAATCTCAAGCGTCCTTCTTTGAGACTTCTTCCACCGCAAAGAGAGCAGGCAAGGGGACAGGATTGGGCATGGCAAATGTGTTCGGTGTCATTAAACAGAGCGGCGGCCACATCTGGATCGAGAGCGAGGCGGGGCAGGCCGCGACCTTCAAGATTTACCTTCCCCGCATCGAGGAGGCCTCACCCAAGGCGGAGCCAACTCAGCCGCGCCCAGCCCTGCCCGCTGGATCGGAGACCATTCTGTTGGTCGTCGAGGAGCGCGGAGTTCGGTCAATCGCGGGGAGGACACTCGAGTCGCTGGGCTACAAGGTCTTCGAAGCGCACGGACCCGTCCAAGCCTTGGCCGTCATCGAGCAGAGTTCCCATCCAATTCATCTGCTCCTGACCGATCTGGTAATGCCCCAGATGGGCGCTAAAGAGCTAGCGGACTGCCTGAAAGCTTCACGGCCGGAGTCGAAAGCGCTCTATGTGCCGGCGCAGGCACAGGAGGCCCTTGTTCGCCATAACGCACAGGAAACCGGAGCCTCACTGCTCCAGAAGCCCATCACGCCGGAAACTCTGGCGCGCAAGGTGCGCGAAGTACTGGACGATTCAGATCAATCCAAGTAGCGAACTCTGTCATTCAAAGCAGGCCGGAGTTCGAGGAGGAATGGCGCTTGAAGCTACTTGTGTGGGGTGACACCGAGCACTTATACTAGATTCATGAGTTACAAAGGCATCATCACTATCGAGCCTGGGAAACGGGGAGGAAAGCCGTGCATTCGCGGAATGCGTATTACGGTCTATGACGTGCTTTCTTATCTGGCTTCCGGCATGAGTCACCAGGAAATCCTGGCGGATTTCCCTTACCTGACAGAAGAAGACATCCTGGCCTGCCTCAGCTACGCGGCTGACCGCGAGGGCCAACAGTTGGTTGTGAAGGTGTGAAGCTTCTCTTCGACCAAAACCTGTCGCCGCGCCTCGTCCATCATCTTTCGGATCTCTACCCAGACTCTGAGCACGTGTACACTGCCGGACTGGATCAAGCCTCCGACGCCGTACTCTGGGAATATGCGGGTAAGAATGACCTGACCCTCGTCACCAAGGATGCTGACTTCGGCGAAATAGGTGAAGTGTTGGGCTTTCCACCAAAAGTGATCTGGATCCGCCTCGGAAATTGTTCAACCCGTCAGATTGAATCTATCCTCAGGCAACATCACGAAGCCATCGCCGGTCTCGCCAGGGACGCCAACGCTCACATTCTCACGCTGGTTTGAGCTCCCAATGACGGGAGACACTTGGCAATGGGAACAGCTAAATCTGGGCTTGTGGCGCCTCGTCGACTCGGGAGCAGCATCTCAACCTCGAGTTGTCGCAGCCTCTGGCCGTCGCCACTTCAAACCGAGAAACTGCCCGATCCCTTCCGGCGGGGATTCAAAACAGGCAGTGTTGGGAAAAGGCCGGCGTTCGATTCGAACCCGTCGACCTTGCCGCAGGTCCGGCATACCTCACGAGCGATATCTGGCGCCGTCTCTCATCGGCAGTGATCGTCTACGGCACGTTGCGAGAAGCCGGCGCGAACCGCTACGCCGCCGAACAGATGCAGAATCACTTCCTAGATCGCTACGAGAGCGAGGTCCCTATCTACAAAGACTTTGAAGCCTCCGAAGAACTGCTGCGGCATCGCGACGTGGTCTTTGTGGGGCGCCCGGAAGCCAACTCGGCGCTGGCTTTATGGGCGGGCAAACTGCGGCTCGATTACGAAGGCGCCGCGTTCAAGATCGACGGAAAGATACACGCCAGCGAACGCGAAGCGCTGATTCTCGCGGCGGAGAACCCGTTCGACCCCGCTCACATGGCCCTGGTGGTAGCCGGCAACGACGCGCTGAGCACCGTGAAAGCGCAGAGTGCTCAATTGCCCGCCGATGAGTACGTCATTTTCAGGACGGGCGGCGAGTCAACCAAAGGCTTCATCGCGCAAAGCTCGCCACGCTGATTTCCAATAACCCTTCCTCATCCCTAGCCAACCGGTTGGCAGAAGTCTAAACCACGGTCGCGAGCCGGTCGTGGTGCGTTGGTCCCCAGGGCGGCCGGATTAGGCGCTCAGCCGGCCGGAACGCGGACGTCTGTCTTCTCAGGACCTTAGTACCATTGAGGAGCCCTACCGCGCTGGATATGATCCAGCCTAGAAGTGTAAGAATGCTCAAAGTAAGGAACTTGAAGACGCCGGTTGCACGAAATCTCCTGGGGACGAGCCGGATCGCTGTTGGAAAAGATCAAGCACGAGGCTAGTCGCGTTGTAGCGGCGCCAGAGGGAAAGCTGGGTGGAGTCGCAGATGTCCAATCCGGAAAAGCTCGAGCGGCGGTCGGTAATCCTCGTAGTTGACGATGACCCGACGTCGCGAGCCCTTATCCGGGAATCGCTGTGCCGGTTCGGGTTCGAGGTCATTGAGGCGCAAGATGGGTCAAAGGCGCTCCAAAGGTTCGCCGAATCGGCGCCCGATCTTGTCGTCATGGACGTGGAAACGCCCAATCTGGACGGCTTTGAAAACTGCGCGGCCCTCCGTCGTTTACCTAACGGGCAGGACACGCCGGTTTTGATGGTCAACGGGCGCGACGACGTTGAGTCTGTGAATCGAGCCTTTGAAGCTGGAGCAATTGACTTCCTCCCCAAGCCCGTGAACTGGGCCCTCTTCGGCCACCGAGTCCGATACATGCTGCGTGCGAGTCAGACGTACCGTGCCTTAAAAGCCGGCGAGGCGAGACTCGCCAAGGCCCAACGGTTGGCGCGATTAGGGCATTGGGATTGGGAGGTCGGCGAAGACCGGTGGTCTTTCTCCGATGAGGCCTGCAGGATTATTGGATTTTCCCGTGAGGAGCAGCCCGCGAATCGCGAAGTCATGCTGAAGGTCATCCATCCTGAGGACCGCGATCACGTTCTGCGCTTGTTTCAGGCGGCATTGCGCGGTGAGGAAAAATACGAGATTGAATACCAGCTCGTACTGCCCGACGGAACGACGCGGGTGGTGGCGGAGCAGGCGGAAGTCAGCTTTGACGGGCGGGGCCAGCCGAAGCATGTGGAAGGAACCCTGCAGGATCTGACCGAGCGGCGCCAGGTAGAGGCAAGGATACGGTATCTGGCATATTACGACGGATTAACCGGCCTTCCCAATCGCCGGATGATGTCCGAACACCTTGCACAGGCTTTGCGTCAGGTGCGAAGAAGCAAGCGGCCGCTCGCGCTGCTCTTTCTCGACCTCGACAATTTCAAGTCCATCAATGACGCCTTGGGGCATAGCTTGGGGGATGAGTTATTGCGGCAGGTCGCTGACCGGCTTTCGCAATGCGTGCGTTCGAGTGACCTGGTATCCCGGCCGGGCGCGCAATCCACCAACCCCCCTGTCTTCCGCTTTGGTGGCGACGAGTTTGCAATTCTTCTTTTCAGTCTTCAGCAGGAGCAGGACGCGTTGTTGGTGGTACGCCGGATTATGAGCGCCCTGGCGGCGCCCTTCGTCATCGAAGGGCACGAGCTATTCGCTACCGCCAGCATTGGCATTGCTGTCTCCCCATCCGACGGCGATGATCTCAGAACGCTTCTCAGAAACGCCGATGCGGCCATGTATCAGGCTAAGCAGAAGGGAAGAAATACCTTCGAATTCTACACAAAATCCTTGACGCGGATATGCGTCGAACGGATGAAAATCGAAGCCAAGCTGCGTCGCGCGATCGAGCAGGAAGAACTGAAGCTCTGCTTTCAGCCCAAGCTCGAAACCCAGTCCGGACGCCTCGCCGGCGTCGAGGCCTTGCTACGATGGAATGCGGTGGGTTTAGGATCCGTGCCGCCGGAAAAATTCATCCCCCTCGCTGAGGAAACGGGACTGATCGTCCCGATCGGTGAATGGGTATTGAGAGAGGCCTGCCGCCAGATCCAAGCCTGGGAAACAGTCGGACTGCCTCTGGTCCCAGTTGCAGTCAACGTCTCGGCCCGGCAGTTCCAACGGAGTGATCTTTCCAAATCCGTCTCCGATTTGCTCGAAGAGACCGGTCTGAGGCCTCAGAGTCTGGAACTCGAGCTCACGGAAAGCGTCATCATGGCAGACATCCCAAGGGCCAAGGCAATGCTTCAGAAGCTCAGCGAACTGGGAGTCAGGCTTTCCATCGACGATTTTGGGACCGGATTTTCCTCTTTAAGTCTGCTTCGGTGGTTCCGGGTGGACACACTGAAAATCGACCGATCGTTCGTGCAAGATATTCCCCAAGATGAGGACGACTCAGCAATTACACTCGGCATCATTGCGATGGCCCATAGTCTAGGCATCCGTGTCGTGGCCGAGGGTATTGAGACGGAATCCCAGTTCGCCTTCCTGAAAGAGCACGGGTGCGACGAAGTGCAAGGTTCCCTTCTCGGCCTGCCGGTGACCGGTTCGGAGTTTGCACGATCGCTCGATGATGCCGGTCCTGCCCTGCAGTTTCCGCTTCCGGTCCAACGCAGAGTGCACTAACGGAAGATGTGGGTGGGTTCGATCGAGCCGCCGGCTATCCAGCTTACCTTAGTACCGTTGAGTGCCGATATTCGTTACAGATAGAATCCAGAGCGGTGCCGGCGGAGGGTTGTGAGACAAGCGTGTGTAAGCCGGCGTGGTCGATCCCGCCGCCGACGCAGTGAGGAGTACGTACGGATATGCCAGACGTGAAATTGCCCCGACGCTTTGCGATCCTGGCCGTGGCATGTCTCCTTCCTCTGGGCTTCTTTCTTTTCGAAAACACACCGGCCCAAGCCCTAACACCAACCAAAGCCTTAACCCAGTACGTTCACGAAGTCTGGCAGGAGGAGGAGGGTCTGCCTGAGAACGATGTGACAGCGATCATCCAGACGCGCGACGGGTATATTTGGCTGGGAACCGAGGCTGGCTTGGTTCGCTTCGATGGCGTCCGCTTTAGCGTTTTCGACAAAAGCAACACGCCCGATTTCTCGAGCGATTATATTCGCAATCTGCACGAAGGCCATGATGGCAGCCTCTGGATTGGCACCGACGCAGGGGGCGTCTATCGGCTGAAGGACGGGAATTTCAAGGCCTACCCGACCCCGGACGGCCTTTCCAATGACAGCGTCGTAGCATTCTGCGAAAGCGCTGACGGGACTCTCTGGATTGGAACTGAGGGGCATGGCCTGGGGCGCTTGAAGGACGGCAAATTTTCCCGCTACACCACCAAAGACGGCTTGTCGGATGATTTCGTGTGGGCGCTGATGGGAACCGAGGACGGAAGTCTGTGGATCGGCACGAATCATGGCCTCAACCGGTTAAAAGAGGGAAAGTTCACTCTCTACACCACGAAGGATGGGCTGCCCAATAATGTCGTTTGGTCGCTGGGATCAGGACGGGGTCAGACCTTCTGGGTCGGAACGGGCGCCGGACTATGCAGAATGCAGGACGGGCATTTCGAGACCTTCTCCCGGAAAGATGGTGTGGAAAGGAACAGGGTGATTTCGCTCCACGAGGACCAACAGGGCACATTATGGCTCGGGACGGATGGACATGGGCTGGAGCGGATCGAGAACGGAATCGTCTCTGCCTTTACTACCAAGGAAGGCTTATCGAATGACACCGTTTCGGCAATCATGGAAGATGACGAGGGAAGCCTCTGGCTCGGCACGTTTGGCGGCGGTTTGGTTCGATTGAAAGATGCTAACTTCGTCACCTACGGCAATGATCCGGGATTGCGCTTGGGGGAGGTCAATGCCGTTTACGAAAGCCACGACGGCAGCATATGGATCGGAACTGCAAGCGGTGGATTGGCCCGGATCAATGGTCGCAAGGTCACCGTCTGCACCAGCAAACAAGGTTTGCCGGAGGATGAGGTATTGAGTCTTCTCGAAAGCCATGACGGAAGCCTCTGGGTCGGAACGAAAGGCGCGGGAGTGGCTCGCATCCAGAACGGGAAGGTCACCACGTACAGCACGAAGAACGGCCTCTCCAATGATTCCATACGCGCGCTGCTTGAGGACCAACAGGGCGACCTGTGGATTGGGACGCGGAGTGGTGGGCTCAACCGCTTTCGAGACGGGAAATTCACCCTTTATTCAACCCGTAACGGGTTGCCTTCCGATGTCATCAGGGCCCTCTACCAGGATCCTCGAGGCACGCTCTGGATCGCCACCGAGAAGGGGCTCGTCGCAATGAAGGGCGACAGCTTCCGAACCTACACCACCAAAGACGGGCTGGCGGACGATGAAACCTGCTCCATTTATCAGGACCACGAGGGAACGTTCTGGATAGGATCATGCTCCGGCGGGCTGAGCCGATTCAAGGACGGTAAGTTCACCGCCTACACGAGACGAGAGGGATTGTTTGATGACATCGTGTACTGGATCCTCGAGGATGACCAGGGTAATCTCTGGATGAGTTGTAACCGAGGCGTCTTCCGTGCCAGCAAGAGGGAGCTGAACGAGTTTGCGGAAGGAACCATCAAGTCTATTCAATGCGTTTCCTATGGCAAGTCCGACGGTATGGCCAGCCAGGAATGCAATGGCGGCTTTCAGCCGGCCGGCTGGAAGTCCAAGGATGGGAGATTGTGGTTCCCCACTCTCAAGGGAGTCGCAGTGATCGACCCGGCACACCTGAGGATAGACGATCACCCGCCCCGGGTTATGATCGAGCAGGTCTTAATCGATGGCAAGCCCATGCCTGAGTTGGGAAACATCGAGGTGCCGGCGGGACAGAACAGGCTGGAATTCCGCTACACGGGTCTTAGTTTTTCCGCGCCCAGCCGGGTGCGCTTCAAGTTCCAATTGACGGGGTTCGACCGGGGCTGGGTCGATGCCGGATCGCGACGTATCGCCTCTTACACGAACGTTCCTCCCGGCCGATACAGCTTTCGGGTGACCGCGCGCAACGAGGAAGGGAATTGGAACCAGGAAGGCGCGGCGGTTGGACTTTATCTGGAGCCGCATTTCTATCAAACGCTCTGGTCCTACGCTTTTTCCGGAATATTGCTGCTGGCGGCGGCAATTGGCGGGTATAAGCTTCGGATCCAGGCCATCCGCGCACACGAAAGGGAGTTGGAATGGCGCGTGAAGGAGCGGACTGAGGAGTTGCAGAAAGAGATCGTCGAGCATAAGCGGACGGAGTTGGAGCTGCAGAAAGCCAAGGAAGATGCCGAAGCCGCCAGCCGGGCAAAAAGCATGTTCCTGGCCAACATGAGCCACGAGATTCGCACCCCCATCAACGGTGTTCTGGGAATGACGGAGTTGACGCTGGAAACCGACTTGTCCGCCGAGCAGCGCGATTTCCTGGGTATGGTCAAAACCTCCGCCGACGCCCTGCTCACCGTCCTTAACGATGTCTTGGACTTCTCCAAAATCGAAGCCGGCAGGCTCGACCTCGACCCCATTCGCTTCAAGTTGCGCGACAGCGTGAATGATTCGTTGAAGATGCTGGCCTTGCGCGCCGACGAAAAAGGCCTCGAGTTGACTTGCGAGATTCACCCCGAGGTGCCGGAAATGGTCGTTGCCGACCCCACGCGGCTGCGCCAAATCCTCATCAATCTGATCGGCAACGCCATCAAGTTCACACCCCGAGGCGACGTGAGCCTCGAAGTCATCGTCGAATCCAGATCTCAGGATCAGGCGCTGTTGCATTTCACGGTGCGTGATACCGGCATCGGCATCGCGCCCGAGAAGCAGAAGCTCATCTTCGAAGCGTTCTCCCAGGCCGATGGCTCCACGACACGCACGTTCGGCGGCACGGGGCTGGGGCTGACCATCTCCTTGCGGCTGGTGACGATGATGGGCGGCCGCATGTGGGTGGAGAGTGAATTGGGGAAGGGCAGCCGCTTCCACTTCACGGTGCCTGTGGGGACAGCGAAGGGCGAGGCGGCGATGGAGCCTCGGCAGCAAGTGGATTTAGCGGGGCTGCGGGTGCTGGTGGTGGACGATAATCAGACCAACCGGCGCATTCTGGGAGAGATGCTGCGCCGCTGGGAAATGCAGCCGGAGTTGGCGCCCAGCGGAGCGGAGGCGATCACGATGCTTCAGCAGGCGGACCGCCGGGGCGCGGGCTATGCCCTGCTGCTGGTGGATGCTCAGATGCCGGACATGGACGGCTTTACGTTCGTCGAACGCCTGCGTCAGCAGACCGACTTGCGCAAGATGACCATCATGATGCTGACTTCCGCCGGGCAAAGGGGCGACGCAGCGCGCTGCCGGGAGTTAGGCATCGCGGCCTATCTGGTCAAACCTATTGTTCAGTCGCAACTCTTCGTCGCCATACTTAAGGTTTTGGCCGCGAAGGCTCAACAACCTCATGAAGTTCCCCTGGTTACTCGTCACACTTTGCGCGAAGCCCGTCAGAACCTGCGCATTCTGCTGGCCGAAGACAACGTCGTCAACCAGGTACTGGTATGTCGGCTCCTGGAAAAGTGCGGCCACAGCGTGGTGGTGGCCAACAATGGCCGCAAAGCCCTGGAAGAACTGGAAAAGGAAAAGTTCGACCTGGCCCTCATGGATGTTTCCATGCCGGAGATGGATGGGTTTGAGGCCGTCGCGGCCATCCGCGCCAAGGAGGGTGCGGCGCGAGCTCATATTCCCATCATCGCCATGACCGCCCACGCCATGAAAGGTGATCGTGAACGCTGCCTGGCCGCTGGAATGGACGCCTACCTTTCCAAACCTATTCAACTCAAAGAGCTCCTTCAGGTCATCAAATCGCTGGCGTTGGTTCCTGCCTAGGGCTCCAGAGTCTGTACGACGGCCTCATTCTGTCTGTCATTCCGAGCCCGCCGCTGTCATCCTGAGCGAAGCGAAGGATCTCGCTCTGAATGTCTTAAACGCAGTGCGAGATTCCTCGTCGCCTGCGCTCCTCGGAATGACAAACTGATCGAGTTCTTCACACAGACTCTCTGGCCGTAACGGTCATTTGGAACGGCGCTTTCCAATTGACTTGCCCGCCTCTGCCCATTAGATTCTGAACATGCGAGGCCTGTGGGGGCTGATTGCATCAATCGCGCTTGCCCTATTCTCGTCGGCGAGTGTGTTTGCTCAAGGCCGCAGGGTGGCAATCACGGTTGACGATCTGCCGTTTGCCGGCGAAACCTCGTCCCCGGAAAACGTTTCAAGAGACGCATCGGCGGCGGTGACCGTCAATCGCAAGCTGTTGAGCGCTTTCGTGACCCACCAAGTTCCAGTCACAGGTTTTGTGATCCAAAAGGTTGTCGAGTCATTCGGTGCGCCGGGAAGGTTGATACTCAGGGAGTGGATCCGTCAGGGATTCAATCTTGGGAATCACACCTATTCTCATTCTGATTTCAACACTCTCTCACCTCAGCAGTTTGAGGAAGAGATTGTGCGCGGCGAGGCCGGATTCGGACCGCTCCTGAGAGAAGCAGGAAAGCGACCCGCGTTTTTCCGTTTTCCGTTCAACCACACGGGTGACACACAAGCGAAGAAGGATCTGATTGCCGCATTTCTTTCTCAGCGCGGATACCGGCTGGCCACTTGCACAATCGACAATTCCGACTATGTCTTCAACCATGCGTATCTTTTAATGATCGCAAAGAGTGACGATGCCGCCGCCGAGAAGCTCCGCCTTGCCTACCTTGCCTATACCGACAGTGAGATCAAGTATTACGCCGCCCTCAATAAACAGGTCTTCGGTTACGAGCCTCCGCAAGTAATGCTCTTGCACGACAATCGGCTTAACTCCGAGCTGATCGATCAAGTGCTTCAGCTCTTCGAAGCACGGCACTATAAGTTCGTTTCCCTCGGTGAGGCACAATCCGATGCTGCTTACCAAACCCCTGACACGTATATCACCAGGTATGGGCCGATGTGGGGATATCGCTGGGCCAAACAGCGGAATGTGAAAGTAGACGGCCGGTTGGAGCCGGACCCACCCCAGTGGATCGTCGACTACGCCGCGTCGACCCCGCAGTCATCCCCGTAACTGCCCGCGCTGCGATTTTCGAACGGCTTGGCTGTTAACAGTTACACTTTCTCAATCATCTATACTAGGTAAAGGGTCGGCTACTAATGGGCTCAGGTTTGGAAGAGGGTTTTGAAATGCTCACTGCGGGCTTGGGAGGCCAGCCTGTACGGGAAGGGCTTGAACTCTCCGAAGACGCCAGGTTAGTAGGTGCGGCGCGCGACGGCGATCGCGCGGCATTCGGCCGCCTCTACGATCGGTACGCCCGGATGGTCCATGGAATCCTGCTGGCGAAGGCCCCGATTGAGGCAGTGGACGACCTCGTTCAGGACGTCTTCGTCCTGGCACTGCGCCGCCTGTCAACGCTTCGTGAAGTCGGAAGCTTCGGTGGGTGGCTGGCAGCCATTGCACGCAATCTGGCCAGGGATCACCACCGCCGGTCGGCGCCGGAGGAGCAATTGACAGTGGACGTGCCCCTGGAGGAAATCGAGCTTCGCGCGAGCAGGGGCGATCAGGACGTCTCGGCCAACCTGGCTCTGGACGCGATCAAAAGTCTGCCTGACGCGTATCGGGAACCTTTGATCCTCCGCCTTGTGGAAGGGATGACCGGCCCGGAGATCGCTCGACGCACCGGCCTGACGCCTGGCTCGGTGCGGGTCAACCTACACCGAGGCATGCGGCAACTCCGCGCAATGTTGAGCCCCAGTCCAGGCGTGCCAGGACAGGAGGGGGCGGAATCATGAACGCCGGAAACGACGAACCAAAGAAAGAAGTGCACGCAATGGGTAACGACTATTTATGGGACCGGTCAGGAGACCCTGACCCTGAAATTCAGAGGCTGGAAGCATTACTCGAGAGGTTTCAGTCACACCGGCCGAGGCCTGTATTCCCTGAAATCGCACCAGCCCGAGGATGGTGGTTCCTTCCTCGCCGGATGCAATGGGTTATCGCTCTGGCGGCGGTCGCTGCAGTGGCCGCCGTGTGCGTGATAACGGTGTTGGTCTATGAAAGGAAGCCGGGCCGCGACACATCGGCGGGGTGGGATGTCTCGGCCATGGAGGGCACACCTCGATTGGGGCGGAGGGCCGTCAGCGAAAAAGGGGGAAAGAACAGACTCAGCGTCGGCCAAACCCTCGAAACGGGCCCGCAGGCTCGGGCCAGGCTTCGGGATGACGAAATCGGCCAGATCGAGGTTGACCCTGGTACACGCCTGCGGTTGCTGAGCATGGGCTCGGGGTTGAAGCGGATTTCTCTCGATCGCGGCACAATTCACACTTTCATCTGGGCGCCTCCAGGACAATTCGTGGTTGATACTCCGTCCGCAATAGCGGTTGATTTGGGCTGTGCATACACCTTGCACGTGGACGACACGGGCGCCGGGCTCGTGCGCACGTCGCTGGGTTGGGTGGGGTTCAAGCTGCATGGGCGTGAGTCCTTCATTCCGGCAGGAGCCGCCTGCCTGACCAAGCCGAACATCGGCCCCGGCACTCCCTATTTCGAGGATGCATCTTCGGAATTCCGTTCCGCACTTATGAGATTCGATGTTGAGGACACAACCCCCGAGCAACGCGTCGCCGATCTCCGCACTGTGCTCGCGCAAGCACGCCAGCGTGACGCACTCACTCTGTGGCATCTGCTGTCGCGGGTCGATGGGCTGCAACGGATCCAAGTTTACAACAGCCTGGTGAACTTTGTTCCGTTACCATCCGGCGTTAGCGAAGCAGGTATTTTGCGCCTCGACCAGCCCATGCTGGATCAGTGGTGGAACGCCCTCGGGTTTGACGATATCTCGGTTTGGCGCTACTGGGAGCGTTCGTGGTCCGGCGCCGCGCCTCAGGCCAACGCGAAGTAGCCGGCAAGCAAGCCACTTCGCTGTTAATTGCCCCTCAACCTACCTCATGTTCTACATCTGTTTCGAGTAACTGGGTGGTCCGGATTTCTTGCCCTGTCCTTCCCTGGAGTATCTAGATTTCCCGCTCACCCAAGTCGAGCCGACAGCCCTCTCCCTGAGGGAGAGGGCAGCCTACCCGCCAACACGCTGTTAACACTCAGCACCGAACGGGCGTCTTCTTGGACGTAGGGCTTAAAAAACAAAACAAGGAGGCTTTTGAAAATGAAATCACGTCTGTTTCCGCACATGGTCGTCGGCATGACGGCGGCCTTGCTGGGATTTGCAACTTCTCTGAAAGCGGGGCCGCCGTTGATCTGCCATCCCATTGACATCGGCCAAGCGAAGTCGCTGCCTTTGGTGGATTGGAACCAGAAAGGGCAAGGAGAATACGATGTGAAGAATCTAACCCGGGACACTCTCGCGATCCTGACACCGAGCGCTCCCGTGTTGGTGCGCATGGAGACTCTCCGACGGGCCACCCTGTTCGCCCGGTATGACCCGCAAGTGGCGAAAGAACTGCTCACACGGCTTCACCTGCGTGCGGTGGATTCCGACGCCGTCGGCCACTCCGATGCTCTGGCGTGGTTCGACTTTGGTTACCTTGCCGAGGCCTACAAACAATGGATGGGCAAGGACCAGCCAAATCCCGCCAGGGCTGTCGATGGTTATAGCTACGTGAAGAAGGCCATCAGCCTGCGCGGATCTGATCCGGAAATGGAATTTGCCGCCGCGCTCATTACTCTTGAAGGTCCGAAAAGCGATCACCAGGCGCACCTTCAAAAGGCGCTGGCAGGCTCAGCCAGCGATCCTCTTTTGGCGCAGAATCTGGCCTCCAGGTTCAAGGGCCAGATGCTCTCACAGCTTTAGAGCGTAGGAGCACGAAACGACGTGCCCCTGCAGTCGCTTATGCCCGTCCGCTGACGGGCACCCAGAAACCATAAAGTACCCGGGAGCGCGGGCATCCTGCCCGCAGCGCGCGTGCAATCGCGGCGCCAACGGCGGGCAGGATGCCCGCGCTCCCGGGTATCTCCAAAGCAGGAGGTCGAAGTAATGAGCTTACGATTGTGGGAGTTTTTCTGGAAAACGTTCATGCCGCGAAGGCTGTTTTGCTTCGTTGCAATCGAGCTGGCGAGTATTTGCATTGCCACTTGGCTTGTGGCAGGTGGACAGAATCTGCCGAGCCTCACGGTTCACGAGTGGGGGACGTGCACCTCGATTGCGGGCAAGAACGGTCAGGCCGTCGAATGGCGGCCTTTGCCCATAACGGGAACCACAGATCTCCCCGGATTCGTGGAACATTTCGACAGCTCGAACTTCAAGCTGGGGTTACGTGGCACGATTCGTATGGAGACGCCGGTGATGAATTTCTACTCTCCGCAGGATGAGAAGGTTTCAGTCAGGGTAGCCTTTGCCAAGGGGATTATCACGGAGTGGTATCCCCACGCACTTCACGTTAAGCCCCGCGGCGTTCTCCGCAACACTGCTTTAGACCAGCTGCAGACGAATGGAACCATTGCTTGGGAGAACGTGTCCATCTCCCCTGATTTGGTCCCTGATCTCCCTCGCGAGGATCGCAAGAGCCGCTACTACACCGCGCGAGAAACAGCTTCCTCGCCGGTGAGCGTGACAACGCCCAATGGCGACCAGCAAGAGAAATTCCTGTTCTATCGGGGTGTCTCAGCCTCTCCATTGCCGCTATCCGCCGAACTGGACTCTGAAGGGCGGTTGTGGGCGAAGAACCTCGGCCAAGAGGAGATTCCGGCGATCATTCTTTTCGAGCGCCGAGGCGAAGCGGTGGGCTATCGTTCCGTCGGCGCGCTCACGGATGATCTGGTTCTGGATCCGCCTGAACTGAATGATTCAGTCGAGTCGCTGTGCGCGGAGCTCGAAGGGATTCTCGTCGAGAGCGGCCTTTATCCCGACGAGGCGAGCGCCATGGTGCGTACCTGGCGTGATTCCTGGTTCGAAGAAGGCCGCCGCTTGATCTACATTGTGCCGGCTGGTTTTATCGATGACATCCTGCCGGTCGAAATCGAACCCGCGCCCGCCAAGATCGTTCGCGTTTTTGTCGGCCGGCTCGAAATCGTGACGCCCGCGACGGTGCGGGCAGTACAGGCCGCAGTGGCCTCTAACGATGAGGCAACCCTGAATAAATACGGGCGATTCCTCGAACCGATACTCGAGGTGGCGGGTGTGAATCAATCGCCCGCTGTGCACTAAAACAAAGCCGCGCTCCCTGGAGGGGAGCAAATTGAGTAGCCGGGGGTTTCACCCCCGGCTACTCATGTCCAGACCCTGCGGGACTGAGCGCTCGAGCAACGACCGGGGATCCTGAGCCGTATTCTGTAATCCCACCTCTGCCGGGCGGTTTTGAAAGAGCTTCTAGACGCTGCGAATCATCGGCCAATTCGCGACAACCAGCCGGTTGACGGCGTATATTGCTGGTATGCGATTGCGACTTGCGATTTTTCTTGTTTTGGGCCTGCTTGCTTATGCAACACGTCCATCAAGCGCCTCTGACTTGGCTCTGATCGGAGCGAAGATCTACCCCTCCCCCACCGAACGCCCAATCGAAAATGGCTCGGTGCTTATACACGACCGCGTTATCATTGCCGTCGGCCTGAGTTCCTCGGTAAAGATCCCGAGCGGCGCGACGGTGATCGATTGCAAGGGATTGGTTGTGACTTCGGGTTTTTGGAACAGCCATGTCCACATCTTGACTCCTGCTCTGCTGCATGTTCACGAGGCCCGCGCTCGAGATTTGGACCAGCAGTTAGACACGATGTTCAACCGCTGGGGCTTCACCACCGTCTTCGACATCTCCTCGATACTGGACAATACTCTCGAGTTGCGCCGCCGAATCGAAAGCGGCGAGCTTCGCGGCCCCCACGTTCTTACCGTTGGCGAGCCAATCTGGGCGATCGCGCCGGTGTACGTCCGCGATTTCCTGCGCGCCAACCACATTCGCATAGTACCAACCGAAACTTCCGATCAGGCCATCGCACTCGTGCGCGATCATGCCGCGAAAGGCGCGAATGGCATCAAGTTGTTTGCAGGTTCTTACCAGGGCGACGGCAAGGCCGTAGTTCTACCCTTGGCCATTGCCAAGGCGGCTGTCGCAGAGGCGCATCGCCACTTAATGCCGGTCTTCGCGCATCCCCAGAATGCGGAGGGCGTGGACGTCTCGATCGAAAGTGGCGTCGATATTCTGGCGCACACAGTCCCACAATCGCCGCCCTGGACGCCGGAATTCGTCGCACGGCTGAAGCGGGCGAATATGGCGCTCATACCCACTCTGACGCTGTTTGATTTCGAAGCGCGCAAGGGAGGGCTCTCTGACCAGAATCGCGAGGGTTGGCTCGCCCAAATGGTCGCGGAACTGCGCGCTTACTCACAGGCGGGCGGGGAGATCCTGTTCGGTACCGACATCGGTTACACCGATCATTACGATACTGTGCTCGAGTACACCCTGATGTCGCGCGCCGGGATGGATTTCCGGCACATCCTCGCCTCGCTCACCACGAACCCGGCGCGCCGGTTCGGATACGCGGGCCGCAACGGACGCATCGCGAAAGGGATGGATGCCGATCTCGCGGTCCTGGGCGCGGACCCGGCCAAGGACGTCACGGCACTTTCGAAAGTGCGCTATACGATTCGCAGTGGAAAGGTCATCTTCTCGAAAAAGTGACGGGCTAAGCTCGGTCTGATCATCGTATCCCAATATAGATTTCCACCTGAGCGTGTTGCGGGTCGGCGGCAGGCGGTCCGTACACTTCAAAATCAGTTCGGTAAGTCCGATCGCCTCCGGGCGCGGAATTCGGCAAGGAATTGATGTGTTGCCAGGCTTCTGGGACGACCTTTGCCGCCGGGCCTCGTCGAGACGTGAAGACAGCGTATTTGCCGGGCGGAACTTCTTTCGTCACCATCCCCGAAGGCACGTTCTTTGCTGAGCTTACTCTTGCGCCTAATATGAAAGTGTAGGCGCCGCTGTGGTCGCTCTCATAATCGGTGTAGAGGGCCAGAATGCTGGTGTCCACGCGGTTTGGAATTTTCGCCAACAGTCCGTCCTTCATAAAGCGATTCCACTCGTTCCCAATTACCCCTCGGCCCGACATTTCGATGGCGTTCGTTGTGCGAGTCGAGATTCCGACGACCGTGAATCCCGGTTTTTCAACAATTCGAGCCGTTGCCAGATCATGGGATGCCACCAACTGAGCTGCAAAGCCGCAACCGGCGGCGATAAATACTGTGGCAAGGAAGGGATGGGAAGGCCAGATCTTGTGGGCCAAATGAAACTGCCAAAGGGCGACCGCAGCGACCGTCGAAACCGCCAGGGTTACGAGAAAGATGCGCATGCCTCAACCTCCACGTGTGCGTACGCGCGTGGAATCAACAAAGTTCCCGCACCCGGCGGTTCCGCGTTGAACAAGTGACAACCTGAACTTCTCTTTGCTAGGATGATCGTGAGGGTTGTTCGTTTCAGGATGATTGCATATGAACCAAGACATAAAAGGCAAAGTGGTCGTTATCACCGGCGCGACGTCAGGCATAGGAAAAGTCGCAGCGGAGAATCTTGCAAGAATGGGCGCGCGCATCGTCCAGGTCGCACGCGACCGGCAGCGCGGTGAAGAGGCTCTGAAGAGCCTCCAAGCGATTGCGCCTGGAGCGAATCACACCATCCACTATGCCGATCTCTCGCGGCTCAGCGAAATGAAGCGCGTGTCATCGGAGATCGCCGGCGCTGAAACCAGGATCGATGTGCTCGTCAATAATGCCGGCGCTCTCTTCGGCTCTCGTCATGTCACCGAAGATGGTTTGGAACTCACCTTCGCCTTGAATCACCTCTCTTATTTCGTTGTGACGCAGGGGTTGCTCGAGCGGCTCAAGGCCTCCGCGCCGGCACGGATCGTGAATACGGCCTCGGATGCGCACGAACCCGCGACGCTCGACTTTGACGACTTGCAATCCGAGAAAGCCTATCGCGGCGGCTTTTGGCAATCCCTGCGGTACGGCGGGCCTGGCTTCAAAGTGTACGGACGCTCCAAGCTCTCGAACATTCTCTTTACGCGAGAACTTGCCCGGCGGCTTCAAGGTACCGGCGTGACGGCCAATTGCCTGCATCCTGGATTCGTAGCTACTCGCTTCGGCGACCAGAGCGGCGGATTCATGTCTTTCGGAATTGGCATCGGCAAGCACTTTGCCCTGACTCCCGAACAGGGCGCGGAGACACTCGTGTACCTGGCATCGTCCGCCGAGGTCGCCGGCGTGACCGGCAAGTACTTCCATAAGTGCAGACCTATATCGCCCTCCAAAGCGGCCCAAGACGACGCGGCGGCCGAACGTCTTTGGAATGAAACCGCCAAGATCGCTGGCATGACAGGCTGATCAATTAGTTCGAAGGTGTGAAAACATCGCCCTGTCATGCTGAGCGAAGCGAAGCATCTGCATTCATCTCTCACAAAACAAACAACTGCAGATTCCTCGCTCCGCTCGAAATGACTCCCATGCGTTGACAACGGCCCCGCCGTAGGGGGACGGCGTGCCGTCCCCGCATTCCTGCTGACCCCGACGTGGGTAGGGCAAGCCCTACCCCTACACCGCTCGGGTCCCAGGCAACCTTTGGTGCGTCTTTTGGAAGACGTCTCTCGTATACAACGGTAGAATGGGATTCGCGACTAGCTGTTTTATGAACGCCGTTGAACAAGAAGCCGGAGAGTTGGCGGCAGGGCTGCGGCGGCGCGATCCCGCCCTGATCGATTATCTCATCGAGCAATATCGGTACCGCTTGTTCCGCTACCTGCTCATGCTGACCGGCCAGCGCCACGAGGCTGAAGACCTGTTTCAGGAAACCTGGATCCGTGTGCTCGAGAAGGGGCACCAGTACAAAGAGCGCTGGAAGTTCGAGACCTGGCTCTTCACCATCGCCCGCCATCTTGCCATCGACTACCGCCGACGCCGCCACCCCGAAAGTCTGGATGCGTTGCTCCAACCAGCCGACACCGGCCGGCCTCTCGAAGTCGAAGATACGGCCTCCGCATCAGCTTTCGAGCAGGCGTTTCAGGGCGAAGAGGCCGCGCGCGTGGCGACAGCGCTGGGGCATCTGCCCACGTCCTACCGGGAAGTACTGACCCTGCGCTTCCACGAGGACTTGGAGCTTGAAGAGATTGCTCGCGTGGTCGATTCGCCTTTGTCGACTGTGAAGTCGAGGCTCTATCGAGGCCTGGCAATGCTCCGGGAATGGTTGAAGGACATCTACGCATGAGGGAAGAAAACCACGAACGAGCCCTCGAGCTCATCGATAAGATGCATCTGGAAGGCCTTACCACCGCGGAGCGCGAAGAGTTGGAGACGCACCTGGAAAGCTGTGCGCGGTGCCAGGAGCAGAAACGTCAGACCGAATTGGCGTTGCGGGCGTTTCGCGCTGCAGCGCCGCGGTTCGACTCCTCGCTGGTGCTCAGAACGCAGATGCAGGTTCGGGTTCGAGCCCTCGAAATCACCGAAAACGTCGCGCGCCTGCGAGCTCTCTGGATTTCGTGCGCGCTGTCTTGGGTGCTGGGCGTGGTTTCAGCACCGCTGATGTGGCGGGGCTTCGAGTGGATCGGACATCGCCTGGCGCTTTCGCGCGTGGTGTGGATCACCGGCTTCGCGCTTGCCTGGGTAGCGCCGGCCGTCGTGACGGCTGCGATTATCGCGTGGCGGCAGGCAGAGAGGGCGGTGGGCAGCAGGCAGTAGGCAGTTGAGGATGAGTTGAATGCGGGAAGAGCGGTCGTTACCAGTGTTGAGTGTTGCATTGGCGCTCGTCACTTGTCACTCGCCACTCGTCACTCGTCACTGCTTTTAGGGAGAATGACCATGGCGGAAGCAAAACCCGACATCGTTGAAGAAGTAAAGGTAATCCCCTGGTGGGCCACCGGCCTCGCCGTGATACTCTTCGCGGGCTTACAACTCCTCTTGCACGCGGTCCTGTTCCCTCGCGACCCCCATTCGCCCCCGTTGGCCTGGCGGATTTTCATTGGATTGGTTGGGGGCGTCGTCCTCTCTTTCTTCGTGCTGCTGGTCGGTTATGTGAATCGCGACGCAAAGCGACGAGGAATGAGCGTAACGCTTTGGACGTTGGTAGTGATCTTCGTCCCCGACGCTATTGGGTTCATTATCTACTTCCTCATGCGGCAGCCTCTGAGGGTTACGTGCCCTAGTTGCAGCACCGTGGCGGACTCGGCCTTCAATTTCTGTCCGAAGTGCAAATTCAACCTTCACCCCGCCTGCCCCGCGTGCCATCACGCTGTCCGGGCCGGAGATCTCTACTGCCCGTTCTGTGCGCGAGAATTGGCAGGCACGACGCCCCGGGCCGGCGCGGCTTCTTACTGACAACTGCATAATACGCCACCGACGGAATTACCCCCTCACCCGGCGCTGCGCGCCACCCTCTCCCCCAAGGGGGAGAGGGGAACTGGACAACGAGTTTATGCCCTCTCCCCCTTGGGGGAGAGGGTGGCGCGCAGCGCCGGGTGAGGGGGTCCCCAGACATCACGATGCGCAAGAATCTTTGGCAAAAAATACACCAGGTGAGTTGAGACTGCGCCGGATTCACAGTAGTCGCGCCAAGAGTTGTTGGAGGGCGTCTGAAGCAAGCACGGCAGCGTGTCTCGAAGCGGCGGGCAGACCGCCCAGGCCTCTCTCGATCTGATCAGAGGCTATCGATGTAAGCTCAACAAGAGCCGACCCCTTAAGGCGTTCCGTCAGCCACGACCCGCAGGCCACGGCCGGAACGCATCCCGCCACCTTGAACTTGACATCCACGAGCTTTCCGCCCTCGACCCGCGCCCACAATTTCATCAGGTCGCCGCAGGCCGGGTTTACGCTCTCCACCACGATGGTCGGGTGCTCAATTTCGCCGACGTTGCGCGGGTGATGGAAATGCTCGAGCACCTGGTTCGAGTACATTGCGCTCATGGCATGGCTGATCCCAAGAAAAAGAAACGCAGAAGGAGAACTAGGGCCACGCCCGCCCCCACCGTCAAGGCGACGCGCGGACCTGGCAGCTTGTTGACCTCCGGTATCAGGTCCGAAGCGGCCACGTAGAGGGTGACCCCCGCCGAAAGCGCCAGACCGTAGTCAACCCATCGCTTTGCTACCGCCATCGCCAGGATACCCAGGAGCCTTGATATTCCCAGGCCGGCCACGGCCCACATGCCCGTAGCGGGGCTTTTCTTGGCTGCCGCCATGACGGAGGCCATGGTGAATCCCTCCGGAATATTGTGGAGGATCACGGCACCGAAGATCACAAAGCCCAACCAGTTGGAAATCAGGAAGCCGCAGGCAATACAGACCCCGTCGAAGAATGTGTGGGTCAGAAGACCCCCAAGCGCCGCGTAAGCCACCCCGGGATGTATAAACTCCTCGGCGTGGGTCTCCTCGCCGAAGTGGAAATGCGCCGGCAAAGAATGTTCGAAAACGTGTACGATGAAATACCCCACGAGAATCCAGGGAGCGGCGCGCGCCCCGCGCATACGCTCGAAGCTCTCGGGAATCATCACCGTAATCGTGGTCGCCAGCATAAAGCCGGAGCCGAAGGCGATAAACGAGGCCAGACCGCTCCGGCGCCACGGCCATGCCGCGACAACGCCGCCGCCCAGCAGGTTGGCCAACCCGGCGGCCGTTCCTAACGCAAGACTGATCCAGAGGTAGGACATAAAAGTGACGAGTGACGAATGACAAGTGACGAGCAACGAACCCGGGATCAGGCGCCAGATTTAAGGAATTGGCCAAGCTGGTAAGTGCATGTCTTCGAATTGCGCTTGATTGCTTCCCGAAAGTTGGCCCCTGGAATCAGGCTCGTCACTCGTCAATTGTCACTCGACACTCCCTTCACCCCGAATGTCGAATGTGCACGATTTCGCCGTCGCGCACGATATAGTCTTTGCCTTCGAGCCTCAGTTGGGCGCGAGCGCGCGCTTCGGCAAGGCCGCCAGCGGCCAGCAGGTCGTCATACCTCACCACTTCGGCGCGAATAAACCCGCGTTCGAGATCGGTGTGAATTTCCCCCGCGGCTTCGAGAGCGGAGGTCCCCGCGCGGATGGTCCAGGCCCGGCATTCGTCTTCCCCGACGGTGAAAAAGGAGATTAAACCCAAGAGTTGGTAGCTGGCACGAATCAACCTGAAGATAGCGGACTCCTCGAGCCCGTAGCTGGCCAGGAATTCCGCCGCCTCGGATTCGTCGAGTTCCGCCAACTCGGCTTCGACCTTGCCGCAGATCGCCGCCACCGCGGTGTGCGGCCGCTGTTTCAGCCCCGCTTGCTGCGCGAACTGTTCGGCGGCGTTGGCGCGGCCTGCGTCCTTCTCGCCCAAGTTGAGAACATAGAGCATGGGTTTCAAACTCAGGAACGTAAAACCACGGATCACCCGCTCGTCCTCGGCAGTCAGCGCGGCGTCTCGCAAGGGAACCTGTTTCTCGAGGCTCGACTTGCAAACATTCAAAACCTGCAACTCCTTTTCAAGCGCGGGGTTCTTCTGTTTCTTCACGTCCTTTTCGAGCCGTTCCACGCGTTTTTCCACCACCCCAAGGTCTGAGAGAATGAGCTCCAGTTCGACGTTTTCGATGTCGCCCGCCGGGTTTACTGCGCCGACGGCAGTCGTCGTCGGGTCTTCGAACGCCCGCACCACGTGCGCCAGGGCATTCAACTCCCGCAGGCTCTGGGATTGAACGCCCGCCCGCGTTAAATCAATGATGCTGCCGGGCGTATCGAGGTATTCAACCGAGGCGTGGATGGTTTTTTGCGGGTGAAACAGCTCCGCGAGGCGGTCCAGCCGCGCATCCGGCACGCGCACCACGCCCACGTGCGCCTCAGCCCTGCCCCCGCCGTGCGCGGCCGCGTGCGCCCGGGTGAGAATATCGAATAGCGTCGACTTACCTGTTTGGGCCAAGCCCACGATGCCGATTCTCAGCAAGTTTCCCTCAAGAGAGCCGCCGTAGTGGTAGGGGCGGTCCGCGAATCGCCCCCACCTAAAGGCGCGGCGGCCATTAAATTCTAATAAATTCCTTCTTTCGATACATCCAAAAAAGTATTAACCAGATGATAGCGAAGGTGGCGGTTGCCTCCACCAGGCTGTCCCAACGGCCCACGCGCGGCAACAGGTGTCCCACGAAGACGTTGCCCACGTGCCGGAAATCAAAAATCTCGGTAGCAATGTAAACCGCGATGGAATTCATACCAATCACGACAAAACCGAAGGCCCATTTCTTGTATCCGCGCACATCGACGATCCAATAGAAGAGCGCCAGTACCAGAAAACTGAACCCGCCCGCGATTAGAACGTAAGAACTGGTCCACATCAGCTTGATGACGGGAAACCACAGACTCCAGACGAGGCCCGCCGCGAGACTAAGCGTCCCCATGCCCAGCAACCGGAAGATCTTGCTGCGCTCGGAGCGGCCGGACATCAGCAGTTGTCCGGCCAGCACGCCCAGCAGGACCGAGGCCCCGAAACCCGGGTAGCTCAGGAACCACGTGTTCTCGCCGTAGTGCAGATGGCCGAGGACCAGCTTATCCACGTAGGTCGGCAGGTTGCCCTGCGGAGTCAAGACCCCCGCGCCCACTCCCGGCACCGGCACCAGCATCACCACGGCCCAATAGGCAAGCAGGAAAGCGGCGATAGTGGCAACATGCCACTTCGGTTTGACCTTTACCGCCACCAGAGTCGCAATCAAGTACCCCACGGCGAGTCCATGCAGCACGCTGTAACAGGGGCGGAACTTGTACCAATCAAACAGCAGGAGATTGCCCTGCGTTACCGTTCCCAGGCAGAACATGACAACCGCTCGCCACAGCGCGTGCAGCAGAAGCGTGCGGTCCGTTTCGCCTTTGCCTCGCCGCTTGGCGATCGCGAGGGGTATGGCCGCCCCCATGATGAACATGAAGAGCGGCCAGATCAGGTCATAGAAGTGCAGCCCCCGCCAGGGCACATGGTCGAATTGCTCGAGGAACTTGTCAAACCATGGGCGATCGACGACCTTTCCCAAGCCCATCAGGATTGCCGTGCCTCCTGTAATCCAGAACATGTCAAAGCCACGCAGGGCGTCGAGGGATGTCAGCCGGGGAGTAGGTATCGGTAGGTCGGCGACCTTAGCAGGCAGGGGTTGCGACAATTTGTCGTGGTCGATCTCCGTGGCCTTCTCGCCGTACCTCCCTTCTCGCGAGCGGTCCTTTGTTTTCATAGACATTCTCGGTTTGTTCCCTGATTTTTCGATCCTGCAAATCCGGTTTCACGCCAAGGCGCAAAGCACGGAAAGGCCGCAAAGCCGCACCACCCCCAACCCCTCCTCATCGGAGGAGGGGAGCCCGTGATTCCCCTCCTTGGAAAAGGAGGGGTCAGGGGTGGTCGATTTCTGCACCGATCCTTTGTTTTCATAGACATTCTCGCTTTGTTCCCTCATTTTTGAGAAACGCGAAGTCGACAATCGACAACCGGGGACGCTGCCGGTCCTCACCGCGCGGCCCCTCGTTCCGGCATACAATTCTCGACTGATAGGCTACTCAACTCTCGCTCTACAAAAATGCGAAAGACCGCAGACTTCGAAAAGCAGGTCGGTGCCTCGTCATTTCTTTTGTCCGATTTCAGGCACTGAAAGGTCGCGGCAGATTTTGCGTGCCAGCAGATTGGGGATCTCGGTATGCCGCGGCACCGCTTCGATGGCACCCGATTCCGAGTTGCACCACAATGAGTGGCTGCCCCCCTCACGTTTGAGATAGCAGCCGTGCTTGCGAAGGTGCTGGAGCAAGGTGCTTCTTTTCACTTGATGGTTACGGTGTCGAGTTCGGCTTCGGGTGGGATTCCACGTAGCGCGTCCTGCCGCCTGTCCTCCAGAATGAGGGCAATTGCATCCGCCAGGCTCGCTCGAGCTTCATCCTTCGTTCTGCCCTGTCCATTCGCTCCCGGAATCTCGGGGCAGTAGGCTATATACCATTCGCCATCGCGCTCAAACACGGCAGTAAACTCGTTCGCCATCGATCCTCCAGGTCCTCCCCTCGCCATGAAGATTATATCGCACTTCGGTCCCGCTCAATTACCCGAGTGAATTCGTCCCTCGAGCAGGTGTGGCGCAGGCCTGCTTTGTGTCCAGTCATAATCACGCGCGGCTCATCTTCAGAGTGCACCGTAGAAACCACTAGATCGTGGCGACCCATTGTTTCTGCGGCAGAAGTTGCACGGGGCCGAGAAGGCCGGAGGGGGGCATGTACGCGGGCTTGACCTCGCCGTAGGTGCCCCAGCGGATACCGAACGTTTCAGCGAGAACTTTCCGGTCAGGTTTGGGGAGTGACTGAACATGATGGATCCAGAGATTTCCTACTTCGATTTTCAAATGGTTTGTTCCCGCCTTCAGCGCGTTGCCGCACGGCAGGATTCGCGAACCTTTCCAAGCGGCTCCCAGATTAGTTCCGTTCAGAACCACTTCGGCGGTCTCGTGGACAACACCCAAGTCCAGCGCCCACTCGACCTCTTCGCCCAGTGCGTTGACCTCGAAATCCGTTTCGTAGACTCCCCAGCCGCTGTAATACTTCCCTTCCGGCAGTTCGTTCCACGATTGCAACTGCGCGAGCGCCGGCACAGTCTTCTCGCCGAGCCTTAACCGCCAGGGGCCTTTCAGAGGAATCGGCTCTGGCACGTCCTTAGCATTGAAGCGGTGAGTTTTCCCCTCGCCATCCACGAGAGAATACTCTCCGTTTTTCGGAATAAGCCCCGTTACTCGAACCTTCTCTCCGGCTTTTTCGATCCGCAGCGGGCCCCGCCAGTCGCTGTGCGTGATGATCGGGCCATTGTCGCCGGGACTGAACACAACAAAGCAGGATTCATACGGTGCGAGACGGAGTTGAACTTCGGTGGCCGGCAAATTTGAGCTGGCCAGCTCGGAATGGCTGAAGACCAGTGTTTCGTCGAGTTCGCCGCTTTCGGGATTCCAGCGCTGAGGCAGCTTATGCCCGAGGGGAAACCTCACTCTCAGATCCTGAAGGAACGAGGAGACGTTGCTGATGAAATACAGATCGGTGTCCTGCACTTGCCGGTGGAGGAAGCCGACGTTCTCCCGCGCCCGCTGCATCGACAAGTCACTCGAATCGCCCGCCTGGAGGATTTCAAAGTCCGGTGGAAGCGCCGTCGGCAAAGCTGCCAGTGCCGCCGATGCGCGATCGGTGACGAAGACCTTGCCCTTACCGCAGGTCTCGAATCGATCGAGCGCAGGCGCCGTTCCCCGGAGGGTAGTGAGAATCGATTTCACTCGCGCGCTCCGAGTGCTGTTATCTTTGAGCCCCGGCGCCGCGACAGTAGAGTGCCCTCCGGCGAACATAAGACAGCCACCTTTTTGAACGAATCTGAGCAGTACCTCGAGCGATTCAGGAGGGATGAACTGGACATCCGGGACGATCACGACGCGGTAGACCCCGGTACCGGCGCGCAGCACGCCCGCCTCGACCGAGGCAACGCGTGCCAGGGCATCGTCGTTGATGAGGTCAAAGTCATATCCCGATCGTCTCAATTCGAGCAACCACTGCGTCCCGAGTTGGCGTTCGATTTCGACGTCCATGTTGAGGCCGCCGATGCCGAACTTAGCGTAGACGTCGGCGAGCGGAACGTACACGCCCACCGGATTCACCGCGACTCCCTGCTGAAGCAAAGCGCAAACTCGTTGAATGTATTGCGTCAGGTAGTGATAGTGGCGCCACCAAATATTGTTGTGATTGACGACCGTTGAGGCATAGAACGTCCAGCCCGGTTGCCCTGCCTGAGGCGGCGAATAGGAATAACCCTGATTCACGATCTGATTGATGCCGTCCAGGAATTGCGCGTTGGAAGCTGCCTTCATCATTTCGAGCGTGACCATGAAAAGTGGAAAACGCAGCCACGAGTAGCTCTCCGCCGAAATTGCAGGCTTCCGATAGATATGGCCGGCGGAGGATGCGAGGCGGCGATGCTGAATATCGACTGCGTACCGGTCGCCTCCCTCGATGTGCTCGCCTTCCGGGATGTGCGCGAGAGCGTATCCCTGCATCACGTCGCCCATCGCGCCGTGAGCCTGGATGCGGGCCGTCATGCCACGCTTCTGGGCCCAATCCGCTAAAGGCGCGAAGAAGTTTTCAAGGATGAGTTCCGAAAGCGTGAGGTGATAGTCATAGCGGATGTGAGAAGTCAGTGGGCCTGCCTCTTGCCACAAGGCAGGAAGATACGGAGTCAGAGCGTAGCCGCGGCGCTGTTCGAATTCTTTCAGCAAGGCCGGCGTCCAGTCCGCACCGTAAACTTCCAGGCTGTCGCAGAAAACCGAATGAAAGGGAGGGTCGGCGGTCGCCTTGAGTTCGTTCAAGACCTGGTCGCCCGCCGCAGCGAGGAAGAGGTCCATGGCCTGGCGATTGAAATGGTCGAGGACGTAGCCTTCCATGCCCAGCGTGGGCCGCTTCACCTGCTGCCCCGTGGCACAATCAATGATCACCATCAATCTCCAGATGCCTGGCGGAACATCCCAGTTGTCGAATCCCATAGTGCTGAACCCCGCGGAGGCGCCGGGACGGCGTGTTTCGTCCCAGACCACTCGCGAGCGTTGGAGATCCGCCTGGCCCGAAGGCAGAACCGGAACGGCGACGGCGGCAGCGACGTTTTCATCATCGGTGAGTTCAGGCGCAAGACGCCACGAGAAGCGCCCTGGCCCTGCCGTCTCCTGAGTCAGGACGCGGGCCTGGCGCGCAGCCAACTCGATGGGGATGAACGGCCCACCGTAAGGCCAACCGCTTCCCAAGGTGAGATCAAACTGCATGCCCAGGCGGCGAGATTCTTTAACGATGTGGCGCAGCAGGTCATACCATTCGGAAGAGAAATAACGGATGTTTCGAATGCCGCGCTTCGGGTCATCCACCTCCAGCGGATAAACAGGTTGAAGCTCTACGCCTCGCAGGCCGCTCTCCGACATCAAGGTGAGTTCACGCGTAATCTCTTCCGGCGTGGCCGCGCCGCCAAACCACCACCAACGCGTCATGGGCTGCGCAGTGCGCGGCGGATGGAGAAACACGTCTTTCAATTTGGCCGCGTCTCCGAGGGATGCGGCGCCTTGAGGCGAGTGCGGCTCGAAAGCGCCGCGCGCCGGTCCCGGGGCGGACCACAGCGTGGCCAACGCCATACCCGCACGTCCTGATTGACGGATAAACTGTCGTCGCGTAAAGGAGATCGGCTTCATTGAAGTGACCTCGAAGTTTAGGTAGAATGTACGCGGTGGAATGTGCTCAGCCGAAATGGTGGGCGGTAGAGGATTTGAACCTCTGACTTCTACCGTGTGAGGATAGCACTCTACCGCTGAGTTAACCGCCCACGCAGCATCATCCAGCATAGCATAACATGGCAAATGCAATAGTGAACGATCGTGTGGCGGAGGTTCCGGAACTCCTGACCCGCGTGCAGCAATCCGTCCAATCGGTGATTCGAGGCAAGGACGATGTGATTCAACTGGTGCTCGTAGGCCTGCTGGCCCGCGGTCACTTGCTGATTGAGGACGTGCCGGGAGTTGGGAAGACGACCCTGGCCCACGCCCTGGCCCGCTCCTTCGACTGCGCATTCCAGCGCATTCAGTTCACCTCCGATATGCTCCCCTCGGACGTCATCGGCGTAAGCATCTTCAGCCAGCAGACCCAGCGCTTCGAGTTTCGGTCGGGACCCATCTTCGCCAACATCGTCCTGGCAGACGAAATCAACCGCACTACACCCAAGACTCAGAGCGCCCTGCTCGAGGCGATGAACGAAAACCAGGTGACGGTCGATAACCGCACTACGCCGCTACCTCAACCCTTCATGGTGATGGCCACTCAGAATCCCATCGAACACCACGGAACTTATCCGCTTCCCGAATCCCAGCTCGATCGCTTCCTGATGCGCGTGAAGATCGGCTATCCAAGCGCCGAAAGCGAGAAGGAGATCCTTCGGGACTTCGCCGATTCCGACCCGCTGGCAAACGTCAAGCCTGTGATGACGGGAGCGGAAGTGGTGGAAATCCAGAACCGCGTGCGCCGGGTGAAAGTGGATCCAGAGCTTGTGAACTACACGCTGGCCATCGTGGAAAAGACCCGTCAGCATGAATACCTCAGCCTGGGGGTGAGCCCGCGCGGCTCCATGTCGCTTTATCGCGCTGCTCAGGCCCTTGCCTTCCTCGAAGGCCGTAACTACTGCATCCCCGACGACTTCAAACGCCTGATCATCTCCGTTTTTTGCCACCGCTGCGTAGTGAGCTCGCGATATATCTCGACGCTCAAGAAATCCGACCAGGCCCGGGCGATTATGGAAGAGATCATTAACGCCACGCCGGTGCCTTTGTGAAAGGCAGTCGAGAGTCAACAGTTCACAGTTAACAGTCCACAGCGCGCTGTCATTCGAGACGCAGGAGTACGCTCCAATTCCCCATCTATCGGCGCCACCGGTTCATCGGTACGCTGAATATCCCTTGTCATTCCGAGCGAAGCGAGGAATCTCGCTCCGACCTTTCTCGACCAACTCGCGGCAGAGCGAGATTCCTCGCTTCGCTCGGAATGACAAGGTTTCATGTTTCTTCGATAATTCACCATTTATAATTCATAATTCCCTATTCGTAAGCTACAATCCCGGATGATGACCGCACCGCGAGATTCCGCCGCCGGAAGCACGACCGGAAACTTGCGCCATCGCGTTCGCGAACAGTGGGCGCACACTGACCGCGCGGGATGGCGGCGGTTTTTCCAGGGGCTCTTCGGATTAGGCACGGCCTTCTGCCTGGCGCTCTATTCCACCGCGCTCAGCGAGTCGGGACGAGTGGGGGCAGCCGCCTGGGCCGCTGCCAGCTCCTTATTGCTGACCACCGTAGTCGCGGTGAAAGTGGTTCCCTATCTGGCACGGCGGACCGCCCTGAATCGTTGGCTAGTGAGGATGCGGTACGACTTCACCCGCGAAGGGGTGGTCTACCTGGTCATCATTGGCCTGATTTCGATTGCGGCCTTGAACACCGGGAACAACTTTCTCTTCCTCATTTTGGCGAGCCTGCTGGGCGCTATCCTGGTTTCCGGCATCCTCTCGCAAATCGTGCTGTCGCGCCTGGAACTGGATTTTGTCCTGCCCGACCACATTTTCGCCGAGCAGCCCATGGTGTCGCGGCTTACGGTGAGCAATCTCAAACTGTTCTTTCCCTCGTTTTCGATCACCGTCTCGGCGCGAGATGCGGAGCGGAAAAAGCGCAAGAAGAACGCGGCGCCGCCTGCACGGCAGATCCTGGACGGTCCTGTTTACGTTCCTTATATTCCTCACCACTCCGCCGTGACGCAGCACGTTGAAATCACGTTTTCGCGCCGCGGCCGCTACACGCAAGAGGGATTTCGTGTCAGCAGCAAGTTTCCCTTCGGCTTCGTGCGCAAGTCCCATGAAGTCCCTACCCTCAAGGAGATCCTGGTATTACCCAACGTTCAGCCCACGGAGGAGTTTTACGAAATCCTGCCCATGATCGGCGGCGAGATCGAGAGCCTTTATAAGGGGCGCGGCAACGACCTCTACGCCATCCGCGACTATCAGGAGGGCGACTCCGCCCGGCATGTGGATTGGAAGGCGACCGCGAAGGCGCAGGCCGTGAAAGTGCGGGAGTTTACGCGCGAGGACGAGCGCCGCCTGGTGCTGGCCTTCGACGCCCGCCTGCCCCACGCCGACTCAGCTCTGCTGGCCAAGTTTGAAAAGGCCGTGACCTTCTGCGCCTGCCTGGCATGGCACTTCTACGAAATCGACGCGCACCTTCAATTCCTCACCGATGGGTTCGAAACCACGATGGCGCCTTCCGAAGAGATCATCTATCCCACACTCGAAGCCTTGGCGCTCATCGAGCCCGGGTTCGACGTCGCCGCCCCTTCCGTGCTGTCCGCGGTTGCCGCCGCGCCGCACACTTACAACATCATCATTACCGCCCAGCCCCATGGGTCGATTCCCACCAACCTCTGGGGCTCGTCGTATCTGGTTTTCATGGATTCGCTCTAGGTTATGGTAAAATCCGTTTCATGGCGAATACCAAAGCACAGGTCGCTGTGCGCAAGAGTGGGCCAAAGGATGTTCTATTGATACGGCGGTCCCACTATCGCCGCTTGCTGCGCCGAATCGAGGACCTGGAGGACGCCTTGACCCTCGACCGCGCCAAAAACAATTCCAAGAATCTGGTTGACTATGCTGAAGTTCGTGAGCGCTTGAAACGAGCTGGCAAGTTGTGAGCTTTCGCGTGCTACTCGAGCTATAGTTGCAGAAGATCTCTAAGTTTGGATGCGACGATGGTGAGAGTCTGGGCGTCCACGACGCCGAGATATCGGGCGAGGCTGGAGCAGTGAATGGTCGCCAGCTTGTGCAGGCGCAACACGGATGGTGTCTTGAGGTTGGTCGACTCAAGCCCCGGCTCGCCTGGATCAAGAAGAAGGTCAGACGTTAGAGGTTGGGTGGGAACCACTGAGGAGATGTAGGCGACCAGGACTTCCGGGACCAGGCCGAGGGGCGAAGTCAGGAGCAGTACGGGTCTGAGCTTCATTCCCGGAACATCCCCGAACGGGAACTTGGCGAGGTAGATTTCACCGGGGCGCATTTACTGGTTGTCCGTCATCGAGAGTATAAATGTCCTGATTGGGGTCGCCCAAGTCTGCCAACCATTCAGCGGATACGCCGTGAGCCCAAGCCAAGCCCGGTTCGTCCTCGTCCGGCATCAGGACGATCAGGCGGACCGAGCCCGCCGGAAGATCCTCGGGCACCTGAGCGCTCAGCCGGTGCCGATTGTCAATTTCACCCACTAGTTCGATAGCTCGCATATGCGCCACCTTCTCAAAGTATAGAGTAGGATGCTCGGCCAGGGCAACGGCTGACTGCCGATTAATGCCGCTTGTTGTCGCGGTACCACATGGGGGACGCTTTGCCCAGTGAGGCGACTATGCCGTAAGCCTATCTGGTGAGATGGGGCGCATTTCCCAAACATCGAGCGCCTTTAAGCGGGCTGTGCCACCTCTCGCAAGCGCGCCGATGCCGAGGCTGTCAGGCCGTGACGGGTAGACGCGACTGGTGAGGCAAGCACGATCGTTAGCGAAGACTTCTATGACCGAAGCGTCCAGGAAAATGCGCAATTTCAGTGTTTCATTCTCGGCGAGCGTGAACGATCCGCCCTGAGGTCCGCGATCCGCATCCGCGCTCAGGCTGGAATGTTCGCGTTCCACAAGGAGCCGGGCTTTCGTTCGACTGTACGTGATGGAAGTATGCTCTTCCCCATTCGGTGAACTACGCACGGACAAGCCCGCGAGATCAGCCGTCCCCAATTCGAACTCGGCTTGAATTTCCAGGCAGTCTCCTCGGATGGAAAACTCGCCGCGTGTGTGCTCTCCATCGAAATGGTGGCGCCTGCCGCGCAAAGTCTCAAGTTCGGGGGCGGGGGTGATGCGGAGCCTCCTGTCCGGCGCAAGCGAAACCACGCGAGGCAGTGACATCACTCCCGCCCAGCCGGCGGCGCGCTGTGCGGCCTCACTGCGCCCTTCCCTGATCCAGCCCCACAAGATTCGGCGGCCTTTCTCGTCGAGCATGCTCCGGGCGGCATAGTAGGAGTCCGAGAGGTCCGCTTTTCCTTGAACTTCAGGACGGAAATAGTGGTTCTCATAGGCGCCCACCGAATAAATTACCGCGCCCTGAGTGGAGACCAGCAGCGCATGTTTGTCTGCCAAGGGGAAGAAGTCCGGGCACTCCCACATTTCACCGGTGCTCACGGGATCTTTACCCGGCAGGAGTTCATCCCTTCGGCCTCTGCACAGGAAGTGAAGATAATCCCAGTGGATGAGATCTCGTGAGCGGTAAAGCAAGACCACGCCGCCCTGGCCTTCAACGCCCGACCCAATCGCCAGAAACCACTCCCCGCCTTCGCGCCAGACGCACGGGTCGCGGAAGCCGGTGGCCTCGATCCCCTGTGGAGGGGCGGCGACAACAGGATTTCCGGCGAATTTACGCCAGGTTATCATTCCGTCGTCGCCTCTCGCCAGGCATTGGACCTGGGGGAAAACGCCCGTGTAAAGAATCGTGGGGACGCCCCCATCAACTACCGCGCATCCAGACCAGCACCCATCCTTGTCAGGCCCGCCAGGAGTGGGTGCGAGCGCGATGGGAAGGTGCTTCCAGTGCACCAAATCCGAGCTTACGGCGTGCCCCCAATGCATGCTTTCCGGAAAGGCCCCGTGGGGGTTGTACTGATAAAACATGTGGTATTGGCCCTTCCAGAAGATGGGCCCGTTGGGGTCGTTCATCCAATTGGCCGGGGGCAGCAAGTGATATCGAGGCCGTTGAGGATCCCCACCCAGTTTGCTTTGCTCGTTTTCAGGCTGATCAACGCCCGTGCCCGCGCCGTTCGGCAGAGCAATGCGGCCCGCCAGCAGGGTGGCGGTGGAGAGGGCAAGAAAATCGCGGCGGGTTGCCATTCGCGGAGTCCTTTGTCGACCTCAGCCGTGCGCGGAGGCGTCTGTTATACTGTGCCCGTTCCTCACGCCAGCAAGCTATTTGCTGTCATCCTGTGCGAAGCGAAGGATCTCTGCAGTTGGTCGGTCATTAACCACCGAGATTCTTCGCTGCGTCCAGAAAGACAATTCGAGCCCGGCCGCTAGGGCGTTATATTCCCGCCCAGCTCTTGGCGAAACTCTGCCTTGTAAATCTCTATCAAGACTAAGAGCAGTGCGACCAGAAAAGGCCCCAGAAACAAACCCAGGAACCCAAAGAGCCCAATGCCCCCAAGCACGCTTAGCAGTACCCAGATCGAGTCAATATCCGTCCCCCGCCGGATCAGCAAGGGCTTAACCAGGTAATCCACGATTGCTGCCACTGCTCCGAAAGCGACCAACAAGAGGATTCCCCGCAACACCTGCCCCTTCAAAATGTAATAAACCACAAGAGGAATCCAGACCAGGGATGTCCCGACCACCGGGACCAACGATAAGATGGCCAGCACCGCGCCCCAAAGCAACGGAGAGGACAAACCAAAAAGGAGAAAAATAATCCCATCCGCAGCGCCGTGAATCGCGGCTGTTGCGAGGCTTCCTCCAAAGGTCGAAACGGCGATGGCGTGGAATTCCTCTACGATCCGATCTCCATGCTCGGGCCGGAGAAAACTCAATTCCCGGAGTTCACGGAGCATGTCCGGGCCACGCAGAAGGAGATAATACAATCCAAATAACATTACGAAGAAGTTGATGACGGAGTGGGTTATTCTCGAAAAAATTTTAGCGCTGCGGCTGACAAGAAACTCACTTACAATGCCAATTCCTTTCGTCGCCACCGAACCCAGATCAGGCTCCGGCATTCCTAAACTACCGCTCTTCGAAAGAAACCATTGGTAAGCGGATGTCTTCTGGAGTACGTCTAAGGATGCCGGGGCGCCGCCCGAGACGCGCTCCTCGAGGGCTTTGTAGGCGACCACCGATTCCTTAGCCAGCATGAGGATCAGAAACAGCGCCGGAAGCACGATGACCACGGTAAGAAAAACGCAAGTCAGGATGCTCGCCACGCGCGGGTAGCGCAGCCTACGCGAGAGGAACGAAAAAAGAGGGTGGAAGACCGTGGCCAGAATTGCTGCCCAAACCAGGGCCGGCAAAAAGGGCTCTAAGATGCGGAAGACATAATACAGCACGACAGCTAAGACCAGGAGGACAGCGATTCGAGCGTAATCAGGGCGAGCCATTGTGGTTGTCTGTTGTCAGTTTTCGGTTATCAATCGTCAATTCGCCCGTTTGTCCCCCAGGCGGCGCCGGGCCAGGGCCACCGCACCGAAGGGTCCCGCGTCGTCGCCGAGTATGCCAGGGAGAATCTTCACGCGCCGCGCATCCTGGCGGCGGAGGAAATACTGATAAGCGGTCTGCCTGATGGGTGTCACGAAGTCCTTTCCCAGGCGCGCGACGATTCCTCCTCCAATAATCACGTACTCGGGATCGAGCATATTCACGACGTTCGCTGCTAGAATGCCCAGGCAGAACTGCGCGTGTTCCATAACTCGTACCATGACCGGATCATGCTCTTTCAAGGCTCTTTGAATGATGCTGCTGGTCATGCGCGTCCTCCCCCGTTCCTGCATGAGTTTCAGGACGATGCTGTTTTCTCCGCGACGGATGGCGTCCCGGACGTCGCGTTCCATCGCCGTGCGGCTGGCCAAGGCTTCAGCACAACCGCGGTTACCGCACCCACAGAGCGGCCCATTCATATCGATAACGATATGGCCGACCTCTGCGGCAGAGCCGCGCGAGCCAAGGAAGAGTCGGCCTCCGATGACGATGCCTCCGCCAATTCCCGTTCCTACGAATATGCCCACCAGCTCACTCGCGCCCTGACCTGCGCCCAGCGTGTACTCCCCCATCACACCGACATTGACGTCGTTTTCGACAAACACCGGGACCTTCAGTAGAGCCTTCAGCTTGGATCCCAACGGCACGTCTTTCCATCCCAGGTTCGGAGCATGATAAACCATACCGCTCACAGCATCGACTGCTCCCGGCACACCAATGCTCACCGCGCGCAAGTCGGAGACTTTCAGGGAAGCCGACTGCACCGCGGCCTGAACAACAGCAGCGATGTCCGAAACCAGCCGGTCGGTCTTCTGCTTTGGGTTGGTCGGCGCCCTGTGCATCCCCAGGATTTTGTTTTGCGCATTCAGCACCAAGGCGCGTAAGCGTGTTCCGCCCATGTCGATCCCTACCATCGCTTCCTTTTTAGCGGGCATCTGAGTGTTCCTCCCGGAAAAACTTCCGACTCCTGTTAGCAGAGTCTACCTTACTTAAAGCTTCCGCGAAATGCCAGAGTTGTTTGGCAGTGTGCTAGTTTGATTCGTGACGCCGACTTTTATGGATTGCGAAAAAAGCCGTTGCCTTGTCATTCCGAACCCTTCGCTGTCATCCTGAGCGAAGCGAAGGATCTCGCTCTGGGTGCTCAGGGTAAAATCCGCGAAGGATCTCGCTCTGGCTTGCTTTCAACGCGCTGCGAGATTCCTCGTCGCCTGCGGCTCCCCCGAAAACCACGTCATTCCCGCGCAGGCGGGAATCCATTGTGTTTCGGACCGAAAATGGGTCCCCGCTTTCGCGGGGACGACGCTGATTTTCATTGGATCGAGTGGGCCATAGACCCATGGGAACTCCTCGGAATGACCAGAAGGTTTTTCAGCAGCCGGATCAAGCCGGCATCTGCCGACCCTGCGCTCGTCTCAGGGCAGGCTCTGTAGGTCGGCGCTACATTCAAATTGGGACATCACCATTTATTTGAAATCGTTGACACTGCGTGCGCAGGGAAGTAAGCTTTGAGCACCTCGCAGGTGAAACTGTGCCTTTATTGATGGAGGTTCAGCTATGTTGGAAACCAAGATTTCCAGGCGCGATTCGTTCTTTCTGATCGGAAGCGGAGCTGCCCTTGCCGCTTCAGGGTTCAATGGAAGCTGCGGAAAAGTGGAAGCCCCCGCGGAAAAACCGAGCCAGGCGGAAGTGGAAAGCCCTGAGGTCATCGCCGACCGCGAGCGCCGCATGAAGTGGTGGCACGAGGCCAAGTTCGGCATGTTCATTCACTGGGGCCTTTACAGCACGATAGGTCATCACGAGTGGGCCATGGAGATGGAAGGCATTCCGGTGGCCCAATACGAACAGCTGGCCAAGATCTTCAAGCCGCAGGCCAACGCGGCGCGGGCCTGGGCCAAGCTGGCCAAGCAAGCCGGCCAGAAGTATATGGTGATGACCACCAAGCACCATGAAGGTTTCTGCAATTGGGACACGAAGCTGACCAACTATTGCGCGCCCAAACAGGGGCCGGGCCGCGACTTGGTGGCGGAATATGTGGAGGCCGCGCGCGCCGAGGGATTGCGTGTAGGCTTCTACTACTCGCTGATGGATTGGCACCATCCGGACGGCGCACGCTGCGCTACGGATGAAGCGGCGCGACTACGCTTTGTCGAATACACGCACGGACTGATCCGCGAGCTGATGACCAACTACGGCAAGATCGATGTACTCTGGTACGACGTGGATTGGCCCCTCACGCCCGAACAGTGGGAATCGAAGAAGATGAACGAGATGGTGTTCAAGCTTCAGCCGGACATCATCGTCAATAACCGCAACGGTCTGCCCGGAGACTTCTCCACCCCGGAGCAGGAAATCCGCGCCGAAAAAACAGGTCGTGCCTGGGAATCCTGTATGACCTTCAATGATAGCTGGGGTTACACCGAGGCCGACGACGACTGGAAGAGCGGCAAAACGATCGTCCGGAACCTGATCGAGTGCGTCAACGGCGGCGGCAACTACTTGCTCAACATTGGTCCGAAGCCGGATGGCTCGGTACCTGAACAGTCCGTCAAAGCTCTCACCGAGGTCGGCAAGTGGATGAGCAAGAACGGGCCGACAATTTATGAAGCTGAACCCTGTAAAGCGGACTGGCACACTTACGCAAGCTACACTCGCAAGGGGAACACGCTTTACATGCACGTCCACTTCTGGCCCGCTCAAACGGCGGGCACCAATGCCCTCGATTACTACAAACCGCCCACCGTGGTGGCCATTGGCGGAATGCGAGCCAAGGTGAAGTCGGCGCGATTGTTTGCCTCCGGCAAGAAAGTTGATTTCGTGCAGAACGACATTTCCGTGAGGTTTACGGGGCTGCCCCACGATGCGCCCGACCAGCCTATCACCGTGATCGAAGCGGAGTGTGAGTCCGAGCCGATCATCGAAAGTGAATACGTGCGTAAGCAGCGCCCAAGAGCCCAGGTGGGTATTTAAGGCACTGCAGTGCAACGCACCCCACCGCGACAAGAGCAGCCCTCTCCCTTGGGGAGAGGGTGTCCGGCGACGGCGTTTTCTCCGGCCGTCGCCGGACGGGTGAGGGGTCGGTTCGTCTGTGGAGCGAGGTGGACCCGCTTGTATCACGGGTGCCTGGTGTTGTCGGGATTTGCGCTGGGCGGCTTGAACTTCGCGCAATTCGGATCGAGTTCCTCCGGCCACGGCATGCGGCCGGCCTCTTTCACATAATCTGCGAAAGCGGCGGGGGCGAACTGGCAACGACTGCTGCAGCCGCCCCACATCGTCAGGCAGTGAAAATCAAGGTTGTGGGCGCGCTCTCTTTCTTCCGTGGTTGCCTGGTGAGTCAGGACTGAATTAATTCCTTCCCCACCGCCCGTGGTCGTGATGTTAAAGCCATAAGTATAGTAGGAACGCCGCCCCAATGCCTCAGCTCAAACTCGGGCGCCGCACTGCGTTCTTCTATGAAGCGACCCAATACCCGGTCATAGCGCCCCCGCACGAAGGCCTCGTAACCAACGTATGTAACGAGTCCCCTATTGACCCAAACCACAGCTCTGCATTCCCAATCCTGCAGGCCGAGCGAGACAAGATCGAATAGGAAGCGGTCGTAAATGTATACGGTCAAGGCCTCGTGGTCCCAACGGAGCTGGGGAAGAGGATCGTGCTCGACCCTAGCCACAAACCCGCAGTGCGCCGGGCTGCACCCTGAGGGATGATCCTCTACGAGGGCCGAAGGGCCGCCGCCGTGACGTAAGATCACTGCCCGGGCATCCTCGAAGGTTGACTTGCCCACTTGTAGTTGCCTGATGTCATTGAACAGCCGCTCCGCCCTTCTCCGATAAATGTAGTTGGACACTTCGGCGACCGAGATAATCAGCACGGCGACAGCAGCAAGTCCCATAAGTAGATAGCAGATGAATCGCGTTATTGGTAGTCGTGGCAGAAATGACATACAGACCCACCTTTGATAAAGCGGTAGGCCCGATCACAGTTCGCGCGTAAAGGACCCCTCACCCGTCCCGCTCCGGCCGATGAAAGCGCCGGCAGCGGGACACCCTCTCCCCAAGGGAGAGGGCTGTCGCACACACTAGGGTCACTTTAAATTCGCCGCTGCGTCTAATCGCACCGTCACAATCTGAAACGGCTTGACAGAGAATCTGAAGCCGAAAGGAAGAACTTGAAGAGGCCCATGCTTCCTTTCGAGTGCATCGTTCAACCACGCTGACTTCACCTGGAAGAGCGGCGTTTCCACATCGATGACGCTTTCCTTGCCGGCCACTTCCACAAAGCGCAGGATTGTGCCCTGGCCATCCTCGGCCTTCTTCCATGTCACGAGGACGGCATCGGGATCCTTCACTTCGAGGAAGCTTGCCTGGACGGCATCTAACGGCCGCGGCGAGTTGATCGCTTTGTCCTGTGGGGTGATCTGGTCGATTTCGAGCGGAGACATCTCCTCGCGGCCCAGCCGGCTCAGGTAGCCAGGCTCGAGGTTATTGCCGCTGGTCAAAACGTACCGGAAAGTGAAGTCGCCGCCTTGCCCGGCGGCATAGTTCGTGTCCCAGTAGTTGTCCATCACATAGGAGAAGATGGTGCCAGGGCGCTGGCCGAATTCGAGCGGCCATGTTCCTCGCACGATATCCCCCAAGGCGACCAGCGGGGCATCCACGGGCACCAGCGCCGCCGTCACGCCGCCCTGCTCCGCCGCCACCCAGTGTTGCACAGAAAACCATTCCTTGCCGGCGCCGGGCAATTGATCGCGGCTGGGGTCCACGATTCCGTTTTGAATCTCGTAGCGAAATCGCGGGTGGTCCATAGCCAAAGGAAAGGCAAAGTAAACGCCTTCCTTGGTGTAAACCTCGGTCTTGTGCACGCGGTTGATGAACTCGATTTTCTTCTGCCCGTCGAACAGAATCACCTCCGTCTCAATACGGGGCGTATTCACGGCAGAAGATTCCAGGCGCGCAACCGTCCCGAAGGGCTGTTTGGTGACGGACAGCAACCGCCCCTCGCCCGAGTTGTGCACCGTAAGCTCAGGGACCGGAAAGGCAGGACTGTATTGAATCAGCCGGTTGGGCGTTTGATCCGCTCCCGTGACGTAGAGGTATTGATCGAACGCGTAAGGACTCGAGGCATTCACCAGTTCCCGGTTCAGTTCTTTGTCGTAGATGCTTTTCACCCCGCCGCCGTCGGGATCGAGCGTCACCTTGTAGTACTGATTCTCGAGCGTTCCTTCTGACAGCGCCTGCGGAACCTCCGGCTCGACTTTGCTCTGCTTCAGGGCGTAAGCCTTGTAACCCACCGAAGGCACGTTTTGAGCGAGAAAGCGAACGCGCCGGTAGGCCGGACCCGTTGAAAGGACTTCGTAAGGGACGGTGTGCCGTGTCACCTGGTCCACAAGCTCGAGGCCTTTATCCAAATCCATCTCGACCAGCCCGGAGCGCTGCCAACTGAGGGGATTGAAAACCAGCAGGGTACCTTGGGGGTCGTAGACGTAGTCCGCAAGAGCGGCCATGCCTCGCCTCAACACGTAGTCGACATCCTTCTTGGCCTGTGCGGCGAACCCTTCTTTGACAGACCACTGCGCGACGGTTTCCTGACTCTTCGGATTTGACTCGCTGCCCGCGGCGCCCCAGGTGTGCTCGTCGTAAAGCACCATATTGTGCCAAAGGCGCTTCAGCGCTTCGTCCTCGGGTTGAAGGCGGGGATTGACCAGGCTGCTGAGCGTGGAGAACTTCTCTGCCGCCAGAGCTCGCTGTTCCGTTTCGCGCTCGAGGGCCGCCGAACGCGCCGTGGAAATAATCCCATCTTCCCAGTACGGCCCACCGTCGCCTCGCACCACCGGTATCGCGTCTCCGAACTGGTTGGCGATATAACGGAGCGCATCCGAAAACCCCGAATAGCTCAGGTGCGGGAAGGCGTAGAGCTTATTCCAGTCCTCGGCCAGGGTCGCTTGCTGCGGGAAGAGGTCGGTGTTCTCGACCTGCGTACCGTAAACCACCACGGCGTCGGATTTGTATTCAGGATGCGAATAGATCTGGAGGAAACGCGGCAAGGAATCGCGCCCGCCCGCTATTTGAGGCGGTATGCCGAACAATGTCAGGACCTGATGATAGTGCCGCGAGTACCACATCAGAATTCTTCCGCCGTCCGGCCCTTCCCACCAGAAGGGCGACCTCTCATGCAGGCGTCCCTGTAGAAGAACCGGGGCGCGGTAGTTGTCGCTTCCGGCGGCAAAGTACTTAAGGCCTGCCGCCGCCAACACCGAAGCGTAGGACCATGAATAGGAGGGAACATCTGTGATGTTGGCATAATCGCCGTCACCCCCGTGATCGTGGTTGAACTCGAAGCCGGGATAAAGCGAACGCAGAAGCGTTTCCAGGCCGGGAAAGCCGGTGAGAAGGCTAGCCTCCACCGAGGGCACGAAGATCTTTTTCTTCTCGACCGTCTGAAACAGCCGCTGCCGCTCTTCCTCACTTCGTCCGTCCAGAAACTGCTGCACGCACCAGAAACCATCCGGGCTGAAACGAAAATCGGGATGATCGTGAATCAACTGCATGGCTTCATCGAGTGTGCGGCTTTGAGCTTCCGCCACCTTGGCCTGGTAGTCCGTGTAACCCACATCCAGGTGAGTGTGGGGCACGATGAAGAGGTTCCACTTCTTTGCCGGCTCCAGGACCATGGGAAAGCGTTTTGTGTGTCCGCCCAAACTGACGGTAACTTCGCCCTTGGTGTGGGCGTCAAATTCCGGAACTTCAAACTCCACCTTTTGATCGCCAAAATCCCAGCCGGCGTCCAGTTTCGCCTCGAATTTCTCCTTGCCGACGTTCAACTGCACTTGACCGTCTTCCGACGGGGAGTTGTGACGGATAAAGACGTCGACCAGTTCCACTAACTTTTCTTCGCTCTGCCGGTAAAAGAAGGTCGGGACAACCTGGACAGCGACCTCCGCCGATGAGAACTTCCCCTCTGGGTCTTGATCCAATTCCAAAGCGTCGTAGAAGATCCCGGGGTTGGTGACGTCATCGCGCTCCGCCGGCTCATCCACAGCCGTGAGGACAAGCTCGTTCGTGCCCTCCTTGAAGTAATCTGTGGGCAGATCAACCGTGATGGTGTCGGCCGAATAAGCTGGCTCGAATACACTGCTTACATCACCGCCCGCATAGTTCAGGGTGGGGTGCTGGAAGAGCAGCGCGCGGTGCCCGTTGATTTCAACCAGCAAGCGCGACACACGCGGCGTTTCAACCAGCAATGCCACCTTGAGCGTGTAGAGCCCCTGCGGAGCCCCCGGCAGATCAAACTGAATGGCATAAGGGTGGGGACGAAATCCGGCCGCCCCGTTTGCCGAACCCGGCTGAAAGGCCGGCCAGTCGTTTGCTGGATTACTCTTCCCGATGATGTAGAGCACGTCCCTCTCGCGCTGGGCGCCGGCAGCAGTCTGAGGTTTGATTTCTCCTTGGTGGAACTCAGCGGAGGATTGATCAAACTTGCCCATCTGCCAGACAGCTTCCTGCGCCGCCCCTGCAAATGAGCACGGGCAGATGAGAACGACAAACGCGACGAGCGTCTGTAGAACCAGATGGTGCGACATCGTCGTGCCGAGGTAGTTTCTCTGTGCTCTCTGCGACGAGAAAAGATAGAACACAGAGGGCACTGAGAATCTCCGTGATCTCTGTGTTGGGCTTTTCGAGACCCAGAGTGCACTGAGAGAACGTACTGGTTGCGGCCCGCAGTTAGGTTGCAGAACTCGTTGAGATTTGCGCTGATGCATGCAGTTGACCTGAATTGAGAATTGACGCCCTGCGGATTCTACACCTTTCTATCCCAGGTCGTGCTTGATTGTTAATCGGATTGTTGAGTATGCTCCAGAATGTGAGAATCATCCAAATTGTGTTGGATTGGGCGCAATTGCCGTAAGGAGGGATCGTGAAAAACGGACGCAAACTTGTTGGTGTTCTCATACTTTTCGGGACGCTGAGTGTTTCGGCTCTCTGCCTTAACGTCGCTGAAGGCCCGGAGGGCGCCATCGGAGGCGACCAATCCTGGATGAAGGAAGGCACCGGAAGTTACGGTTGCACGGCGAAAGATATTGCGCATTACGTGGCGCGGCGGGCGGCAGGGCCCATCGTGGTTGACGGCCGGCTGGGCGAACCCTCCTGGCGGATGGCGGAAAAATCTCCGCGATTTGTGGATATGGTTACGGGACAGGGAGGATTTTACGACACACGCGTCGCCGTCCTGTGGGACGATCAATACCTTTACGTTGGCTTGTGGCTGGAAGAGCCCTACGTGGAAGCTCACCTGACCAAGACCGGCTCGCTAATTTTCCAGGAAAATGACGCCGAGGTGTTCATCGACGGCGGCGATGCCTATTCGGAGTTCGAGACGAATGCCCTGGGCACCACCTACCAGGTGTTCTTCATTTGGCGCGACGCTTACAAGAAGGGCGGCATATTCGATGTCCCCGAGTTCGATATCTTCAAGAATAATGCCCTGACCTTCGGAGGTGACTTTGACCGCTCGGACCAGTATTTCTGGGTGGGCACTCACCCCCGCGGCCTGCGCTGGGCGTTTCGGAACTGGCAGTTTCCGGGCCTGCTTCATGCCTCGCATGTAGACGGCACGATCAACGACAACTCCGTGCCTGACAAAGGCTGGACTGTGGAACTGGCCTTCCCGTGGAAGGGAATGAACTACCTGGCGGCGGGCCGATCGCTCCCGCCCAAAGACGGCGATGTCTGGAGGATTTTCTTCGGACGCTTCGAGAAGCTGATGCCCGGCGGCGTCGAAATGAACCCTCACCCTGCATGGGTTTTGAGCCGCCACGCCGTCTACGACACCCACATCCCGGAGTGCTTCCCGTTTATTCAGATATCAAATCAAACCGTCGGGAGGTAGTAGAAGTCAGCAATGGGCGCAACAGGCAAAAGCCTCTTTCCAAACTTGTCAACCGAGCCAAGTTCCGCGCGGACGACGGGGATACTGCCCTCTCAAGCCATTCGCGAATTGATCGCCGGTGGGCGCATCGAGGCGAGCATCGAAGTCGCGGAAGAGCAGATCCAACCCGCCAGCATCGACCTGCGTCTGGGTGAGGTTGCGTACCGGGTCCGCGCCAGCTTCCTGCCTGGTTCAGAGTCCGCCGTCCAAGAGAAGATCTCCTCGCTCCTCATCGCCAAGATGGATTTGACCGGCGGCGTCGTGTTCGAACCGGGATGTGTTTATATCGTGCCTTTGATGGAAGAGTTGCGCCTGCCGAAGGACGTCGAGGCGAGAGCCAATCCCAAAAGCACCACGGGGCGGCTCGACGTTTTCACCAGGTTGATCACCGACTACGGCGTCGAATTCGAGCGCGTCCGTCCCGGTTATCGCGGAAAGTTGTACGCCGAAATCGTTTCGGGCACATTCACGATCCAGGTGCGGACGGGAACGAAACTGAATCAACTGCGTTTCATCCGCGGCAATCCGCCCTCTCACGACGGCCCCTTGGCGGAGTTGGACGAGAGGGAAAACCTGGTCTACGAGGACGAGGAGGGCCCAGTAAAGGCTAAGATCGACAAGGGGCTGCGAATTTCAGTCAGACTGAATGCGGATGGCGAAACTGATCTTGTCGCTTTCCGAGCTAAGAAACATGCCCCCGCGATCGATCTTGGCGTCCGCGACTTCTACGACCCTCGCGAATACTGGGACGCCGTTTACTCTGTCGAGGGGCGCGGCATTGTCTTGGAGCCCGGTGATTTCTATATACTGGCGTCCAAAGAGAAAGTCCGCGTGCCGCCCGACTACGCAGCAGAAATGGTCCCTTACGATCAAGCCATCGGAGAGTTTCGCGTCCACTACGCAGGCTTCTTCGATCCTGGTTTCGGATACGGAACGAGCGATGTCCTAGGGACGCTGGCCGTGCTGGAAGTCAGGGCTCATGAGGTGCCCATCCTCATCGAGCACGCGCAGACCGTGGGCAGGCTCATCTATAGTCCCATGATGGGGCGCCCTGAAAAAATTTACGGCGTCCAAATCGGCTCTTCCTACCAAATGCAAGGCCTTGCCCTCAGCAAGCAATTCAAGCGATGGCCCTGAGGACATTTCCGATTTGCGATTTGTGATTGACGATTGCCATGCCTGCTTACGCGTACATGATTCTGGCTTCGGGATGGTTCGCTTGGATGATTCGGTTTATCGTCGCCTTGTTCAAGCGTAAGACTCCGCGCGCGACGAAAGTGGATCCCCGTGCCCGCTGGGGCATGGTATTCATAGCTGTCGCATACTCTCTCGTCTGGCAGGGCGCCTTTTGGACGCGATCACCAGGACCTTGGCGGATCGTAACTTCTTTTGTCCTTTTCGCAGCGGCAAGCGTTCTCTCCTGGACCGGCACGCGCGCACTGGGGCGACAGTGGCGACTTGATGCCGGTCTCAATGCCGACCACGTACTCGTGCGGTCCGGGCCGTACCGAGTGGTGCGCCATCCCATTTACACGTCGATGTTCTGCATGTTGTTGGGTACGGGTCTGCTACTGGCAACGCCTCTAAAACTGCTGCTGCCCTCGCTCCTGCTGCTCGCCATCGGCACGGAAATTCGTGTGCGGGTTGAAGAGAAACTGCTCACTTCACAATTTGGCGACGAGTTCCGGGATTACCAGAGCCGCGTTCCCGCGTACATCCCCTTCCTCAAGTAGTGCTTCGCGCTGTCTTCATGGAAGTGACCCCTCACCCGTCCATCGACGGCTGGAGAAAACGCCGTCGCCGGACACCCTCTCCCCAAGGGAGAGGGCTGAAAATCAACATCGTGGACGGCCCTCTCCCATGGGGAGAGGGTGGCGAGAGTAGCGAGCCGGGTGAGGGGTGTCTTCCCCTCGAATCGCGCAATTTCGAAATGCGGGCTAAATACAGACCGAGAGTCGGCAGCGATCACCGTCATTCCGCGACATGAACGATAGCCTTCACTACGCCGTCGCGATAGTCGGCGACGAGGTCGAAAGCTTTCTTAGTTTCGGCAAGAGGGAAATGGTGGGTCACAATTTGATCGAGGTTGATGGCGCCGCTGGCAACCAGTTCGATTGCGGGGGCCATGCACTGGTTCTGCCTGCGGACGCTCTGAATCTGTATTTCCTTGCGCCGCAGGGTGTGGATGCTGAAGCTGACGCGATCGACCTCCGGAATTCCGATCATCAGCAAGCTTCCACCCGGTTTGAGCAGCTCAATCGCCTGGTCGAGCGTTTCCTGCTGCCCCGCGCATTCGAAAACACAATCCACTCCCAATGGCTCGCGCTCAAGGATGGCGCGAACCACGTCGATTTCTTTCGGGTTCCCGGTCCAGGTTGCTCCGCAGCGCCGGGCCATTTCGAGCCGCTCACCGATGAGGTCAGTGACGTAAGCGGTCGAATCCCCGGCGGCGCGACTGGCGAGCAACACGCACAAGCCAATGGGTCCTGAACCCAGGATGGCGATCTTGGCGCCCGGCCGCATCCGGGCAAGCCGCTGCGCGTAGACACCGATCGAGAGCGGTTCGACCGCGGCGGCCTGCACCATGGTCATGCGCTCGGGAATCGCGTAGCAGGACCGTTCCGGCATCATCAGGTATTCCGCGAGCGCACCCGGCCCTTGGCCAGGGCATGCGAGGAAACTCTGGTTTCGGCAAGTGTGTTCGCGACCGGAGAGGCATTGGTCGCAATGCCCACAGGCAATCAGCGGGTCCACGGCCACCCGCTGGCCCACGGTTACGTTCCTGACCTGATCCCCGACGGCCACCACGCTTCCAGCGCATTCGTGGCCTGTCCATTCCGGGTACTTCACGACCAAAGTGCCGATCCGCCCCGTCGTGTAATAGTGCACGTCCGATCCGCAAACTCCCACCACCCCGACGCGTAGGAGGACGCCGTGGGGATCGGTGATCTGCGGAGGCGCAGTCTCGAGAATCTCCATTTGCCTTATGCCGGTAAGGAACGCTGCTTTCATTAAGACTCCTTCCAATGTCCCTAACCCATTCTACCAGCCGTCAAAGCCTGTGCGTCAACCTTCGGACGGAACAGCCGGGTTCACGCAAAGGCGCAAAGTACGCAAAGGTCGCAAAGAGTGCCAGCAGCCGGGACGCCTGCGCTACGCGTTACGTCGCGTGCCCCACCGTGAACAAGGGCATTTTCATGACAACTGGTAAGCCGCAGCATCCTGAAGTCTTTGCTCCAGCAGGACAAACCCCTACGCGGCGGCCGCACTGCTGCCGTGAAGTTTCTTGACCAACTTGGCCACATTCAGCGCGAAGTGCCGGGCCGTCTCGATGCCTTCCTTGTCCTGCCAAACCTCGCCGGGGAGCCGGCCAAACGCCATGTTCCAGTAGGTCGATCCCGGCACGATCATGTCGTTAATCAGGAAAAACATGAGCATTTCCTGGAGCGTGGAGGTCTGTCCGCCACGGCGAGCCACCGCGATGGGACCGCCCACCATGCCGGAGAGGAACCGGTCGGACTTCATGGAAACATAGCCTATGCGCTGCAGCGCCGCCATCACGTCCCCGCGCGCCGTGCCGAAGTAAACCGGCGAGCCCACGATGAAACCCTGCGAGACCCGGAGCTTCTCGATGATATCATTCAAGCCGTCGTCGAGACTGCACTCCTTGGATTCACCGCATTTCCCGCACGCCGTGCATGATTCGATCTTCATTTCCGAAAACGAGATGACTTCCGCCTCGACCCCCTGCTCGCGAATCAGGCGCGCGCATTCGTTCATGAGTTGCGCGGTATTGCCATCCGGTTTAGGACTTCCACTTATTAAGATTACTTTTGGCATGGTTCATCTCCTGTAACGGGTAGATGTCTCACCCGGCCGACCACCAGGGCGAGGCGTCAAAAAGCAGCGGCTGTCATCCTGGGCGAAGCGAAGGATCTCAGCAGTTCGTTCCTAACCTCGCAGGCTTAGAAATAACTGCGGAGATCCTTCGCTTCGCTCAGGATGACATGAATTACCAAAACTAGAATCTTATCCTTGCCCATAGCTATCGGTGGTCAGCAGGATCTGGTTCTCGGGGTTTCTGCTCTCGCCGACGCTCGAGACGCGCACGGCGGCGGGCGCCCTCACGGGGCATTTGACTTCACAAATTCCGCAGCCGATGCAAAGCTCCGGGTCCACGCGCGGCTGTTTCACCGTCAGCTTCTCGCCTTGAATGTTGCGCACTTCCACTTCTTCGAACCAGATCGCTTTCTTGGGCGTCGGACAATGCTCTTCGCAGACAATGCATGTCTTCGAATAGGCCCAAGGCAGGCAGCGGCTCCTGTCGATGTAAGCCAAGCCGATTTTGATCTTCTGTTTTTCGGCAACCTCGATCTGGCGAATCGCGTGTGTGGGGCAAACCTGCGAGCACAGATTGCACTCGTAGTCGCAGTAACCGAGCGACGTAACCAGGACGGGCGTCCAGAGGCCCTCGAAGCCGCCCTCGAGCGAAGCCGGGTGGATGGCGTTGGTGGGACACACCTTCATGCACTCGCCGCAGCGAATGCAGCGGGCGAGGAAGTCGTCCTCCGCAAGCGCGCCCGGCGGACGAATCAGGGCAGGATTGAAAGTCCGCTTGGAGGCTTCGGGAGCAATGCCGAAGAGGAGTTTGGCGCCCACGCCCGCCAGGCCCGCCCCCAACACGGCACGCCGCCCCAGGTCGAGCCGGGCTTCTTTGGGAGGGTGAAGAAAATCAGCGATCCATTTTGACAGTTGGCGCATTACGCTTCGTCTCCAAGCTCGCCGAGCAAAGCCGTGTCGGGCGTCCTCACCTTGAAACTGACCCCTCACCCCGCCCGCAACGGCTGATGAAAGCGCCGTCGCGGTCCACCCTCTCCCCTCGGGAGAGGGCTTCCCAACCTTGCCCAGCCCTCTCCCCCTTGGGGGAGAGGGTGGTCCGCAGCCGGCGGCTTCTTCAGCCGGGGCGGGCCGGGCGAGGGGGTTCCGAACCCGCGTCAGGAACTCGATCAGGACGGCCACCAACCGTGAACGTAATCGCCTGCGCGGGGCAATCCGACTTGCAGTTCCAACAGTAGAAACATTCCGAGGGCTTCCAACCCTTGTCGGGAGCGGCCCCGCCCTGGCAGTCAACCAGGCACAGGCGGCAGTTGTTGCACTTCTCTTGATTCTTCTGCAAGCGGACAAGGGGATTCTTTCCCACCACTCCCAGCAGCCCGCCCAGAGGGCAAACGTAGCGGCACCAGAATCGCGCTCGCCAAAAGTTAAGCGCGACGACGGCGATAAACAGCGACCCGATCAGAAAGCTGCCCCAGTAATACGGCTGTGCGGCGGCCAAAAAGTATTTGCGCAGGAAGCCGTAAACAGGCTCCGTTACGAGCGTGAGCCGGACGGGCCCGACCCCCGGGTTGGCGTCGTAAACCCACGTGAATACGGCCACCAGCGCCTTGTTAATGGCCGGGTAGATGGAAGTGGAGAGCGAGCGGAAAAAGAAGGAGAACGGGTCAAGCCAGCCAACCACATCGGCGCCCAGCAGGGCCGCGACCAGAAACACCACCAGCGCATAGTACTTCGCTTTCTGCCACGGGTGATAGCCGCCCGCCTCGAGCTTTTGCTTGGCGGGTCCGCCGCGCAGGCTGGTGAAGAAGTTGTGCAGCGCGCCAAACGGACAAACCCAACCGCAAAACCAGCGCCCGAAAACGAGAGTCACTAACAACGTAGCCAGCGAAAGCAGCATCGCGCCCACTAGGGCATGCGAAGCCAGCCAGGAGCAGAGCGCCACCAGCGGATCGAGATTGAAGAAAAGGGTTACGCCCCGCCCGGCTTGGTTGATGGGGTGATAGACCGTCTGCAAAAAGAGATAAAAGAAGAGAAGAAAGAAACCCGTTTGCGCCAGCCGGCGCAGCCAGACGATCCAGGAGGTTTTCTGTTTCTTCGCCATGGGGTTTACACTTCTACCTGCTTGGGTGAAAGCGATTTGAAGTCGATGGTGCCGAGACCCCTGGCGTTTCCCTGCACGATGTACGCAATCGAATCAGGCTTGTAACCCAGCAGCGTGGCGCCGACGGCATCCACCGCAACCTGGTCTATGCCCGCCACCAGCGTGTCCTTGCGCTTCACATCGGCGAGATTGCCGCCCACGGGGCCGTTGGCCGTCAGGATTCGGATGGCGTCCAGCACCACGAGGCGCGGCTTGAGAAAAGCCGCGAGATCCGCCACCGTTCCGCCCAAGTCCTGGTGCAGGCGGTTGCGCGCCCCGCCAATCACACCCATCAGGTTCTTCATTCCCAAGGTCGCCAGGCACAGATTATGGTTCTTGGCGATGGGGACGTTGATCAGCCGGTCCGCTTCCACGATGTCCTGGTAGACTTCCCACTCTTTCAGAACTTTGCCGTTGAGGGACATCTTTCGGAACTTTCTTTCGTCCAGGAACGGCACCTCCGCTCCCGCCTTTTCCGCCGCCGGTTGAATTCCGCTGCGAGGATAAGAAAGCCGGGCCGGATTGCAGGGGTTGTCGCTCACCAGCACTTTCTTTGCACCCGCCTGGTAGCACAACGCGACCAACGTAGCAACGACATCAGGATTGGTCGTTGCGGCCTGTTCTGGCCGACGGTCCCAACCGATGTCGGGCTTGATCCAAACAACGTTCCCTTTCGATACAAAACGGCCCATTCCACCTAAAGCATCGATGGCCTGGCGAGTGAGCCGCCTTGCTTCCTCGGCAATGCCGTCGGGGTCCGTTGGGGAAGTCTTGTAGTGCGCGATACTCAGGGCTGGTGGCTGGGGACTTGAGACGAGGGGCCGGGGTCCGAGTAGACTTAGTCCCAATCCCGCTCCTGCCGTAACGCCTGCTCTTAGGAAATCTCGCCGATCAAGATGTGCCATTAATTAGCTCCTCAAACGCGCGGTGTATGGGGCGACGGCCGGCCGTCTCCTTTGCAACTGGCGACCGTCGACTGTCGCGCACGTCAACCCTTATCCGGCCCGCGCGACTCGCGAAAACGCCGTCGCGGGCCACCCTCTCCCCTCGGGAGAGGGCCATGGTTCCGCACGAGGTCAAAAAGATATTCCAGCTCCCGTTTCTTCAATGCGCGCCTTAACTGCCTTCAAGAACGATTCGGCATCAGGCGGAGGGTTCAGGCAGAGAACGGCGTAGGGGCCCGCTGCTAGAAACACGGCTTCACCCTCCAAGTGGTTTGAACCAGAAAAAGCCGAGGGGCCCAGCTCAGCCTTTGGGGCCACCCCGCTCGAGCGCCCGAAGTACTCCCGTAGCTTTTCCACCTTGGCAACCGCGCCTGCCGCGTCGGGCGACTTCGATATGACGAGCACCGTCTGTTTCTCACCCCACGCGTAAGAAGCCAGGATTGCCGGAGCGAGAAACTCGTGTCCCAGGGGAGCCTTCTTCAGATATTTGCAGGAGTGGCTCACCAGGTGCTGAGGCGGAAAGAGCGATAGGAACTGCGGCATCGGCGCCGAGGCGCCGATCCTTCGCGACACTTCCCCGGCAAGTCTCTCCAGCAGCGGCGCGGTTTTCTCCTTGTCGCTGAAGGCCGACAGCTTCACGTAAAACTCGTCCTGCAGGAAGTTCAGGATTTCATCGGTGCCGTAGCCTTCCGCGCCGATAGGCAGGAAATGGTAGTCCGGCGAGCTTTCAGCGGCATAGATCCCGAAGGCATTCGCCGGCGTGCCCATATTGTAGATATCGAGCGTGCAGTCGGTGCTCGAGGATTTGTATTCCTGGTGAACCATCGCCACCAGGCCGTAATCCAGGTAAACATCCGCTCCACCGTCGGTGTACTGGTAAAGATCGGAGCTGTAGAACTTCTGCTCGCCCGTTCGTGCTGCGCCGAGTACGGACGGGTCCGGCAACAAGTGCACCAGCTTCGCCTTCGCCGCGGCAGGAATCACCGCGGGCGCGGTGCCTTGGCCTGCCTCCTCCTGCGCGAGGAGTAGAGCCGGCAAGGCCAGAATCAGCAACAGATAGAGAGCAATGGTTCGCATTTCAATAGCTCGATCGAATCTTCGCAAATAGACAACCCCCTCACCGGGCTCGCCCCGGCTGATGAAAACGCAGGCTGCGAGACACCCTCTCCCCCAAGGGCATAGGCGCTAGATTAAGCAGCCAACCCTTGCTCGGAGCCGCGGAGCGGCGGCAGAGAATAGCCCACGGCGTGAGCCGTGGGACGGATGCGGCGTTAACATTCCCAGCCCCGGAAGGGGCGACAGAGCATGAGCAGCAGCCTCTGCCGCCC